>Ga0307517_10000180_pt1 | contig 104834 bp, 135 predicted proteins | sample 23_EM_MG_FD_194515 | JGI IMG/M metagenome (GOLD analysis project Ga0307517, IMG submission 194515) | Populus trichocarpa ectomycorrhiza microbial communities from riparian zone in the Pacific Northwest, United States - 23_EM | ecosystem: Host-associated > Plants > Roots > Unclassified... | reverse complement strand
AAGGCGGGGGAGTTTTCCCGGAGATCGCCCGACAGACTCGAGATCTCACGGAAGATCGCACACACTCCATTACCTCTCATGACTCAGCCCCACGTATATATAGGGCCACCTCGTCCGCACGTCTCACCAATTCCCTCCCCATGAAGGCTGCCTCCTCATCTCCATCCTCCTCCTCGAACAGGACAATGCCTCATAACCCACCACACAAACCTCACTACCCCAACAACCTCCTCCACTCTGATTCTTTCAAACGCTTCGAACGGGCACTCGCCCAGCAATATGCGCGGGAGTATCTTTCGAGGCACAACCCCAACAAATCTCCCAATCAGGTTTTCAAGCCAAGGTCCGTGCCGTGACTGTGCTTTTCTCTCCCATTCCTCCGTAGTTCTCACATCATTCCGCACAGAATGGACCTGTGTGAGGATCCGGACTCGCACACCATCACAGCCTGCCTCGAGCTTCCGGGCATGAAACCCACAGACGTCGAGATTCAATTGCATGACGACAAGTTGACTGTCTCGGGAAAACGCTCAGCGCCACCGCCCCTCGGCACTGGCGCCCGATACCCTGTCCAGGAACTCAAATACGGTGTCTTCCAGCGGAGCATCAATCTTCCGATAGGCATTCAGGTGGGTTGCCCTCTTTGACTCTTCCCACCAATCGCGGGTAGCTGACCGAACCCGGATCACTCAGCAACACCAAATGTCAGCGTCCATGTCCGACGGCATCCTCATATTGTCCTGGCCGAAGGACCCCCAGAGGCTGCCGCCTATTCGATTCATGGGTGACGAAGATTCTCGTTTAAAAATGGGTTAGATGGTCACGTACATCGAGTTCCGTCTGTTGGCCCCCCTAGGTACTGTTGCTTTTAGAATACACGGACTTGCCACCACCCACTTGGTGGTTTCTTTTAACGGTATCTTATTGTAGGATCCCTAATCTTACCTGTACGCTCCCTTGGATTCTTGTAGCTATATCCGACTGTAAGTTAGTTCCAGTCGTTCGTATGCAATACCATTCGGCTTGAGACCGCCAGCCTCCCGCCGCGATCTTTCCGTCCCTTACGAAACGTCCGTCCTGCACCGCTCACCTGATGGCAACCTTGTTCTCCTGCCTGATCCACATGAATTCGCTCCCTCATACCAATCGATTTCTTTCCTTTCCTCTCTCTCGTTGATCTCTCCAGTTCCCAAGTCCTCTTTCCAGAACTCTCGGCAGGCCCTCTTCGCCTCGGCATCGTCAACAACCAAAGCTTAATTCCTACTACCAAGAAAACCGCAGCAACCGCCCAGCGTTCCTTACCCGACCCTCACCGATGCTGGGTATGTCCACCAAACATCCGTATTCTATGGCCGTGGTCTAACCGTTCTTTCCGCCAAGGTCCGCAGTCCTTGATGCCGCTAATGAAAGCGTTGGGTGTCGACAAAGGCACCCAGCTGACCTACCCTTCCATGTGGGCAAGTTCAAAACAACGGGACTCCGGTGTGGTCCCGGTGAAGACCAGAGACGACGATGGAGGTTCTTCGACGTTACTGCGAAGCGATGTGAGGAGGAAGGATGTCCCGACGACTAGACCGGACAGGTTCGAGAAAGATCAATTTCATTCTACGCTCTCTCCCTACTATAATGCCCGAGATATCTCCGCCTCACCGGAATCCCACATCTCCTCCGTCGGACTCGCTGGCCAGAACGCTTCTAGTGTAACGAGCCTTTCGGATGTCTCTTGTGCCCCGAGCCCACAACTTTCGCCTCGCTTGCGACATACGTTACCAAAGCATCAGCAGTCGCCACCCCAATCACCCTCTCTTCCCACGGTGGCTCCGGGCGCTCTTGCCCTGCGCAAGCACCTCCAATCTGAATCGGCGTTGACAGGCTTCTGGGCTGACCTTGCGGAAAACAAGTATCTCAGCACTCAAGAGTTCTGGCTTGCATTATACTTCTTCTTCAATCTCTCCCTGACACTGTACAACAAAGTGGTGTTGGTACATTTCCCATACCCATATACCGTGACTGCCTTGCATGCGTTGTGCGGGGCCATTGGAGGATGGAGTTTGTTGGCTCAAGGTTTATTTGTCCAGAAGAAGCTGTCGACGTCCGATAATATGGCGTTGGTCATGTTCAGCGTCTTGTATGCTATGAATATCGCGATCAGCAATGTTTCGTTGAACCTTGTTACCGTGCCGGTCGGTCGCCTTCTCATCCGATGCCCCCACTCGCATGTGATGACTCACAGGTCCTAATTTTGTAACCAGTTTCACCAAGTGGTGCGGGCTGCGACGCCAATCTTCACTATCGTACTCTCTGCTGCGATGTTCGGAAGCAAGTTCACCGTCCGCAAGATGCTCAGCCTCATACCTGTAATACTCGGCGTGGCCATCGCGTCAGTCGCCGCCCAATTATCCGATAATTCCCAATCTGACGCATTGGTTATTCACAGGACGTATGGAGATTATTATTTCACGTTATGGGGTCTCGTTCTCACACTCCTCGGCACCTTCCTCGCCGCTCTCAAAACTATCTTTACGAACGTTCTTCAATCAAACCCTTCGTCTACAACGACGCTTAGCAACTCGAAACCGAAATCGGTCTTTGCCACATTGCATCTGATCCCACCACGATTGGCGATGCACCCTTTAGACCTATTGACTCGGATGTGCCCGTTGGCGTTCATCCAGTGTGTGTTTTACGCGTGGATCAGTGGGGAGTTGAAGGACGTCCGGGACTGGAGCGCACATGAGATGACTTGGTTCAGCGCGGCTGGACTGATCATGAACGGGTGTATCGCCTTTGGGCTGAACATCGTCAGCTTCACGGCGAATAAGAAGGCGGGAGCTTTAAGCATGACTGTGGCGGGTACGTCTCACACTGCCATGATCTCCGTGCTTTCGGGGGACTGATGTGAGGGTCTTTGCAGCAAATATTAAGCAGGTGCTAACCATCCTGTTCGCTGTGTTCATGTTCAGCCTGCATATTACGAGTATGAACGCTGCTGGAATCCTGTTCACCCTCGTCGGAGGAACGTGGTATGGGTATGTGGATTACCAAGAGAAGAAGAGGCGGACTCTCAACATATGAAATTTTTCGCTCTGTTCGTCCCCATTTTCTGACTGCTGTCGAGTCATCTCCCCCGTGATCACTTCCACGCCCCCAGTAATTCACTCCCTCCACTCCCTTTCTAGTCGCTTCTCTCGCCTTACCACCTCTCGGAGCTTGTTTTCCCCATCCTCGTTCTTCTGATATCCCATCGCAGACCATACTTTATTCCTCAACTGCGTGCACGTATTCGGACCCCGTTATATCTTAGTACCTCGTTGCTCTTAGGCATTTCTCATCACACACCTTTCCTCATCTGTCGCTCTCCCCCTTCAATCGCTTTCCACCCAGTCACCCTTTCCGCATACGTCGTTTCCCCCGAGCTTCCAGATCACTTACACAATGACACGAGTAGATAATTTGCGCAGTCCATTTCCCCCTGAGCCCCGGATCTGTAATTGCACGGACACAGTTCGTCCGTGGAGTCTTCGTCAGTATCGGTAGGTCTTGTTGGTGCGCAGGGGGACAGGATTTCTAAGTTGCCTCGAGGTAGCTGCGTGCTTTGCCACGTGGATGTGGGGTAGACCCAACGCTGGCAACAGAGGCTGTCCAGTCTTGATCGGATTTTCGAGCGGGGACTTTGCAAATTCGCTTCGTTCTGCCCCTGACGCGCGTACAGCATGCATGCGCAATGCGCATGTACTGAAGGCCTACTCGAGGGTCTTTCGTTTCCTCGGCAACGCTTGAGACTCCGAATCGCGCGGGTCTGTCTTGAACCTTATTCCGGCTCGAGGTCTATCAAGGTCTGTACGTACAACTGGGTTGATCCTTCCAATCTGTATTCGCTTATCGGACCTCTGCTTTGTCTTGGGTCTGGGGTATCTCGACTTGGCAGGTCTTAGGGTAGCTCAGGCAAGGGTTTCGAAAGAGCCTGATCCTTGCTTCTGCCCTTTCAGACCCTCTCATGTTTCACCTCACCTTCCCCTTCTTCGCCCTCCTGGAATGATCGAGGTCGAAGTGAGGCGGAAAGGGTTCTCCCGTAAGGCGATGTCGCGACAGCTTGCGGTCCAATACGCAGTCAGGCCTCGACGCCCCGAGCTCACCTTAGATTCTGTGTTTGACCCGAGTGTGGCCGTGCCCGAGTTGCGGCTACGCGATTCCCAGATTGTTTACTCGGAGGGGGCTAGTGGAGAAATGTATGCGGAAGTACTCAATCCAATCCCGAGTACCCCCTTTATCTTCGTCTTCTTCGTCTCTCTTGATCGTGATGATCGTGGTATAGACGGTGGATTCGGATACGCAGCAGTTGTGCACTGCCGAGTGCCGCGTAACGTTGCCCACGGTGTTGCCTCTTGGACATGAACGAACGAACGCTCTCGATTCAATGGGGGGTTCTCTAGTTGCGGAGCGCACGTGTTATCGACGAATCAGCTCGAGTCAGCCCGGGTCCCAACGTGTCAGGACACTTCTGAGACCCGTGGACCGTTCGATCGGAAGATCGATATGTGTTTGGGAGGGCGGGTCTCGAGAGGTCTCGAGCCTTTCATCTGTATGTTGTATGATCTCGTGTTCCACTTCCCTGTTCACTGGCTGTTCTTTTTGATGTATAGCGTGACTGAACCTGCGCTTTGGATCGATCCATATATCACTTTCTGGTAAGCAGTTCCACCCCGAGTCGCGCTAGTGAGTCAACACGGCCCCAACGAAATCCATTTCCTGCCATATACTGACCTAGCTTCTTTGATCTTACCCACAGTACGCAGAACATTACAATGAGCTTCGGAGTGGAGCACCAAATGGGTATCTACGCCGGAACCATTTACTTCCCAGACACTTGCGAAAAACGCACCACCACACCCGACCAACAGCTGGCGACAGCTCCGTTCGACACAAATGTGCATCCTCGAACGCCTTCGTCTTCGCCATCGACGCCGCTATGGACCGTTTGGTTCCCGTAACGATATCCGCGGTCGTAGACCCGTTGAATAACCCTATCATGCACTTTACCAGTGATTCGTCTGTGACCAGCAAGTTCATTTGCGATGCTGGAGAAGGTCCTGTCACGATTGATGTCGAGTCTCGTGCTCCAGAGCTCGATTTTAGGCGTTCCGTGCTTTCCAGGGCGTTCACTGCGTGCATGGATCGTGATTGGGGGCTTGACTGCCGGGACTGTGGACATCACACTTCCGGCACTAGTAAACGGTTGGAAGACGAGCGACGAGGTGTTTGCTTTTTAGCGCTACTGCACATCTTCGTAAAACCACGTCCATCGAAGGACCCCAGGCGGGGACCCGAGTCGAACAAGTCCTCAACATCAGAAATTCTCATACACGGAAGATATTACAACTGTCGTACGTAAAGCTGCTTGTATAGTGGGTCGAACCAATAATGGAATCATGCTACGGGGGGGACCCGAAGGTAGAGAAAAATCCTCACAAATACCCATAGAAACCACGATGATCGTCATCCTCGTCGTCGTCATCGTCATAATGCGCCCCGTCTGACCAGTAAACGTTAACGCCCCGGTCCTGGGAGTCAGAACGAGCGTCGTGGAAGTCGACGTCCTCGTCCTCTTCCTCACCCCAGGGTCGGCCGTAGTCCTCGTGAGTGTCGGCGTCAGTGTAGTCGTCTTCCTCATCGGAGGAAATAACGATAGGTGCTTGATGGTTTCGTTGGCGCACCACGGCCGGAGAGTCAACTTCGATAACATCCACGTTGTCTTCATCGTCCCCATGTAAAACGGGTGGCGGTGCGGGATCTATGTCGGAACCTGGACCGTCGCCGACCTCTCCGTCGTCATCGATGAAACTCTCCTCGTAGTCCTCCTGGAAATACACATCTTCCTCATCACTGTCAGAATCGTCGTCATCACCCCACAGGTGGCTGGAAGTAACAGGAATCAGTAGTTGGGGCGTTGAATACCAGTACGCAAGACTCACTCTCCGTACCCCCCAAAGAACCCACCGAGCAGCGGCCCCGCAGCCCACGTCGGTTGATATTGCCTTTCACATAAAGTGCAAAATCCATTCACCACTTCGTTCATGCAGCCTCGGCACCGGTAAACGTCGTCTTCTTCATCGTATGCCCCCATATCCCCTTCCTCGTAACCATCGTCGTCGTCCTCTCCTTCACCGAATATAGGAAAGGGGAGACCATCGAGGTTATTCTCCCATACTGGGTGTTTCGGGAAAATGCCTGCCCAGGGATCTGCTGAAGCGGCTGGAGCAGCGCTGGTATCGGTGGCGTCCCCCTGGACATCCTCAAGAACACCAGAATTAACGAGAGAGTTTACCATCTCCTTGATGGTGAAGTTTTCAATAGGGCGGTCGCGAACGGTAGATCTGCAGTGGGGGCAGGTTTTCTTTCGATGAATCGACTGTGGACCGAGTTCGTCTTCAGCTACGTTGGACTTGAACCAGCCCACGAGACACGAGTAACAGGCGATATGACCACACGGTGCGAGGGTGAAGGGTTTGTACATCAGATCAACGCATATTTGGCAGGTAAGGGAGTCCTTGAAAGAAGAGACCAAGGTGGAGTGGATAGCCAACTTTGCCGCCTGAGCATCGAGCTTCTCGTTCAAGTCTTCTGTTTTCTTCGAAAGGTCTTCGTTGTTCGGAGCTTCCACGACGGGTACGGGTTCTACTTCCCTCTCTTTGCCCTTGCGGGATGGAGAAGATGAAGGGGGGTCGAGATTCATTTGTGACTGCAAAACATGAGCGTCGAGGGGCGTCGCAAGCCCCACTGCGACACACCTTTTGGGCCACAAGCAGACGTGGCGTCGGCCCAGGTACGATGTTAGCGTCCTCCTCGTCGCTCTCAACCACTCGTCTTGGTTTCCCACGGGAGACGCCACGGTGTTGGACTCTGGGGCTCATCGGCTCGGCCCCGTCACCATGACTCCCAGTTGAGCTGGACCCAGCGATGTCTTCAACTACGGGTACGGTCCTCTTCTTCCTCGCCCGCTTTTTCCTTGCTGGACGGTTGGAGGGTGCTTCAGACGAAGTTCGAGGTTTCTTCGTGTTAAGATCGGGACCAGAGCGTTCGCCAACTTGCTCGGAAGAATGTGTTCTCTTCCTGCTGAGCGATGTCGCGCCAGAGGACATGGTGGCTGGAAGAAAGGGCCTGAGCCACGGTCGTGACTGCGTGACGAGTCCTTTGCTTCCGCATCGCATAGTCACGTGCGCCTGAATATTTAAGTTGAACTTTGGTTTGAGTCTCGATAGTTCGCTCTTTTCTCTCTCCCACAATTCTCGTTCTCTTCTCTCTCAGAAAGATACGATGTCCTTCGTTTTACCTCTTGCAATGTTCTCCCTTTCCGTCGTTGCGGCACCTATCCCGGACTGGGTGCGTTGCTCAGACCCCACTTCGCATTGATGTCTGAAGCTAATCTTATCAACTGTAGGAGCCCGCTAATATCGACGCCGGAATCCCGGCCCTCAGTTTCGGCGCACACTCCTGGAACCCCCTCCTAAAACGCTCCTTGGTTTCCAGCACCTCAGTAACCGATTCCACTTCCGTCTTGGGGAACGATCTCGATGCGCAACTCTCGTCGACTCTCCAGGATTTGGCGACGGTCAACTCGGCTCTCGATTCCTATCTTGGCACTTGGTTTTCTTCCGATGATCTTGTGGACTCCCTGGGCGCGGGTGCTTTGAATCTGGCCCTTCCAGCATCTGACCTCGTTGTCAGAGCGGGCGAAGATTACGAAGCCTGGGTCTCCATCCCGGACGGCGACCAAGCCATAGCCGATCTGGAGTCGTTGTCTTGGGTCCTACTCAATGACCTCGCCTGCGACCTGACTGAAAGCGCTTCTATCCCCGTTCAATCAATCCTTGTCTACCGACTGGATGAGTCTTCGGACGCCACGGTTTACGTTTCTCCCACAGACATTGATTTCACCTTGACCCACCTACCGCTGGATCACGCTCTGGACACTTCCCTCTACACTGATATTGTGGCAGGTTCTTCTGATCTCGGTCTCGGCAACGACTCGAATACCGCCACGTCGCTCTATTCGGCCACCCACTTGGATGCGTCTACTCAGGCCGGATCTGAAACTGATCTCTTGGCGCCACACGATGAACCCGAAATTAATGTCAACTCCGTCGCGGACAGCGCATCTGACCTCCTCACCTCACCTTCTTCGTCTCTCAACTTGGACACCGACCTCGTGGACGGCTTTTCTGACTCTTCCGTTGGTGTTGATATCGCTTCCGACCCGGGTTTCTCCAGCCCGAGCAACGTCGCAGTCTCGGTGGGTTCGTGAGCGGGAAGGGGTAAATAAACGTTCCGGATGCCGGGTTACGTGATATGTGCCGATTGGCGGGCCGGCTGTTCTCTATCCTAACTACTATAGCTTTCAACCTGTTGTTCTCTGTGTCAAGTTGTGTATCCATCGCTATACGTACGGAGTTAATGGAATCTCCGTTCATGCCTCACCGTCCCCATGCGCTCGCCCCTGATTGGGCTCCTCGGCCGGGTCTAGCGGTTACCGGAATGCGGAACGGGAGTCTCTGCAAATACTTATAAGAGCAAGCTTCCAGCACACACCCCTCTGATTAGGACATACAATGACCACCATTCCCGATGTTCAGCTGTACGCGCACAGCGAGAGACTCGAAGGCAAAGTCGTTCTGATAACTGGTAAGAGAGATGTGCCGCGATGTGCGCCGCTTGCCTTCCCATCCCCTCATCGTTATATATACAGGGGGCGCGGCTGGTATTGGGAGGGAAACTGCCATGCAGTATGCAAGATCGAAGTGCGTTTTTGTGTTTGGTTCTGAGCCGTCTGCAGTGGCTAATCGCGCTCACCATTAATTAATTCCACAGAGCAAAACTCGTGCTGGGCGACCTCAACGAGCCTGGCCTGGAGAAGGTTGTATCAGAGATCAGGAGAACGGGGGGGTGAGTCTGGTCACACTGTTCACTGTTCGGGCCTCTTATGATGTTTCAAATATGTCAGGGAAGCCATCGGACTGCGGTGTGACGTGACCGTATGGGACGACCAACTGAAGCTGTTCGGGGCGGCAATCGATGCCTACCACTCAGTGGATATTGTCGTAAGTCGTAGGCCTCCTTCATGGTCTACGCGTCCCTGATCTATCTGCCCCCAGGTTGCCAATGCTGGTGTGAACGAGATTGGCTCGTTTTGGAAACCAGAAATTCAGGATGGCAAGCCGGTAAAACCATCCACAGCCACCGTTGATATCAACCTTGTGGGAACGATATACAGTACGTGTGGAACGCCTGGATGATTCCTGGGGGTGACTCACTTACAATTTTGGTGAAATCGCATATCCATCAGCCGCCCACCTGGCACTCCATTACTTGGATGTGAACAGAACCCCAGAATGCACACTCAAATCAATCGTGTTGTTAGGCTCGATGGGTAGGCCTCTGTTTGTTATCACACACGCGAAGATTTTCTTAACGTCCTTCGGTAGCTTCTTGGCAAGCCTCTCCGCAGGGTGTGGTCTACTCCGCGAGTAAGCATGCGGTGCTCGGACTTGCTCGTGCCATGTATGTTCCACTAGCTGCGAGGGGCATTAGGGTGGCTGTTGTACACCCCTTTTTCACCGACACTGGCTTGATGACGGCGATGAACCGCATCGCCGTCGCCGGCATCCCATTGCTCCCGATCGAGCGCGTCGCTGGGACGATAGTGTTTTCTTCCACTGATCCCGACATCGCTTCAACGGGCGCCGTCTGGTTGTTGCCAGATGATGGGCCACTACTTCGTTTGGAGAAGGAGATTATCAAGGGAGGAGTCTACGATGTCATTGCCGAACGGAACCGGCGATTTATTGGGTAAGCTCCATTTTAAGGCTCGCGTGCCATTTCTGATCAGGAACCACAGGACAATATCTCGTCTTAGAGTTACTGCGGATCTCCTACGTGTGTTGTGGCCCAAGATTGCGTGTGGACTGATATCTGCTGTCGCTGCGGGGACTTTGATCTACGTGGGGTCTGGGTGATGATTTGGACACGACATGGACATTATCGGAAAAGTGGTTAAGTTATGCCGGAACCTAATGGTTCGGACCCTCCATGAACTTTGTAAATACTCGAGCATCAGCATGTGTAGCATTTGGCACGGGCTCCTCGGCCTGAATGGCCGGGAGAACCTTTTACGTTGATTCCTTGCGATCGTGATCGACTCCTGTACGGTCTTCCTTATGATTTGCATCCACGATCACTGTTCCCGAGCCCGCTTGTGGGAGCTGGATTCTACTGCAAAACACATGCAAGCGTGTCGCTCTACGTTTTGTGAGCACGATAACGGGATCGGTCTTGGGGAGCTGTCTGATTGTGCGCCGTGACATGGTCGCATCAGCCCATCATGTCGCAGGCCGCATTCAGAGAGACAGTGAGTCATATAGCTCCTTTTTTGCTCTAAGGCCAACTTATTGCAGTCTAGAACCCGCCAGGTGGGTTGGCTGAACCTCGGCTTTTGGGTTTAGGCCGCTATCCCCACGTTTACTCCTCAAGTACGCGCTCTGGACATCTCACCTCTCGTGCCCTTTACGTATCCGTGCCCATTGTGGGTTGACGCCGCGCCAAGTGATCCCCTCAGACTGTTGAGTCGAGCGGGATGGTGGGAAAATCGGCAATATATATAACGAAACCTTCAGTTCACCCTAGATGAGATCCCACTGACATCCTAGGATACCCGCCATCATGGCGGATGAAAAGCGTGTTGGCACCGGTCATATAAGGAGTGTGAAGCTAGTACGGGTTGTTCCCTTCCCCTTCGACCTTGGATACTCAACACTATGCAGTCGCGACGCAGCGTATTCGACTTCATGCGCGCCCGCTTCAGGCGATTCGTTCGAAACCCAGTGATTGTCTGGTTCGCAGGCATAATCTTCGCCGTCCTAGTGACTATCATGTTGATGATCCTCCTACTCAACATCAACGTGGTTGCCGTGGACGATCTGTTCGCTGAAATCCCACTCAATGTCACTGGTGTATGTGGTAGTTCCCGATGGCTCCGGATTTCGGCTGGCTGACTGTCACAGATCGCGATTTTAGGACACATCTACCACCTCGATCTCAGCACCCGCGCGCTATCTATCAGTTGGGTGTTGACAGGATGTGGCGACTACAAACTACCGTCATACCCTGGACACTTCGGTCGGACCTTTGGTACTTGTGGCCCAGTGGACCGCCCGGTGGATGTATACCTCGACAGGTTGCTGAAGGTGGCCACTATCTCGACGAACTTCCTGACATCGCCTTTGATCTAGAAACGCGCAGGCCGTTTATTCCTACGATCCAGCTATGCTCCCACAGAATCAAAGTACTCATCAGAGCTTTTAGTAGGTTACCGTTTCAGCCGGTTTATGGCGTACCGCTAACACGCTTTGCGCTCAGCATACCGGCTTTCCTGGAATTCTCACAAGACCACCAATTGGCTGTCTACGCCGGCGCGATTTACCTTCCTCAACCCATGGGTACTCGACATTGGTTCGACCAACCGATCCTTGCTCCATACGACGACTACGTGCTTGACGTTCAGGCATTCGTCATTGACCCCGCCACCAATCAGTCCTTACCTATTCTGAAGTTGTCTGCAGCGGACCCGACGGACAACTTTTATGCGAAATACCAGGTTGATTGGGACACGGAAAGCACATTTAACGATAGGCGGGTGCCTTCCAAGCACTTTCAGGTTCGGATAAGTAGATCTTTCTTGTCCAAAATCTTTACCACCATGCTTCTCCTCGTCAACTGGTTCCTAACCCTCGGATGCTTGCGCATTACTTTGTTATCCGTGGTTGGACACAAGGATATGGGGGAAGGGGTGCTGCTCCTTCCTATCACCGTCATCCTTACAATTCCGGCGTTGAGAGAACTCTATGTTGGTTCCCCACCGTTTGGTGTGTATTCCGTGAAATATATCATGTATACCCCGTGCTGACAGCGCTTCGTAGGCATCTTGATAGGTCAGGAGATGCTCCGTGAAATGGTGCACGCTTGACGAATGGCCACTGACTTACTCGGAAGATGTGGTCGGGTTTTTCCTCCAGATCGTTATTGTCTCGCTGTGTTCGCTCATCATCCTCATGAGGATGGCCCGGGATCGAAAGCGGGCCTTGAAAAGCTTGAGACGTGCGAAGAGGCCGGCCCAAGAGGAAGAAGTGTTGTTTCAGGACAATGAGATTTTGGAAGAAGATGAAACTACTCGAAAGCTCTACCGTGATAGCGATGACGATGATGCGCACGTCTAGGGCCCTGGTCAGTTGCGCTTTTAAGGAGGGTTGTTGCGCAGCCTGATATATTACCTGCCCTTTCTTTCCGCCGTTGTGGGATGTGTAATTTAATGAATCCGACCCTTTTGTATTGTTGTTGTATTCAAATAGCTCATGTACTTCTTTTTGTATGTTCAGTATACAATACTAAGTGTTAACTACTTAACCTGGGGTAAAGTTGTGAGAGTCCACGATCAGCGCCCAGGCTGGCGATCGCGCCCAGCGTCGACCATCACGCGACTGGGCCGGTCACCGGGGCCTTGGCCGAGAGATCCCAAACGCGTTTTGAAATTTGAATGCATACATAAGCCTCGACGTGGCACCCGAATAGGCCAAGCGAAAGAGCTGCCCACACACCTTCCCCTGTTAGGGCCGTTATTATGACTTCTCTCAGCGACGAACAGCTACTTCAGTACGGCGAACGATCGAAGGGAAAAGTCGTTCTCGTCACTGGTGCGTGCCGGACCGTTGATGTAGTGTCATCTCTGGCTGATTACAGCTACGCGTTATACCCTAGGTGCTGCGTCTGGGATTGGGAAAGAGGCCGCATTGGTCTTCGCCCATTTCAAGTGAGTTCTCCAAACGTCCATCAAACGTGCTTCGAGCTCATCACGAAGGGGGCAGGGCCAAACTCGTGTTGGGTGACCTCAACGTTGCCGGCATTGATGAAGTCGTGAAGCAAATCGAGAAATCCGGAGGGTACGTGGTCATCCGAATTGTCGCATGTGCTTGCGTCCCTTGACACGAACGTTTGCAACAGGGAGGCCGTTGGCCAGAGGTGTGATGTAACGGATTGGGATAGTCAGGTGGCTCTGTTCGAGCTAGGGGTGTCATCCTTTGGTGCCATAGACGTGGTGGTATGCCTTTCTTATTTCGGAGTTGGCACGTTTTCATTCACGGTTCCGCAATAGGTGGCGAACGCCGGTATCACCGAAGTTGGGAATTTCTTCAAGTCTGAGCTGGTGGACGGCAAACCCAAGAAGCCAGCTACTGTGACCCTCGACGTAAATATAAATGGTGTCATTTTTTGTGCGCGTGATTCCGGTTTTCTCTCGCTAAGCGTATTCTGACAAGGGTTTAGCAACCTCCTTGGCCCTGCACTACTTGAAACTTAACAGGACATCGCCATCTGACCTCAAGGCTATCGTCGTGATGGGGTCTATGGGTGAGATGGATCACAAGAGGTTACTGTTGGTTGTGTCTCATGCTCGAATTTTTAAGCATCCTGGAATTGTATTCCCACTGCTCCGATGTACACTGCCAGCAAACACGCTGTCCTCGGGTTTGCTCGCTCCGTGGCAGCCAGTGTTAAGAACAAGGGCATCCGTGTGAACGTTATCCACCCCTTCTTCAGCGGTAAGTCCCTCAACATGGTATCGACGTTAAAACGTGAATCCTGAGGAGTGTATAGCGACCGGGATTCTGAACGCAGTTAACCTGGTTTTCCTCGCAGGACTGCCCATGACTCCCGTAAGCCGAATTGCAGCTACTACACTTTTCGCAGCAACGAATCCGGATATGAAGACTACTGGGTCTGTGTTCGCATTGATTGATGATGGACCGGTCTTGTTGCTTGAAAACGAGATCATAAAAGGAGGCGTTTATGATATCGTGAGTGCCCGGGCTGCAAAGCTCTCCAGGTGAGTACGGTTCTTTAGCATTTTTGGATGTTGATTTTAATCTGAACTACAGGGCCGTCACCCACGTTCGTGTTGGCATCGATATCGCAAAGGTTTTGGGCCCCAAAATTCTCAAGCTCGTGATTCCAGCGGGACTTGCGGTTTTAGCTTATACATATATACAAACGCAGCGATCTGTACGATAGATGTATTTTCATAGATTGATATCGTTGATCTTGGGTTATAGGATTTTCGGGTGCGGTACGCACTCAGTACATGGTAATCTATTTTTATCCCATTGCAATAGCCCGCGTAGCTCAATCGGATAGAGCGTCAGACTCTTAGCTTACGCGGGCGATCTGAAGGCTGCGAGTTCGACCCTCGCCGTGGGCTAGTCACTGTTTTTTTCTTCTCCACTTGAGTTGAAGAGATTTTCGCCCTTTCGTATGCTATTAGGGGGGCGGTGCATCTCGGGTGTGCACGCGACGAGTGTATGGCCAGCCGGGTCTCCGAGGAAGATCACCCCAGGAATTTCATACAACGGCAATCTAACAAATGTGATTGACGATGCGACCAGTTGCCACGATTGTCTCATGACCTGTGAGGTCGTAGCAGCCACACGGGGCCTGGGAGAATAACGTTGGGCTCCGCGGCGTGCACCCGCGGCGGCCCGCACCTGGGTATGGGAACTGAATGGCCCATAGATGGGGAAGGATCAGGAACGTGAAGTCGCCGACCGGGAAATTGGTCGTGTGATTAAACGTTCGAAGGAACGGACGCGGGAGCCCGCCCATGATGCAGGCCATCCGCTGGCCTCGTTCCCGGTGACGGAGATGGCTGTAGGCGGGGTGGCTGGCGTCGTGCGATCTAGCTCGGACGAATGAACGCAGATCGTTGGATTTTCGCACTCCGTCGTAGTGCGCCTCTCCCTGGGACGAGCATCATGCTTCTCGCGTGACGAGCAAGACGAGGTCGTCTGAGCGACCTTGTCGTCTTATCAGACACATCCGATGGCACTCACGCAAGAACACCCACGTTCCATGCGCAGAGAGAGCCCCGGGGAGGGACGGGGCTGAACGTTTACGGACACATTCCCAGATTGTGGGTTTACGGCCTCTTACGGCCAACTTACCACACTACTCACCACACCCCATGTGCGTCCTTTGGCCCAGCCGCTAGTCCCGATCGCGCACGTTCGTCCCAACAAACAGGCCTTTCTGCTTTTATCAGCATCTTTGGTTTCTCTCTAATCCCATCTCTCCTCCCTTCGTTTTCAAACCCACCTCCCACAACCCATGTCTGCCGCTGTTTCCGATTCCGCCTCACATCGGCTCAAGCGTGCGAAAACAGCCGCTTCGCCTCCAGAAGAGTCTGCGCGCACGACAAAGAAACGCAGCTCGCACAACGATGACGCCCCCTCAGAGTCGGACGAGCTTGAGGGCGACGACTCTGACTACCACGAGGCTGCTATTCCCCCATCCACCGCCCAGACGAGGGGTCGACCAAGGAAATCCGGAAAATTTTCCAGGTCGGCACGCGACTCCCTTCGCAGGCAGAACCACTCCCGCATCGAGAAGGCTCGTCGGACCAAGATAAACGAGGCCCTCGACACACTTCGTACCCTCGTTCCTCCGAGCGCTCGCGAGGACGCGAACGATGAAGATGAGGAAGGCATCGACGGAAGGAGACGTGGCCAGCAGAAGGAGTTCAAGCTCGAGATCCTCGTCAGGACGGTCACCTACATGAAGCAGTTGATCTCCCGAGTCGAGGAACTCGAGTCTAAATACCGCCAGTCCCCACCGCGAGGGCCCCAGTCTCGAGGTGTCAAGAGGAAGCGGGACGAAATCTTCCAGCAGCTTCTCGACGAGGAGCCCGTCCCCGTCCCCACTTCAAAAGCGAACGACGAACCCCCTTCGCGTGCTTCCACAACATCTCCCCGTCTTCCCCCCATCTCCATTCTGTTTCAACAACAGAACACGAGTTTTGCTTCGTTGCAGAGCCTAGATCAACTGCCTTCCCCACCCACCACCGCAGAATTCCGACCGAGATCAGATTCTTTCGAGCGGTCATACTCAGCTCGCCTCCCCTCCTTAACTCTTCCCTCCCCGAGAAGCGACAGGTCGCAACCGTCCCAGGATGATGAGTCCGCGGCATCCCTGCTGCTGCACATGAAGGCCCTCTCCCCTTCTTTCACTTCCCCATCGACAAATCACCCCATTCAGACCCCTGCCTCAGCTCTCGGCTTATCGTAACCTAGATCGGGATGGGATGCACAGCGTGCCTAGACACTCTTATCATTATTTTTTTGTTATCGTCGTTGTACCCCAGTGCCTTCTTTTAGCCACAAAAACCACCGACCTGTACGTGTATTAAAGGTCCCCACTCCCCATATTGCTCGGCGTGCGTGTCGCTTCGACGGACGGTTACATCTAGGGATTAGATACAGAAGTTTGCCAGTACGTGTATATATACCTCCCCCCTCAAGCCTTGAGCTTCAACGTTGTCGACGATCGTAACCGGTCATGATGTGTGCGGAAGCAGAATTCTGCGATCCCAACAAAGCCAAATAACACGTCACTCATTTCAGTTGTCGACCCCAACCAAGAACCTCACCCCAGCCGTCCCCCCTCCTTCCTCCTCAATGTTCGCCGAAGAGCTCAAGTCGATGCGACGCCTAGGTTGGCGACATGTACTGTTTCCTTTCTCCTTTGTCACGAAAAACGACGGTGAACTAACCATGGACGATTTATCTAGGTCTTCCTGCAAGTCCTCAACTTTGCGTCGGTCATGGCTTCCGGCCTCATGATCTGGAAAGGTCTTGGACTCCTGACAAACACTGAGTCTCCTATCGTCGTCGTCTTGAGGTATCTCCTTTGCACGAACTTCCCCGAAGATCCCGGCGCCTAATTTCGTGAACGTCTCGGACCTTGTCAGTGGATCGATGGAACCCGCATTCTACCGCGGAGACTTGCTCTTCCTCACGAACCCCCCTCAACAGCGGTATGACATTGGTGATATCACGGTATATAAGATTCCAGGAGCAGATATACCAATCGTACATCGGGTGATGGAGACTCGTGATATTGTACCGAAGAGGTCAAAGTGAGTTAGCCGTCTCTCCACCCCCCGTGTAGACAATTTACTCACTTTCCTTGGGCAGGAGAAGCACCGAGTCAGCTATACCAGATCCACAGGATCAACTTATGTTAACAAAGGGTGACAACAACCCCGTGGATGATATCGCTTTGTACCGCGGCCTCAAACATCTCGAAAGGAAACACATCGTTGGGAAGGTTAGAGGGTATGTGTTCACGACTGGGACCGTCATCAGGTCCCATTGCTTAGCTAGAATTGCCTAGGTTCTTACCATACGTGGGCTACGTCACTATCGCCATGGTGAGTTCCAATGTTTCGTAGTATTTCCACCCCAGCGCCAACCGGACTACCATAGAACGACTTCCCCCAGTTGAAATACGCCTTGATTGGCGGTCTGGGCCTGCTAGCGCTCGTGCAGAGAGAGTAATACCAACCACCCTGTAACTTTATGCTAATACTATTGCTTTTCATTCCGGGCTCCGGCCTCGCCACTGCTTTCATCATGTCCGCGATCTAGATTCGTCCCCTCGTGGGTCCCCCACCCCTGAATTTTTCAGCAACGAGCGTCGCAGAATCCATGATCGGTTATCCGCGAGATCGTTTTGCACCCCTTCCCTTGTATCTCACGCACCCGCAGCTCACTTTCACAATCGTACCCCACCAGAGACGGTGTCTTACCCGGAATCGAGGGAGATACGAACAGGCGCCGCCTCGCCTTTGGTGCGCCTCAGCCGCATGCCCGCACCTCGCTCCCGTCCTGTACGCCTTCGGCGCTGAGTTTCAAGGCATCCGCTGCACATCCCTGTATGAAAGTCGCGATAATCGGACACAACATCACTATCCGTTTTTCAGCGACAGCGCTGGCATAGCTGGATAATCAGTACAGGCAACCTTTTACATGTCACTCGACCATTCTGCGATTGAGTCACGGCCTGGGTTCAGTCTCCAACTTCATTTCCCGGGACTCGGTCTGCCGCAATTTGGCTTGGTCACGCGCGGGTTCTAGGAACGGCATATCCGGCGAGGCGGCGAACCAGGTTGCATAGGTCCCCCTATCAATCTTAGAACATGAGTTTCCAGAGTGTTAGAGAACACGCCGATTCCATGATACCCTCCATCCGGGTATATGTGCGGGGTCCGTCCCTCGTTCCAACTCTTTCCTCACCTACTATCCCCCCCTCCCATCACTTCCGTCCCACCGTGCAACATGCCGCATTACGCAACATCCACCCTCACCACTGACGACAAACGCCGGATCATCTCTGCCCTCCCACCTTCGACGAGCCATATATTTGCCATGGCTCGAGGGCGGATCTACCATGCACCGTTTACCGCTACCTCTTCATCTGAGTGGAAGCCTCTCGATTTATGTGGAGCGATAGTATTCGGAAGGGACACGAGGGAATATGAAATCCGGGATGACACGTCCTCCAAAAAATCCTCACTTGGCTCGTTCAGATCCGCCGGGACGTCTGGAACGTCTAGAAGTTCGGGGCTCATGGGGTTTACTGACGCCATGAGTGAAGAGCCCGGGTCTATGCCCGTGGTGGGCGAGGGTGATGGAGTCGCGGACCCCGCAGGAGGCTTGAGGGTTAGGGGAGCCGATGATTTGTGGTTCAGGCTCGTCGAGATCGACCCGCATCAGAAAAAACCTGCCAAGGTCGTGTGGAGGCAACCAGTGGCACCCGCGAGTTCGGATTACAGGATGTTGGTTCCGTTTTTCCATGCATTCTCGGGAAACGTGAGTGGGTTACCTACCTCCTGCGTCTTGATCTGGTTGAGTGGTTGGGCTGATTATTGGTATTCTGGTCGTGTAGAGCCGGATGTTCGGCTTCAGGTTCGAGGATGACGATGAGGCGTATCAGTTTTATGAAACCGTTATGGTTCGCACTAAAGCGCGACGTGAGTCCGCTGTCCATTCCATCTCGTTTCATCTTGGTCTATCTAACTCCGTACCCCCCTTCCCCCCTTCCGTCCATCGCTTTCCAGCTCTTGTAAAACCAAGCTCCGGCCCACGCTCATGGAGCAAAACCGTTCGCCGCCGAACGACGATGTCGTTCTCTCCGGCCATCAACCAAATCGCGGATCCCGAACCGGGAAGCTTCCAACACAAAGGTCATGTAGGGATCGACGGGAAGGGGAACATGGTCACTGAAGGTGAGGTCGATAGGAAGTGGACCGACTTTTTGACTGGACCGACGCGGGGGAAGGTTAGTTCACCCCTCAACTTACTGTTCGGAATTTGGGTTGAGGTTAACCTGGGTGCTGTTATGTTCCCCTTCTAGGTCCAACGTTCTCCGACCATACTTGGTTCGAAAAAATTGAAGAAATACCTCCACGATTGATCCCGATACCGAATGCCTCTCCTCCTCCTCCATGGCCCCCTATTTTATACCCCTATCGACGCCCACCCTTTCTGGACAGCGTCGAAATTGAGATCTGGATCTCCATACCATCGATCAGTCACGGATCGTTATATCCCTAGTGGTTTTGCGTATAATGGAGAATGGAGTGGACTGTAGTTGTGCCCATTATGGGTTTACAAATAGTCGTACGTCGTACACCGGCTGAGACCGGTACTCAAAGTCGGTTTCCAGGCCCTTTAGTTTCGTTAGAGTTGTTGGACTCCGAGAAACACGGGCTTTGTGCTGCACATGCATGTCATGGACCAACGAAAGTTGAGGGTGAACGGGGTCGTGGCTGGTTAGTGAGAAACTGTCCCGCGATGTGTACGCCGTCCTACGCAGCATCGGGAATCTGCAATAAAATAAAGCTCGTAACATGGGACTGTCTGTAATACCAGAAACATATGCATTCGTCCTCGAACTGTTTCGATACCAGGATTAATTTCTTCACCTGAGGCCCTCCTCGTAGCGTGGGTCGGCGAAATTGAAAGGTTAAGTATCGAAACGACATCAGCAGTTCAAACTTGAAGCTGAAGTTTGATGGGCTGGCTCGAGGTAGGTGTGGCTGCGATCTTTCCCGGCCACCATACTCTAAACGGTTGGTTGGATTTCGAGCGAAAGGGTCTTAGTGCTGTGATTCCAAATCTGTTGTTTGCAGACCAAATCCACGGCCCGACATCACAACGGGTGGAGCGCTGGCAGTTTCCTCACTATAGTAGAAGCCCATCGATGTTTGTCTAGTCTCGCGCCCACACGGTGTATCCTTACGATCAATGACTAAAAACAATTGTCTGAGATAACAACCGGTGTACGGCATCAGGAGACCTATACATTTACTGGGAACGATGGTGGGACAAGCGATTCAATCGTGAGAAGACGATAAGACTGCCGTGGAGAGCCTTGACCACGCGGTTTCTGGAAATGACCCGTGACCGCAGAGATACCCCAGCGGAGCCCGCGAGAGTCATGGGGTGTTTATCGTAAGCGGAGGAGTGTGGGATTGAACTGAACTCAGGACGGCAAAGCCCTCTGTACCCGGAAAACAGTCATCCTTGGTTGAGGACCATGGCGGACAAACCTGTGGGCTTCCTCAGTGGTACTGACCTGCTCCATGCGGACGATAAGTACCACGGAATGGAGGTCGCCCCCTCCATCTCAGTCACGACCAGTAAGTCCAATCATCCCATGGTTTATCCACCCAGCCAGATTCAAGAGGACGAGTCTGACACCCACGCCCTCTCGATCAGCCTTCAGGAATATCCCTGGTATGAACCTGGTAGACCACGATCACTTCGATCCTACCCACCATTCGTACTCTCGATGGACCCAGGACGTGAGCACGAGGGTGGAAAAAGTCTTGGGAAAGGTCCTTGTATGTATCTATTCCGTATTTGGGCCTCACCTGGGTCCCAGAACCTTCGTACTGAAACGTGGTTTAAGAAAGGAAACGCCATGACTTATAGTTCTGGCTTGGCAGCTGCGTTTGCGGTGTGGAACCCAGTTACACCCATTTTTCAAGGGAAGGATGCTGATGAGATGTTTGTATTAGGCTCTCATGCTTCTAAACCCACAACGGATCGCGATAACCGGAGGTTACATGGGTGTCCAACAGGCCGTCCAGCAGTTCAAACGCATCCGAAACGGAAATCTGGAGGTCATCGACATCGATGAGGAATTTCAAGACGGAGACCTTTGCTGGATTGAGACGCCAGTAAACCCCACGGGAGAGACAAGGAACATCCAATACTACGCTGATAAGGTCCTCGCTCCCCCTCCTCTATTGGATCACAATTGGAATCCAACTTACCCTCGGTTCTGTCGGCTCAGGTTCACGCCGTAGGTGGTAAATTGGTCGTAGATTCCACGTTTGGCCCTCCCCCACTTCAGGACCCATTCAAGTGGGGAGCCGATGTGGTGATGCACAGTGGTAGGTTTTTGGTCACATCCCGTCAGTATATCGCGATAAATATCATAGTATATCCCAGCCACCAAGTACCTTGGCGGCCACTCAGACCTGTTGGGCGGTGTATTAGTCGTCAAGACCGTCGAGGAATGGAGGCAGGTATGAATATCCGCTCGAATCGGCCGTCACGATGTCCTGACACCCGCAAGCTGTTTGAGATGAGGACCCAGTGTGGGAACATGATGGGATCCTTCGAGGCATGGCTCTTATTGCGTTCCTTGCGAACCCTGCATCTTCGCGTGCCACGTCAATCCCAGACAGGCACAGCGATCGCGAACTGGCTGAAGTTCGCTTCTGGGGGCAATGCTCACGACGGGATCCCTGCTGATCTGATCGAGGTTGTGCACCATTCATCACTTCAGGGGCCGGACGCGCAGGGATTCACTCCTGACAAGCAGATGGAAGGCGGGTACAACGCCACATTTGCGATTATAGTAAGCCAGGTTCGGGCCGCTGCAATAGATTTTGATTCACCAGCATTTCGAACCCGTCTAATAGATGACCAAGATCGAGTATGCGAGTGCATTGCCCCATACCTTGAAATACTTTGTGGTATGTGATGTCGGCTTTGACCGGTTCCAACGTTAACACGATTGTCAATCCGCTCATTAATTTAGCCAGCGACGAGTCTGGGAGGTGTCGAATCGTTGATCGAGCACCGCGTAGGATCTGACCCGGGCACCGACCCTCGACTTATCAGGGTGAGCGTCGGCGTTGAGGAACTCGAGGTTGGTGTCGTGCAGGTTATCTACGTAGAGCAGACTCAGGTTACTGATCCGTATGGCTGAAACGGCAGGATTTGAAGGACGATCTCAGGGCTGGGTTGCAGTCACTAGTCGTGAAGTGAGAGGCCGATCTCCGGACCTCTACGTGGTTTTACTAACGGATCCGACATCCCAGGAAATAGAACAATGTACAATCCATGAACGTCAATCGAGAACCAGGGAATATAAATTTTCTATGCATCCACGATGAACACCCCAGAATACCGAGAAAGTGTGTGTGTATTCTAGAGAAATCAACCCTCGAGTCCAACCGAACCTGAAATTTGCGAGTGAACGCAAAGAGGCCGCAAAGCCCCAAGGCATTGTTTCAACACCCTGGCCTAATTTCTCGACGTGGTCGGAGGCGTCAGAAAGCTTGGAGTGGTCACCGTAACTGAGGTGTTCAGAGAACGCCAAAAGATCCGCTCGTGTCCAGACACGGCGGATACACAGACCATGAGATTTCCCCGACATTTGAGTTGATGAGACCCCCTCGAAGCCTCACCGTTGCCCTAGATTATGTGTTCGGTCTACCCAAGGCCTCTCAACCGAACGTGATCCCAACGACTCTTACGGAAACCACTACCGCCACAAAGCTCGTCGACAACTTCTCTCCGGGCTTCGTCGGGGACTCCGAGGGTGTCTACCCCGCACATCTCTGCATCCCGGTTCATATCCAAGCCCAAGCAGTAAACTGGAACTCCCGACCTCGTGTTTTCCAATACTCTCACCCCATGTTCCGTGTATTTCTTACCTCCAGAATAGCGATGATATTTCTTGACGAATCACCCTGTACATTTTGTTTAGTGGAACCAGTCCCCCCGCTGTTATCTATTTCATAGCAGTGTCGTACATGAACATATAAGTATAAATATAACCATGATGCTTCGCGTCAAGGAATAGGAGAATCTGGCGCCCGATAGACGGAGATCGCGTTAGGGTCACGAATCCGCTACGAATGGACACGCGGGACTGACCTTAGGAACGCTTACTCCATGGAGCAGAGTAGTAGTCTCCAACGGATTTTCCCCACTCCCCCCAAGTCTGGGCCTTCTTTTGACCGAATTGCGGCATCGTTTTAGGAGTACGGTACTGGGCGGAGTGGAACTCTCCGAGGTCCCTTCCCCACTCGGCCCACGTTTGCGGGGGAGCGTCTGGGAGGCGGGTCTTTCCGGTTCCCGGGAGACCCTCGACGTTGTCTGGAGAACTGTACTTCTGGGCGTAACACTTCCCGAGGTTCTGTCCCCATTCGGCCCAGGTTTGGTTGGTATGGGTCATGCCGGCGGATTGGGGGTCGCTATACTTCTGAGCGTAGAAGTTGCCGATGCCTCGCCCCCATTCAGCCCAGGTCTGGTTGGCCTGCGTCATGCCAGCGGATTGTGGGTTGCTGTATTGGTGAGCGTAGAAGTTACCGAGGTTTTGAACCCATTCGGCCCGGGCTTTAAGGGAAAGAGAATGGCAATCAGATACATGCCTACGCGGAGATCGGAGATCACGGGAAACGCACTTTGGCCTTGGACAGGGGGTCGGGAAGGAGAGGAAGAGGAGGAAGGGGCTGGGCTGTCCGTAGCAGTCATAGTAATAGATTGTGTTCTGCGAAATGTGATAGATAACAACGGCACAAAGCCTAGAGGTCGTGAGTGAAGCAAGTTGGGAGGACTGGGTGTGATGAGTCGCACAGCAACTGAAGAAACCAGCACCTGTCGCAGCTCACGAGCTTTTATGTGTCTAGCCTGATAATATATCAAGACGCAGCGGATTAATGGATACGTTTCAGTCTGGTTAAATCAATGTTGCTTGATCGCGAGGAGATCAACGCGGGAACTAGTGGAGAAACCATAGGTGTCGAATGCGTCTCCACCACAGCCATTAGGGGCCATCGCGTTTCAGTAATGCGGGTGCGTTCGTGCGGATGCCCGAGGACCGAGGGCGACAATAGTGCCCGCACGTCGCCCGCAAAGTGAAGCCCATCGCCGGTGAGGGATGAGGACGCCGAAGAAAAATGATGATGCGAGATCCCGGCGATCGGGGACCAAGGCTTGTCCCGAGTCTGAATCCCGAGTCTCGAGAAGTCCCAACAATTTCCATCATGGCGTGGATGCGCTTGGCCAGGCTGGGCTTACGGATCCTAGAGTAGCCTGATACCCCGTCCCCGTTTTGACGCGACGGACGAACCCCCTCAGCAAAGTCAGCGCCAGACAGCTCGGGATCCGCCGAATCGGAATGCCAGAATCTGCCGCAGACGAGAAAGTGTGGCGGATGGACTTCAGTCCATAAGGGAGTTATGATGATGACAAACGTACAGCCAGGGTTCTAGTGATACTTACCTATTAGCGTTGGTAAACCCTACCATCATGTCCGCCACACCATCTACTGCTCCCACACGCCACTCCAAGTTCTACATCGACGACAGAAAGCCGTTCGTTACGCTCTTGGTACGCCAAATCATCCTGTTTTGCTGGTTTCAGTCAAGGAGCTGTGGATAGGTCGATGGTCAATTGTTCAGAGTTCATCGATGTCAGTTTCTCATCAGTAAAGGTCAAAAGACAAGGAACCTGATTCTCCCTAGATCTGTTCGAATTGGAGTCTGAGGTATTCAAGACAATGTTCGAGATCCCTCAGGGAGACAGTGGCAGTATAGAAGGGGAGACGGACGAGTCACCCATTTTTCTGCCGTCAGTCACCGTCCCGGAAATGGAGGCTCTCCTTAATTTCTTTTACTTCAGGTGAGTGTGGGTACCGGCGATCATTGTTGATCTGTGGGATGAACCGTGGGCACAGACAAGGTCTCGAGGAGGCAAAACTCTCCAAGGATGATTGGTGTAACCTCCTTTCGATCTCTCATAGATACGAATGCGAGGGTGCACACAAACGGTCGATCAAAGAGATCAACAAACTTGACTTGTCCATCGGCGACGCTGACAAAATTGCCATGGCGAAAAAGTTTGGGGTGGAAGAGTGGTTGCTTCCAGCTTGTGTCGGTTTGGTTGAGCGGCAAGACCCGCTTACCCATGACGAGGCGGAAAAGCTTGGCTTGGATATGACGGTACTGGTGAGCGAGGCCAGGGAGAAGTATATGCAGCGTCAACAAAGTGGAGTGTGGAACTCGTATAACTCGTACGGCCAGCAACCAAACAAAGATACCAGCCAACTTGTGAAGGAGGTCTTGCACATGAAATAGTCCACAATGTGTATGTTATGGCGTCCCCATGTAACGTGGTTTTCTCAATATACTTGTGTTCAATTGCAGATCCGATGAGCGTTCTAGGTTTCTAACTGTGGCGGGTGGGTATTTAAACCGTTTATAATCGAAGGTTGACCTCTCCCAGGCACTACGTTCCATCCCTCAGCACCCCCCAGCGGGTATGGCGAACGAGATGTTGCAAGCCCATGATAGGTATTATCTGGACGATCGAATGACTGTTCTGTCGGTAGGTACCTCCGCTGGATTCCTGGTATGTCGTTGAACTCTCTTCAAGTGCGGCGGGAGACTGTTCAAAGTTCCTTATTGGCACTTGAAGAAGTACTGCCCGATTCTGTTACACCTGGGGGAACCTGAGACCGATGTGACGCGAGGAACCTCGAACGACACTGCGATCCCCATCGATGGTTATATCTCTGTGGATGAGTTTGTGATTCTTCTGGACTTTTTCTATCATGGGTTCGTGCCAGTTCGCCACGTGCAACGGTTTCATCCGCTTACTTTCCTCTGAAGTATCCTTCGCAAGGAGATCCCACTTGATGAGTGGTGCAAACTGCTTGTCATTTCCTCGAAATTGGGTTGCGAGGAGGTGCGTGCCAGAGCGATCGACGAGCTTACCGCGAACATATCCAAAGTATCCCCGATCAACCGCATCGAGTTGGGGAACAAGTACTACGTTCCGCAGTGGCTTACTGAAGCATACGCGGACGTGTTCATCCGGCAGGACCACCTGACAACAGAAGAGGGAAAGAAGTTAGGATTGGAGATTACGGTGAAGGTGCTGAAGGGGCGAGATGAGTGCAAGAGAAATTATTGGAACTCAAGTGGCCCCCATGTCACCGAGCTGGTGGAGAAGATACTCCCTCTGCCAAAGCCACAGAAGAAGAAGAAGAAGAAAGCTGGAAGGTTTGTCTACACATAACACCACGCGGGTTCTTGTTACATAATCGGAGTGTCTTTGTCGTGATCTACCGCGTTGTGCAATGGCGGACGCGTCTGGTCTTGCTCCTATGGCGCAGACGTCGCCCTCGAGCTCCCGAACGCCCGAATCATCTCCAAACACGCTCATGGAGAAAGTGCAGACCCCGTCCACTCAGACACCATCGCAAAAGTTCGTCTTCGGCGCGGGCTCTAGCTCCACTTCATTCGAATTCGATTCCCCGCTCGGCGGCGCAAGTGTGTATCGCCACCCAAGATATTATATGAGCACCGATATGGTTGTTTTCCAGGTAAACGGACATGTTAGGGGTCTCGGAGAGTGGCACTGAACACAATTTCTTGGTCCGCGTTTAGGTCGCCAGCTGCCTGTACCGTGTGCACAAGCACTTCTTTGAGTCGGAAGCTGGTGTTTTCAAGGATATGTTTGCCCTTCCACAGCCCAGCGACGAAGAGGAGGCAAGCCCCAAGGAAGGGGCAACAGACGACACCGCAATCACCATCCCCGAAATTACTTGCAAGGAATTCGAAGCACTCCTCGACTTCTTCTACTATCGGTTCGTGCTCCCACACCATCTCTGTACTTGGTTCTCACTATGACACCTTAGAGAGAGTTCAAAGGAGGAGACGAGGTCCCTCGACCAATGGGTCTCCCTCCTCTCCATTTCGACTCGCTTTCAGCTCGATCGGATCCGCCGACGTTCGATCAGTGAGATAGAAGGTCACCATCCCCAACTCCATGCTGTCGACAAAGTGGTCCTTGCTGTCAAACATTCCGTGGACCCGTGGCTGGTCCCTGCATACTGTGATATCTGCGAACGGACCGAGCCGCTGACGGACCAGGAAGCAGAGAAGCTGGGTGCTGTGACCACTGCTCGGTTGGCGCGGGCGCGGGAGCTTTTGCGCAAGTCAGGACGTCCGTTCCCTCTTCTGATGGATTCTGCGGACTCGAAGAAAGCGTCCAGGAAGCACACTGAATCGATTGTTACTCAAGTGCTCGCACCTTCTAAGATTGTGCAAGGACTTCTGACTACACAAGCTAGCTCGAACTTCACGTTTTCCGCTCCGCCTGTGACTTTCAAGTTCGAAATGAGGTGATGACTTTTTTAAAAGTGTCGTGCATCCAGATGTTTTGGTCGAGATGCCCCTCATACGTTCTGCCGTTCTCTTTGTATTTTTTTCACCATTTTGGTTTCATTGTGCGATGCGATCACGCCCAGCACTCTACTCTCCGGTTTACATGTTTCTTCGCTTTGTTTTCGGTACTTACACGTATTTTGTTTTACCTGCTCTCAAACTGCTTTGTCCGACTTGATGTGTGGGGTATAATCCGGTCGGCATTTGCCGGAGACACTTGAGACAACTCCCCGATAGGCCGCACTATGACGCCTCCAGGTCACGCGTCCAGGCTGAGTGTACTTGGAAACGAGACCGAGCTTGGCTTTACCATACCCCGGGATGTTCATGAATCACCACTAACGAGATCACGCAGGCCTCTCTTACCGGAGACTTCTATTATACCCCGCCGCCGAATCCGCCAAACCAACAGCTACACGCACCCGCGCAAGAAACATAAAGCAACCTCCGGCAGCATTTCCCGATCTTACTCAGTTGCGACGAGGGAAAAGGGTTCAGCGATATCATTTTCCCCCGGAGGTTCACTGAAACAAGACTCTAAACTGGTATGCTCCTTTTTCGGTCACTATATGCGCTGTGAGGTACACTCGACGCGGAGATGTTTCAGGAGAAGGTTGTTGCAAGACCGCGTTTGGGATCCCTCCCTGCGACAAGGTCATCTAGTGGGTTCTCGTATTTCGTGACGCGCCCCACGATATCCACGGTACCTCAGCTCAAGCTAGGCTCGAAATCCTCCTGATCAAAGAGGCAGAACAAAGGTCTGGGGATGGCATCCACCCCAGAATAGACCGACAGCTCCTGGGTAGTGACCGAACTTTTGGTCACTATGAAGCTCTTCGGCGCATTATGGTCGAATACATCCTGACTGTATGCTGTCCCCACTATCGCTTTGCATGATCTTTACCAATTTCACAGGTCCGCTCTCCGCCTTCTCTTCACCATGGAAGGGACGACCTCCGTGATCAGCTATCAACTTCATCGGACACGAGGTTCGCTGCAGCCTACTTGATGACACGGTTCTGGTTCCTGTGTGAGGTTGGGGATCACGTTTTGGAGTGGACGGGATTTGTGGACTACGGTTGGCAGCTTGCGATCGCGTGTCTCGCACTTTGCGTTAGGGTTGGTCCATGCGGTCGTGAACGATCTCATGCTCACTTGTTAGGACAGATGCAACGGGACTCCCTCCCTCCGCTGTATCCTGTTACAAATAAGGAGTTGATCCTATTGGCACCTCAAGATATGACTGTCCGTGATCTAGAGGTGAACCGCCATGAGACGCTAACAATTTGGGTCATCAACTGATATGATATTCGCCTTCAGCAAGCCCAGAGAGATATCTTGGAAGCGATTTCATATTCTCTTCAAGGTAATACGCCTCAACCATTCTTGGAGGAACTCCGCTGCTCTCTCTCGACACTTCAGCAGCTGGCCGCGCCGAACACGATAGGGGACTTGACCAAACGGTTCTGGGCCAGGATGTTCGATGCCATCTTACGTACGACCCGGGCGATCTTTTTCTCTGCCCAAGCTAAAGGAAGGCCTAGAACGAGATGTGTTGTTTGCTCCGATCTCGATGCTTGCTGCTTCTGTCCTGGTTGCTGTTTCTCCTGCCGAAAGGGCCGCTGCGCTTCGAGAAGAGGTCTGCGGTCGGTTAAAGATGACAAAGGTGAATTTTTGACCATTTTCTCCGGCTTTTCCCCTGTCTTCTATCTGGCCATGATTAGCACGAGTTTGATCGGGCTTCCGCTTGGTTCGAGGGTGTGGAAAAGTCTTTTTCGTGAATCGGTGTCCTTACATTGCAGGTCTTGTTGCTCTACTTGTTTTTCTTGTTGCCCCGTGTAGATTGCGGTTCCGATAGAATCTCTAATCCAGCCAAATCGTTTGTTCCTGTATTCTTCCCCCTCAACTTGGAACAAATCTCAAAGCAAATTCTTGCTGATTCCGCACGCCGCCACCAACAGACAATTCGGTCTGTGATCGTGATCGAGAACTTGAGTATACGTCATACGACGAGGATTGCTCCCACCATCACGGCGAAAAATGAACGTCCTCGTCTACTCCGGACCTGAAGTTGCCCAATCTTCGCTGCCAGTTTTGACCAGCACTCTCCGGAGCCTGCTCTTCCCGAACTATACTGTGCAGAGCATCACCCAACACGCATTGGTCAACCACCCATGGGCACCTACATGTGCCATGCTCGTAATCCCATCTTTCTCATCGACACCCAGTGGATCGACCTTCGCGGATAAGGTCTCGAAATTCGTGAATGACGGAGGCTCGCTTTTGGCTTTTTCCGTTGGCGCCAGAAGCCCAACAAGGGACGTTTTGACACTTCCGGCTTCTTATGAACTGGGATCGAGTGGGTCATCGGCGAGTCTGAACCTCCCTGGTTCGGTGATCGTCAATTTCGCGTCTCTTTCTACGATGGGTCTTTCGGAGGGGGGCGTAGAAACTGTACCAGTGGAGGGTTCGACGGGGGGTATCCTGGCTTCGGTCCAATCCCCAGTCCCGCGCCCAACTTTCACGAATCTCGCGGATCGCTCTAATGTCAGGGTGTTGGGAAGATTCGGAGATGGGGAGATTGCAGGAGTCAGCCTTTCGTTCAAGACTTTGGGATCGGGACGAGCTACCTTGTGGGCTCCGAGGCTAGATCAGCCGCTGGCTACGGTTCCTTCGCCGGGTCCAGACGAGGAGAAGCAAAGGTTGGGACTCTTGAGAGAGAGTTTACGGGAGTGCGGATTAGAGCTTCCGAGCGCGGAAGCCATATCTTCTCGGATTCCCACTCCGATGTACTTCGTTGGGGCGGCTCCCATCGTCGACACGATTCTCTCCAAGCTCTCCGTCGATTTTACGCAAGAGCCAACAAAGGAGCTGAAGGACCAGAACGATACTTTTATTGTCCACCCTCCCTCAGACGCCTCATCGGATCTTCCGGAACCGGACGCGACGACGTTACAGCCGAAGCGCGTCATCGCGCTGACGGACAATGTTTTCCCACCGAGGGAGAGGGCTCCTACGTTCGACGTCGCGTTATACCTGGATGAATTGGCAAAAGGAAACCAAAGGAGCAGGGACCCCGACGACGACTCGAATCCTTGGCCGATCGGAGCGGCGCTTATGTACGGCGAAGTTGTCACCAGCACGCAAACCATGCTCGATAAGTGTGTCGCTATGAATCCATTGGCATTCTCCAGTACCTAATCGCACACCCTCATAGGAACCCCAAATTCCTCGCGAGCTTGCCAAACCCTCTCCTCTGCCTCGCGTCCTACCAGCTACAAGGAAGGGGGAGGGGAGGAAACATGTGGCTATCTCCTTATGGATGCCTTCAGTTTTCACTCGCTCTGAGGATCCCCTCCGCTAAGGTCCCGATGAACAAGCTCGTGTTTTTGCAATACCTCTTCTCGTTGGCCATTGTGGAGGCATGCAGGGATGAAACTGTGCTCGGAAGTTATGGAGAGGCTGTCAAGATCAAGTGGCCGAACGATATCTATGCCGCTTTTGGCGAGGGGGAGCGGAGGGAATTGAAGAAAATTGGTGGGGTGTTGGTGAACACCGGGATAATCAACAATGATTCTCAGATAGTGATCGGTAAGCCAAGGGTGTTACCTGTCTACGGTGGGATATCTGGCTGACTACTGCTTAGTAGGGTGTGGTCTGAACGTCCTCTGCCCACCGCCAATGTGTTCTCTCCTTCAACTCATCCCACCGGAGGCACCCCTGGAGCTCAGAATGGAGAAGGTGGCAGCTGCGATCATGACAAAACTCGAACCTCTGTTAGACCAGTGGATCAAGAGTGGAGGGTTATTCGACTCCTTCACAGATCTCTATCTGAGGAGGTGGATGCATTCGTAAGTTTTCCCCGACCCGGATTGTCCGAGGAATCACGCTGATTCGTGGACAGCAACGAGATCGTTGAAGTGACGACGGTGGCACCACCACAGCGAGTCAGAATAGTGGGGATAACTCCCGATTACGGTTTACTGCGCACTCTTCCCGTCGGTCAAAGCAGTACTGGCGGTTATGGTGGATACCAATCAAGTCCTTTCATTGATCTGCAGCCAGACGGGAACAGTTTTGATATCATGGCTGGATTAATTAAATCCAAATCCACATAATCTTGACGGTCCCCATCCACACATCCATACGTCTGTTTAGGAAGGGCGTCTTGTACAGTGCATGTATTTTTACTGCTGAGGGTGACAGGCGGGGTAGGCGGGTTCGGCGGGTTCGCGTAAGGGCCCGTGTAGTGGTGCATTGTCCGGTCTGCGTACCTTTAATTAGTGTTTGGTAGTCGTACGGACCGAAATTGACGCAGGCGACATAACATGAATCCGTTAACAAGCTTCTTTCCTTCTCGGTCGCCTCCTGGGAAATACAAAGGTGGAACGGACTGCCAAGGTCCTTGGACCATCGTAGTCAATAATCATTCTGCTGCAACGTTCGCAGAACTCAGCCACTCCCCATAATACACACAATCCTTCGCGTTGACGGGTCCTTTGTCGTCGCAGAACTCAAAACTCGGACAGGCCGTACATGGTGCCTGGGACCACCCCGAGACCGCACGCTCCGGTCGGATCGCCCGGTATACATGAGCGGTCCCTATGTTCTCGTAATCGTATTCCTCGAACGGTGCAGGGGAGGAAGATCGTTTGGTGAGTTTCGAGGCGTTTGATTTCGATCTTGACTTGGAGGAAACACTTCTGGACCGTCCACGTCTGGCAGGTCCACCGGATTCCGTACCAGAGTGGGACGAGGCGGTGGTGGACTCATCCTCAGATCGTTCTCTGCTTTTCGATTTGTTCGACTGAGGCCGCTTCTTCCGTTTATCCGTCTGCTTTTCCTCCTCGTCTTCGTGATTGCCGTTGTCGCGAGCTTTGGGTTTTCGTCGTTTTCGTTTTGGTTCGCTGTCAGAATCGCTGTCTCGGCGTTTTGGCCTACGACTCTTCTTCTTTCGCGGTGGGGAAGAGGCGTCATCCAATTCCGCGTCGCCGTCCTGCCGTTTCGAGCTCTTGCTTTTCCTATGACCACCACTATCCTCGCCGGATCTGTGTTTTCGTTTGCTTTTGGAGCGACGCTCGGATTCAGATTCAGCATCGTCTGCGATCGCCTGAGAATCCCAGAGAGAGGCACCATACGCAGGAATCTGGTAACGAGACTCAGCAAAGGTAAGCCGCGATGGAAGAATGACTTACTCGTTCAATCTCTCCGTCGAGAACGAGGACATTAAGAAGGCTTTCGACGTGCTCGACGGAGAGAGGGGTTTCTGTAATTCTGGATTGTTTCAAGAACTGGAGCACAACCCGAGCGTTCGGGTATTCCGGAAGACTAGAGATGGGGTAGAGGGCAGGTTGTGGTTGGTGTGAACGACGTTTGGGAAAACTCTGAGAAGGGTTTGACATAAATTCCGAACCAAAATTATTATTCATCGTACCTTGTCCTGGATCAACCGAAGGCATGCATTACACAGAAGTTTGATAAATTCGGTGTCGAGTTCATTATCTGTGTACCAGGGCCCTCCAGTGAGTTCCACAGATGGATCGAGGTGGGAAAGCATGTAGATTTTGCGGGTTGGGTGCTAGGCGGAACGGTTGCGTCGGCAGAGGGACTGCGAAGTGACAGAATCTCTACGAATACCTTAACAGACTTTACAGCCTTGATTAACTGCTTCTGGGTCAAAGTCTTGATGCACCTATCGATGACCGTCTGATGCAGGTCGGTCTTTCCCTTGAGGTGTTTGGTCCAGATACCTGTCGTAACTGAACATGGCGGATGGGGTGAGGGGGCGGAGGACATACCCTCGTCTCCGGCTGCTTTGATGTGACCCAGCACTAGGTTCTCCTCTCCACCAAGGTCTTTGGTTCTGAAGCATCAATTGTGAGCATTCAACGGCGCTGTGGACCGGCAACATACGCGTTTATCTCGTTCTGCGCAACAGCGCGGAACGACACGGTGCCCTGGTTGTCCTTAAGCATCTTGAACAGGCCCACTCTGAGGAGAAAGTTTATTGCGTTTTCGCGCATTTTGGTGTCTGGGATGATCGCCTCGACCTGTTTGACGGTTACCACCTGGAAAATCGAGGTAAGCGTCGCAGAATTTCTCGCATGACACAAAGACACACCTTTTTAGGATCAGCCAAGGCAGCTTGGTGAAGTTTTCTCTCCAGTTCGTTGGGAGGTCGTGCGGTCATTTTGGCATTCGGAAAGAGAGGGCGGCTTATGTAACCTTCAGTCAACTTTGACCAACCCAATTTCCGGTTTCAAGAGTAACCAGACTAAGATACGAAGATACAAAAGACACCAGAGTCTACATGATGGTGCAAGGTCACCACTCCTCCGCCTTGTGGCGAAGCTCTCCCATCTTCTCCAAAGGTTTGATCTGTGACGTGCTGTTGTTTTTGTCTTGTACCAGCTCCTTCATCCTATCCTCGTAGCCCCGAAGCATCGCATCGTATGTCTCCTACATTTGCTTCGCCTGCGCTTCGTGCCTCGCGTCTATCCTCTCCTCCATCTCGCGTAGAGCTTCTTCGAACTTGGACCGCATCTCTTCCAACTCTCTCTGGCGCTTCTCCATCTCCTCTTGCACCCTTCGCGATCGCGGCGAGGAAGTACTCATCTCTGAGCTGCTGCTCTCGGTCTAACCCATCTTGAGGGGTGACCCGTCCCCACACATTCGTCATCAGGATCACATTCTCGAGCGTCTTCTCTCCACAGAGTTCCCTGAACATTCGGAAATTCTTGACAGCTATGCCTCCAAATAGGTCGCCCGAAATTCTGTGGACGTATATAACCCCTGCGAGTTTCGCGCCAGCCGAATAACTGAAGATCTCGGTAAGTGATACCCAAGAATACGGATTCAGTATGTCTCAACCTACGATTCCCCCAGAAATGCCGCGATCAACTTCAATACGTCTGTAAGTACCGCTAGTGTGGGTATCGTCGAACCCCGGAGTGTCAATGATCACAACCTTTCGGCCATCCATGACGAACACTTCAGACTCTTGAACCTCAGATGTGCAGGACCTGATATCTTTCCCGACTCTTCGACAAGGCTTGCTTGCTAGGTTGACGAACTGCAGTTGTTTCGTCAGAGTTGGTAACAATAAATCGGAATGGCAGCCCTATTTACTGTCGTTTTCCCGCTCCCAGTAACTCCCATAACGCTAGATCAATGAGTTAACCATCGTCTAAGTCCATGTGAGAGGTAGGCTACACACGCGATGAGTGCCGGAGGATCTTCGGAGTACCTCAAGAACGGGTCTTCGATTGGTGACCAGTTCTGTCCGGTCTAGAAAGCCTAATCGGATATGGTTACAGGATTGGCATCGTCCCCCCCGCCTTGCCCAGATCACACTGCGATCCAAGGCCCGGGAGGAATCTGGATTCCCGCAGTTCCAGAGGACCTCGTGGTTGGCGAAATCGGTGCCATAGCGCGCGATCGAAACACCGTATCGATCCCCATCCCAGGGTACTGGATCCACAAGGACGAAAAGCTGGCTTTCGAAAGTCCTCCTTTCCCGACTGCATTCCTGGACGGGCTTGCGGGTTATCTCTACCTCACCGGGCTCGGGTTTTCGGAGGAGGACATCATCCTTGTCGGGGATTCTGCGGGCGGAAACCTGGCTCTAGCTCTCACCAGGTATCTCCTGTCAAATAGAGTGGAACAGCCAAAACTTCCCAAGATCCCGGGCGCGCTCATCCTTCACTCACCGTGGACAGACGTAAGCGAACAGTTCATCGACAACCCTGATCCACAATCCTCTCAAGCCCTAAATGTCGACCGTGACTGGTTGGCACCAACAAACAGTGGGTTCCCACGCGCATGCGCGGAAGCGTTCCTTGGTGGACGTCCGGAACACGTCGAGTTGGCATACTGGAACCCATACATCTCACCCGCGAGCCCCGTTTTTCTGGGGTTAACCTCCGACTCTCCCACTCGGACCATCTCTTTCAAAGGGTTCCCAAGGACATTCATCGATAACGGGGGATTTGAAACCTTATGCGATCAGACTCATCGTCTGGGGGATGCGATGGTGGAGGATTTGGGGGAGGAAATGGTTGTATACAACGAGGTCGATGGGGCCACACACGACTACATGACCGTCGATTGACATAAACCCGATAGGACGGAGACATCGAAGAAGATCTTGAGGTGGTTGGGGCTGTGAACAGATGGCATTTCCAAGGAGTTGCAATAGACGTTAGACTGGAACTCTCGCACCGTCGTTCTCCGGTGCCCTTTACTTACGTCTCCCGAGTTTCTTTCGTGGCCAAGGATACGGGTTGTGTTGTCTGTGGGGGGTTTAGAAGTAGTCTTGAAATCCTGATGTGAACGTTAACGCTAGCAAGAGCGTGGCACCCCGCGACATCTAGCACTCGGCAATACATATTAACATCAATCATAGAGCGTCAATACGACCAATGGTTCGGAAAAACTATGCCTGGCAGCAGCCGCCTAGGATTGATATAATCATCCCTTGAACCATAACCTCCATAACCTCCATGATTCCTGGTCCGCGCAAACTCCTTCATCTCGGTTTCGAGACTACGGCCCTAGTGGTATACCATATCCCACGATGGCTCGTATCTGGAGCGCGGATCCTGTTGTACGAGGACAAGAAAGGGAATTGGACGCTAGGTCGACATATCCGCGTCCAGATGAAACGTCACATGCCTGCAGTTTTGGCAAGGTAAGCCTGACCCACATCCGCCGCCGCCCGGTCTGCAAAGTCTAATTGGATATGGTTACAGGATCGGCATCGCCCCCTCGTCTTGCCCAGATCACACCACGATCCAAGGCCCGGGCGGGATTTGGATTCCCGCAGTTCCAGACGACCTCGTGGTTGGCGAGATCGGCACCATCGCACACGATCGAAACGTCGCGTCGATCCCCATCCCAGGATACTGGATCCACAAAGACGAAGAGCTACCCTTCGGAAGTCCTCCTTCCCCAGGAGAGAAGATCTTTTATCTCTGTCACGGCGGAGGATATATTATCGAAACCGCACATCCGGATGGCATAATCAGCCGGATTTTGAAAGACTTTCTTCGGAACTCCTCAAGTCCATTACTTCGTCGGACATTCGCTGTCGAGTATCGCCTCAGCTCGCCGGGGGAGCCTGGGGAGGGATCTGTATTCCCTTTCCCAACTGCACTCCTGGACGGGCTTGCAGGTTATCTCTACCTCACCAAGCTCGGCTTTTTGGAAGAGAATATCATCGTCGTCGGGGATTCTGCGGGCGGAAACCTGGCCCTAGCTCTCACCAGGTATCTCCTGTCAAACAGAGTGCAACAGCCAAAACTTCCCAAGATCCCGGGCGCGCTCGTCCTTCACTCACCGTGGGCAGACCTGAGCGAACAGTTCAACGACAACCCTGATCCGCAATCCTCCCAAGCCCTAAATGTCGACCGTGACTGGTTGGCGCCGACAAACAGTGGGATTGTACGTGTGAGCGCGGAAGTGTTTCTTGGGGGACGTCCGGAACACGTCGAGCTGGCATACCGGAATCCATACATCTCGCCCGCGAGCCCCATTCTCCTGGGGTTAACCTCCGACTCTACTCGAACCATATCTTTCAAAGGGTTCCCGAGAACATTCATCGATAACGGGAGATTTGAGACCTTATACGATCAGACTCGTCGTCTGGGGGGTGCAATGGTGGAGGATTTGGGGGGGGGAATGGTTGTATACAACAAGGTCGATGGGGCCATTCACCATTACTTGACTCTTGATTGGCACGACCCTGATAGGACGGAGACATCGAAGAAGATCTTAAGGTGGTTGGGATTATAGAGAAGGAGCAGTGTTCCAAATAAGCTACAATAAATTACCGTGTTAAATGTCCATGAATGTCCGTGTAAAATTATCAAACTACTCAAACCGAAAGAGACCCCCTGCTTTCGAGAATTCAGAAAGAAACTGAGACCCGGTAAGAGTACCGAAAACGTCCTTCCTGTCGGATAACTCGTGGTTGAGGACTACATCCAAAACTAGCGTGACCGTGCCCATGGCCCCCTCTGCAAGCCTACACAGGTGCGAGTCGACCTGTTTCCATCCGTAAGCGTCCCTAAGGAAGGAGATGTCACGGTCCTTCGTATCTTCGGTTACACCGATATGAACCGTCGAAAGGTTTGGCGCAGACTTGATGAGGGGGAAATAACGATTAACCATCGGTTCCACGTCTTCCCAATCCCCAATCCAAAACTCGAAAGTGCGTAGTTCTGGGAAGAAAATTGGGTCCACTTGAATATCGTTGACGTCACAGCCTGCCGAACAATAAAGTATTAGCCACGATAACTTCGAGAAACCAGTGAGGAGGGAGTGGGTCCACCTTCGAGGTTCAGGATTTGCAAAGTGGGGGCACACGTGGATACTATCTGGTGTCCATCTTCATTGAAAACACAGACCAAGCGGTGAAACTGGAGCGGAACCATCAGGAGGCACGGAAGGTATTCCTGGAGAGTGCCGATCCCTGTGACTAGACTTCCCCGGAAGCGAGGGACACCCCCTGGATACCGTTTCAACATCCGATCGCCCTCGGTGTTGATTACAGCATGACAGTCGTCGTTGATAGAGACGTCGTCGAGGAGAGGGAAAAGATGGAGTACAGACTGGAATGCGTTGGGTGATAGCGAACAAGAGCCGAGACTGAGGGTCTTCAATGTGTTCCTAAATCGACCAAACCACTTCGGGATCAGTTCGCTGTGTTGGATTCCGGAGTGGAGGTGAAACCCTTCGAGGTTTAAACACTCGAGGCGGTCGAATGCGGTAAGGTGCTGTTCGAGTTGGGCAAGGATGTCGGAGGAGAACCGCCAAGTGAGGTTATCGCAGAGAGTGACCGTCCGCACGTAGGATGAGATACCGCTCGTGGGGTCTATCTCCGAGGCCCATTTCAAGAGATGGTCGAAGGAGGGGATCGTGATAGATTCGAGGATGTACCGTTGACTTCGACAAGACCACGCCCGTGAAGTAAGGGAACACGATTTGAGATCTCGCATCTTGGTGTTCCTCTCGCGGCTGGCAACGAGATCGATGATCTTGTCCGCGAGCTCCTGGGGAAATACCCGTACCATCTTGTACTTGACCATATGGGTGAGCCGAAGGAACCAGACGGAAGGAGGTGTTCGTTAAATAACGTCGCCTGCGACCGAGACGGCGCGGAGATCGCTGCCATTTGGATGCTGAAGGTCCAAGCGTGCAAAGGTCCAGGCTGCGAGTACACTGACGGTAGGGAGTAACATGGATACGCCATTATAGGAGGAATCGACGCCCGCGGACGTCGAGAGAGAGGGAGAGAGGTCAATGAGAACTCCCGACCGCGCATCAATGGGGGGTAGGGCGACATTCGTTTCCATGGTATCGCGCCTGGATACTATAAAGGGAGACGTCCACCCTGGTGGCTACAACAGGTTACGGTCCAAGGGGACCTGGTGAACACGTCTACGGCCGTTGAAGGATGTGCCTGTGCCGCGCAGAGAGCTCGGGGCGGGCTCAATGAGGGTCAATGGCGTCATACATGTCGTTCCACGTGGGGGCTGGCCGGCGCAGGTAAGCCTCGGTGACCGGCGACTCCCGGGCCGCGGCGTTCGATGGCGTGCCCCCGGCGATCCCCTGCGTTCCGTGGCCGCAGTGGAAGATTCGACGTCACGAACGAGAGGATTGACTGTTACCGTATTTCAAATGCGGTCGGGCAGCCAATCAGATGCGATAGTTCCCAGGTTCCCCCATCTCCGTCAGATGTCTAAACAGATAACCGAACGATAAGGGTACGCGAAACCCGAACACACTCACCCGCAGCCCCGGGACCAAGGTATATAAGCTAGGGAGCTAAGGGACTGGGTTGACCATCTCACTCCCACCCCTCTCATATCTCCAACTCAATGTCTCTCAACAACACTACTGTCCTCGTATTCGGTGGATCGAGGAATATCGGATACCTATCCGCCACCAGGCTACTCGGTTAGATCTCACGCTCGTCTTCCTCGTGTGGGGTGACCTAACTTGCTGATCCCTAGGCCACGGCGCTACCGTCGTCTTCCTCCTGCGGAACCCCAAGGCGTTCGATGCTGATACGACCATCGTACCTTACCTCGACTCTGGAAAGGCTATCCCTGTAAAGGGAGACGCCTTGAGTGCTAGCGATGTTGCGAATGCCTGGAAGAAGGCTGCGGAAGTCACCGGTCGTATCGACTTTGTTCTCTTTTCTGTCGGTAGGTGACCGCCCCAATCATCCGTTCGGCCAACATCTTACAGAGGTTCATCAGGTGGAACTCCAAAGATCACACTAGCCCATGGAGCCGTTATCGAGCCCCGGAATCTATGCACACAATCAATTCTCAACGTCCTTTGCAATAAACCACAAGACCAGGATCCAAAGTTCGTCCTCGTCAGCTCAACGGGTCTCACCAAGGCTTCCCACGACAACCTCCCCACCGTCTTCAAACCACTCTACGCCTGGCTGTTACAGATCCCTCACGCTGATAAGCTTGGGTTAGAGCGAATCCTACACTATATCGCCGGAAGGCCTTGGGCTGATCCGGAACCCGAACTCGAGATCATGAATGGAGGTGCTGGAGGTGGAGTGGAATGGCGGTCGCGACCTGGTCTTCCCGCTGCTGGCTCGTTTAAGAACTGGATTGTCGTCCGGCCCGCATTGTTGACCGATGGAAAGTGCGAGGCCGAAAGGAAGGACAGGAAGGGCAAACCGTACAGGGTCGTCGAGGGAGACGGCTATAAGGGTTACACCATCTCCAGGGCGGATATCGGACACTTCGTTGCGGAGGAGGCGGTCCTCCACTGGGACACATGGAAGGGAAAGATCCTCGCCGTTGGGTACTAGAACCGACTATCGTAGAACCATTTTCTTCCACCCATTGAAGCATCTGTAATTACCTTAGCCCCGCTGTAATCCAAACATACTATAATGTACAAAAACGTGACCGAAGCTCGATGATTGGGACTAAAACCCCTCGAGGGTTTCCGATACTGGACTTCGTGTAGTTTACGTACTCATCTTCATAGCGATAGATGGATGTGAACGGTAACCCTCAACGATGATGTCCTCGCTCTCGAACTCATCGATTACCTCGACTTTCGTCCTCCACTTGATCGTAGGGAATGGATAAGGTTGCCTCTCCAGCTGGATCTGTAGTGCATCGACGTGGTCTCGGTAAACGTGTGCGTCTCCGAGTTGGATGACAAGTTCGCGTGCGTCGGTATTGGTGACATGTGCGATCATATGCGTGAGGAGCGCATAGGAAGCGATGTTGAATGGGACTCCGAGGCCGAGGTCGGCAGATCGTTGAAAGAGGAGGCACGAGAGCCCTGGTTTCTGATTTGGTTCCTGAGGGAGGTGGACATAAAATTGGCACATCATATGACACGGTGGTAACGCCATGAGGGGCACCGCTGGATTCGAGGGTTAACTGAACTGTCTGTACCATCTTGACGCACAACTCACCTGCTGGGTTCCAAGCACTCAAAATGATCCTACGGTCCGTAGGGTCCTCTTTGATCTTGCGGATACATTCCGCAAGTTGGTCGACACCATGTCCGGTATAATCGGTATCGCAAGTCTTGTACTCAGCGCCAAAATGTCTCCACTGGAAACCGTAGACAGGGCCAAGATCTCCCTCACGTCGATGACCGAGCCCGCGCTTCTCCAAAAACTCCTTGGAACCGTTTCCATCCCAGATCTTGACACCCTTCTGCGACAGGATCTTTGAATCCGTCTGTCCGCGAATGAACCACAGAAGCTCCTCGACGATGCCGCGCAAGAAGGTACGTTTGGTGGTGATGAGAGGAAGTGTTGAGTTCCTCAACGAAAACCGAAGGGATTGGGGCGCGAATACGGAGATCGTGCCCGTTCCTGTCCTATCTGGGCGCGTTTCCCCCGTGGCTAGGACGGTCCTGATGAGATTGAGGTACTGATGCTCGTCGTGCTCCCTTTCTTCCGACATTTCACGTCGACGTTATCTTCTGCGGTGGGTCGCGACTGGGTAAACGACGGTCACGTGCGCGAGGCTTGTCGCTCCCGCCGCCTTCGGCTTGAGTCTACCCGATCAAAAATTATCTGGGCCGGTTTGTCAGCCCACTCACCAATCCCTCCCTCCCACACCTTACACCCACAAACGACATCCATGGAGTTCGTCCAAACTACCCCGATACACAGAGTTCTCTGTGCTGACTGCGGCACACCAATCGTGCCAAACGGTGCAAATCTTTGTGTCGCTTGTCTTCGGAATACGATCGATATCACAGAAGGAATCCCTAAACAATCGTCTGTGTCCTTCTGCAGAAACTGTGAACGGTTTTTATCTCCGCCGTCGACGTGGACGCTTGCGAGGCCGGAGTCTCAGGAGCTGCTCGCGATCTGTTTGAAGAAGCTGAAGGGTTTGAATAAAGTGCGGTTAACGGAAGCGCACTTTATCTGGACAGAGCCGCATTCAAAACGGTTGCGGGTTTCTATGACAATCCAAAAGGAGGTACGATACTATATGCGTCGTTCCCACTCCGCGATTTCATGTCACGTCCGCTAGGTCTTAACTGCAACGATCCTCGAACAAATATTCGAGATCGAGTTCCTCGTCCAGTACACGCAATGTTCAGACTGTACACGACTTGCTGCCAAAAACACCTGGAAAGCCCTTGTTCAAGTTCGACAGAAAGTCCCGCACAAACGTACCTTCCTGTTTCTAGAGCAACTTATCCTCAAGCACGGGGCTCAAAAGGATACCATCTCCGTGAAGGAAGTCAGGGATGGCTTGGACTTCTTCTACAGTCAAAAGAGCCACGCCGTGAAGATGACTGAGTTCCTGACCGGAAGCGTACCCGTTCGGTGGGTCCATGCCTTGCAGGTTTTCCAAGTGATTTTAAATTTATTTGTTTCGGGCAGATCAAAAGCTTCAGAACAGTTGCTATCCGCAGATATTCATACCAACACAGCCAACTTCAAGTACACTTTCTCCGTCGAGATCGCTCCAATTTGTAAGGATGACCTCGTTTGCATCCCACCCAAACAAGCCCGTTCATTAGGCAACATCAGTCCGCTGACTATCTGCATTCGGGTGGGAAACTCAATCCACCTCCTCGACCCGCAAACCCTCCAGTTCTGTGACGTCACTACCCCGGTTTACTGGAGGGCGCCATTCTTCTCTCTGGCTTCCGTGACAGACCTCGTCGAATTCACCGTTCTCGATATCGAGCCCTCTGGCCCTGTGAAGGGGAAGCGGGTCTTGGCGGATGCCCAGGTCGCTCTCTCTGGAGCCTTCAGGTCCGCAGGCAACAATGGCGACGACGTCGAGATGGACTACGAGCTTGCCTCTTCAGCGAATCAAATCTTCCACACCCGTACGCACCTCGGTGCTATCCTCCAACCAGGCGACTCGGTGATGGGATACCACCTAACCAATGCCAATTTCAACTCGGATGATTTCGCCCAGCTCCCTTCCGACCGGATACCCGACATCATCCTCGTGAAGAAATCGTATCCAAACAGGAGGAAGAAGAACAAGACGAGGAACTGGAAACTACGCAGTATCGCCAAGGAGGCGGGCGAAGAAGGCGAGACGAGTGGAGCGAGGGGTGTCGTCGGACGAATGGGAGGAAGAGATAGGAAGAAGGTCGACCAGGATTACGAACTGTTCTTGCGTGACCTCGAGGAAGATCTCGAGATGAGAGGAGCAGTAAACCTGTACAAGGTTCAAAAGGACGAGGCGGTTGAGGCGGCCGAGATCGCTGCCAGGTTGGCTGGTGGAAAGCAGAGAGCCAAAGGTCAACTCGATCCCGACGTGCCGATGAGTGATGGCGCTCAAGAGGATGATGACGAAGAGGAAGTCGGTTTCCCAGAGGTCGGGCTGGAGGAGCTCTTGGAAGAATTCGACGAGTTGACCCTACAGGACAACGGGATCCAGCCACACAGTGTATAAACAAACAGATTCCCTTTGTTTATCGTTTCATCGTATGTCATCCCGGTGTTTTTGGGTCCTCCGCGTCTTTAAATGGATGCGTTAATCATGATACAAGACGGATGCCAACTTAGTAGTAATAGGTACAGTATATCAAAGAACAAAAACCCGAAGGAAAACGTATCTTACATAAAACAAGACCTCATGTGCAGCAGCGTTCGTAGACCAAGTCACAAGGTTATCTTCGCTCAAAGTTGAAGCCGGACGTCGGGCTCATCCGACGTTCGCTGGTACTTGATGAACGGGACCTATTGTAACTTCGATCCGAAGAAGGGGAGGCCGAGGAGGATGCTCGGCGGTGTCGCTTCATGCGTGTTGGGTCCACGTTTGGTATACTTGCAGCAACAGCGAATAACGAAAGGACTGACAAGGGTGTCGAGCAACGCTTGGGTGACGGATGAAGTAGAAACGTACCATCAACGATGGACACAATCCCGGATAATGGCTCCGGGGTGTTCCCGAGGTTCGAAGAGTTTGGGTTATCGTCCGTCACAAACAGCCGATGCGCATTGGCTACAAGGAATGAGTGCCGTCGTGATACAGAAGGGATGGGACTCACTCGCTAATAGTTTCTCCATTGTATAGGCCAAGGTATTCGACGTGAGCACGCTGTACACTGGGAGTGTGGTGAGTACATGCCCGTCGCGGTCAGCTGGACCCCATACCTGGGTACTTGTCAATACCATCTGTGGCACCGTCAGGCTCCTAGGACAAGACTTGAGGCATGGGTATCCGCCAAGGAGATTTAACGTCATACCTTGACCTTTGCTACAAACTGGTGAATGGGCATCGAGAGGATCTGGCCATTCTCAGATGGAACGACAATCTAGGTAATGTCAGTATAAGTAATGCACGACAGCGACTATCTCCGAGGTAACATACCTTCGCTATATCAGTCACACTGATCGCACTCAACAGTCTGCCATCCTCCTCGACAGTGACCGCGACGCTGCTTACACCTTCGTCGCTCATTAACGACATCGCATTCAACACGGTGGATGTTGCGGTAACAGTGACCACCGACGAGTAAAGGTATAAAGACGGCAGCGGTAGAGAACTGAGAGAGTTTGAAAGGTAACGAAGGAATGTCGGGTCTTTCTGGGCTTGTGAGGCGAACCAAGAGAGCGCCCCTCGGTCAGTCACGACTCCGAGGAACTCGGTTGAGGAAGTCGGTGACTTAACAAGCACTGGTAAAGATCAACCCAGTGTCCAATCATCGTGGATTGACGTTCCACACCTCTATGGGCCCCTTCAGCAAAGAGTGCAAGCAAATCAACGAGATCAGCATCGTGAGGGAGAACGTGTAGCGGGTTCTTGTCAGAGAGATCTGTGTTGTGGTCATGGCAATTGGCAATTGGACCAGTAAGGTTAATCTTACTGCTGACAAGCTGTACAGGGACGTGACCTGCAGTAGCAGCGGCAATAATCTTCTCGGCTCTATTGGGATCAGTGGGGTCCTCTCCTTTTGTTGGCTTTTTCCGTGTGGCCGCGAGTACTAGGAACGCGTTGACGTCGGCGGGCTTGTAAGAGGGTAAGAGGGAGTGGGGGACGCGGACACGGTAAATACGTACGTCAAATAGGCCGAGGTAGGAGGAGTCCTTTGCTTGGACGGCCAGACAAGGGGCGCCGGATGACAAGAGGGTCTAAGGGGCCGAAGTGAACCCGGGATCGATAGGTACAGCAGCCACAACGTCGACGCACATCACAGGCAACCTCTACGCTTTCGTCTGCATCAATTGCGACAACTGGAAATTCAACGAGATCTATGGGGTTGTGTCGGAAACAATCCTAATCCAGAAGGCGTCCTGTGTGAGACATGATCCGCACCTTGAGTGGTGACCAGCTTCCAGGCCTTGACCCATTCGTCCGTGTCTACATTGCTAGCGGCGACGAACACGAGAGGAGACATACTGCGGTTCCTGTGGGTGCTGGACATGGATGCTCGCCTAATGTGGGCCATGGCGGTCGGTGGGACGGAGGTAGTGTCTAAGAGCAGATAGCGCAAGCGGAGGGGTGGTGATCCCGGCACTTGACCACTTAGGGTATTTATACAGGCGATAGTTCAAAGCTCTCCCTCCAGAGGTTAAAATACGTTCTGTAAATTGTACGTCGGTGTTACGTCCCACACCCAGGAGACGGTCATCTCTTGACGTCTACGATGATGAGTATCGCCGCAGATGTTCCGCCTTATGAACTCACCGAACTCGTCCCGGATTTCTTGAAAGTATACTGTAACCCATCTTGCCCTTCTCCATCGTGTCGTCTATCTGACCCGACGTGGATGCACAGGTGAAGCATCCGAATGTCAGATCGTGTGTTCTCAGGCTTTAGGTGGGCTCGGGCATCCACCAGCCACTCGATAAACATCTCAAGTCCCTAGGCCCCGAGATTTACGTTGGATGTTCCAATGGCCAGCTCTTACGTTTCGGTCTTCAGGCTGATTCTCCGAACCAGGTCAGTTGTATGAAGTTATGATTGCCTGCGCTCATCCGGCGAATCCCCAGATAGAAACGCATTCCATCCTTGGCACGCAGGCATTGCCCACCCCGAAACCCATTGAAGAGATCGTACTCGTGCCTTGTGTCGCGCGTATTTTGGTCCTCTCAGGTCAGCCTCGTGAAACTGACCGGGTTCTTCGCCAACTTACGCATATCCCTCGATCCAGACGGCCAACTTCACTTTTTCACGTTGCCTGAGCTCCACATCCTCCAAATTACGCCGATACGAAATGTACAAGCCATAACCGTGGACCAACAGGCGCTCGCACGACCCTTCCTGCGCGCACCAATCCATACGGTCGAAGCGGTTGATTTTTGCGTCATCAAGAAAACGGGACTCAGCCTTTTCTCATTACGAGAAAAACTTGTCTCTCATAAGGTGACTAGTGTTCAACCGCAGCCGAGCAACATGTTCAGTAGATTCGACAGGATATCCCTCTGGTCGGCAGTAGGCCCGGCGCGTGTCGAACGGGGTCCCTACTTTGTATCGCCGACAGAGAAAATTTCAATCTCCTTGACCTCCGGAGAGGGTCCATGTTACCCGTGATGCCACTCTCGCACGCCGGTGAAGTCCCTGCGAAGCCAATAATCACCGCGATAAGCAACAACGAGTTCCTCATTGTGTCGACTCTGGAGGGTCGTGGGCTTGCCGTGTTCATTTCTGGAAGCGGTGATCCCGTTCGCGGAACGTTCGAGTACTCAAACTACCCCGTTGCCGTCTGTAAGTCCTTCTCGAGTGGGTGGATATTACGTCCTTTGACCTCGTGTTCTTCGTCACCCAAGCGTACGACGACCCCTATCTGGTTGCTCTTATGCCGGACCAGAGCCTGGAGATACGTGACATCGAGACGCAGTCGATTAAACAGGTTGTGCCCGCCCCTGAACCACATTCCGGGCGTCCAAACGAGCCACGGCGCGGTCTCGCTTGGAACCCGCAGAGTCATGTCGTCCCTTCCGCCCAGCTCGTGGATGTCCTACAACTTGTACCTGTACCATTGATCAGGTAGACGAATAGCGTACATGTAAATGTTTTTCGATCGTAGCTGGGATTGAATGGATCGGGCGTCTGTTCTCATGAGTAAATGCCAGCCCTTCCTCACTCCAATGTCCTCCTCATCTCGGCGGACGCAGTTCACTCTCTGCTACCGCCGACGTTAATATCTCAAATCGGGGCGTTACTCGAGCTGCACAAGGTCGACCAAGCTATTGCATTAGCTGAACAACACCGGAAGAGAGTGAACCGTGACCCGGACGCGATTGACCATGTCGAGGTACGGTCGAGCACCAACATGCAAACACTCCACCTGCATTCTTACGTGTCGTAGGCTCAAGAATTACGTTTCGTCTACCAACGGATAGGTTTTGTTTGCCTTCAAGATACCTCGTTCGAGGATGCTGGCACGCATCTGTTCACCGGAGACCTTGATCCTCGAATCCTTATCAGCTACTTCCCCGACCTCAGAGGGTCCCTGTTCAAGCCCGGAGACATGGTGGAAATGTTTGCAGGCATTACAAAATATCTTCCAACGGCTCAGTCTGTCGAAGAGATTGGTGAGTGGTCCTCGTTCAAGAAACCTCCACCCCCCTTCCGATTTGACACATTCCTATCCTTCCCTTCCGGTTCCGAACATGTGGCGTGTGCTACGGTTCTGCAACTTGCTTCATGTCCTCTCTGCTCCCACGTGCTCTCTATTCCATGGCTTGCACCGGGACTGATGTCTAGTTGTGGGAAACATAGTCAGGAATTACTCTCCGTACATGGTGCCAGACACCGAGACTGCCCCCCCGACCGCTGAACTCAATCGGATACTCCAATCCGCCGCACTCAACATGTTGGAGAGTTTCCTGACCCAGTTTCAGACGAAACGCCGATCTGGTTCCTTTCAACGGCCTCCGAGTTCTGAACTTAACGCTGTGAGTATATCTTTGCGTTTAGGTGCACGCTCTGGATTTGAATTTATGAAGTACTGTTAAATCAGATCGTGGATACAGTATACGCGAAACTCCTGGCTCGCGGAGAAAATACTGCGAGACTGTACACGCTGATTGAGGAATCCAATGATATCGTACTTGAAGAAGTGGAGTCGGATTTCCTGGCTCATGGGAAATACAATGCCCTGTGCAAATTGTACGAACGTGCCGATGCCGTGGAGAAGCAGCTGGACCTGTGGTCTAAGTACGTTACTTACCACTTTCAATTGGATCGTGCTCTGAAACAAGTCTGGCAACAGAATCGTAGATGGTCAATGGAAGGACAGTGATATCCCAGACCCCCTCACGAACATGTTTGTCCTCGTGTCGAAGCATAGAGATCGACAGTTAATTCAGAAGTGGGCTGCGTGGTTAACATCGAAGGATTCAGCACGAGCGGTGAAGGTATGACACTTTGGCTTCCTTCTTACTGCTAACTGATTTCGATGATCACCTTCAGTTGATCACATCTATGGACGGAGGAAGACGTTCGAAGCCAGAGGACAACATTGGGATGCTGGAACAGCTACGAGGGGCGGACCCTTTAGCGGCTTCCAGTTTTTTGGAGCACTTGATTCTTCAGAAACGATCAGATGTGCGTGCGGACGGCAGATTATGGTCCTCTCTCGAGTGCTTACTATCTGTATTTTAGGATCGACGGCTACATGTTGAATTTGCGAACCTGTGCCTGGATCAATTGTTTGATTATCTCGCCGATGATGCTGTCTCGAAGCTTTGGAGGGCGAAAGGTGAATATGCAACTGCTTCTGCTTCTCACTCTGCTAACTTGAAGCCAGTCTCCGGATATCAGAAGAGTACTGCCCAGACTTCTTTCCTTTCTTATTTCGTGTCGACAACGCCGGACTCGGAACACAAGCGGGCCCGACTGAAAACAATTCTATTCCTTCAAGCTTCTGCTCTCCTGGACCTCGAGGCTATCCTATCGAGATTAAAGAAACACTCGAGTATCTTCTCTTTAGAAGTCGCTCTGATCCAGGGGAAGGTACCGAATATTTACACCCCCTTCACCCGTCGTGCTCATCAGCGTATCTCGTAGCTCGGCCAACACCTCTCTGCTCTCACGATCCTCGTTGACGATCTACATGACGAACCATCAGCTGAGGCGTACTGTACGCTCGGTGGACAAATCGTCTCCCCTGTTCTAGCCAAAACTATTGGAGAGAGCTGTGACCTCCGAGAGTGGGCTTCCCTCCTTGAACCCCAACCAACGGGGAGGGGGAGGGGTAAGTCGCTGTCCACAGCCGTGACGGGCATACGGGCCACTCCAGCAAAGGTGGATGAAAAGCTGATGAAGAAATTGATCACGATATTGCTCAAGGTTTACATGAGCGGCAGGTACGTGTCTCGGTTTACCGTAGGGAGGGCGACCCTGATTTTCTCTTCCTTCCCGAAACAGTGAGCCATCCATCGATAAAGCGTCCAGGTTACTAAATACGCAAGCAATAAATTTTGATGCGTTGGAGGTATCTCGGAGTGGTTCGAGTAAACTTGGTGTTTTGCTAAACCATCCGATTTTTAGATCCTTTCGATGGTTCCGCCAGATTGGCCGATGAATGCCATGTCTTCCTTCTTGTCAAGATCATTACGGAGGTTGTTGCATTCGCAACATGAGGGTATGATCATCAAGAACCTCAGTGCGGGACAGAACCTTGAGGCAAGCCTACTCTCTAGCCCGTAAAACAACCCATCACAAACAGTTCCCGCACAGGTCGCAGATAAGATATGGGAGATCATTCGAGAAGAAGGAGCGATTATCGAAGAAGCTCTGGAAGATGATAGTGACGGCAGTTCCATGAACGAAAAAGTGGATGAAAGGGCGACCCCGCCTACCGACACCATCACCAGCAGATCGTTCAACGAGAAATCCGGCGAGTTGCATGGGTACCAGGGGGATGTTATAGACGTCCATCCCAATGACCATCCCACAAAAGACGATAACGGACAAGGGTTATTGTAGAGTCCGATTTGCCTAAAGTACGGCTATAATATCGGTTACCGTACGATGATAAGATGTCTTTGTCTTTTTGGAACGAGAACAGGTGGACAGGGATCAAGAATCGCCAAAAGAAATGTAGGTGCAACAAAATAGAGAAGAGGTCTACAACCGTCCATGGGGTTGATTCTAGCGAGACACCAATGACCCAGTAATTTAAGTATAAAAGAGCGCGAAACGGGTTCTAACGAGGAGGGAGAGACAGGAAGTTACTCGGTATGTCCGTTGGCAGAACCATTCTGTGTCTTCTCCTTGGCCTTCTTCTCTGCCGCTTCCTTTGTTTCCTGGCCACGAGTTGAAATAGCCTTCAGGATCTCCTGCACACGAGAGGTAGTGGCGTCGAGGAGTGGTTGGACCTTCTGCTGAACCGTATCCTTAACCTTGCCAGCCTTTTCGTTGAGGGGAGCGTCGGAGGAGAGGATACCACTGAGCTCATGGATCGAAGTCGTTAAACCGTCCGAAACGTCCTTAAGGCTGCTCTGAACCTGAGATGGGAGCTGATAAGTACCGGCCTGAACCTTCTTGAGTTCGGCAAGCATGGTGTCGCTGAGGTCGTGGACCTTAGATTGGGCGAGTACATAGGAGGAGGAAGCGGTCTCGATAATTTTGTGAGCGGTGACCGAGGCCCGGTTTCTGCAAGAGGTCAGTATCGGCACACTGTGACGAATGGATGATGTAGCGTACACCAAAGCGTTCTGACTCTCGATCTGTTTGAATTGATCAACAGAGTAACACACCAATTGCTCGCGAAGATCACGAGATAAGGCGTAAGCGCGCTGATACTGGAATTTGCCCTCTGTCGTTGGTGATGAGAAGTCCTGGTCGTTGTTTTTGGTGTGCAACCTCTTGACGGCGCCCTCGACGATATCGACGATTGGTGTAAATTTCTTCAATAACGGGGGCGGTAAGTAAGCTTGACGGTTGGAAGAAGCATAAGATCAAATTGAAATTCGGACTGTACCTGGTCAATCGCCTGAGCGGCCGAGTACGCGGGAGTACGGACCCGGTCATCCAGGGCCTTGTTGGCGGCGTCGTAAGCGTGTTCCCTACGCTGTCTGACCTCCGTCCTCAGCTCCTCGGAGGTGATTCTGAATGGGGCGGGGTAGTATGATTCAACGGCATCGAGGCTTTTGTTTGCGAGGCCATCAGCACGGATCAAGACAGGGGCAAGGCGGACTTGGATCGGCTCGGAGATGTGATAGACAGACTTGCCCAGGTTTTGGGCAGTGACATAGGGTACGCTGGTGTACTGGTTGTTGACCAAAACGGTGTGGATGGTGGTCAAAGATTCGTTCACGAGGGGGATGGAGGCTACGCGGGAGAAGATTGTGAGGGTGGGTGGCTGCTGAGAGCTGGTGGGAGTGTCGGGGGTGGGAGAGGTGGACGTTTCCGTTACAGACATCGCGGGAGGAGGTGGTGGTGGTTGGGGGAAAAGAGAGGAAGGAGGGATGGGACTCTTGGTGAGAGGGGGCTGGATTCGCGGCCATTTTTATCGGGTTGAACATTAGGGTTCCACCAAGTTCGCATGTGATTCCACGTGTGGGTTAGGTAATCAGATTTGGGCTGCAGAGCAAGTTCTGATATCCACGTGTAATTACACAGATAACATGCGCATTCAGACGACCTCGAGGACACCCGTCTCCTCTCGTTTTGGCTCAGGCCTCGAGCAGAGCGAGGGGGCAGGGTTTGGGCCGAACGGGCGACGATAGGGTGAATATCTGATCCAACCAACTACTCGGATCGCGTGGAGTGGGAGAAGCGTTCGAGTTGAAACGCTGAATCGCCAACGAGTTGTGTCCGTATCCAATTGTCATTGGTGTATTTAGCAGCCGATCCAACCCCCTGATGAGATTGCCCACGTTGAGGGTCTCTGATACACGATAACTTACTAACTTATCTCCTCGCCCTTTGCGTGCATTGCAAATGAGCCCAGTTAGACAGTCGCCTCCGCCGCCTCTAGTGCAATTCTAAACCGCCCCAAAAGATCTTCCCTATCCTCCATCCCCACACTAACCCGAACGAGTCCCTCTTCAACCCCATATTCCGCAGCCCACTTCAATTCGGTGAAATGGGCTATCACCGTGTATGGGCAGGCGAGTGAGAAATTGGTTCCCAGGCTAGGCCCCTTGTTGATCGGGAGCGAATCGAAGAATGCCTTCGCCGCTGCGTCCGAACGGAACGTGAGGGAGAGTAGGCCCCCGAATCCTCCAGTCGGAACACCATCCGGACCTCTCTTGCGGCATTGTTCGTAGTTCTCTCGTGTGGACCATTTCGGATAGAACACATGCTTTATTGCCCCACCAGCCTGGCAGCGCGACTGCAGCAAGTCGCATACAGTCTCCGTGTTTGCGTCGATGGCTTTGATACGTCGTTGAAAGTCGCGAGAATTGCGTTCCATGTACAGGGCATCCTCGCCGTGGTACATGTCTTCGTAAGCAGACGAAAGCCGGTCCTTCAAGGAACGGTAATGTCGTCCCTGTGGGTTCACAACCAAGCTACACACAGTTTATCGGCGAGTCAGATCACACGTGTGAATGAGACTGCAGTTACCGACCTTCCACCCATCACGTTCGCATCGCCACTGAACACCTTGGTCAAACTACTGACCACGATGTCCGCGTAGGGCATCACCTCCACATTGACGAAATTTCCAATCGTTTCGTCGATGACTATCAGAAAGTCGTATTTGTCCGCAAGGGCACGTAACCGTGGAAGGTTCGGTGAGCGTAAAAGAGGGTTGCTCGGAAACTCGGTGACCAAACACATAATCGGTGGGCGCCCAGGGCTTTTGCTGGATTCTGCCTCGAGTAAGGCCTCCAGATCATCTACATCTCCTTCATGGCCAAACCCAAAAAAGTGACAGCCTGGACCCCACTTTTCTAGGATCTTGACAGAGTCAACATAAAGCCATCTATCACCGACGTCAGTTGTGACCTCATCTTCAAACTCCCTTATCAAAGGAATACAAACCCGAATGCAACACTTTTTCCTGATGGCCTCGTGGCAGTTATTGTTTGGTGGGCATTCCAGATAGCGGCCATCCCGGTTGGGTATAGGTATACATCGTCTTCCGTAACCCCGGGACCACGGGTACTAGGCTGCAGTTCCGAGTTGGTAGATCCGACCGCATCCCAATCAGCCGGTTCGTCCCGCAGCAACACACCAGCAATTCTACGGCGTAATGCGCGTTTTGCAAAAGCGGCTGCGTCCTGGGAAAGGTTTCTACCGTATCGTTCCTCCAGGTATGTCGAATAATCGTCGTTAGGAGCGTCATTCGAAGGGGTTGTTTGCGATTGTCGCCTTTCTTTCACAGAGTAAAACCTGTGAGCGGATTTTTGTTTGGTGTAGACGGTGGGGGAAGGGGGGACGGTCTCTTCGGGAAGAAGAGATAAACAGTGTTCGGCGTAGCGACTCGAGATCCCCAGCCCCGTGTGCTGCCAGAAAGGTCTGGCGTAATGGGTCTTATCAGCAGGGAACAGGACGACGTGTAACTCTGCACCGAGTTTTGACGCGGGGCCACAGTTCTCCCTGTCCTTGTCATTGGAGTGGAGAAGAAGCTGGGCGATGCGAACTGGGAACCGTACACTGTCCTTCGCAGCCTGTTGGATTATGAAAGCGCGACAATGGTTTGCGACGGTCGACGTAGGGAATAGCAAACATTGTTCGCCATTGACGCCATATTTTTGCTCGCATATCCCGGCCAGCTAGGGTAAAAGCAGATCAGACACACCAACAAAGATAAGATAGCATTCGGCAGAGTAGGTGCAAGCAAAAGGCGAACGAACACAGGCAGACCGCATACCTTTTGTATCTTCCTGTGAATGAAGAATCTAGGGTATCCTGTTACCATCGAGTCGACCACCCTTTTGTCGCCTTCCTCGTAAGCGACATTGTCCTTCCACGTTGGGAGACAGACGGAGATCGCGTGGGGGGTGAACGGTGGGACGGACGAGCCGAGCACTGTGGTGGTCAACGTTTTGGTCGACATTAGTTGTGAAACCCAGGGTTGTGACTCGGGGCTGGGATGGTGCGGATGACATGCTTTGTCGGTCCGAATAAAGCCACCGCGGCGGATCCGCCCACGCAGTGGCCATCAGGCAGGAGCCTCCGACTTCACCGCATCATCTATCCCCGCACCCATCATGTCCCACTTGGATTGGGACCATCTTAGGCAGACGAGCCTTAGCCCAGGAGGTTTCGGAAAAGAACGTGCGACGATATGGTGAGCACGTCCTGCGAGAAACGCGTCCTCGACGCTCGTGGCTGAGAGTAACAGGCCACAAGTCCTCAACGCTTCGGCCTCGACGTCATCTACGCCCTCCGACCCTCTAAACTACAGTGACACGGTCGCCCATGAGAACGAACCACTGCCGCCTCACCGGGATGAACGCCAAATTATGTTGGATACCGACCGAAGTTTCGTCCATTATCCGTCAGGTGATGCATCTCCCCGTTCAAATCTGCAGTGGAAGCGGCGGGATTCTCATACCGAGTAATTCGTGCACAAAGGAGAGAGCGACGCAGTCAAAGAGGAAATGAAGGCGAAGCTCAACGAACTCATTGTGTCGATTTTCAGAAGGCGACCGACGCTGAACTATTATCAGGTGCGCATCCTCCTATTCCGAGAGGAAACTTTCACCGAATGTCAGGATTCAGGGATACCATGATATCGTCAGCGTGTTATTCCTGACTTTACCGCCTGAGGTACAGTTGGTGTCTGTGGAGAAATTGAGCTTGCATAGGCTTCGAGACTCAATGGGCCCTGGTTTGGAACCTGTGGTGGGACTCCTTAGGTTCGTATGACCCCTTGATTTGTACATCGTGTTTAAGCTGACCATACGCTGTTCAGACTGTTGAAGAATTTATTGAGGCTCGTTGACCCCGAATACGCGCAAATCCTCGAACGGTGGGTAGTCACTTCGTCATTTGGGAGGGATGAACTTAAACAGTGCGCACAGGAACATTCCAACGCCTTATTACGCTCTCTCGAACCTGCTAACATTATTCTCTCATGACATGCCGACACTACCCCTCGTCCAACATACTTTTGACTATCTGTTCGTTAGACCGCCGGTCGCTTGCGTTTATGTTGTCGCAGCGGTAGGACTATTTTTATCCAAGCTATGCCACATCTAATTCTTGTACGCAGATGGTTCTTGCACGAAAGGAGGAAGTAACTTGGTTAGAAGCCGTAGGCGAAGAAGGAATGCTTCATTCCATCTTGAGTAGTTTGCCCCACCTCTACGATGAGGGTGCGGAAGGGGATCCATCACTCCCTATACCAGAGGAAGAAACTACTCCAGAAACGAAAGCCGAAGAAATGGCGGCAGCTGTATACGAGAAGCCTGGGGTCGACCCCATTCCAAATGGCGACCATCTAGCCGAGTCCACCGTGGATGTAGAAGATGTTTCTTCATCGATCCCACCTTCATCAGACGTTACAGGGGTTCCAGATAAGGAGGAAGTTGTAGGCCACCCCATTCTCACGGACCCCCCCTCGGTTAAGCAGGAATCTTCTGGTGACATTGATGCCGCCAAGAACCTTTCCATTCCTTCATCTGATCTATCGACGGACGGATCGGACAGAACAGCGGTAGATGGAGAGGCACCGGCGGACGAACCCCCTACCTTCAGCGAGAATGACGCCACCCTTGTTGACGAACCACTCCCAAAAGCCGAACCAGAGCAAACGAAGCCACCGTCAACAACGACCTCCACTCCACCCTCAGAGCCCGAACCCGAGGACTCGGATCCATGGCCAGATACCCCTGGTCAACCTGCTAAAGCCCAAATATCCCTTTCTTCCCTGTTACGACAAGCTGACGATCTACTCGTTCGGTTTCCCCCTTCCCACCCGGAACTGGATTTGGATAAGATAATGGGACCTAAGAGCACGATCTTCACCTGGACGGAATCCTTCTCCTCTATCCCTACCGACGATGAACTGGAGGAGTACGTAAAGACACCACATCTCGTGGTCCTTCCGTATGTCGACCCGGTGGAGGAAGCTTTGAGAAAAGAGAAGGAGGCGAGGGAACTGGAGATGAGGAAAGTCGGGGGGAGGAAGCAGAGGAATCGTTTGTTCACCAGGGTGCATGTGCAGAAGAAGACAATGTTTGCTGGAGCTGTGCTCGCTCTCGGAATAGCCATGGCGGTGTACGGAATCCGTACTCCAGGAGAGGCAGGCAGAGGGCACCATAGAGGCGATTTGAAGAAGCTGCTGAGGTACATTGGAGGCTTGCTGCTTGTGGGCGGTGGCAGGTTCATCGGGAGGCTTCTCGGACATTAAATGCAATACAACATCCACCAGCATTTCATCGAGGTTGTATTCATCGTCTCCATCTACACGACGGCGCATGCCTCCTGGTTTGTCATGGCGTCCTTAAGGTAGATAGAGCGAGATATTTACTTTACAACAGCGCAATTCGGGCACCCGCCCCCTACCTAAACCAGGGGAAAAAAAAAGTGGAAAAGGAATGAACGGCACGTAAGGAGCGAGGGTAGCACGTGTGAACAGTGGTGGGATGGGTAGAGCGTGAATGTGAGGGAAAGGAGTGGAGAAAACACCAGCTTGTGCGTGTACGTGTGTGTGTGTGGAATTTCACTCAGTGAAGTCGGAGGGGGGTACGCTAGTAGTTCGGTTTATATACCGGAGGTAAGTCGATTACCTGCTGTTGAGCGGAGCTGGAGCCTTGGGGACGTTGGACGTCGAGTCTTACCCCACCATCTTCGTGTTGGCGTAGCTCCGGGGTGCTGTCGTTATGTACGACCAAACCGCCCTTCTCTGTTCGCTGAGTGGCCTGGGTCGGTGGTGAGCCCGGTACAGTGTCTGGGAGAGGTGAGGATGGATTCATCGCGACTCTGTCGCTTGATAGATATGCCAGCGAGGTCTGTGATTCTGCACTCTCGAGGGAACCTCGACGTTGTGGGGCGGCGAGCCTATCTGTTGAAGTGTAGGTCTGTTGCTGAACTCCATCATATTGAGGATGCGGGTTCTGCAAGTAGTCCGATGGATCGATTGGGTTCGTGTACCCGTACTGAGTACCCCCATATCGTGAATCCCCCTGGCCCATCCCACCATAGCCATGATTGGCACCGGCACCGGCAATGTTTTCCGAAGGTGTGACATAGCCTGCCCGGGGGTCATAGTGGTTCGAGAAGTGGTATATCGGTGTTGATGGCTGGTTCTGATTCGGGTAACCGTAATCCGACGGCGGGTATACGGAACCGGGGGGGTACATGTTCGCGGCAGAGGGATACGTATTCATGTTGGTGCTCCCGTAGCCGGAAGAGGTGTGGGAGCCGTAGGTATATGCGCTCGTGAAGGGTGTGACGACAATACCAGGGTCAGTCTTGTCAAACTCTGAGGAATCTGTGGGACAGGCATGAGGTTTGAGTTCGGAACATGGAGAGACACTCGGGTCGTTATCTTACCGCCGAGGACATGTTCCTTCTCTAATGATCTGGTGCCGGCGAGTCGCCTGGCACGCTTGCGGTAGTACAACATCCCGAATACGAGGGCAATAATTAGGATCAATGCGCCAATCGCGCCGCCTGCGACGGCGGCCGCAGGTATGGAGGATTTACTGTTGGAGTTGTCTTGGCTGGGGGCCCCCGTGCCAGAACTATTATCGCCCGTCGACGATGGTTCCGACGTGGGGCTATTGATGACAGGTTTGTCGGAAGGAGTGACAGATACAATTTGAGAAGAAGTGAGTGTGGGTGATAGGGGTAGAGTTGAAGGAGGGAGCGATGAGGAAGTCGGAGGTGCAGATGGCGTGTAGATAATGTAGTCGATCCACAGTGCGCCAGTACCCAGGTTGGTTACAAGCAAAGTGTGTTCCCCATCACTGAGAGGCGGGGATTGGAAGAACATCTGCTGGAACACGGTTGCCCTAGGTCTTCCTGCGGCATAAATTGAAGGAGAGGTACCGTCGATAGCGTATGCAGAAGAGGGGGTATCTAACCCGACGGTTCCATACACGGCGACGGATGTGCCTGGTTACGGGCGACTCAGCAAGGAGAGGGTGATAACGCATTGGGGACGTACCACGAAATGTAAACTGTACAGAAGAAGCCCTCGATGTGCTGCCATGAGTCGTGGTATTGTACTCAAATGCACTTCCTCCACTGGAGAATTAATGGGAACCTTGTCAGTCAGGAGGATAAATGAAGGTGCCTTGACGAACTTGATCCAGAGTCCACTGTACACAAGAGCAGGGTTTGTGTCGTCGACTATGGAAGTGGTGGAATTGAGAGGGGGGGTAGCCATCGCTCTAGGCTGGGGGAGAGGTGGAGTGGGTATATGGTAGAGAGGAGGAGAGGAGTTTTGCCTTGCAACGGTGGCTGTGCTGATCACGACTAGCATCGGGCAACAGCGCTGATGGGACCTTGCAATCGCCGAGCCCGGACGGCCGGAGGTCCCAACAGCGACGAAAGCCTCAGATGCCCACGCGCTCCTTGACAGCGCCCCGTCTCCTTTTCTGCGGCCTCTGGTCAGGAATCCTCACAGCAAAAGTGCCAGATTCGGCTTGCACAGGGTCCTCCGCGCGTGGTCATCATAGCATGTTTTACCCGACGGAACTTGGAGAGAGCATCAAACAAAGGGGGGGATCTTGGACTTGTAGTCATGAGGTGCATGTCCTCGCACTCCCCGATCGCTGATTCCTCTAGCTGTCGACTCGTATCAGCCGCAATTCTCAGTTGTTTTTCAGACGGTCTGCATCTAAGCCCCCCTTCTGAGAGTCCACCGAAGTCTACAAAAAGCGCCTGGTGTGTAATGTTGGGATTGTGAGGTCTCTTTCCCTTTCTTCAGTTTGTGGAACAATGTCATCTGCCCGCCCGACGGGAGAAGGGTGCACGGGGTTTGCAAGTGAAACTCACGTGACAAACGCGTATGAGAGGAAAACGAACCAGCTTACATAAGTAACACGCCTTTAGCACGTTCACTCTCCTATCGCACTGGTGTTAGGCCTCAAGAAGAACAGTGAACGCTACGATGTCCAGATTAGCCCCGCTCCAGCAGAAACGATACCCTCTCGCCGACGTCAACGATGGCCGCAGGGCCAATCACCACCAACAGCCACCTTCCCCACCCCCACCCCAGAAACAAGAACCGGTGACAGACAAGGCAAAGAGGCCCGGTTCTCCTCCCTTGCCGCGACAGAACGCAAAGGTTACCCCTCCGTCTCCTCCAAAAATCATCATAGATCAACAACGCAGCTCCCAATACGTTCGAATTGGCCTCCTCGGCGAGGGAGGTTTCGCTCGAGTATACGAAGTCAAGGACCTCCGTGGCGCACGACAGGCATGTAAGGTAGTCACTAAATCATCTCTCAAAACCAAGAAAGCTAAAACCAAGGTAACGGCGCATACATTCTGGTGTTCCCCCGTCACCACATACTGACAGTTCATTGTTCACTTAGCTTTACGCAGAAATAAAGATCCACAAGTCGCTCTCTCATCCAAATATCGTCCGTTTTAACGACTGTTTCGAAGACGAAGAGAATGTCTACATGACTCTCGAGTTATGTCCCAACCGTTCTTTGATGGACTTATTGCGCCGCCGACGTCGTTTCACCGACCCCGAGGTCAGATTCCTTATGGTACAGCTCATAGGGGCTTGCCATTACATGCATACCCACCAGGTCATCCACCGTGACCTTAAACTCGGCAACCTCTTTTTGGATGCTGGTATGAATATCAAGGTTGGAGATTTCGGACTCGCCGCCTTAATCGAGAATCCTGGGGAACGCAAGAAGACCATTTGTGGCACACCGAACTACATCGCCCCAGAGGTTCTCTTCGACACCGCAAATGGTCACAGCTTCGAAGTGGATACCTGGTCCATTGGCGTCATTTTGTACACACTCGTCATTGGTCGTCCCCCCTTCCAGACGAAGGAGGTTAAAGCCATCTACAAGTAAGCAACTTCCACAGTTCATGGTCCCCCGATCTCACTCCGCCCCCAGGCGTATCCGTGACAACGAATACGAATTCCCAAACGACAGTTCCATCTCCACGCACGTCCAGGAGCTTATCCAGCAGATCCTCACCACAGATCCTTCGAAGCGTCCCACGCTTCACGAGATCGTAGACCATCTATTCTTCACTGAGGGCACTGTGCCTTCTCGCCTTCCCTCCACTGTCCACGATTCCGTTCCCGACTTTAGTCACGTCTCTCGCTCGGCATCAAAGACCAATCTCGCCAGCTTGCGTGCCAAAGCGCTCTTGGACGACGACAACACCCAAATTGCCCTCCCTGGCGCGGGTGACTCCAAGACGCAAACTGGCGTCAACACGACGGCAAACGCGTCTACTCTCGCTCAACAAGAGAAAGAGTTCCTTAAAGCCGTCCAACCTGGCAGTCCCATCTCTGCTCTGCTGAGCTCGGCCAGGCAGCCGCTTGTCATGGGCACTAACAACAACCGCGAGTCCTCGCTTATTCGGAAACTTCAGGCCGCACGTCTGGAACAGAAGGCTGCAAAACAGAAGTCACCTGTCCACACAACGGCCGGAAAGATGCCAGGTGGGTTGGGTAACATCAATGAGGAAGTCGACGAAGTTGAGGAGGTCGCCGCCGAGCTGAGGAAGAAGGAGCTTGAGTCTCAAAAGGCGAGGATCGTGGCGCAGATGGTTCCAGGGGGGAGTGCAGGCAACCTTCACGAGCAGGAGAATGATCCACCGATGCCGGACTCGCCACCGAGGTTCAAAGACAAGGCGAAGGCAAGGGATATGCGAGGAAGTCGGGAACATCGTGACTCTAAGCACATCAAGGCCCCTGTCCCTCCCAGTACGTTTCGCCCCTCAGCGTGCGCGCGCACCGTGATTGACAATCTCTTGATAAAGCCCTTCCGACAAGCTCGAGCTCTGGGTCGACAGTTGGTGGACCGACCTCATTTGAAGCTGCAGCGCACACATTGACGCTGGCCTTTGAGGCTCTGTCCATGGGCAAGCTGTTCCGTGATCCACAGCAAGATCGCGGCCTTCCCGAGGCTAAGGTGTTCATAGTCTCATGGGTTGACTTCAGCCACAAATACGGGATGGGATACGCTTTGACGGATGGGTCCGTTGGCGTTCGCTACAATGACAGCACGAGCATAGTTGTGTCCCCTGATAAAGCGTGCGTGGATCATACCAACGTAATTGCGCTTTTCCTGACACTGTTATAGCCACCTTGACTATGTTACTCCGAGGCGGCATGGAGCCGTGTATATTCGCAAAAACCACAGCGCGGAAGACGCCCCTGAAGAGCTCGTGGAGAAGATGTACCTGCTTAATCACTTTGAAAGCTACATCATGAATCGCCTGTACGGTGACTATGATTACACGTTCGAGGACCATCTCAAGTCGACCGGAATGGACTTTGTCCAGAAGTACCTGCGGATGAAGCATGTGGTTGTGTTCATGATGAGCTCAGATGTTATCCAGGTTTGTCGCGCTCGAGCTGTTTAGTGCCGACCTGTCGCTGACTTGCCGAAGTTTAACTTCTACGACCACTCTAAGGTCATCTTGTCGTCACAGGGACTGGCCATCTCGCACATCGATAAGCATCACAACCTCACAACCTGGACTTTGAGTGAGGTCATGATGATCGAATTGCGAGGAGTCCACAGCCTAGACCCGGAGACCGCGAAGACGCACCAACGGCTGTTACAAAAGCTGAAGTACTGCAAGGAGGTTATGGTATCCATCCGTAACGAGAGTGCGCTCCAGCACATTCAGGGTCAGGCGCAGTTGCCTGTCGGAGCTGAACGCGAGTCGAAGGGCTTGAAGGGGTCTATGCGATGAGATCTGGTGTAGCCATAGACAGGTTCCCTGGAGGACGTTAGGTCCGAAATCTCTGCCTCGATCTACTGTTAGGGTGATCGCTGTTTGTTCTCTCTATACCTCCGATGCACGTTTCGCCATTATCTGCACTCTTTTGGCTGTACTATATAGAAACTATGACATTGCTATCGAGTTCTCTTTTCACATCTTTCGTCCCGTGTGATTCTTCCTTTGGCGATGTGAAGGTGAAGGTGCGGAGGTGAATGGGGAGAGGAGTGGCGAATCGGGACTCTCCAATGCTGATTGTGTTCCTCAAGCGGTGTTGTGCGCGGGTACAAGTCTCTTTCAGCATGACCGGGGGGGTGCCCGTGTGACGGGGTCGTTCCTTTGGATCCATATTCTTGGAACCTTTGTTACATCTAGGGGATTCCTCTGGGACGGGCGCTCTGTGCTAGCGTCACTTTGCTTTTTCATTTTCCTCACCCTTGCCCTTACCTGCCCCTCACAGAGATCTCGATTGAGGCGTTTTTGACAAATTGTAACCGATTTTTTTTTCTACACCCCGCCCCTTCGCACTTGGACGTATTGAGCCGCACAAAGGCAAAAAGGGGATGACCAAACACGGACGGGGGGAGGAACCGCTTGTTGAGTCCTTGGGGACAGCCCTACAGGCAGCGATCAAAGGGAACAAAGCAGGGAGGAATGCAGACGGGAGATGCCGAAAGACCGATGCCGCACCTTAAACGTTCTCCTTTCAGCTTTTCCTCCCTCTCCTCATGAAACCCTCGAATCTTCATATCTGGCGCTTGTTCCTTGCTTTGTAGCCTGTCTGACACGGGGGCGCGGAACCTCGCATCCGCTTTGTTGCGATGAGCACCCAGACCTCGTGCGATCATCCTAATGATCCTGAGCCACTCCGAAGACCCTTAGTCCTTGCCCAACCCACGCCTCCCTCGTATTTAAGTTGAGGCAAAGGTCCGGTCACCTGTCATCTCTTTTTTGTTTCCCTCCCGTATCCAGAACCTCACCTCTCTCGAGTCTCACCGCCCGCCCGTTTCTCCCGTGCCTCCCGACTCTTGTTTCCCCCTTCTGATAGATCCGGACCACCGAAACAGGCCCCACCCACCTCTCACGCTGCAATGGATTATCATTCTCAATCTCGTTTCCCCACCTCATTAGGCCTCTATCATTCTCGACGAGAGACCTCAGTTTCGCCCACCAGCTCGTCTGTTTGGAGTATGCCCGTTACGCCAATCGACAGCCCCACCGCTTATCGAGTTCACGGCTACGACCCATACCCATCCTCTTTGTCGGACGCCAGATATCTCCCGTATCCCGCGCTCCCAGCGCCCTACTACCCCAAATCCAACGTTACCCTCCCACCTTTCTCGACTCTTCTTCCCAAGGAAGATAGAACGCTACAACCGTTCCAACGAACGCCGATCCACCACGTTCGACCCCTCACCCCCGATACCCCTATTTTTCATCAACCAGATTTTTCCGGCAGCACGTCGTCGTCGCCATTGAGGAGGCCTCCCAGTGTGCTTTCGTCGGACTTGCCTTTCGCGAAGAGGCGGAGGGCAGACCCAGAGTCGGATCAGTATTTATCCAGGTTGGAAGGGAATAAGGCGAGGTGCATGTTCCTGCTGGAGCACGATCCTGACGCAGCAGGGGAGACCGGTGTCTGTGCGTACGAGGCGAGGAGCGACATGGTCCGCAGGCACATACGTGCAGTTCACCTGAAGCTCAAGTAAGCCCTACCATCTCATCCCACAGGCTTTTGTTGTTCGTGCTAACCCGTACTTTCCCCATCTCCCAGAAACAACATATGCAGATTCTGCAAGAGGGGTTTCGCAAGTAAGGGAACGCTAGAGACGCACGAAACACTTCAGTACGTACAGTTTCATCTGGTTCCTGACACATGATCGCCCTTTGAACGTGGTTTTTCTTTCCTATCCTATCCACAGTACCGGAGAGCAACCCCACAAGTGCCCAGACTGTGATAAAGCATTCAACGACCCCTCGAAGCGTCATAACCATCGAGTCAACGTACATGGATATGTACCGAAAAAAATCAGAGCGTCCGACCATCCCGCGAGGCTATCCAGACGTAGGGTCGCCCGTGACACTTGGGATCAATCCCCCGCTCCCTTCTCTTCGTGAGACCACCACAACACCTTGTAAAACTAGTACCATCCAATACGGACGATGATCCCTCCTTGCCGTACATCCTTGATCTTTTTGTTTGTTTGTTATTCTTTCCGCCTCTTTTCCGATGCTTATGTATCCCTAAATATCGCTGAACGTGCCTCCTCATCCCCTCCCTTCCCCTTCCCTCCCCTCTCCGGTTCACGACACTGGCACAGCTATTACTTGTATCCCTCCTAATCGCGGTTCCGTATCACGTAATGTATTATCTTCCTTCTCCGATCCCCTTAAAGGAAGATTCACCCGGGTTTCTCGCCTCGATCAACGACAAATTCTCCCCCTCCCCGTCCGTTTTGACAAGGTCTGTGGCCAGGTGATCTCCCGGTTGTTATACTAAACTAGCCAAGTTTCGAGGGACAATGAGACCGTATATCCGCTTTGCTCCATCCGTGATATTCGGTTTCAGAAGGAGCCGGAGCGGAACAAGTCACTGAGTTCACACAGAGAGTAGTCCCTTGTGGTGTTTTTGTTTTGATTGAGTGTACGTACAACAAATATGAAAGACGATAGAGAGCAAGTGTTTCTACGGCGGAAAATATGAGAGGCCCTTGTTGTCAAAGCAAGCCGCCATAAGACGAATCCAGACCGAGAGTTTGTGCTGCGGGTATCTCGTGCGCAGTATGGGGGGAAGGGGAACAGACATGGAGATAGATCGTCAAAAACGATGGGGTCATGGTGAAAGGGTGTGATACCTGCTGCGCAGATTAGGAGATTCTATTATGGAGAATGCTAAGTGAGGGTAGGGCGTCCAATGCTCTAAGCGTTGGGACGAGATGGGTTGCGGGCCAACACGGCACCGGTATGGGCAGCTTGGATACTGCTGAATCGTTGTAATTCCTCAGGCTTGACGGAAACCTTTCCACCAAAGCCGACCTTGCGGGCGGCCCTCTTGATGAAGGACACACGGTTGGAGTACAACGACTCGTGAATGGAGGCAGCACGAGAAGTGGTCTTGACCAACGGGACACCAGTAGCTTTGAGGGTAGCCTCGGCGGTGGCACGACGCTCGCGACGCTGGCGGAGGTACTTGATGACGGTAGCCTTCATGGCAAACTTGATTGAATCGAGGGGGAGGAACCAAACGATGTTCTGGTGAAATGGTCAGTCACGTATAAACACACAACAAGTGACAAAGATGACATACCCAAACCCAAACAATTCCGATCCATCCACCAGAAATTGCCCGAATGTTAGTGAAGCCCCAGTCTCCGTAAGCGGCGATGATGGAAGAGACAAGTTGGGCAATGCAGAAGGCAAGGAACAAGGCGACGGAGGGTCGCTCCATGAAGAAGAACCCATGTGAGCGAGTGACGAAGATGAGGGCCTGGGAGATGATAGCGACCTGGAGGTAGACGATCATGTGGAGCATACGATCGTTGGGGTTTGGGATATCCGTCTCGAGACTGACGCCGAAGTTATCCTGGAAGAAGGTAGTCTCCAAGATGACAATCACAAGGACGACGGTGGACAGGGTGAGGTACAAGCCATAAGCGACGGCGAAAGCGAAGATCTCAGCGAGATCCCAACTATCTGGAGTCATGGATGGCAAGACACGATCGACCGAGAGAGTCATGATGGTTCCGTCGTTAAGGAGGGCAATGACCAAAACCATGAAGGGTGGGAAGTTGAACTTGTACGCGAAGGCGAGGACGGCGAAGCAGACGACGATACGGATGGTGACGGCGCAGGCGTAGATCGAATAGTTCCTCATACGTTGGAAAATGATACGGGAACCACGAATGGCGTGAACGATGGTGGAGAGACCGGGTTCAGTCAAGACGATATCGGCAGCACCACGGGCGGCATCGGTGGCACCCTCGACAGCGATACCGACATTGGCACGGGACAAGGCGGGGGCATCGTTGGCACCATCACCGGTCATGGCACAAAGGTGGCCGAGGCCCTGGAGACGCTTAACGATCTCGTACTTGTGTTCAGGGAAGACACCAGCGAAACCGTCGGCATCCAAGATCATATCGTCGAGGGAGGCGTGTTTACTGCCGGGGGCGGGGCCGTCCTTCAAAACCCTGGCGGGATACATGTGGTCGCCCAAGCCGAGACGACGTCCGGTTTCCTTCGCAATGGCGAGCTGATCACCGGTAACCATTTTGACCCTGACACCGAGAGCAATAGCATCGTCAATGGTCTGCTTGGTGTCTTCACGGGGAGGGTCGAAGATGGGGAGGAGACCGATGAGCTCGAAACCGTTGCCCTCAGCGTCGTGATCATCACCCTCGACTTCCTCAAAGGCGACAGCCAAGGCACGGAGACCGCGCATAGCGAATTCCTCAACATCGGCTTCGAGCCTGTTCTCGATATCCTCGGTCTTGTTTCGGGAGCAAAGCTCGACGATGATGCCGGTCATACCCTTGGTGACACGCTTAAGCTTGCCGGTGGATTCCTCACGGTAGGTGCACTCGGTACGCTTGTCGACGGGGTTGAATGGTTTGAAGTCGAGGACCTTGATACCGGCGTGAGCCCTGGAAGGATCAGGAAGGGAACCAACGACACAAGTGTCGATGGCGTCCTGGTTTTCGGTACGGGAAGCGTAGGCAGCCAATTTGATGACATCCTCGAGGGAGAATGGGCCGTAAGTCCTGATGGTGGTGCGATCGATGGTGAGCTTGTTGGTGGTGAGGGTACCGGTCTTGTCTGAGCACAGGATGGTAACTGCGGCCAACTCCTCAATGGCGGTGATACGGGTGACGATGGCCTTGTACTTGGCGAGTTGCTGGGCGCCGACGGCGAGGGTGACGGACAAGACGGTGGGCATGGCAATGGGGATACCACCGATCAAGAGGACGAGGATGTTGTCAAGGCCATCTCGGTACGAATAACGGTAGGCAGCGTAGAGGACGAGAATCTCGAGAACGACAAAGATACCGATGGTGACGAGACAGAAGGAGCCGATTTGGGCGAGAATCTTCTGCAGATGTCCGGTGGTGTCGTCGTCTTGGCCTACCAAGGATGCTGCGCGTCCGAAGAAGGTGTTGGCACCGGTGGAGATGACGACACCCTCTGCTTCTCCCTGTTTACAGGTTGATCCGCTGAGAAGAGGGAAATGAGCCAAGAGATAATTGCCAAGAAGGAAGCGGAGAAAACTGACGAGAAGCACTGATCGCCAAGCTTCTTGTTTTGAGGCAGAGATTCACCTGTCAAGGCAGCCTGATCAATGGACACGTTGATCGCCTCGGTGAGGCGGCTGTCCGCAGGGACGATGTCTCCGATTTTGAACGAGATCATGTCTCCGGGAACCAGGTCTGCAGACTCGATTTCGCGCCAAGACCCGGAACGCTTCACCTTGGCCTTGGGGGCAAGCGAGTCCATGAGAGCCTTGACGGCGTTTCCGGCATTCCGTTCCTCGTAGAATCCAATTGCGGAGTTGGCCAACAGCAGCAGCACGATTCCGACAAAGTCCTCCCAGTCGGGTGGCCGTCCTCCGCCGTTCGACAGAGCGATGGCAACGAGGGCAGCAGCTTCCATCACCCACGAGAGCGGGTTCCACATGAAACTGAGGAACTGCACCCGCACCGCGTGAGCCGAGCAGCTGACAGGGAAGGGAACCAACGACTGACCTGGAGGAATGCGTTCTGCTCCTCCGACTCGAGCTTGTTGGGGCCGAAGATGCCAAGACGACGGGCAGCTTCCTCATCAGAAAGACCGTCCTCCGAGCAGTCGAGAAGCTTGAACACGTCCTCAATCACGATGGTCTCCAAATCAACCTTCTCCTTGTCGTACAGGTCCTCGGCCTTGAGCTCGATCTGTGGGGTGCGCGACGGTCAGCTCTGTCACGCGCAAAACGCATCGGTGGTTCGACTCTACCTTGGACATGTCGACATTTGCCTCTGCATGCGAAATTTTGATGAGCGCCTGCAGTGTGCACATGATGAGGAGAGAAGATTATACGCACGGGTCGGCTTTTCAACCTCATGTTCAAAATCCCTGTACACTCTCTTTCTTGGTTCAGTCTTCTCGGTGACCTGAATTTCTTCGGAGGCGTCTCCTGTGGTGGAGCCCGCCTCTTTCTTTTCCATGTCCGACATGGTGGGGCCTAGGGCGGGGGGTTGGTTTGGGTGGGGGGAAGGAGGGGGATACCCTTTTAAGGGCGGGGAAGAGCTGGCAACAGGTGGTTCAGATGGGAGGAGGAGAGGGGAGACGGAAGGTGGTAGCAGAGAAGGAGCCAGAACAACCGGGGCCAAGTCTTGAACCCTTTTTATCCGTCGCGTTTCCGACGGGAGAGATCAGAGGGGCCAAACACGGCCAAACACGCCCGCGGGAGGATTGTCGAGCGAAGATTTGGAGCCATGCTTCTGATTGGAGGTCGGATACTCCGCGCCGACGCTCGCTTGGGATGCGGTCGTAATGAGGAAGACAGTATGCCAGACCGGGACCGGGGCCTCTGGACTCGAGTCGTAATCGAATTGACAGCGACCCTGTCCACGCTCTCACATCTTTCCACGCCCCGCGACAGCCGCCCCCTGCCGTGGCCCGCTAGCTTCACACAATGAATCCTAGGACGGGGCGTGTTCTATTCATATCTGACCAGTAGCCAAATGCCGTAGTAAGGAACAAGTCGGAACGGCCATTCACACACAAATTTGATTCTTGCATCTCCGATCCTCCTCGACTTGCACCACTTCGGTATCCCCGATTGCTCGCCCGTAACTGCCCCGCTAGCCCTCCTACGGCCACAGATAGGCAAAACCGAAGATCTGGGCCCAACAGTACCGTAACCTACATCAGCGCCCCAGCGTCCAATCAGATCCACTCCAATATATCATCAATCATCATCCCCGTCTCCGTCCAGCATTCCACCGACTTCTTCTTCCTCCTCATCCGATTCGTCCATGATGGAATCCATCCCCCCGCCTTCTTCGCGATCATCTTCCCTCTTGACCACATCCCGGTATCTGGCGCTGTACATCACGCTTGCCGTTAGACATGACATCCTTGCGTGCTTTTCGGCCCTTCCAGCTCACCTGCTCTGTCCCTTGGCCACAGGCGTGGTCCCCCCGTCGTCATCCTCATCATCGGACGATATCTCAATCACCGTCCGGTGTTTCTGTGCCCTATAAACTATGCGATTAGACGAATGATGATCGACTCCCTGGAGGCTCCTATGGGGCAAACCCGATCTCGAACAGGGAAAGCCCAAATTAAAGCTATAAAAACGACTTACACTGCCCTCGTCGGCGCCGACCGTGTTCGACCGACATTCGTCTTCCGGACAGGTGTCCTGTCGTAGTCCACATTGTCCTCGGAATCCTCATCTGAGTTCGATAGCCGCGGTTTCCTGGGATCAACCGTATCAGCTTTTCCCGTTTGTCTTTGATAACAAATACCCCGACTTTGATCTCCCCCCGGGCCTACCGCGGCCGGTCTTGGCAGTCGAAATCCGTCCCGTATCGGTGTCGTCCCCACTTCCTCCAGTTGTAGTTGTGACCACGCTCATCGAGCGCCTCGAAACGTTTCTCAGGAATCCGCCCAGTATTATTTTGAGAACGTGTGACATACCTCTTCTTCCCTTTGGCCGCGGGCGGGGGGATCTCGGGTTCCGGCTCCTCTTCCGGTATGATGTCATCAAGAAACTCGAATAGATCTTTGAGATATTCCAATTTTCGATAATCTTCCTCGCTGAAGCTCTCAAGCTGAGTAGAATACTTGTTGCTGATGCTCGCGTCGAACTTGGCCAAGGCATTCTTTGCAACTGCTTCCCCTGGGGGTCGACGCTATGAATGTTCGTCAGGAGACCCCCACGCGTCACGAGTCCATCATTCGCTTACCGACTGCACGTTATATATCAGAAGTTTCAGTGTCTTGATCTTATTTTCGTCGACGGCCTCCGGGAGGTGGAGCTTGCTCAGGAGCTGACATAGAGTTTTCTTACTCTCACCTGCGATGATGTCATGGATAAAAACAGCGTGGGAACATAGTAATTTAACGTACGTGTAAGATTCTCATCAAACAGGACTTTGACAATTTCCGCAGCAAGATCGATGTGAATACTGTCGTCCTTCTTGCGGCCAGGCACCTCTCTGTCGGGATCGTTAACAGAGGTTCAGAATTACAGGACAACGACGCATACACAGTCTTTTCTGGGTCCATCCAGTCGACAAGCATCGAACCAAGTTGGAGGGGATTGACCATCGTCTGACCCTCCTCGAGTTCAGAATACATTTCTGTGATCTGGGAAAACAGGGGCAGGAACAGCTATTCAAGGGGTAAATAACCATCCCGATCAAATAGATCGGCGTATCGACTTACCTCTTTCACCTTCCGCTGGTTCTCAGAGTTCGAGTAGCAATACACCGGGAAGAAGTACGACAGACATTGACGTAGTTCAAGGTTGTCGGCCGTCTCTGGAGTTACGTATAACAAGAAGATCGTTTCGAGTGCCTAGATCAGCAATGAGTCAGCCATCCTGCCGTCGGAACATCCGTGTGGGGGAGCGGTCACACATTTGTATTCGTGACCATGCCAGAAAGCAAGAGCTTTGCCAATCCAACACAGACGCAGGCGTGTATTTCTGCATTCTCATCAGCTTTCAAGACGCTCAAGAGGTATTCCACGATCCTGTCAGACTGCGGAGAGAGCGCGGTCAGCCTAGATTTCGCCATTGGTTGGAGAGTAAAATCCCGAACTTACGTTGTCCCCACTTCCAGCGGATAGGAAGTCAGACTCGTGGACCATAAGTACATCGAAGACGACTTGTAAAAGCCTCAGTTTGAATTGCGTGGGTGCACCAGCAATTTGATTGAGGAACAGCTGAAGTGATCGGGCAGCCATTTTCTGCGATCAAAGGTTATGGACGAGAAACCACGAGTTCGGTATGGTGTCTCAACGCACCCTCGCAATAAGACAGCACAACCCGAGGCAGATCAAGCCCTTCTCACGAAGGTATTGCTCTTTGTTGCGGACCGCAGGGACGATGAGCTCGCTTAGAACTCCCTCGAGTGTCGAATTCTCCTCGAACGTCTAACAATAGTTTGAATGTGTCAAAATTGGAACGACGACAGCAATAAAAACGCACGCCGTTAACGCGTTCAAGCATCCCAATACACAGAGAGAGGCACCGCATGTCCATCGCGTCACGTTGCGACTGTTCTTCGGCGCTCACCGCCATACCCGATTTTTTCTTGCGGGGGCCAGATGAACTCGCGACGCTTTGGTCACCTTCCTCTCCCACGATCTGGAATGCAATCCCCATCAGGTCGCACTGAGAAAGGGGGAGGGATCGTTACTTACGGGCACCTCGTCATCAGGTTCTTCAGTGTCTCGCAACTCATGGATGACCTCCACGACGACCATGATTAGATCCCGTTCACTGTCGGACAGCTTCCGTAGTACGTCCAAGCACCGGGAAGCCAGACCTTCTGGAAGGGCCTGATGCGCGATCATCGCTCTCACCAGTTGGAACATCTTCCGTCGCCCAATTTCATCCGCGTAGTCAAGGTTTACGGCAAGCTTTAGCAGCTCCGTGAGTATGAACTCTTGGCTCATCCTTTCTTCCTCTCGGCGAGTCCGATCTTCTTCCCGCTCATTAAGGCGAGTTGGCCCTTCATCCATTTCATCTTGGACAAGGCTCATTAGGTCATTATATCGTTCCTGGATACGGAAAGCCATGGCGGTTACAACAGGCAGCGCAGTTTCCAATCGTCCCTCGTTCTTTGTCGCCACGCATTGATCGACGAAGACGCGAGCCAAGAAGGTCTTCTCCGGGGTCAGGTTCTCCCAAAAGGCGTCTCCGAATCCGAGGTAGTCAAAGATGTCAGCACGTGTTTTGAATACACTTCTGAGGGCCTCCTCGGGGATAGTGACCTCTTGAAGGTCGAATAATGTAAGGAATGATAGCATAGTTTGTTCGAGTTCCTCGGCCGGAGTTTCGTTCTTCACAATCTGGTCAGGGTTCCGCATGACATCGACCCAGGTTCCAACAAGGTTTGCCGCAGCCGCCCGAACGGATGGCTCCCGGTCTCCCAAACCGTGCTTTATAACCATCTCCCTATGTTCGATAGATAGGAAGCGAGGATGTGCATCCCCCACTGATTTGCTGTCTTCTCCCTCCCCAATGTTGCAATTCCGTTCTAGAACACTCGAATAGGTATGTTTTCGGACACCGCTGTCGAGATCGCGGGTTCGAGTCAAGAGGTGTGGTATCGTGTCGGCGGTGACATGGATGTTGATTAGGGCTGCGCGACGAACTTCGGGGGAGGTATCGTACTTGAGGACGTCGACGAGGGCATCCAGAATTGAAGTTTCGCCTTCAGAGATATCGTCAGGTTCCTCCGTGGGGAGTAGTTTGGCAAGGGACGCAGCAGATATAGCTCGGATTTGGGGTTCTTTGTCATGAAGTCGGCCCAGCAACGCCTCCCGTATTTCCTGGTATAATCCTTCACTGGGGCTGGTCAATTCTTGTGATGAGAACTTCGAGACAGTCGACATACTCCATGAGGCCGACGTGGGGCAACATCTCGCCAACAATTTGGACAGCGCGATACCGAATGGTTTTGTCCTTGGCTACGAAAGCCTGTAGGAGATGGCGGAACACCCTTGCCATGAAGCGGTCGGCAATAGTGTCTTCGTCTTCGTCCCTGCCTTCTCTTCGGACTTCCTCATCGGCTGCCAGTTGGCGCGATTAGTTGTTGTGCGAATGCAGGTCAAATGGGAACGCACTCTTTTCAACCAGGACTTTGATATAAGCCCCTAGGAGTTTAGCTATGCGATCCGCGACAACTTGCCCCTTCTTGACGAGCAATACGCGACTCATCATATCGCAGATCGTTTCCTCAAAGAACCGTTCTCCAACGAGCTTCTCTCCATTGCCGCTGCTGGATGATTGTCTGAGTTCGGAGGCTGTAAGGTGGAGTTTGTAAAGAGCCACGCAATTCTTCTGGTGGTTAGCGATGGATGACTGTGCTTGGTCAAAGATCTTTGGTAGTGTTGTCTCGACGGTATCTCTGAGGGAGGGGGCTGGGACGGGCATGTTGGAGATGACGCTTGTTCGCTTCCAGACGCGTCGCGTCGTGGAGTATCTGATCGGAGCATGATCACGTGCGGTGGCCCGTAATGTCCACCGATGCAACGAGGTTCAGGGCGGGCAGCAGCAAGTTCCCTATCTGCAGCCATCTGCTCGCCCCCTCCAGATGCCCCGCTCTGCAAACAGAGAAGCTCCCTATTTATCCCACCTTAGAACTCATCACGGACAAGTGACTTTGGTCCCACCAGAGTCCTCTGCCAGAGTCCGCAAGCCGAGTACTGGCAGATCCGGCCGGAATCCTGCCGTCTACGACCCCCCGTCCCCCAGAGGTCGCAGGGGCGCGACGCAGGTTCCACTTGTTGGGCGGCCCATGCATCCACAGCTTGATGGTGAGGTCTATGCGTTTCACAAGATGACAGTCCGGCTCATTAACGTCTTTTGTGTTTCGTTGTAGTTGACATGCCCATCCCCGACTTCCCTCCCCCATCGTTTCAGGAGGCAATAAAGACAGCCGTTTACCGCATGCAAGAGATCCCCATGTCGGATACCTCGTTTTCGTCGTACCATTCCATCCAAAGGTCGCCGTCCGTCGACTCGTATCCGACCACTTCCGCGTCGTCACCCACTTCACAATACGAAGATGCGTACGACATGGATGCCGCAGATATTACCCACTCCCTTCCGCGGTTCTCCACCTCCGACGTGGGCAGCCCTGTCGAATACCCCCCGGCAGAGTGGGAGGTTGAACGCCAACAGGGTATCCCCCTGGAAGAACGAGTGCGACGGGAGCGGGAGAGGAGAGAGCAGGCTGAGACAACCCAGCCCGGTGTTACCCCTTCGGAATCCGCCTCCCCCTCCCGAACGAGGTCCTGTTCCCATTGTGGAGCCGCGTCCAAATCACCAACCGAAGATCGACGACCTCAACCGGCCGAGACAGTCCCTCGACGCCGAGGGATATTACGGCACAGGCAGTCCCAGACCCTTTCTTCAGCCTCCGTTCCTTCTACACCAATTCGGAGCCGGCCCCACACCTCCCTCAAGTCCACATCCAGTTCAAAGAGGAAGTCCAGGAGCATGTCCCCCCGTCCTTCTTTGATGGCTCCAATGACCACATCTAATTCCTTGAGTCTAATGAGTCGCAAAATCTTTGCCCACTCTCACAAGGGTAAGGACAGGTCAGCAGAGGACGAACCCCTAGAGTCCTGGGAGGTTTTGGACACCGGCCCTCTGTCGGTCCCCGAGGTCGAAATTCCTCAGCCACCCGTCTCTCGTGTTCGAAGGACTTTGTCAAGGATGAGTCTCTCGGCTCTGGCAGCCATCAATACCCAGACGGAATCCGGAAGGAATGGGTCGATCGAGCCCTACCCCTTCGATCCTCCCCTTCCTTCCGCCGCGACCGAGAAATCAAGACTCAAGCAGTCGGATCCTCCAGCAACGACACACAATATGCCCTCATCTTTCCAGCGCGACTACCCATCTACCACTTCGTCCACACCTCCGCCGGTCAGGGCCAGCTCGCCGCTTATGACAAGATCATTTCCACCACCCGATGTTCCTCCTACTTCCTTCGTGAACATTGCGGCGTCTACCCCTGATTTGAGTCCCACGCGTCCTACTGGTTTGGTTGATTCTCGACAAGTCCAAACCTCTCCCTTAATTTCTCCTCTTGCGATACGCCTGGGTGCGCGCCAACGAGTGAGGAGTATGAGTGTTCACACTGGCCCTCCTTCCTCCATTGTGTTCCCCAAGGTACAGATCCCGACAGATCGACGGACAACCCCGAACTCAAAGCTTCGAAAGCACACATCTACGGCAATCGATCCTTCTTCTCCACTCTCGGTGTTGAATGCGTTCCCTGATGTCCCACCGATCAAGACTCAGTTCGAGAAACCAACGCAAAACCGCGGCTTCCACGTTTCCTCTCTTTCGACCGTACGACCTCCACCCTCTCCTCTCGTTTCTCCTTTGGAACCTCCCACTCCCATTAAACACCACTATCCAGGACGTCCACTTCCTACTCCCCCTGCAGGGGTTCCCCCATCTCCTTCTGCGTATGAATCCCTACTTCCACGATCTGCGACAGCTACACGTTTCGGACTCACTTTGAATGTTTCAAACGGGATGAACGGCACGATGATGACCGAAAGGAGCACCGCAACGTCTTCCGGTTTGACTTACCTCACCGATCGCCCAACTAGTCCCCTCTCGACTATGTCTGGATCCTCAATCATCGAGGCGATCAACGAGGCGGATGACGATACTCTAGGTAGCGAGGCGACAGATCTGGACCTTCTGATCTCTCGGATCGAATCCAATGACCTACCTGTGGTTTCCGAAATGATTGGAGAGGCCGAAAGACCTGGTACAGCAAGACCACACGATCGTCCCGAGGATTCTGCCGGAACCCCGCTCGTTGGCCGGGTTGAGGTTCAAAGACGTAGGAAACTCAAGGACGGGAGAGTGAAGCTTAAGCTCCGACTGATGGGGGCGTCGGTGAATAGCTGCGGTATTTGTTTGATGCAGTTCAAGGAGAAGGAGATGGGAGCTTTGACTCCAAAATGCCAACACCCGTGGGTGTATCTGCTTTGTCCAAAAGAAACTTGACCTGACTCTATTGAAAGATACCACGAGAAATGCCTCAAGACGTGGTTGCAGCGCAACCCCACCTGCCCATCGTGCAGGGCTCCTCTCAAACAACTGTAACCCTCATTCATGCAACCTCATTCCTTTCAAGACTTTTGTATGAATTTCATGACATTGTCTCTGTCGTCCGCTGTCACGTACAGGTTACGCACGAGGGCCAGACCCAAGACGCTTGTTGATGTATCCCTTGTAGTGTTTCAAAATATATGCTCCACCTAGCCGGCTAGGCAAATTACTCCGACGACTACAGTTCATCTCTGACCCTTTCATTCTCTACGGCTTCCTTTTGATCAACTTCCTTGGGCGGCGTCTCAAGGGTGCCGGCAGCTGCGCTTGCGAGGACGTTGGAGTCGGCTGCTGCGATATCAGATTGTAGACGTCCTTCCCTTGACAGCCTTTGCGCAAACTTCGCTATCTCGCTGTCGTATTCCTCCCATTCCGGGATTTGGCGAGCCCGAGCGAGCTTGGGCTCCTTCTGTGAATATCAAAACGCGATGTTTAGCTTAGGCGTCACGTTTGATGTCGTCACGACACGTACCGTCAATGGATTTTGACACAAGTCGATGGTCTTGGCGCGTTCCAAGCGATCCTTACTGCCTGTAAATCACGGATCGCGTGAGACACCCCGACTAAAACGCGCAGCGTGTTTAGCACTTACACCACGTTTCACACTAGCGGGGGAAGTTCATGTAAGCGTTTCGAACAAAAGTCTGGGCTTTTTAGGCGGAGCTTACCCATAACCAGTCCTCGGGGAGCGAGAAAATTGGGACCTCACGCTGTAAGTTGTTGGGTAGATCTTGGTCAAGGTTGGCGAGCGAGTTGGGGTCTGCTGAGAGCTGCTGATAATGACCGCGCAGCATATCGCCAGCGGCCATCTAATAGCCAGTATGGTCAAACCTCAGTCAACGCTTGGCGGGAAGGAAGACGTTACCGACCTGACGGAATCGAACCAAATCCACAACGTAAAGCGCACTGCCAAGGGGTAAGGGAGAAGCAGCAGAGCATCAAAGAACGTTTACCGACCTGATGTGGTACGACAACCCTTGGAGGAACTGAGCCCAATACCCTGTCTTCCAGAAGCGAAAGCCTTCCATCTCGACATTGTCATCGCCCATCGGCGTGTAACCGTATGGTGCGCCATGTAGGTTGAGATCAACCAATTCCTTCAAGTCCGCGCGGACGATCTGATCCGCGTCGACGAATATGACTTTCTTGAGGTCCATAGGGAACAACACATCGAGGAACAAGATCTTGTACGCCCAGATAATTCGTTGTTTCTCTTTCTGGGCGCGCAACCATGAGGGCCACTTGTAGGTCACAAGTTCGTATTGGAAACCGTACTCTTGCGCGAAGTGTGGGATAAATTCCTGGTAACTTGTCACGGTCCTATCCTTGAAATCACCGCAGGTAATGAACACTCACGAGGAACGATGGGGATAAGAAGTTCTCGATGAACCAAAACTTGACTGTGCTGTTGGTATTCCTGAGCACGCTCAGGATCATGATCGAGGCGAACCGCTGACAGTCCCTTAGCACAAAAACGACCCAGGAACGTCCCTGTAACCTACCTCATAGAGCAAGCCTGAGGCAACCGTAAAAATGTTGATATCGGCCTGGGGCTTTACGCTTATCACATCTTTTGAGCCCCCTTCCGCCTTCGAAGAGCCGAGGCCCGAGAACCTGGGGGGAAATCAGCCCACGTCATTAGCCACATGGTAAGGGCACCTACCAAGAACTGACCCGATCCACGATGGATGGCCCAGATGGCTCCTCCACGACATCCGGTGGTGGCAAAACGTCTTCCTTCTCCATTCCAGGTATTCTCGCCATGCGCGGATACAGGGTCAATCCATCGAAGCTCGTGAGTGTTATCTCGCTTCCGACCTCATCCACGCCTGGGCTATTCCAACCGCTATTTCCCACACTTTCCATCGCAAAGACTTCCCGGCCACGACCGGGTCGAATTTCCAGTTGGAACACACCAGGTTTGGCTCTGAATTGAAGGTATCCAAGATTGGCCACGACTTGGGTATCAGCAATAACGGTCGAGCTGTTTGTCGTCAGCTGCAGCTGCAGTCCACGGGGAGGGGCGGATGCGAGCATATCCCTTGCGTGTCCTTCAATGATAAGGTAATCGAGACCGAAAATCGCGTGAATCCCGCTGGCACGATCTTTTGGGGGGACCGCGTAAAGCTGGATGTTATCGAGATCATGGGGCGCCTGTCGCGGACGGACCAACCAGGCTTGTGGAACATCCATCGCAAGGGTATAGATTGGGTCCAATGGCAGCCCGGTGAACAGAGCGTGTGATGGAACCTCTCGTCTGCACACATTAAAAATCTACAAAGCGCCCCAAAAAGATACACTTACCCATCGTGGTCGTACACTGCGGAGGATCTGAGGTTGTACCGGTAGAACCGTTTGAGCGGGACCTGGGGTTATAAATATCACGGAATCGCAGAATTGAGGGTATTGAAGTTCACCTCTGTGTAACTGTTCGGGTGGATCCTCAGATCTACCGAAACTCCAGGTATATTGAGTAACCACAGGAGTAAGCTGGACCACTTCTGGGCGGATTCACTAAGAGGATCTAAAACCACCCCAAAGTTGAAGATTGCCGTGGAATTCTCTCCGAAGGTAAACCGCCTAGGGAGACATTTAACTATCAGTGACACAGTGGTTAGGGGGGCCGACTCACGTATGGTCTCCTTCAAGGAAGAGGTAACCTCGTCGCCGCAAGCGAGGTTGTGCATTCATTAAGGCGGATTGGTCTGGGTCTGGAAGCTGGATAGTCGAGACGACGGAGGTGGCCATTGCAACAATGTTGGAATACGTGTCCCTATCTGCAAGCTCCACGGCGGGGTATACAGCTTCTAAGGCTTCGATAACCGGCTGAGCACGTTTCTTCAACTCGAGGGCGGCCAGATCCTTCAGATCCTCAGCGACGATGTCACCTCTGGAGAACGGTCCAACAATCTAGAAAAGAGGTTGGATCGCACTCTTCACTCTTCACGAAAATCTGGGGCTTACACGACCGTTGACAATCAACGCCTGTTGTCCGGGATGGACCCCAATCTCGCGAGCGACGAGACTCGAGGAGAGCAAGTAGTCACGATACCCTTTCTTGTTGTTCTCCTTGAAACCTTCGCCCTTAGTCAACTTCTCGATCATAGATTCTTGTGTAAGGACGGTCTGCGATTCGTTCTCTATCGACGATGGCGGGGCCAACCCAACCGCAGTCAAGAGTTCGGATGGGGACGTGTTGGAGAACTGTCCTCGGGTATGCAGATAGGAAAGGAGACCGGAGACAGTCGGTTGTACAGCATCGGCGTCGTCTATGTTGGCTGGATTATGCAAGAAGGCGATTCGAGTCGAGGAACCTGATTCCTAAGAACCCTGTTAGCGTTTCGGGCGGTGAGGATGACTGTGACGGAGCGGCATACCAGAGATTCAACAGCTTCCCTCAGCAGATCCAGACCATCTTCCGTGTCAAAGTCAGCGACTACATAGCTAGTCACGAGCGATGTGCTCTTGTGCTCAGCTGTTAGGCAATCAATAAATGGTCTTCGGTGAGGTTCAAGGGGGAACTTACGCCACTGCAAGTACGATCCTGCTTTCGCCTTGAAGCCGGTAGCCTCGAAGAGTTTTGGAAGCGAGATGAGTTGCGTATTACTTAGTTTACCGGACGGGTAGACCAGCTTGTTCCTGCGCTTATGGCTCTCTGGGAGGTCGTAGAAATAGACGGATATGTCGGTGATATCATTCGAGATGGCTCCCAAGTAGATCTAAATGACTGTGGTAAGCCTGTGAATCGAACGGGTTGCTCAGGACACACCTGTTCTTGGAAATGCTGAATCTGGGATCCGATTTCGACTTGCAGGTGGTGTAAGAGTTGCTATGGCGCGGTGTTGAGTTAGATGGCTGTGTATTTTAAAGGAGCAGAACCTACCCCGCTCATCTCAACCGGTTTACCATTGATGAAGACTTCACCATTGGGGGTAGAGCTGAGACTGACACCTAATCTCTTGGTATACTGTCGAATCTTCCCTAACGGAATGTCTGTGCCTTTGGTCGTGATGAAGTCAAAATCGGTCTCCGCCTCGATCTTCAACGGCTTCTCCTCCATGAGGAGCTTTGCGAACTCCTGCCGGAGGATATCCCAGTTGAGAGAGGTCTGCTGAGCGCTCGCGTAGAACACCTGGTACCACGATTTAGCTCTTTGGCCACCGATGATATTAATACTTGAATACTTACACGTCTAAGGAACGCCATGGCCATTTGCGTCCCATAAGCATCATGGAGCCAGTAGAACAGCCTCGCCATTTTCAAGGAGCCCTCCGTTTCGACGATCGGTACGAGACCAAATCTGAAGGGATACCCTCGGTTGATGAGATTCATCACAGTCGTCGAGACGAATCCAAGGTTCTTCGTGTTCGTGAGATCAAGAACAGTGATGACGTTGAACATGTTCCTCTTGATATGATGGAACTCCCGGGGGTGCATAGGACGAAGTAGCTATGGGCGTTCGCATGAGTTCGCAGAGAAAAATAGACTCCTGGATTCTTACCACTGCTATGTTATCACTCCAAGATGCATAATTCTGATCCTTCTCGAGATCGTTCCACCATATTATGATATCGCCCCCCTCCTCACGGTCGCTGGCATCGAAAACACCCTCAATACCTCCTTCCTCTTTCTGGGCGGCAAGGATTGACTGGTGCGAAATGAGTTCGATAGCTTGTCCTGGAGTCATCCCGAGCGAGGTTAAACTGGACATAATGTCTCGCTCCTGCCTAAGGACCTTGAGCAGACTTCTGTTTGTGAGACCCCAAGCATGTGAAGAGAATGTAAACGGCTCACGATAGTGGGTTGATCTGGGTATCTTGTAACTGGAGGCCATTCAGCCAAATAGCATTGAGGCCTGGTTGGGCCGTCAGTGCGTTCTTCTCAATCTCTTCCCTGAGCTCCTGCTTAGGGCTGACGCGTCTGGCGACAGACATAGCGTATTTTGGGAAGTTTTGAGACAATTGCTCGAGCGCTGTCAATGCACTTCGTGAGTTTGAGAGCAACTGCGCCGCCTGTATTCCGATTTCTATGCCCGCCTTCAGTCTGGTAAATCAGAATCGAGATGGGTAATATTCACAAACCCGAGAGCTCATCCGGGGTTAATGGTTTCGAGTAATCCGTGGATTCTTTCGTCGGATAGGCTTGGAGTAAGTCCAAAATCAGGTCCTCCGGTGAAGGGAGTCCTTCAACGGAGGAGTATACAGCCTCCTTGTCGGAAGGAGTACCTGTGGACGGTCAGAATCCGAAAGTAGTCTCTACAAACGTTTTCTTACCCTGATGACGGTCATCCAGGGCGAGGTAATCGGTCTTCTTCAAATCGAGCGCAACACCGTAACCGGACAAAGTTGCCTTCTTCCCGTGATCCCTCTCCTTCGGTGTCACATAGCGCAGGACGTATTCCATTCGAGGTGATTTGGAGGCTGCGAGTTTGTAAAGGTGCGAATGAAGGTCCCGGAAATTCTTCGAGTTAACGGTGGCGTAGAAGATTGCCGTACGAGGCGGTCGCTTTGGAGCATTGCTTGCAGGGTATATGTGATCGAACGGCAGTATATGGGGCTTGGGGAACTCGCTAATTAGACGGAGATATTCAGACGGTTAAATGCGGTGCATCGGCAGATGACGTACGCATTGGAGGTTGCTTCGTCAATGGTGTCTACATCCGCGAGCTTCTCCAGTGTCCTCAGATCACAGACGACTTGACCATACCACTCAACCCAGGATTCGCAGCCTTCCCCAAGTTCCTTGTTACCATGGTGGTCGGCGTAGTATTGATAAAATGCTTCGATCTTGGGGGTAGCGGTATGGAGTGCTAAGTTGATGTCTGCAAACGCTAGAGATCCAGTTTTCGGAAGCAAACCCAACCTTGAGGTAGTCTCCACCGCGAGCGCGTGTATTGCCTCAGCGGTGAGAGTGTGAACTGACGGAGGAGTTTCCGGATCGGTCAAAGCGTCTAAGAGAGGGAAGAACGCAAGCTCGTTTTCGATGGAAATGGATTCCCTAGATACCATGGGTCAGGTATCGTGTGGTTGAAGAATCAATACGCACAGAATTTCAAGGAGCGGGGGACATGCGGGCCAGGTCTCAACAGTGACCTTGACAGGTGGAGACAGCGCTGCTGCACCAGCAAGGTACACAGGTACCGTACGTAGGATGGCTCGTAGGAGTCTCATGTTGCACCTTGTCGTATGCGGCTGAGAAGGACAGAAACTGCCTCCCAGGGACAAAGAGCACTGAAGAGTCGAAGGTGCAATCGAATTGCGGCGAACGCGTTGTGTGGCTGATGTCGATCTGCTGACACGTACGGCTGTCTCCCGATCACCGTCAGGCACTGCGGAATATAAATCCACAGGATGTCGGTTACACCTCTAACAGCAAACGTAGATTCTAACATACAGAGTACACAAAAGAGAAAACAAATCCACGACACAAATTGGGGAGCGAACGGCCGTGTTCCATCCGGCTTTTGGGGTCGAGACACCGTTACCGGTTACCAGACGGCATTTGGTCCTCCAAACCCAAAGTACACGGCTGACCTCGCTCGAGCCAGAAAAGCGATCATATGCGGTCTCCGGACTTGCACGACATCCAGATCTCTTGACCCCCAAAAGCAGTGAAGATCGAGGGTGTGAGCTCACACGACGGGGCTCAGAATTGGAAGAGATGCATGACAAGACCGATGAGCATGCGCAGATCCCCGCTTATGGGTGAAAATGGGATAGAGCCGCGACCGTTGAGGTTGGCCGATAGACAGAGGCGGCCCGATGCCCGAGATATTGAGACATGGTTCGGCAGGGGTTAAATATCGAGCGGCCGAAGAAATGACTGCGCATCTACATGCGACGGAACGCATGGTAGGGTGAGAGAAATGGATTCATATCGGACACGAGGGAAAGAACAGGGGTCTAATAGTTTGCTTTCTCCTTCGCCCGCTCCATCGCTGGTGGGAGGTGAGATGTTGGGCCGGGCACATGGATCCTTGATCCGCTGGGAAACCACTCACGGTTGTAATGCAGGAGTTTTTCAATGAGGTCGACATGGGTGAGGACCATTCGTCTACAGCAGTATCTCTTGAGCTGGAGCTCGTCGAGGGCCTCACTGTAATGTGTGTCAGGTCCGAAAGAGAGCGTGAGGAACAGTGCGCGCACCCCTCGGTGATGTCCTTTGCGAGCAACTCGAGATAGGCGTTCCATTTGTCGCCGATAACTTTTCCGCACGAAAAACAACGCACTGGGATGATCTACAAAAGAGCGTGAACGGCCAGAAGGCGAACGAGGGTACGTTGGGGGACAGACCATGACTAGCTGGGTGATCTTGCGGTGATGGGACAACCGGCTACCTGCCGAGCGCCGAATCTGGAAAGCGGTCACCTCTCCCACCGACTCTTCCACTGGCCTTGTTTTCCGCCTCTTGCTTTCCTCTGTGAGTCCGTGTCTGTAATCCGTTTACATCCTATGTACGAAATATTTATGTGCACCCGTCTGTTAAAACACAGCCCTAGTTGCCCCGCAAGACGGTTCACAACCCCATGGCTGCACTCGCAATCCCTCGAGCGACCTCCCCCATCCTCGACTCCCAACGGACGAGTGTAGTTTCATCCTCCAGCTCTTCCTTCCAGACTGCTCAGTCTCACACTCAAACTCCGTCGTCTCCTTCTTCATCCACCTCGACACTCCCTGCACCCCCTCAGAACGAGCGCGCAACTCCGCCGCTGCCTATCCTTCACCAGTCCCAGGAGGTTCATCTGCTGACCGTTACCGATGACACCCTGAAACTCGACTCGAGTACTTCCCCAGACTCACTGCTGCGCAAAGTTGGTCGATCACTCCTTTCAACGCCCGTTGTATCCGGCCCAGCTCCCAAACAGGACCCTCCACAACCCGCTCTTTTTGCCCAGTCGGACAGTATTCTAAACAAGGTCGGTCCTCCTCCTCCATCCCCTCCAGCAAGTGATGAACAGGCCGCGGACGAGGAATCGTCTCCCAAGCCCACGCCCAGAATCGATCCAAAGCCACCCTCTGTAACATTCGGGACTTCAATACGCGAACGGCAGCCTTCTTCAACCTCAACATCATCCTATGATGTTTCTTCCAAGAAACCTGCTCCTATATTGCACCGTGCATCAACAGAGACAAAAGGGTCCATATCCTCCCGCCTCGGGCTCTCGACAATGTCAACCCCCGCAAGATTTATCCCCACACAAGCAGTAGATTCCCCGGTGTCCGATTCCTTTCATGCAGCAGAAGCGTCAACGTCCTCGCAGCCCGCGAGAACCAAAACCCCGAATGATGCCCTCCTCCGTCCTCCCCCTGTCCGACCCAAACGCCGCAATACTATCGGAGCCTCTACCCCGTTACACCCTTTCCCTTATGATGACATTCACGCTGAGGGCGAGCTTGCAGATGAGATACAGCAACAGCAGGAGCAACTCATACGGGAACGACAGACAAAGCGCGCCAAAGCCCAGAAACAAGAGGCTGCGTCGAAGGACCCCGAAAAGCCCTTGGTCGGAAGCTGGGTAAAGGAGGGTCACCAGAACTACGTGCTTATGTACAATATGTTGACCGGGATCCGAATCGCGGTGCGTTTAACGCCAAGTTTCCTTACTTTATCGTTCTCATTCTCTGACCCAGGTGTCTCGATGTCAAGGAAAAGTGGACCGAGAGATCACCGCAGGCGACTATACTGCCGCTCATAAGTACTCATTCGACATGTAAGCCCGGTCGTCATATATGCTGTGCATCATTCTCACCCCTAATCTTCTCCAGTCTCGGGAACGAACTTACGCCGTCGGTCAAGTATGATTTCAAATTCAAGGACTATGCTCCCTGGGTCTTCCGAAATTTGCGGGAACAAAGCTTTCACCTCGACCCAGCCGATTATCTCTTGTCACTGACCGAGAAGTACATCCTCTCGGAACTTGGTTCCCCTGGGAAGTCTGGCTCGTTCTTTTATTTCTCTCGTGACTACCGGTTCATCATCAAAACAATCCACCACAACGAACACAAATTCATCCGTAAGATTCTGAAAGACTACCACGAATATGTGCTCAAGAACCCGCATACACTGTTATCACGCTTCTATGGCCTTCATCGCGTGAAGCTGCCACGAGGGAGAAAGATTCATTTCGTCATAATGAACAACCTTTTCCCTCCCCACAAGGACATCCATGAAACGTACGACCTCAAGGGCAGCACAGTTGGTCGACTCTACCCGGAGGAAGAGGCTGCAAAAAAACAGAACAAGGTGACGCTCAAAGACCTCAACTGGATCAACAGAGGAAAACGACTGGAGTTGGGGCCAGAGAAACGGGCATTCCTGACGGAACAACTCAAACGGGATGCGGAGTTTTTGAAAAAGGTGTACGTCATGGATTACAGCCTGCTCGTCGGTGTGCATAACATGGTGCGGGGTAATCGAGACAACTTGAGGCGAAATACCCTCAAAGTAGTCAGCGTGGTGAGTTATTACCCAATATTTTAACCCCAAAATATAGTGACTGAGCTGCCTCCACATCCAGCCCGACATTTCTCGTGGGTCGCCGCAGTCGAAACCACTCCGATCACCAGACGCAATGAGGCGAGCCATGCGCCAAACCGGCCCTGCGCGCTTAGACTCTGACGCAGTACACCTCCCGGACTCTGAGACCGGAGACGAACGACAGCACTTCATCTTCTATCAGGACGACGGCGGTCTGAGAGCCACCGATGAGGCCAACGCACCAACGGACACTATTTATTACCTTGGTATCATCGACATATGCACGCCCTACACCACGTTCAAACGGGCCGAACACATATGGAAGGGCATGCACGCTGATCGGGTACGTGTTCACGTCGCCTTTTGCCCGCCTATTTCGTCCTCTAAACGGCATTTCGACCTCCTTTCAGCACAAGATCAGCCCTGTGGAGCCTGGCGAGTACTCAGAACGTTTCTTTGCTTTCCTCAAGGCAGTAATGCCCGACGGGGAAGGTGGTGAGCGCTTCAAGGCCGACTGAATGAAGCCTACCGGTGGTGGAACTCCGGCACGCCATCCGTTTCATTGCGGACCCAGGGCCTAGCAGGCTTCACGTGTGGAATTTGCTTCCAAGGTCTCGGGTCCCCAGGGTTTCGGTTCCTCCTGGCTCAAGGATACTCATTCTTCGTGTTTCTCTCTCTTGGAATTGGACTATAATTTAATCCTTCTTGTTCTATAGGAGACGATCATGCAATATTAACTCCGTCGATGTTTTATTTCGTTTTACCTCTTCTCTATGCATTGCCTCCTTATTCCGGTATCCTTTTTATCGGCGAGAGCCTGTCTCTTACGCCCCTCACTCTCGTTGCTCCTGGGATTAGCTTCGTCTTTTATTGTATCTATTCCACTGTTCCGGTGCTTCCACGATTGGTGCCGTCGACATGCACACTCCTTCCGCTTCTCTGTCCATCTTCTCACTTCCCCATCACATAGATTGTCGCTGATTCAATGCTTTTCCATTGCTCGCACCCTCTCGTCCAACCGCTGTTTTTATTACCACTGGCTCTAGATTACATATCTAACATGGTGATGCATTGCCGCCGCAAGCATGCGCTAAGCTTCCCCTAAGATCCAAGATCTACACCATAAAGTCGTACTGCTTCAGCTGGTCAATCCTGAAATTGGACAGGACCTTTACTCCGAGGCATAAAGCGACTCTCCGTCGTCGTCCCCGCGCCGTTGAGTAGGCTCGGGCTCTGGTTCTGGCGTGACTTGTTTCCTCCTTCGCACTGCTTGCGCTAGCGCTCCATCGGTGAGAAATCACCGAAGGGTAAAGGACGATCCACTCACTTCGTTTCGAGCCCCGTTTCTTCGCCGAAGCCTTCTTCTTTCCGACGCGCGCTTCCAGGGCGATATCATCTTCACCTTGTGCCTTATGTTGTTCAAGGAGCTACACGGATATCGAATGTCAATTTGCACCAACATAATGTAACGCATATTATCAAATAACTCACCGCCTCAAACTCGTTCAACTCCGCGTCAGGTTTATTGGCCGACTTGTTCGCACGAGCTTTTCCGAGGATCTCCTGGAATTTCGCGAACACGGCGGGTTCGTGCAATTTGTCGCGGTAGAATTGGAGTCCCTCGATCAGCTTCTTCACGGACCTTTCCGATTTAAAAGGTAGAAGGGACATGCAGAACGCGATGTCTCGCCATTGGCGAGGGTCGTCTGTAAGGTGGAAGCGTTGGCAGAGTTTCTCAACGATATTCTCGGCTTGCTTTTCCTGTGTGCACGGGTGAGCGTCTGGCCACGAATTAGGGAGAATGTGGTGTACCTTTTCGATAAAGGTGAATATATACCTCATCGTACTCTGGAAGTTGTCCTCGTCCACTGCATGGTCGCCAGTTGACAAGTGGCTGATAACTGGGGAATATTAGGCCGCGTACCGTTACGCACAAGCAATTCACTCACCATCCGGAAGGTTATTGTAGATGGCATTATCTTTCGTCGAAAGTTCAGTGAAGAACAGTTTAGCTAGGTCTGAAATCCTAGGGTCCGGGTCCTCCAAACACTTCGCCATCTCCCCCAACTGCCCCTTGACCTTGATCATCCCGTTCAGGATCAGATGGGTGAGAACCATGAGCGTGTTCTTCTTGACGACGAGGCTTGTGTCGGAAAGACCTTTGTACAGCTCGCTGCTGTTGTCGTCGAAAATGCTGCTGAAGCAGACGGCAACATCTCCGAGTGCAATGACAATGTTGCTACGAACGTTGGGGTCCTTGGACGTCTTCAGCAGATTGAATAGCATCGGATGCCATTCGTCGCAATACTGGGAGCTGACACAAAGGAATTTGCTGAATGAAAGCACCGCTGCCCCGCGAAGAGTCCGGTTCTGGTCGTGAAGAAACGAATAAGCCATACCAGACGAACTAATCTATTCTGTTCTCACCTTGAACCGCCCAGGGTTTCGACATATGAATGCGAGCATGGGGCCAAACACGGTCAACAGCGAGTTCTCCCCATACAGGAGCTCCGACTCTCTAACGGCGGCGAGCCGATCGCCGATGTCGTCTTCGGCATTTCCAACCACTTGCTCAAGCTCCTCACCGTCTTTAGAGGACTGCGTCGGACTCGCATGCCTGGCCTTCTTTTCCTCTATAGACGGTTTTCTCAGCGCATAATCCACCGAAGGAAGGGACTTCTACCTACCAGCTTCGAGAACTCCCTTCTGCCTCTTCAGCTCTCGTTCGACGAGTTCGAGGTGGGCGATGTGCTTGATGGCGACGTGCCCCACTACGAATAGAAGCTGGCTCAGTTCAAAACTATCTCCTTGGTCGCCCATGGCGCTGCTGCTTTGTGTGTCCTCTTGCGTGCTTTCCGGCTCTGGTTGAGGAATGGGCTCGTCCTCATCCATTCGGTCCGAATCGCCTGTGTCAGGGTTTGGAGGGTTGGTGACGCTGGTGTCCTTCTTCCCGAAAGCTCGTTTAGTGAGGTTCCTGATTATGGCATCACACAGCTGATCAGGCTTCTCCGCTAAGGCATAGATCGTGTTAATCGCCTGTTCAGCCATGCCGAACCAATCAGTCGAACGGGATGGGTGTTCAATGGCTTGCTGCAGCCTCCGGAAAATCACATCATTCATGGGGAAGCGCTTGTTCTGATCCACGAGCGAGCCTGAGGGGTACTCTCAGTCCAAGGCACAGTTGATTTCAAGGGGTCTACTGACCTTTGATCTTCTTTGCGCTTCCGTTTAGCCTTCCCAGGGCGATGCAGGTATATTTGGCTAACGTCATATCGACCTGCCACCCTTTTCTCAGTCATAGTTTGGCACCTTACATCGCCCGACTTACCTTTCCACGAGCACCGAGGCCGATCTTTATGAGATCCTCACGACGGGTTTCGACAATCTTCGGACTTGCAACAGCCAGCATGCCAAGAATAATGACCGCACCTCGTCTTTGCTGCTTCGGCAACTCTCTGGCGGGGTTCGAGTACGCTGAGATAGTCATGAGACGTGTAGCTCCAATGCTTTCGACACCACACTTACTATAAACCTGCCACAGCTTGTTGATAACATCCACGTGAACTTGTTTCGACTCCGTGAGAATCCGCATCATCTCTTCAAGGCTCGTTAACTCAGCGAGGGTGGCACCGTACGTAAGCCTGAGGATTATTGAATTGTTTTCTCAGACGTGAGCCTGCAAGACGCTTACTGTATCATGTTCTTTGCGATGCGGTTGATGTTCTCTTGGGGTCCAAGGTCTGCGATAGGATCGAAGTACAAGTTTTTGTAGCATTCGAGAAGCCTAGAACGGATGCCTTTTAACTCTTTTCCATCCTCGGACATAGAACTATTGTCTTTAGCCCAGATAAGGTGGAGCATCTTCTTGATTCCTTCCTAGAGAGGGGTCAGTCCGAAGCAAAGGTCTCGATAAAAAAAAAAGAGGGAATACTTACCTCAGCACCCTCGAACTTGTACTCATGTATTATCCTGAAGAACTCCATAGCCTCCAGTACCTCGGACTTGTGGGTGGAACCAAGGAGCTGACCGGCGATTGGGATGCCATTTTCGATTTGTTGGATGAAGTTCAACGCCTCGGAATAGTACTTTTTGCGCAGTTTAAGAGATAGCATTTCGTTACCATCCAGCGCGGCAAGAGCGGCTTGTTCGCTCGTCAAGGCCGCCATATCTAACTCGGATTTGCGACGTTTCGTTCGCCCGCCCCGCTTTGACTTCGGCTTGGGAATTGCATCCCCGTCCTTCATGTCGACGTCCTCGTCGGCGTCTTGCTCTTCCTCCGTGAGAGCCTCGTCGTCAACGTCCATGGCATCCTCGTCACTTGAAGGAGTTAATTTCGTTGGTACAATCTCGAGAGGCTCACTCACCCCTTCTTGGGTTTGGCCTTAGGCTTCTTCTTTGGTGTCCGGGATTCGCCCTCTTCGTCCTCGTCCTCGTCACCTTCCTCATCCCTATCCTCATCCTCGCCGTCCTCAGCCACAGGATTTTCAGCCTCTGCAGCCTCCTCTGCATTCTCTACGGCTTTGCCTACAATATCCTCCATCTTCTTCAGATCCTTTGAAACTTTGTCGTAATGCTCCTCCCAGTCTTTCCGCGCCATCAAGCCTCCGTGCATTAGACCGTAGGGATGGGTAATGACCAGTTGAGCGAGGAGGGTGAGAGCATTCTTCCGAACGGTTGCAACCTTATCTTCTAGCATACCGACAGCAAGCTTTGACATGTCCAACCGCTGTTTGGGGAACTTTGCGGGAAGATCGCAGAGTTTGGTGAGCACGGCAAGGTCCTTTGTTCGGACGTACGATGAAAGGTCTCGAGTGCGTTCGTTGAGAATGTCGAAAAAAACGTCGACTTGTTTCTGTACAGACTGGTCGTCGTTCCCAAGATCCGTCGAGTTGACTAAGTCACGAATGAGGTATCCGATGGTATCGATGATCGCAATTCGCATGGGGTAAGACTATGATTGATATCAGCTGGCTGAAATAAGGACATAAACCAAAGTCTCACTTCCGAGTCTAAATGCACTTGCAGGACGGCCATCTGTCTAAGTACCGTCCGTGGAATAGTTTCGGCAAGCTTGACCAAAAACTTCGAGATAACTCGAGACTCCTTATTTTCCTGCGCCTTGAATGTCATCTTTGCAATCTCGCGAAGAATCTCGTCCGTAAGTTGGACGTGATCGAACTCCTTGGAGAGGACGTTAAGGAGTTCGGCCATAGGTTCGGCGAGGTGTTCGTAATATTGGAGGGCCTGGATGATTCGAGTCTGTGCAGCGAGGACGTGCCCATGGTGCTTCACCGCAAGGCACAGTGCCTTGTAAACACCCATCCGGATCGGTTCTGACTTCATATGTTGTTCGGACTCCATGACATGGTAAACCGGTCGTGTGACACACCTACGCGCGAGTGAGAGGTGTGCAACTGGATATATTCAACAGAGCGTACGTGATAAATGCATCCAAATCGCTCGTTGACGTCCACACACGTTTCGTTTTGAGCCTAAGTGTCCGAGACGTAAGAGCGAGAATCGCCGGTATTTGGTCTGCCCAAGACCACTCTTCCGTTGCCTTCCTGTTTTGACCTCTCCCGCCAGTCCCTTTTCCAGTTCCTGTCTTCCCTCCCCTACCACGCCGGCCCTTAGTCGGAGGAGGGACTGAGATCGGGTCCTCGCCCTCTGCCGGTTTTTCTTGGTCGGCAACGGAAGCGAACCATTGTAATAAGAAACAGTACATTTCAAGGGGCAAGCGGTGAGACATCGCGGTCTGTTGGTCCTCCGATTCGATGTCACGCATAGCTGCGTCCACTTGGGTGGCAAGCCCGGAGGAGATAGAATCCAGCATCTTGTTCATGACCGGCCCTTTGAGGTGCGAACGGTGTTTGAGTAAACTCCGATATGCGTCGAACGTAGCAGGATTTGTGATGTTCTCTGAGGATTCCGCGACCGTTTCAACTACGCCTATAAGATCGTCAAAGGAGAACTGCACAACACAAACAATACCACGCACCATCCAGTAGATCGTAAATTCCTCCCTCGTCCATTGCCTCAACATCGTGTTCCTGCCCGATTTCATAAGTTCCATCTTGCAGCGCCTGCACCTCTTCGCGAAGTTCAAAAGAGCTCATAGTTGCGCCTCTCCTGACGTGAGTTCGCAACAATCGAACCCGTTCAGCAGCGCAGGTCAGTCAGGAGATCACCGGGGCAAAGGTTGAGTCGCGTTGAGGGATGTTGAGATGAAAGGTAAACGGATCACGTGAATGAGCCACCGACGCGTCTGCCCTTGATTGAGGTTTGAAACTATCGACCGATCTTCACTCTAATCCCTATCGACACCCTACATGCCGCCGAAGGCTTCGACCTCCAAACGGCCAGTCGCCACTCGGTCGGTTAAGACATCGAAGAAGACAGAAGATGTTGAGGATCTGACACGCCGGCTCGCCTCCAAGCTTACAATCTCAAAACCGGAGAAACAAAGGGCGGTGCCGGACTCTCCGCCACAGGACAACCCGAACAACAGGATGAGGACGGTAAACACCGCATCTCAGGAGCTCTCAGCTCTCGTGCAGACTGGTTGGACTGCAACGAAGGGTGGTAGGGTCAGTAAACAAGGGCAGGAGGCGGCGACTTGTACGAGGGACATCAAGAAGAACCTCAACGCCCTACGGAAAGCTGTGGCCTCTTCTCCATTAGACCTCGAACGTGCCGCATTAAGTGCCGTTGGGAAACTCTTGGCACTCCAACTGGTACGCCTTTATTGTCCCTCCACACATGTGTCGATCCGTTCATCGCGGTGCAGTTTGAACAGGCTTTGGATATACTGCTCGACATGTACCACCCCCTACTCTCGTGTTATGCTCACAACTCTGATACCCCGCACACGACAATACCACCGGCGCCTACCGCAGGGGGACTGCTCCCCAAGAAGCACCTTTTCCACCTCCCCCTCCCGATCTCATCTCTTGACGAGGTTACCACGAAACTCATGTTAACATTCCTTCTCTACTCGATAGTGACACTGTCGACCACATTCTCATCTCACACGCAGGAGCTAGAAGAAACTTCCGTTCACTTGGCGGAACATGGGAATTTTAACATTTGGATTCAGAAGTGTTCAGATCTACCCGACGAATACCGGGACTCTCTTTGTACGCGAGCATACTCTGCACTCAGCAAGTCTCTTGAAGCCGATGCTTCTCCCTCTCCCTCTCTTACCATCAAATTCTATTCACTCCGTTGTTTGTTACCTACTTCTTCAAGTGTAATCAAACCGGATACCTTTTGGGATCAAGCAAGAAAGTTTTCTATCCTGTGTATGAAGGCCTCACGGGATAACGAGACAGAAACGGTCAAGAAGATCTTGTCTGAGTCCTCACGGTTGATCACGGAAGCGCAGGGGAGGGCGGACAAAATCAGCTTCCTGGCCGGAGGTTCCTTCCTCAAATTCCGCGACTATCTTGCCAAGATAGCTTCCCAGGTATTTGTGTTGGTCCTGACCCATATCCTGTATCGTTGAGTTTGTAGACAGGGAACGCAACTGCCCTTGGAGCAATTTCTGGCCTCGTGTCGTCCCCCTACGTCAGCTCAACACTGCCCGGGCCCTCCAAGGCCACGGGCAGAAGTACCAGCGACGCCGTTCAACTCTGCACAGACCTTGCAGATCAGTCTGTGTTATTGGAGAAAGAGCTCAGTAACAATCAAGTCAATTCTTTCGGTACGTTTCCCGACTCTCAACCGGCCTAAAATACTTATCTTGGTCTAGATATTGCGACCGCGCAAGCGATCCTGAGACAATCCCCCCCCTGGCTTGTGTCTGCGGTGCAGAAGATAGACGATGAGACGAAACCATCCGGTATTAAGGTCGCGCAAGCGGTGGAAAAGTTCCGGCGCCTTGTCATTCAGGCGAATAGTCTAGGTCCCAGCGACAGCACCGCAAGGACGCTTGCACAGCTACTGTATACAGTGGCCACGTGTTTCAATTCCGCATTTGAACAGGTAGGAAGTCGCCCTCTGTCCCTTTTTTCCGAGATCTGATTGGGGTCCACAGTCTGGGGATGAAGAGTTCCGCTCTGCCGTCCTCGATACTCTTTTGGTATCATCAAAAAGCCAGTTAATAGTGGAGGACCCGATGACATACGCCCACGTCTACGAAAACCTTGGGTGGGCGCACAGAACAGCTACCGCGTCACCGGTACCTCCTCCAGATCTCAAGTCGGAGTATCTTCGTTGTATCTCTGGGGCATACCACACAATAGGAGCAACCCTTTGTCAAGCGGAACGCTTTGGTGGAGCTGCGCGGTTCCTTCAACAAGCGTGTGAGCTCGGAGCCAGTGCTGTCTCGGGAACGCGCCTCCAAGATGACGGCCGTGATAAACAGCGGACAAACCTCCTCCAAAACCTGTACAGAAGGTGGGAGATGCTCGGGGTGTGTTATCTCAGGATAGGGGACCGAAAGGTTCGCAACTCGAATTTCTGTCATGATATTTCTCTGAATTGCTTTAGAACGCACATCAAGCTTTCGTGGAAAGCGTCCAAGTTTTTCCCTTTGACACGGAAGATTTCTCCACCACCGTTACGAGCACACTGCCACAGTCGCTCTTCAATGATGAGAGGTACAAGCCACTCGGTGGCCTCATCGACCGCTTAACGTGTCTCGCTGCGTATGAACTCCTCAGATCACCTGGAGAGATTTCCCTCAAGGAACAGATAGAGCGTCTGGATCTCAACCCACAGCTTTCCCGAGCACTCACTGGCGTTATCATAGAAAGGCAGCTCGACGCGCTTGGAAGAAACATCTGGAGGGACAGTGCCCGATCGTTAGCCAAGCACTTGCTAGACCAACTGTCAATCCTGTACGGAGCTGCGTGGCCGATAAGAAAGATGAGGATTCTCGTCCGGCGCCTAGAATTTTCATATTTTTCCGCCGTGACCGGTCCAGAATGGGACGCAACCGAAACACTCGCGGAAGTAGACAAGCTGTCCAAGCTTAAGGTTTTCCGCATTTCCTCCATTCCCGGGACTTTACTCAAGATGCTCATATTGCAGGACTTCTGTGGTGATTCTGAATCATCCCACTTCGTAAGACAATACCTCGTAGCAGGTCACCTCTGGGCCGCCCTCCACATCCACCGCAACCACGGCAGTCAACCAGGTGAAACAATTCAACAACACGCAGACCACGCGTACAAGATCCTGAAGGCTTTGCTTGTCGTCCCTGCGGCTGAGCACGTTGAACCACAGGCATCCAGGCCCGTCACCAAGGCCACACGTACCGTACCCTCAAAGACGCGCGCTACTCCAAGATCACGTAAACCACCAGCCACTCCAAAGGCCAGGAAAGGTCAGGGACTGTCGGTAGCGTTCAGCACGTTTCCACTGACACGAAAACGCATTCAGTGACTAAGTCTGTTGCGGAAGCTGCTAAGTCAACGAGGTTGTCGCTCGAACCACCGATCAAGCCCGTCATACCTTATGATCGGCAACAGCAATTAACTGACGTCCTTTGTTCGTATAAGTCTTTTGAACCTAGTTTCGGGAACTTACTTTGTTTGGAAGATATGGGATGCAACTTGCTGGGGTTACTCGGACACGTCATTGCCAAGGTCCAACTCCTAACTGTGACGCGGAAGTTGATGGAGCGAGTGGGCGAGTTGGATGAAGGTGATTAATTGTATGCACGTTTTTCGCTTCTTCTGGCTAACCGAATTAGTTTACATATGGGTCTGTGTCGACCTCGCACACGAATATGTCAAACTTGGGCGGCTAGAGAAAGCGAGCTCGGTTTACAACAGCACATTACCGATGGTGCAAAACACTAGCATCTCTATATCCGAAGAAGCCAGGGTATTTTTCTACCTTCGGTTTGCCGAATCGCTCGCCATGGCTGGAAGCATTCTCCAGGGGTAGTTATCAAAACTTTCATAACAGACACTTCGGCCCTCAACAAGTGTTTCATTTAGGTCGACGATTTACTGCGAAGCTCGTAAACTGTCAGAGGGTATATTGCCAGAAGACAGGACATTACCTTCCTCTCAACGAATTCGCCATCGGCTCGGGAGGTTGGAGAGGGCAGCCATGGCCGCGAATGCGTTCGCAATGATACAATACTATAATGTCAGGATTACCCCTCCTCGCATGCTTTTCTATCCTGAACCACAAGCAGGATGAACCAGCTGTGTCGTTGACCGCTCTCCTTCAAGCACTGCGATTGTACAACCGGGGAATCGAGACTGCAGCCCGCCTTCACCCACAACCGCCGATTAAACCAGATGTCAACGACGACAACCCGTTCGGAGAACGCCCTACAAACGACCAAACAACCGCGAAACCAAAATCTTCGTATTCACGAAGGAACGCGATGGAAGGACTCGAATGGAGGATCTGCGACGGACTCCTCAATACATTGTTCGCTCTCGCTCAGGCTTACTTTGCGCGTGGCTCCGCCAGAGAAGCAGAATATTTCGCGCAGCAGGCTCAAGATCTCGCGGACGCAATCAACACACCGACGATGGTCAGCCGCGCTCTCGCTAGGAAGGGTGAGATCTACTTACACACGAACCGCCTGGACGAGGGAAGGGAGTGTCTTGTCCAAGCGATGGAGTTCGTGGATAACAGGGCGCTCGCGGGTGTGGCTGATCTCCAGCGCCTACGCGCTGATTACGATATGCGAAGTTCCAACCCTAAAGCCGCGCAGGAGCTGTACGAGCAGAGTATCGGGATGCTCAATGAGCTACAAACGCTTTTCGCGACGATGGACGGGTCACCCACAAGGTTGGCCGTCGGACCTTGTTCTGATAGTCCTTCTCTTACTCAGAATCCTGACAGCCAACGGAAGTCGGACGTTACTACGCGTAGGATTTCCAAGGCTATCGAGGGTGGAGATGCCGTTCTCCCGTTCCTTTTGGCGTCTGTTCTAAGACAACAGAGTAAGCTTTCTTCTCGACCAGTCTCGCCATGTACGTTAAGATCCTCGTGTAGTTCTATTGTCGAAGGACGAAGGGACGACGGAAGAGTCCAAGGCGTTGCTGGACAAGTACATGGCTCTCCGGTCTTCACCTGATCCCCAGGTCGCAGAGAATGGTCTGCTGGCCAAGCTCACCCTCGGCGACGCATATTCTCGGTTCACGGCGGATATGTTCCTTTCCTCGCTGGCAGAGTCTGGTGCGTCGTTTGTTCGAAGCTTGAAGCCATCCGATCATCGCTGATTCACCCAAAAGTGCTTTCCCTACCTTTGGGGATGATCGGAGAGACCCCTTCACTCAGTCCCAGTGTGCTGGAGATCCTTGGGCTCCTTCAGAATGCGGAAAAACTATTCTGGTCGGACCTGACACTGATCGCGAGACGCGGGCACGTTTTTCAGGTCCGAGAAGCAGCCTTGTCGTTGGCCCTCATCAGAACTTTCCAAGGGTCACTGGGGAAAGGCGGAGTCGATGGTCCAGTCGTGGCTTCCCGTTTACTCGGTATGTTTGAAATCTGTAATATTCATCGGGGTACTTACGGAAATACAGACGCTTCTTCCGCTATCACACTGGGAAGGGAAATGGTCGAGGCCTTAAGATCGAAGTTCCCAGACGCTTCTCACGACGACTTGATGTGGCCGATCCTGAGCCCGAACGGCTCCGCCCTGCCTCCGCCGGTCCCTGCGAAATTGCGGAAAAACAAAGACGAGCCGGACTTCGACCAAGAGTACCGAGAATACTGGAAAGCGGTAAGCGACCGTCATTCCGTCGCCAAGTTCGACCCAGAGCTCCTTTCTCGGAGCATGGTGGAACGTCTTCCACACAACTGGACCGTCATCAGCATCAGTGTCTCGGAGGATCGCAGAACTATTTTCGTGTCAAGGCAGCGCCCCCACCGACAGCCGTTACTGTTTAGCATACCCCTCGAGGGACGGAGGGAGGGAGAAGAGGAAGCCATTACGTTCCAAGGTGCGCTAGAGGAATTCGACGAAATCATCCGGCTCAGTGACGAGGCGACGAGATCGGCCGAACACGTCACAAAGACCGATCGACGGCAACGATGCGATTGGTGGGCCGAACGGACCAAGTTGGACACTCGGCTTCGCAAGCTACTGGAGAATATCGAATTCTGTTGGCTTGGCGTGTTCAAGGTAACGTCGGGAGGTTTCGACCTGTCGGATCCGCATCTCACGTATTATTAGACCATTCTCTCCCCAGCGGCGGATATTCCGGCGGAGGTCCTATCAAATTTCCGAGTGCGTCTAGAAGGCGTATTCCAACGTGCGTTGGTTTCGATGGACAAGAAACAACTGGCCGCCGTTCGGCTCGACGATTCTCTGCTCGAATGCTTCATCTCCCTCTCTCCAAAGTGTCGATCAGAGGAGCTGGAAGATCTTGTCTACTTCGTCCTGGATATGTACCAATTCAGCGGGGTCCCTATCGCAATCGCGGAAGTGGATATTGACCAAGTGACCGTCGACCTCCGTGTAGTGCTGGAGGAGCTGGCAGCGTCTTCCCAGGGTCTAGTCAAGCCGATAGCGGACGGCCATACGTTCCTAATCCTGGATAAGAGCATCCAAGGGTTGCCATGGGAATCTATGCCCGTCCTACGAGGGGAGAGCGTTAGTAGAATTCCGGATGTGAGGTTCTTGTTGGACCGACTCGATTTGGCGGACCACCAGCGAGGCGGAAAGTCTCAGGGTCCAGGCGCCAACCGGGCTCGTATAGATCCCCGAAAGACTTTCTACGTGTTGAACCCCGGTGGCGACCTCAAAGGCACTGAGGGCAGGTTCAACGACTGGCTGAAGGAGATGAAAGGGGTGGGATGGAAGGGGTTAACTTCTCAAGCACCGAGCGAACAACAATTCCTCGATGCCCTCCAGACCCAGGATCTCGTATTGTGAGCCGGTTTTCCAACTCCGCATCCGGTCAGGGGAAGCTGACCACTACGAACCAGATATTTTGGGCATGGCGGTGGCGAGCAGTACATTCGTTCGCACAAGATCAGGAACTTACCTCGCTGTGCCGCCACTATGCTCTGGGGCTGTTCCTCTGGCGCCATGAAGGACATGGGGGACTTCGACCGTGTCGGAACGCCGTACAACTACATGTTGGCTGGGTGGTAAGAGAATATTCTTCGTACTTGGCTCTGATGGAGATATCTGATGGGTTGTGCAGCCCTTCGCTGGTTGCTAACATATGGGATGTAACAGATCGTGATATCGATAAATTCGCACAGTCGGTCTTCAACAAGTTGCGGATGACGAAAGGGGATATTGGACGTTGGAGTGACGGGAGTGGAACCTCGGTCGTGACCGCGGTTGCACAGTCAAGAGATTCCTGCAAACTGAAGTATCTCACAGGTGCGGCACCAGTAGTATACGGCATCCCATTCTATCTGTAGGATTGGGTTTATTACGAGCTGCATTGCGTACACGTACATAGGTGTATACGTGCAGCCAAGGCAATAAGATCACTGGTCATACAGCGGGACCTCCCAGGGGGGATGCCTCAGCGCCCAGCGGCAGGGACGAAAAGATGAATTGGAGAACATGATGAACAGTCCGAATCAGTCGGCGATATGAAAATCAGCTTAAGCAAAGGGGTAGTAGTGAATTGCTTGCCGACATATACACCCGGTTGATTGTGGCAATCTTGCTCTGTGGAATCGACCGCGCGCACACATTCGCCGTCACGGAGTCTGGGAATTTTCGCAGTAACTGCAGGTACTCAAAGTTCCCTTTCGTTGGTGGTGCAATTACACGTACATGGTGCCGCCCCCTGCTTTCACCCATATCAGGCTCTGCCTTATGCGGGAGTCAATGTGCTGGCCGTATTTGGAAACCCAGCCCTTCAAACTACCGCTAGTGGATCAAAGGGAATTGACATTAGGACGACATATACAGCCTACAGCGTATATGTACTGCTGCCATCAGCATGATGTGCATCGAAACATGCCAGCACAGCACCCGACGTGCTAAAGTAGCATGAGGGCTGGTCGAAATCCGTCGGCCGAATTGGGGGTGCTTTCATGTCCCACTCTCTCGGACGCCTCGCAACGGGAGCGGAGGACCAGGCCGAGCCTTAGCTTGATTGCTTCTGGAGCCCACTATAGCTAAACCTGGCACCAGGGGTTGCTTCCGTCCAAGCGCGAACACTGATCGCCTGCCCCGTCAACGGAGAAGGCCTCGCTGATGGGGCTGAGAGACACCGCACCTTGAAATTGCAAAAGGACCATGTGAGAAGAATCCGGTTGTCCCTGGCCAATACAGCCGACTACATATTACAGCACTGAATTGTGGAGAAGCGTAGCGGTGGCTCGCATGGCACGGACATACAGACTGGCCCGTCCAATATTAATGAAGTACTGCGACGGACATATCGCATTGTAGATCAGCTTCGGGTGACGTGAGGCGTAGCGGAGGCCAGGAGGGAAGGACAACAAAGAGACGACCACATAGGGCTCGTCACTTGTTCGGGAGAATGAGTGGCGGGAGGGCGGGAAGGGTGCAGTTGCCTGATTTGGAACAAGACACGATCGGAAAAGGGAAACGGGACTATATGGGGAGGAACCGGGGTGACGATGGGCGTTGATTGCTGTTCGGAGCTCGGTCGCTCTCCTTGTGCCGGAAGAGGAAGCGATCGAGTGACACCTCTCTCTCTGCCACTCTCGCCATCCGCAAATTCCCTTGATATGGCAACCAGACGTGTTCTGCTATGGCCCATTTCTAGACCCACATGTCATAACGTCTAGAGGGAAACGCTTTCGGGACAATGTTCCACATCAACTTCGCCGTCGAGAGCCTAACGGCACCTGGTATCCAATTCAAAATGATTGGCGACTACAAATACTCGCCTCGCCCCCTTTGTCTTCCCCGGTCCCTTCATCCCCTTCACCCACAGTCACTGGATATATCCATCTCGTCCCGTTTCATTACTCACCGCACCGCCAGACCTCCGACACCATGGATATGGATCTGAGCCTCATCCTCGGCCCAATCGTTCTGGCCGTTGTCTTCAACGTATGCCCCCCCTCGTCCCGTTCATTTCACGCCTTTGGTCTATATCTTATCTACAGGGTGCAATATACGGGACGTGCATTATTCAATGGTATAACTACTATACCTCTGGGTATCGTGACCCATGGTATACTCGGTATGTGCACCACCGCGATGCTGAACGGAACAGTCACTCACGGGTCTCTCCAGGCTCCTCGTCGTCTGGGTCTTCTTCTTGGATACCTTCCACACGGCCGCCGCCACGTACATGCTGTGGGAATTCGTGGTACCGAACTTCGGCAACCCCGAGATCTTTGTTCATCTGCCCTGGTGAGTCTGCCGAACCCTCATCGAGTTAGTTCTGGTACGATCGAACCCATTCGTCAGGCCATACCCAACCACCCCCATCTTCAGTACGTAATTTCACTTTGCCTCCCGTATTTGCAAATTCTTATTTGTCCTGCCCCCACAGTTGTAAGCGATCGAGTTCAGCCCTGATCAACGCCCTCACTGACACTACCCCCCCCAATTCTTGTCTCTTACAGTGCCTGTAAGTTGAAAATTTGTCCTCTTCACTCCGCGTTTGTCTCATGAATGGCCATCCGCAGCGCGTCCGTCCCTGTTCAAATCTTCCTGGCATACCGGATCAAGGGTTTATCCCATTCATGGATCCTGTTTATCGGCCTGGCAACTCTTTCACTGGCGCAGGGCGCCTGTGGCTTCGCTGGAGGTGTTCTTGCTACAATCGACCCAGAGTAAGTGGTTCCATTCCTATCAGGACTGCCTCCTGTGCTTAATTGTATACCAGTCCCGCGCATTTCTCCGCCCTCCTACCGCTTGCCAACTCTTGGATCTCAATTGCTGTATTAGTCGACGTTTGCATCACGTACGTGGCCGTATTTGCACCTCAGGGTATCCAAATTCACGTTCCTCCCAGACTGTCGCTTTTCTACTTCCTTCGGCGAAGTAAGACTGGTTTCAGGAGTAAGCGTTTTCCTGTTTTCTACCAAACAGCCATTTGACCCCCCGCACTTCCAGAGACCGACAACGTCATTGAACGCCTGATCCGAACCGCGATCGAGACCTGCTCCATCGGTGCCATCTTCTGTGTACGTGATTCTCCGTATTCCAAACAATCATCGACTCACAACTTCCGCGAATAGATCATCGACGTCATCGTCTTCACCACGCGCATAAACACAAATCTCCACTTCTTCTTCGCCTTGCCGCAAGGCCGCATCTACACGTGAGTGACCCAGCTGGTTTTTATCCTCTTCCTCACTGACATCGCCTCTTCTTTCGACGCCCAGTAACACGCTTATGATGGTATGCACACTCCATAGATGATGGATTGGAAGAATTTGTTAACCAAGCATCCTTCACCAGACGCTTAACTCGCGTGCCACCTTGCGCGAAGAGATGAACTCCACTGGCGTGCACAGTTTCAATGTGACCGTAAGTTCCTCCCAGAGTCATCGAACGGTTCAGCTGATCACAACGGCATGGGTACAGGGTAGCGGCTCGGGAAATATTAGGCGAAAAACAGAAGTCAGCATTGGTATCACCCAGTCCATTCAAATGGACAAGATTGAATCCACCCATGGCCATGACCAAGAATCTTATGATGAGCGAAAAATCGTGTCCGTCGCGTAATGCGGCGAAGAGCTCATCTCGTCTTGTGGTATGCATCTATATATGTCAACAGTTTGTTATGTCGTGCTTTCGTTGTATCCATAGTGTCTCCGGTGCGAAGGTTCAGGTTAGATCCCCTGACGTTTATGCATTTGGATGGGGTTTTTGTTGTCGTTGTCCGCATAGTAGTCTCTTGCTCGAACGCTCGTCGTCGTCTTTCGTTTTCCACACTTTTTCGTTCACGTCTTGTAGAGGGTCTTCTGGCCGTCTTGAATTTGACCCGTTACGCATGACACCGCCACGGCGACAAATTTGAAGAAAGGGGACGAATTCAGTGAACAATGTTAAGACTGGTAATTCAGAGCGTTCCCCGCCACGATCGACGTCGAGTCGGCGATCCCCGAAACGTCCCTTCCAGAGCCTCGAGTTCGTCGAACTGCAACGGACGTTCTGTGATCCTTTTACGACCGCCTCGTGAGCGGTCCGAGAGGACTGGACCTTCTAGATATGGGTCCAAGGGCACCGTTTTCCCGTGTCATTGGGTTTCCCTTTGTGGCGGGCTCATTGTCTTGTCCTCGCCACACTCCCCCGGCGGGGGACGTCGCAGCTATTGGTCGACGTTCCCTATCTCCCTATTCTACCGGTTGTCGTCCACTTGACGTCCATCAGGACGGCCTACGCTGCGGGCTCAGGTATATAACCTGGAGACAGCACTCTGTGTTCCGGTCACCTACACATTCTCTCCCTCCTCTCTACTCACTTAGCCCTCCGCTCTTGACCTCGTTGCAGTATCTATGAACGTTATACCAGTTGGCTATGTTGTTGGTGGAGGGATTTCCCCGGCTCTCACCTTCACGGCACTCCCTCCTCGTTCGCCCTTCACTCCCGTCTCGCCACTCCCAGCCTCGCTCGGGATTGCCACTTTCCAGGACCCGCACAACCACCACTCTCCCAGCCCAAGGGTGCAGGCCCTGGTACTCGCTACACCAACCGTTAACCCCCTCGTCGCCCTCGATTCCCACCAAAGAGTCCATTACGAGGTTTCAAAGGATCCGGCCAACGCCTGCGCCAAATTTTGCGGCCGCAACACTCCAATCACCCGCGAACAAAAGAGTTCTCTTATGGTTGAAGGCGCGCTCCATGGTCGCTTCCGCATCATAATCGATCATCCCATCTTGACACGCACTATCAAGTTCGAGAGCCCCCCGACGGTTGGAGACTTCCTCAAGGAACTTTATTCGCACTTTCAGGAACGGGTCGGGTCTAGGGAAATGACCAATCTCGAGGGGTCGCCGGACGATTTCATAGTGGGGCTTAAGACCCAAATGAAAAGGTGTAAGGCCGCGGACGATTTCACCACGGAATGGAAGCGGGGAATGAAGAGGGTCGATATTTTGGGAGAAGAATGCAAGTTCCGTGGGATTTATTTGGATTCCACGCTCACACCTGTCGGCGATTACCTCGCGCTTCGTGTGGTGTTCAACAAGTGATTCGTAACGAGCCTTTTCCTTTTCTCTCTCTTTTTCTTCAACTTCGCCTAATATCGGGCACATTTTACAAAGACTCCTTCCGTTTCTTGTATCAATTATCCAGTATCCTTTATCCTGGACGATTCTCATGGCGGTTACGATTGTGTTTCATTCTTCTTTGTAGTACAGACATACGAAGCATTTGAATAATGGTATATTGATTAGGCACGGATTGTGAGATATGGGGGAACTTCATGTGGGAATCATGAGTGACTTCAGTAGATGTCCGAAATAAATAACAAGTCCGTCGTGTTGGTATAGGCCTCAAACGACAACAACGTCCAAGTTCTCCAGCCCCACATATGCATATCCCCACCCAGTGGCGTTCGCTCTGGTACGAAGGGCCCTCACTTTGATGACCTTCCTTCCAGTGTACTCGCTGGCCCGTAGGACCTTAGTCGCAGCAGAAACGTGATGGGGTGGGGGCTTTCCACCCTCGGGTAGTTCGAGCTGAAACTCGATGACCGCTAACCTCTTGAAAATTCCGAGCGATGAGACATCTGGGTATCCGACCCCGAGCTGGAGGTGGGGGATCAATTCATTGCACGGATCGATGTAGAATCGGACAAGATCCGCGTACCATCGAGAAGGACACCTCTCGCATGTTGGGGTTCTTCTTTGCCAGCCCTGGTGGAATTTAGTAAGTAACAGAATTGCAACGATGGTTTCGGGACCCGACAAACGTTTGAGCATCGATAACGAGGGGGTCGCGCCCGATATCCTCTCTACCTTGGGACACTTGGATGCGATGGTACCAAGTATCTGGCTACCATCTCCGACGTTACAAGTGACATCCACGACGTTTGGACATGACCGCAGAATGTGATGAGCGATTGTTGGCAAAACGACAGTTCGGATAGAGGGTATCGTTTTCCCCTCGAACGCTCTCTTGAGCTTGGTCGTCATCTCTTGGTGAACATGGCATAGTTCCAAAGTGTGGAGGTTTGGCAAGGACTGGAGACAGTTTGCAAAGGCGGGGAGAATTATATCCATCCGGTAGCGTGTGATGGTGACGGACATGACACTGTCGGCGATAGCGTGTGAGATGGAGTATCGTAAAACGAATGGACAGCCGCAGACCGAACGTGAGCCGCCAGTGGCGGGTTCTTGAGCAAGATATGGCACTTGCTTTCCAACACATTCCCAATGTAGATATACCACGCTGAGTGGCCAGGCACGACACATGCCTCCACTTTCTCCCACAACCAGGACAAGAATTTTCGACGAAGCGTGCGGCACGTTTGGGTTATGGCGCGGAGAGCGTTCAACCTGTCGGCATATTCAGCCGGAAGACATGTAGGGCCCCAGACGCTGCCTCGTAGTTCCGTGACCTTGTACCGGAAGTTGATCACCGGGAAGTGAGAGAGGATCTCTAAGAACGTCTCGTCTGGAAGTTTAAAGACTGCTTTACACGTTAGCGCGCGCTCTTCCACTTGCGGCGTGTGAAAGATGGAAGACTCACTTGCGCTCGTCTGAGAGATTTCCGGGAGGGATGCCTCTATGACGGGGGCCGACGCGGTGGTGTGGATCTTTCTCGTGACGCGTCGTCGAGACATTGGGAAGAGATGGAAACGAGAAGATATGTGGATACCGACGAGTCCACTGTGGGTGGGATCACCGGTACATATACGCGTGACGATGATGGGCGCGAGTCATCTCCTGAGAGTGACCCGCCTGTCCAAGTACACAGGCTCAAGTTTCGGGGGTGACTCGGATGCGCCGGGCGCAAAGC
>Ga0307517_10000179_pt1 | contig 104953 bp, 108 predicted proteins | sample 23_EM_MG_FD_194515 | JGI IMG/M metagenome (GOLD analysis project Ga0307517, IMG submission 194515) | Populus trichocarpa ectomycorrhiza microbial communities from riparian zone in the Pacific Northwest, United States - 23_EM | ecosystem: Host-associated > Plants > Roots > Unclassified... | reverse complement strand
AAAAGTACCACCCGCGCGATTCGTAGACCGAAGTCCGAGTATCCGGCCAGCACACGGGAATCACAAAATAAACCACCCAACTAGGGTACGAACAAAGTAAATCCACCTCCCATAGCCATCCACCAAAGCACTACCGCAAGCAAGGTCATAGCCACAACCAAGCCCACAATCCGGCAAACCGGTCACGCATCCCTCCAACCAAAAACATAAATCCAAACAACAAATCACAACACATGGACCGCCACCCATCTCGCAAACCATCAATCTATCCGCGTCTCCACACCACTTCCAACCCCATATGCAAGGCAGGGCGACCGCCATCCCTCATCCACCTCTCGAACAAGTCGACGATGCGTTCCAAACACGGTTGGCCGTCTCGAAGTCGCAAATGTTTCCCAACAACATCGGGGGAAGTCCAATTGCAGACACACAGGCCAGGCTGGCTCGACCACCATTGTAGGACAGTCGTATTCCGGTCGATCACAGGCAAGTTGTCCCAGTCGTGCACCACATTGTACCAAAACGGCACAAAATAATGTAAAGCGCACCCAGGAAACCGGTGAAGATGAGCGTAGAATATCTTGGCGCTACTGCCGCACTCTCCACAGGGACCGGTATCAGGCCACCAAGCAAGGGCAACCTTTCTACCGCCACTACCAGTAAACTTGAGCGGAAGCTTACACTTGTCATTGCCGTCGCAGCTCTTCAGCAGGCATCTGGTGCACCTGTCATCAGGAGCGCCTAGATGAAACAGGCTGAGAGTACCGTTGATCAACTGAGTGACCGTTCGCTGGAAGGGATTCCCACACACTGTGACCACACCGTCGTTGTCTCTGTGTTCACTCGGAATTCCCAATCCCAAATTAAAATGGGACTGCCACCAGTCACGCCACTCAGGAACCCGCTTATCATTGAACAAAGTCGGGAAACGGGGACGTTTGGCGAGGTACCTGTCGCAAGACACCAGGTGGAATCGATCATCAATACCCGGACATCCATCGTGACCACTAACACCCGTACCGCTGCGAATTCTCAACAGGATATAATGATCAAGTCTGCTGAGACCCCGTAGGTGTCTGGGCTTCTTCGGTGTACGATCGTAATAACCGTGACCCTCCGATGTATGCCAATGGGCCCACTCAACCGCCCGCAGCTCTCTGGCAATCATAGCATGGCCGAGACCAAGAACGATACCGTCCCAGTTCTGAGCAAGCAGAACACCGCCAACCGCCTCCTTGGCCTTGGCATCCGACATCTCGTTCCCGGCAATACCATAGTGTCCCGGAATCCAGCAGATACGGACTGCACTGAAGCGATTAAACAGGGGTGTCAAAACGTCCCACATACCAGCGGACTCACCCTCAGGATCCATCTGTGCAACACACATAATGGCGGGGATGCAGTCAGAGAAGATCATTATCATGCCGTGGTAGTCACATCGCACATCCCTCAGGGCGGCGATAATGGCGAAAATCTCGCATTCCACGATGCTCCATGAAGAGGGGGTAGCAAAGGCCCTCGCACCCTCAGTCATCCCACATTCCTCAGTCGTCCAAGCCACTGCAGTACCCTTGTCGCTCTTCGAACCATCAGTGTAGATCAAAAGGAGATCAGGAACCAGGACTGCATCCTCATAGGCCTCATAAAATAGCCTCGCAGCCAGTTCCTTTCCTTTAGACACATTGAAGCTCGGCACAGTTGTTGCAACTTTGTCAGACAACATCGGGTATGCCAACATACCTTCCACCTCCCAGTCGCCCCGAATTGCTCCGAACCACGGATGGTCATCACAATACCGGTAGTTGATCATACGACTGTAGCATCGTCTCTGAAGGTAACGGCCTTGTATATGAACCGGAGGCGTCCCGAATTCCGCAAGCATAATATTGGTAGCAAGCTTCATAGGACACCTGAACAGGGACCGAAGACAATCGTTGACGTGGACCTGAATTCGCTTCACATACGACGAAAAGTCGGTTACAAACTCAAGTCCGAAGTAGACGGTCGGTAGGTAGGCAGCCTGAAACAATCGGTAAGTGCACCATGCATCCAGCCCTCCATCACTCCCAAACCTCCTCCCCAACGCGGATATCCTCCTCCTAACACCCAAACCTCTCTCTAACCAATAAGATACATGAGAAGACATATTAAGAAAAACATTAAACCTATAACCAAGAACCCTAAGATCCTCCACAGGCGTCAGTAATTCTCCATCAATATCCAAATCCTCCCACGTAGTTCCACCAAAACCGATCCACTTAGTCTTGATCGCGCTAAACCCCATCTTCCTACCCCTCGCTATCCTGTCACAGTCCTTAAACAACTCCGCCATTGTGTACATCGTGAGATCCCTGCTATCCGAAGCAACAAGGATGACCCCATCGTCCACATAACTGCTAATCACAGTGCGAACCGAAGGGGAGTACCGAAGGCGAGGCTCAAAGATGTCCGCGACATATGCACCAAATAAAAAGGGGGATAATGGGGATCCCTGAGGGATGCCACGATTGACGAAATACGGTTTCGATATCCGACCGTTGAACCTGAACCTAACCACCCGGCGTCCAGCCCACCTCCTAACCCAATGTATCAGGTTGGCAGGGCACTCCCGGGCGGCCAGAAAATCACACAGCAGGTCAATGTCAATATTATCAAAACCTCCTTCGACATCCATAGACAACATGGCACATTTGAAACCTTCGTTGTGTCGCAAGAACTCGAACACAACGGACATTGCGTCATGCACACCTCGCTTGCGTCTGGACCCAAATTGAGTTTGGCCCAACACCACATGCTCGGCAAGTCTCAGCAATACAATCCTCTCCACCACCTTCGCAATAGTCGGCAGCAGGTGAATCATACGCCAGCTTTTGACGATGTCATAACGGGGTTTGTCCGCTTTCGGTATAAGTACAACCTCAGCAGAGTGCCAGTCAGGAACGTCGTTCGTCAAACCATAGTCGACAAGCCGTTTCAAACAGTCGGGTTTCTCCTTCAACCAATATCTAATAAAGGGATACCCGATGTCATCAAGACCAGGACCGGTATTCGTCGGGCTCCGCCTAATAGCAGATTCCAACTCGCAGGCAGGGTCCATCTCAACCGCAGATGGATGCCATGGTTGTTCATCACCAGGTTGCAACTGGGCAGCGATAAGATCGCTAATATCGGCGTGGCGACACACCAGCCGATCATCGGAGTCACGCATAGAAGGAAGTGTCCTCCTCGATTCCAGTTGTCTGGCCAGTCTGAAGATATCAGGATCTCCGGCCTTTCCAATCGTGTCCCGAATAAACTCCTGCCGGGATCTCAACAGCATAGCCCTGTACACCTGTCGAACAACGTTATAGTCATCCGAAACCGTCGGCAGCCGTCGTCTAATCCTCCGCAGTCGATTCAAATCGGAACGAATCCGCTGCAGGTCGGGGTTCCAAAAGGGGCACCTGCCGACACTCCTACCAGACCTCGGAAGTGCGTCCACACCACTCCTAAGTCTCAACCACATCCCTTCATCACCACCAGAATCAACGTGTTCCAGTATATCATCACAACTAGATGCCGGAATGTTCCTCCAGGCTGGTCGTCGTCTAACCATATCGCTCGGTTCATCCACCTCCAGCCTCGCGATAACGGCGACATGTTCAAGGCCGGCCTTCCCGTCGTACGAAACCCTCGTCCTCGAACTACCGACAAACAAGTCAATGGCGCTGATATTTCGAAATGTACAGCCCATCGGAGGGTGCACACGCAGCCCGGTACGATCGCAAAATCGGGTCAACCACAAGCCACGACAGTCAGATATTTGCATGCTGCCAGGCCTCGGGCACGGGTTCCAGTCGTCGTGTTTGGCATTAAAGTCACCCATGAGGAAGTCGCAATCATCCCATGTCGTTTCGCAAGCCAACCACTCCAGCCTATCCATCTTGGGAGGAACATAAACACCGCCAATCCTCTTCCTCACCCCACCAACATCGTACATAACCACACAGGTCACCATATCGTGCATGTCTACCAGAAACAAACCAGACAACGATGACCGCACAAATACCTCAACACCAGACGCCGGAACAAAAGAAAACAAATCAAAATCCACATGTTCATGTACAACACCACCCCCGTCCGCCTTACGGGGAGGATCAACAATAAATAACAAATCAACAAAAGAAAAAACATCCATCACCAACGAACGGTTAGCCCTGCTCCGTCCAACATTAATCGATAATGTTGTAATAAACATTAGGCCTGAATGGCCGACGAGGTGATACCGGAATCAGAGGCGCGCCTCTTAAGGATGCTTCTCGGGGGCGCATCCAAGCCCAAGGAAAAACCCATAGTCTCATCGTCATCGATGGTCTTAATGGGGGGGTCGACCGATGGACCGGCCGAACTAGATGGCCTAAAGGCCTTGTTAACTCTGCCGGAGGGGGCCGGTTCCACAATCTCGGTAATGCGGGAGGGGCCAGCCTGCTCGTAAGCATCAACAGCCTTACCCTTACCTTTCCTATCAACCTTAGGCCGAACAACCTCAGCCTTAGGCAGAACGCTGTCAGTCATGCCCCTTCGGTGGTCAGCACGTCTGTCAGCATACTTCATCCCCTCTACAACAACACTCAGTCCCTTAGCAGAGACCTCCTCCTCAACCATCACCTCCGAAGTAATCCGAACATCGACGCCACGACGACGACGACGTCGACGATTCCTGGACCGGTCGGACACACCCGTAACAGATGTATCATCGGCGACAACGGGAGACATGGCGCCGGCGGGGGCAGGGGAAGAACCGGATGCAACAACCACAGGGCACCTATTATAACCGGTGAAGTGGTCGGATCTATTGCATAGCATACAACTACGCACAGTATGGCCACACGACTGTCCATTCTCGCCAGGGCAGTTAAGTTGCCCACATCGGTGGGACTTCGACAAATGATCCCCCAAACAAAAACGACAACGGGGAGGAAACGCACACAACATCTCAACGTGACCAACCTGCAGGCACTTGTTGCAAACCGGGGCAGACCTGTGTTCCTCGAAGAACCTAGCATTCCTAGATGTACCAAACAAGAAAACACGCCCAGAGGAAAGAACCCGATCACTGGCATCATTGCGCTCAAGAGTGAACCGAATGCCGCAGGAGGTGGCACCAGCCTGTTTCATAGTGTAAACAGAGCCAAGCATGTTCGGTCGACCGGCAGTGACAACGCCAGGGTTCGATCCCTCAATGTCGGTCCGGAGGCCATCAAAGGCCCTATCACCGGTCCAATCCTCAGGTTTCCACAGAGAACCCCGACCGGTAGGAGCAAGAGGGACACCGGAAACCAAAATCTTAACCTTTGCCACATCCTTATGGAAGACAAAGTTAGTAAAACCAGAGGGGCCAAGCTCCCGAAGCAGGGTCGAGCGGCATCGTTCCAGTCTATCCCAAACCTGTGTGGCAGTGTGTTCCGCCAAGGTCAAGTAGATGCATCCAATCTCAAGCTTGGAGCGGGCTTCCCGAATATATGGGGTCTTGTTGGAAACCTTCCCAAGATTACTCAAGGACTGGTTCAAGCGGATGCGGATGGCTTCGGGGGTAACAGGAAGCTGAGTCCGCTTGCCGGCATCAAAGCGCATAGTGATGTGGCGCTCACGGGCATTGGGGGAGGGGGAGGACGTAGGAACCCTGGCACGGGAAGGACCCGGGGTAACAATGGCAGGGGGCGAAGATGTCACCAGTCGCGATCTAACCTGATGGCCTGGTCTTGTCGCATGCGGTACGGGAGGAGGGGGGGGGGCAGCAGCGACACGGCTATACATCGCCGCCCCGGTCGGGGGAGACGAAACCGTAACAGCAATGGGAACAGGGGCAGGGGCAGGGGTCGATGGGATAGTATCCCGGGTACCTCTCCATTTGTTGGCCTTACGACCACCACGCTTCTTCCTGCTAACTCCAACAAATTCGGCATCAGGGGCCACATCAAAGGCCACTTTCCTGTCACCGGAAGAAGACGCAACACCAACATTAGCAGGAGGAGGGGAAGGAGTCACACCACCGTTCATGCGCTTTGCAGCCTCGGCACGAACCGATCCCCGAACATTCTCACGCGAGCTCCAGACAGGTTCACCCCTGCCAATTGTCAGTTCAGCCTCGTGGGCCACCGTATCTCCTTCAAGCCGGGCAATAACAGCCTTCAACAACTTGATCTCCCCTTTCAGAGAGATAATCTCATCCAAGCAGTTGTTCTGTTGCTTGCCCAGACGTTGAATGTCGGCAGCCACCTCCTCGAACGAACCGTATGTCTCATTTCCGCCAACCAGGGCGTAAGTCCGGCAACCGTCAACCATGGGGGTATCGTCCGAATCAGAGGACGACGCGACCGAGCCGTGGGACGAGGAGGGCGAAGATGAGAGGGGAATCGCATTACCGCAATGGATATCCTCCAAGCCACTCAACAAAGCAAGATCGACCTGTGAAGGTGATCGGTAGCTCACTGTAAGGGGGAGGGCGGGCAGCGAGGAAAACGACGGGGAAACGCTGCGGGTAACCGAACGTGGCTGAGCATCGGTGGCGTACCTAGAGTCGCCAATACCTGTGCCGTCAGTGTTAGACCCACCACCCAAGTCCATAGGGGTATCCCGAACGATAACCGCCGACGATGGAACCACCTGACTAGTGGTCAACAAAGGGGGAGGAGTGCTATCTCTCTTGGGGGGGGTATTGCCCCGAAGCGATTTGGTATGAGCAATAAACTCATGGTGCCTTTTCGACACAGGAACAAAGGCACGGCGGCCGGAAGGAATGGTGGAATCCGGGGCGAAACCAGAACCAGCACCAGGGCGCAACCAGGGAGGGACAAAGGGGGGAGGGGACGACACCTGAGTGATCCGATCCTCAGGGCGGATGTCACCTGCAGGAGGTGCATAATCCTCGTCCGACGATCGGTCCAATCGGAAGTTGCTATAAAGCTTCCGCTCACCGGAGGAAAGTCGCTCAACAGGGGAGGGAAGACGCCGTTGGCTATCGTCAACCTCGACCACAGAAGGAACGTACATGGGGTCCTGGGATCGTGCTTCGTCAATGAACGGCCAGGATGCGGAGGGGACCATGGGATCAGACGCCATAGTCGAATGAAAATCCGAGCTCACCACACGGGAGCTGGACGGGGCGAAGGACTGGGAGGAGCCCTCGGGGGTGTGAAAGCGGGCGAAAAAGCCCAAAGAGGAAGTGCGGTCGACGTGGCAACCAGCAGAGGCAACAGCAAGGGACTCACAACCGCGAGCAGCCAAGATCCCGAAACAAACCTTCTCAACAGCGTCGAAGGTGCGAAGGTCGAGGCCAGAAACAATGTGTCGAACCTCATCATCGAAGTCCAAGTAACTGTTCCTGCAGCCTCCAACGTGAACAATGTGAAGACCTCGATAGTCTCCACCCGGGGCAGCGTAAGAAAAACCATGAACGGGCACAAGGCCACGTTCACCAGCAATAACAGCCCGCCTCACTGGGGAGGGGGAGCGAGGAGGAAGGGGGGGGGCAACAGAGTCACCCATCGTGAAGTTCACCTGTAGCAAAAGGCCAGGCGAGCCACCAAAGAAAATTCACCGGTAATAAAAGCCGGGCGAGCCACTAAAAGGATATTGCCCGGAGGCTAAAAAGCTTCAACGCCCGAAGGCAAAACCACCAGCCCGAAGGCAAAAAGGCGCGACCGTCAACGAAATGTGCTCACGATAATAAAGCGTGGTGTTGAGGGTGGCGAAACCGTGTGATCTGATTGGTTGCAACAGACGGTCAGGAAAAATAGGGGGGAAGAAGCATGGGTCGATTCTTTGTCTGTATGCGGTACTTGTACCGTAGGGACGGGAATAATTGAGAATAACTATGGGACTCCCAAAAATTCCCCCTTCCGGTTAAGGGGAGGAGACACGTGGAAAGATTCCCTTTCAGCCCCCAGTTGGGACAAATAAAAAGGGAAAACGCAGCAAACCCTACAATGAAGACCCGATGCCCAGTTAGATTCTCAATTATTCCAGTTCTGGGGGTACTCGAATGCCAGCTGTGTTAACAAAGGGCAGAAAATTACGAGTTCAGTATGATAGTTTGTTTTTCGGAGCTTGTAGGACTTGAATCGGGTTATCCATGCGTGTGCCCGTCTAACAAAAGAGAGGGAGGGCTAAGTGCAGTCTTGCCGTAGTGACTAGGCAACTGGGTAATCTCCTTTGGATACTGCAATGATTTTATTTACGGACTCGCGCTATTCTGGGTAGCACGTGGTGGACGTACACACTCCCACTCACATCCAACCATAAAGTGAGACATTTCAGGCGGGCGGTGCAAAGCTCACTGGTGGGGAAGGGAGGGTGCACGGCTTTAATTCAGATTGAAGAAGTGACTCGACTGTGGAGGTGTGGAGTTAATGAGGGAGAGGGAAAGAGGATAAATAGCCTAGGTCTATCCCCCAGTATCGACATTCTCTCCACCATCCCCTCGGGTATTCAGAGTCTCCAGCTATTACTACTGCCACTGCTACTCTCCTCCTCCTTACTTTTATATATCAACCAACCCACCACTTTCCAAACAAAAAACACCTTCACCCTCTACCAACCATGAAGCTTACTCTCATCGCTGCCCTCTCCGTCCTCTCCACCTTGGTCTCCGGTTTGGCACTGCCAGACCTAGCCCGCCGTGGGTCTACCATTTACCCCGATATCTGCATCGTGATCAAGGAGGAGTTCCCAGACACCCCCTTCCCCCCTTCCCCTATCTGCGAGGTCTCGCGGAAAAACGGATCCAAGAACGTCAAGACCCTTCTCGGATTCACTATCCCCCCCTGCACCGGATCATGCACCGTCAGATTCAACGATGCCTTACCCACCCCTACTGGCAGTCGCAGAATGCAATTCTTTACATCGGGCAGGTACCCCGTCGACGGGGATACCTGGAATAAGAAGCCTTTCACGAATATTCACATAGGCACCTTTGTGACTACGGAGGCTGGCCCGGGCCCGGCGACTGTGGTGGAGGATTTTGGGTTGACGTTCCCGTGCCCGAAGGCCACTACCCAATACGGGTTTGAGGTGCAGCCTGTCTGGGATAATGTTTTTGTTTCTTGGGATTGCACGAAGGGGGGGTATACCATTACGTGCACTTAAGGGTCTCTTTTGTTGAAAGGGGAAGCATGAGGGGAATGCGAGGCTAAGGAGTTGGGATCGCGTTTAAGGATCTTTTTGTTTTTCTTTATTTCAGACTCTCATTAAAAAACTTTGGGTATTTATTTTTCCTTTTATTCCTTTTTCCCTTTTCATTTCATTTTCTGGTCTCGCAACGGTCCTTAACTTAATATTCCTACATTCCTTCAAGTGCCTTTGGCGTCGCTGTAGACATATATGCTTGGAGGGCCTATTTAATAACGTTTAATGGCATTCTTATGTACTCACAATATTTTTCGTCAAGTTTCTCGTCTAGTGACTGCTTCGTAATTAATATTTGCAGCCGTAGTTACACAATTATGGCCTTTGTGGGGAGGAGCGCCAGTGCGTTATCAGGAGATTGCGGTGGGGGTTTGTTTGGAGCCGATCATTTCCTATTTTGGCTTAGACATATGTCGTTCTATATAGGGTAACTAGCGGCAGCCTATGTGTTAGTCTCGCTCATTCCGGGAAGAATAAGCTTATCCGTTCCTACGGTGGTTTTTGAGCACTCGGACCAATAGCGCTTCTAACTGGTGCGGGGTTTGTGGCATGCGTCGTATGCACTTTACTGGACTGGGTCACACCACAAGCAGGTGTGTCCGAACTTGGGGCATGAGATTTGCTGAATTTGTGGAGAGACTAAGGGTGCATGGGAGCTGTGGGGTCGCAGGGCTGAGAAGCTTGGCTTGTACCATGTATCGGTATAGCACATACTGCTCTCGTAATGCTCTGACACCTGCGAACACTACTACTATTTCGTATCGTCAAGATCTTGAGGCCCCAACGGATTTCCTGCCCATAGAACTTAGCAGCTATGTTCACAAACGCCAGGGAACTATGAGCTCAGTGTAATAATTTGTCTTTCGAGGCTCACACGGCGCCAATTGAGTTATATGCATGTGCTCATCTGGCAAAGGGGAGGGCTAACTACTGTCGCATGTAATGATTTTATATTCGGACTTATGTTATTCCGAGTAATTATGTGACATACTTTTTCACTTTTCTCAGGCAGTCATGCGCACTTGCACTGGCATTGAGTCGAGAGATGTGAGACTTCTCAGGCTGGCTGTGGAAAGAGATCTCGTGGTGCGGGGGGGGGGGTCCGATTTTAATTCGGATTGGAGCAATGACTCGGCTGTAGGAGTGTAGAGTTGGCGGGGGAAAGAGGATAAATAGCTTAAGTGTATCCCTCAATATTGACATTTTCTTCGCCATCCTCCCGAGTATCCAAGGTCAGTTACTGCAACCACCACCGCTCCCGAGAATCCTCCTCACTTTTATATATCTACCGATTTCTACACACTCTCATCTCCTACCAACCATGAAGTTTACTCTCATCGCTACCATCTCTATTCTCTCCACCCTTGCCTCCGGTATGACGGTACTAGACATATCTCGCCGCGGGCCGGTTATCCGCCCGTCGTTCGGGAAAATGGTCTGGGAAGGCGGACCCGTCACCGAACCAATGAACGCCATCGGAGTCTATCGTGGGGCCAAAACGGCCGTTGTACTTCTCGGATTCATTCTACCCGCCTGTACCGGACATTGCACAATTAGCTTCTCCGATGCCATCTTCGCTGCCGGTAGTCGCAAACTGCAACTGTTTACTACGGGCAGGTATCCCTCGAGGTGGGATGATTGGGATCACAGACCTTATAGGGATATTCATAAGGGAACGTTTCTGGTGCCGGTTACTGGCCTGGGCCCGGCGATTGTGGAGGAGGATTTTGGGTTGACGTTCCAGTGCTCTTCGAATATTACCAATCGAGGGTTTGAGGTGGTGCCGGTTGGGGGAACTGACTATGTTCCTTGGGATATCACCAGGGGAGGGCTTAGTATTACTTGCAGCTAGGGACCTGTTTGTCGAAGGGGGGGGATTATGAGGGAGAAAAGAGGCTGATGATTTGGGATTCCATTCAAGCGTCTTTCATTTTTCTTCTTCTGTCCTTATTCAAAGGGTTTTTGGGTATTTCCTCACCTTTTCCCTTCTCCTGGGGCTTGGCTATGCTCCTTGGATTCATATTCTCGCCTTCCTTCGGGAACCTTTGGCACCATGGCGGGCATATATACCTGGAGTGCTTATTCAATATCATCCAATGGCATTCTTATTCTTATATTCTCATAAGGTGTTTCGTTAAGTTTCTTATCTAGTGACTGTTTCGTAATCAATATTTGCAGCAGTAGTTACACGATTATGGCTTTGGGGAGAGGAGAATCTATTCTGGTTTGATTAATAAAGATATTTATTTGGAGCAGATCATTTCTTCTTTTGGCTTGAGAATATAACAGTTTTATGTAGGGGAGCTAGCGGCAGGCTATGTGTCGGTTTCGCTCGTCTCAGGAAGAACAAGCTACCCATTCCTACGGTAGTTTTCGAGCATCCGAAACGGCGGTGCTGCGATTGTGTGGGCACTGTGGGGTTTGTGAGAGACGTAGGGTATATGCTAGGCTGGCTGCGCGCCGCAAGCAGCTGTCTCCAAGCTGGGGCATGGGTTTTGTAGAATTTGCGGAGAGATTGAGGGTATGTGGGAGCTGGGAATGGAAGGGCTGAGATTCTTTGGCTAGTACGATGCATTGGTATGGCACATATCTCTCGTAATTTTCTGACACCTGCGAACGCCGCTACAATTGCTTACCACCGGGCTGAGGCTCCGGTGGATTTTCTGTCCGTATACAGAATCAGCCATGCTCACGGACCCCGGAAAATTGTGGGTTCAGTGTGATAGTTTGCTTTCTAGGCTCACATGACTTGGGTCTGGTTGTAGATGCACATACTCGCCTGATAAAATGGAGGGCTAACTGCAGCCGGATGTAGTAATTAGAGAGCTAAGAGATCGTTTTTGGATACTCTAATGATTATATTTGTGGACTTACATTACTCCGGGCAGTAAGTGGTGGGCGTACGCGCTTTTTTTTTACAGCCAGTCATACACGCTCTCGCTCGCGTTTTATGGCAGAGTGCGACTTCTTAGGCCTGCAGTGCGAAGGATCTAGTGGGGTGAGGAGGATCACCATTAATGGAGATTGAAGCAATGGCTCGACTATGGGTGTGTAAGGTTGGTGGAGGAAAGAGGATAAATAGCCTAGGTGTATCACTTGGTGTTGACAATTTCTTCACTATCTTCCCGAGTATCCAAAGTTTCCAGCAAGTGCTGCTCTATAGCCAAAGCTACTGATCCTGCTCCTCACTTTTACATATCCACCGCTTTCCAAGAAAGAGACATCTCCACCTCCTACCAACTATGAAGCTTACTCTCATCGCTGCAATCTCCGTCCTCTCCGCCCTGGCCTCCGGGTTGGCACCACCAAGCCTAATTCGCCGCGGGACAATCATTCGCCCCGAAATCGGCGTCGTGGTCAAGGAAGGTGTCATACACTTCCCCATCCCCCCCAACAAATATCGTCGAGGTCTCCATTAAGAACGGAGCTCAAAAAGTCAAGGCGATTCTCGGATTCGTTGTCCCCCCATGTACCGGAACATGCACCATCAGCTTCTCTGATTCCTTACCCACCCCTACCGGCAGTCGTGGACTGCGACTGTTCTCTACGGGTGGGTATCCTTCGGCCGGGAATACCTGGAATTCAAGGTCCCCCCTAAGTTCTCCTAAGGGAACCTTTACAGTTTCGGCTACCGGTGCGGCCCGGCGGTTGTGGTGGAGGACTTCGGATTGACGTTCTCATGCGGGACGACCACTACCAAATTAGGGTATAATGTGGGTCCGGTTTGGGATAGTGATTACGTTATTTGGGATATCACGAGGGGAGGGCTTGTCATTACGTGTGGCTAAGTGTATCTCTTTTATTGAAAGGGGAGGTACAAGGGACCGGCATTTAGCGATCGCACACACTAAAAACGGATAGGCAACGGTGACATTGAAAGTGGACAATAAACCGAACACGATGGGGTAAGAGAGTGATGCTTTTAAGCCACACTGTGTATTTTTGTTTGTCTTTGTCACCAGTTCATCATGTTACCGGTTCTTCGTCATTGTCATCTGTTCGTTGTTGCAGCCAGTATAAACCTCACGAGGTGTGGAGCAAGTCACGCAATCTGAACCATATACCCTTTTGAAAGCCATGTTGGATCAGAGTAAAATAAATAAGAGCCGTTTAGGAGAACAAATGGTTGTTAATCTGAAAGATATTGAGTTTGTAGAAAGGAATAAATCCTCTATAAAGGGTGAGGAAAACAATGTAGTTTGGAGGGTTTTAGTAGGCTAATCATGTCGTCTTCAACTGCTTCTACTGTTACGCGCTCAGAGGCCCTCAGGCCCGCTTCACAGTGAGCATACCACACTACTGAGTCTTTAAACCCCTTTCCAAATTCTCTCCGAAGGGAAATCACACTTTCTTTATGGTCTAAAATTAGATCGCTTCAAACTTTTGCTATCTGGCCCTTTCGGCGAATATCACAGGCTGTTCAACTGCCAGTCAGTACCGTATTTTCCATCTGCGCCCAGCCAAATACCCCCCCAGAGCACCGTACTGGGAGACCACCTTGCCTTAGCTCTCAGGATAAGATCTAGTTAATAGCTCATGCTGTAGCCTCCCAGGAGAATCGCCGAAAGCCACTCTCTATCATTGCCGAGGAGCTTGGCATAAAGGTTAATGAGCGTACACTGCGTCGCTTTTTTGCTAGCAAAAACAACCACTGTCGAATAGCACGAGCTAAGCCTTTCCTATCAGTAAAAAATAAAACCGCCCGCCTCCACTTCGCTGATACCTATCATGATTGGACAGTTTCTGACTGGTCCAAGGTTATCTGGACCAATGAGTGTGCATTTAACGTAGGTCACGGTGAATTCTCTGGGAATACCTAGGTTACACGCACTCCAGCCGAAGAGTTTGCAGAGGATTCCCTGGTACCAAAATTTCGAAAATTACAAACCATTATGGTGTGGGGGTGCATTACTGGAAACCAAAAAGGGCCTTTAGTGATATGGAATAAGGTTGAATGGGGCAAGACAATCAACAGCTCTAACTACTGTGAGTATATTGTCATTCCACACTTACACCCATTCTGGCTTCAGCTATGCGAAGAGCGAGACAATTACATTTACCTTGAGCAAGACAACGCTTCACCACATAAAGCAAAATACACTACATCCGTCCTAAAAAATCTCAATATGCCCGGTTACTTCTTTACATGGCCTCCTACCTTTCCAGACTTAAACCCAATCGAACAGGTCTGGCGGATTATGAAAGACAGAATTCAAGGACACTCTCCTCGGCCAACTACCAATCAGCAACTCCTCCGGGCGATTCAGGAGGAGTGGGATGCAATTACCTCGGAGGAAATTGCTAGTATGACTGGCTCTCTGCCTCTCCGGGTCCTTGCTGTTCAGGAGGCCTCTGGTGGTCACACAAAATACTAGGGCTAGGCCCAGGAACTCGTCGTGCTTGAAGACCAAGGTTAGTCCATGAACACTTCCAATAACTATTCTTAGCTCGTATCTAGCTAATCCCTTAACTTGCAATAGAGAAGAAACTCCATGAACGCTTTAAAGAATTGGAGTAAGTATAAGGTTTCAGCACTATTAGAATAAAGAGATTTACTTAGTATTTGAGCGTAGGGTTTGCATTTCTTTCTAGTATTTTTTTCTTACTTTCTGTTTTTTCATCTCTCTTGTGGCCGGGAGTGGATTTAGCTATAGCAGGACGGTGGGAGAGTGGAGGGATATCTGGCGTGGTCATCTGAATAGTAATGAAATCTGGTGACTGTGAGAGCGAGTGGTCTACTTCCTGGGTTATGATATTATGGCTCTCTTTTACTTGCTTTGATTTTTTCCTTCTATATGCTTTTAGTATTCTTACTTCTTCCAATAATGACAAGAATTGCTAGTTATTCAGAAATTTCATACCTTCGTACTGCTTATTGAAATATCCTGTGACCTCTTCATGTTCGGTGGAATCTAAAACAGTTACTCGGCTAATGTCTCATAAGGCTCGGTGTGTGCGAAGACTTTATGCCTGTCCCTTGTATTAGGGGAGAAAGGAGGGGCTAAAGAAATGGGATTTCATACAAGGATCTTTTGTTTTCTTCTGCCGCCCTCCTTCAAATACCCTCGGTATCCCCTCCCTTTTCCCCTCTCCGGCCCTTGGCAACGGCCCTTCCCTTAATATTCTGACACTACCTTAGGAACCTTTGGCATCACGTAGGCATATTTGCCTTGGAGGCCTATTCAAGAGCATCTAATGGCATTCTTATATACTCACAAGGATTTTCGTTGAGTTTCTAATTTAGTGACTGTTTTGTAATCAATATTTGCTGCTGTAGTTACATGATAACGGCTTTGAGAAGAGGAGAGTCAATTATGATTTGATTCAGGAGGATATTTTTTTGGGGATGATCATTTTCTTGCTTTTGCTCCGGTCTATAACAATTTTATATGGGTAGCTAGCAGCAGCGCAGGTGTTGATCGCTCGTCCTAGGAAGAAAAATCTTATCCCTTCGTATCATATTTTTCAGGCACCTGGACTAACAACGTTTCTAACCTCGACAGGGTTTGTGAGATACATGGGGTATCATACATGCTGGGCGAGGTCACAGTACATCAACTGTTTCCTAACCTGAGGCATGGGATTTGCTGAATCTGTGGAGGGACTGAGGGTTTGTGGGAGTGTAGGATAGGGGGGCTGAGATGCGTGGTTGGTAGCATGTGTCGGTATGGCACCTGCTGCCCTGGTAATTTTCTGACACCGCGATCGCCCTTACTATTACGTATGACACATGATACCACCAAAATCCTCGGGCTCCGGCGGATTTTCTGCCGATATACTTGGCAACTTAAAAAGTTTCTGGATGCTTTTGGCAAAGATAGGTGCTGATAGGTGCGAAGCGTCTGGAGACCTTTTAAATGGCTAAGTACAAGTACTCGAGTACTGTAGTAGCTGTGTTCACTGATAGAAAATTATTAGTTTAGTTTAAGAATTTGTTTTTCTAAGCTCACATGACTCGAATCGGGTTATCGGTGGCATGCGCTTATCTAATAAACGGGAGGTCTAACTCTATTCGTATGTAGTAATTTGGTAGCTTGGTGACCTTTTTTTGTGTGATGTAATGATTTTATTTTAGGACTTACATTATTCCGAGCAGTGGATGGTGGGCGGACAAGCACTAGTCAAGATGTTTTCGTAGAAGGGTTTCTAAGTAAAGCCATTTAGTGGTAATGGGAGAAGCAAAAACACCGAACAGGAAACAATGTGGTCGCATGTTGCGGTGTTTTCCTATACAATAAAACTCTGCTATTTACACCTTGTGCGAAAACATCTTGCCTGATGCTTGTACGGTATTCACTTTTTTCTTTTATGGACTGTTATGTACACTTGTACTCGTATTCTATCGCAGAGTGAGACTTCTTAGGCTGGCTGTGCTAAGGGATCTAGTGGTGTGGGGGGGGGGAGGTGCAATTTCTCTTGGGTTTGGAGCAATGGCTCGACTATAGAGGGGTAGAGTTAATGAGGGAAAGGGGGGGGATAAATACCCCAGGCATACCCCTCTATATTGAAATTCTCCTCGTTATTCTCTCTTGCGTTTGGAGTCTCCTGCTAGTGCAGCCGCCATTCCTGCTGGGCCTCTTTCCTCACTTATATCCCCCATTTTGTGAACAAATAAATACCTTAACCTCCTACCAATGATGAAGTTTACTCTCATCGCCGCCATCTCCATCTTCTCCACCCTAGCCTCCGGTTTGGCGATACCAGACTTGACTCGCCGGGGGAGGGTTATCCGTCCTGCAACCGCCATCGTGGTCAAAGAAGACCTCCCAAACACCCCCTTGCCCCCTACCAAAATCGTCGGAGTTTCTCGCGTGGATGGAGCTCACACTGTCAGGACTCGTCTCGGATTTGTTGTCCCCGCCTGCACTGGAAAGTGTACCATTAGCTTCTCCGATGCTATGTCGGCTACCGGTAGTCGCAGACTGCAACTGTTCGCTACGAGTAGACCCTTGACGACGTGGGATACCTGGAATACCGGAATTTATAGGGATCTTCATAAGGGAACCTTTCTGGTGTCGAGTACTGGTGCGGGCCCGGCAACTGTGGTGGAGGATTTTGGGTTGACGTTCCCGTGCCCTTCGACTACTACCAATAGAGGGTATGAGGTGAAGGCGGTTGGGAATAATGATTATGTTATTTGGGATATCACCAAGGGAGGGTTTATCATTACGTGCGGTTAAGGGTCTCTTTTGTTGAAAGGGGAAGCATGAGGGAAATGGGAGGCGGGGGAATTGGGGTTTCATTCGGAGGTCTTTCGTTTTTCTTCTTCCGTTCTCATGCAACGGGTTTTGGGCATTTCCCCACCTTCTCTTTTCTCCCCTCCTTCGCCAGCGTCCTCTGTTCTCACACTCCGTCAAGAACCTCTGCCATCGCTGTGGAATAAGTGTGGATATATGCCGGAGAGCTAATTAAATGGCATCTACTGGCGTTCCCATACACTCAAAATATTTTTCGATAAGTTTCTCATCAAGTGAATGTCTAGTAATCAAGACTATCCAAGGGACGGGCGTGTGGCGATCGCACACAATTCAGGGTCTCGCCAGTTTTTAAAGATCTTGGTGTATGAGACGATTCTACTCCTGTCCCTTGTGTTTGCAGCAGTAGTCATACAATTATGGCCTTGGAATACTAGAGCCTATTGTTGTGATTAGGGGTGTTTGTTTGAGCTGATCATTTCCTCCTTTTTCTCGGGTAGCCGCTTGAGATAGGGTAGCTAGCGGTAGCGCACGTGTCGGTCTCGCTTATCTTAGGAAGGATAAACTCACCTCTTCGTACGATGCTTTTCAACCATCGAAACTAACAGCGTTGGGAACCTTTGCGGGGGTTGTGAAAAATGTAGGGCATGTATTAGGCAGGACACACGCTATAAGTACTTGCGTCTGAACCTGAAGCATGGGATCTGCTAAATTTGGAGGGAGTGAGGGTGAGTGGAAGATGCGGGGCTAGGGGGCTGAGAAGCTCAGTTGGTTCTAGATATCGGTCTGCTGCCTCACTAACCTGCGTAGAGTAAAAACTGGGATAATTGGACCTCGCGGTAGGACGTTGGGATTGCCTCTCCTAGTAAGGTGGTCCTTTTTTTCCTTTTTATTTGTCTCAGATGAGGGCTGAAATGAAATATTTTTGTCCTGTTTTTCTTCGTCTAATTCAAAAGCGGAGGGAGATTCAGGACATCTTAGAATGAGGTCCGATCATTCTGTTTTTTTTAAGGTAAGAGAAACATGCCTTGGGATGTTTTGTTTGGCTGGAATTTCTCCGGCCCTTAAAAATAGGAAAATCAAACGCTAAGGGAGATTTTTCTCTTGTCCAAGTTAATATGGTACTGTTCTCACAATTTTCTGACACTTGTGAACACTGCTACCATTGGACACAAAAGTCCCCAGGCTCCGGCCGACTTTCTGCCCTTAGGCGATGGCAGCTCTTTCTCCGGGGATCAGAAAATTAGAAGTTCACCTTGGTGGTTCGTTTTTCTGAGCTCAGGTCGGGTTATTAATGGATGTGCCAATCCAACAAAGGTAAGGGCCGAGCGCAATCGCATAGTAGTAATTGGGGAGCTGGGTGATTTTTTTTCCAATAATTTCACTTACGGACTTACACTATTCCGGGCAGTAGGTGTTGGGCACACGGGATCGCACTCATATTGAATTCTAGAGTGAAACTTTTCGGGCTGTGAAAAGGTATTTGGTGGGGCGAGGGCGAGATGCAGTTTTCATTCATATTGAAGCAATGCCTCAGCTATGAAAGCGTAGAGCTAATGAAGGAAAGGAAAGAGGATAAATACCCTAGGTGTATCCTCAATTGCAAAACTTTCTTCACCATCCTCCCGGGCACCTAAAGCCCCCAACCACTACCACCGCTACTACTCGGCCTCATCCTCCTCACTTTTATACCCGCTCCGTTTGAAACAAAAAATCACCTTCATCTCCGAATCATGAAGTTTACTCTCATCACCGCCGTCTCCATCCTCTCCACTCTGACCTCCGGTTTTGCACTACCAGGCCTATTTCCCCGCGCGACAGTTATCCGGCCTTCGATCGCGATCGTGGTCAAGTCAGAATCCCCAGACACCCCCTTCCCTTCAGCCAACACCGCCGAGGTCTCTTTTAGTCAGGAGGGTGGCGCGGTTGAGACCCTTCTCGGATTTGTTGTCCCTCCCTGCACCGGAAGATGCACCATCAGCTTCTCCGATGCCATCTCCGCTTCCGGCAGTCGCATCCTGGTACTGTTCTCTACGAACAGGAACCCCGCTCCCGGGGATACCTGGAATAACAGGCCTGAGCCATATCTTAATTGGGGAACCTTTACAGTTTCGGCTACCGGTGCAGGCCCGGCCACTGTATTGGATGAATCTGGGTTGTCGTTCGATTGCCCGGCGACTACTACCGACTACGGGTTTGATGTGGTCCCGGTTTTCGATGATCACGTTATTTGGGATATCACCAAGGGAGGGTTTATCATTACTTGTGATTAAGAGTCTCTTCTGTTGAAGGGGGAAGCATCAAGGGAGAAATGAGAAGCTGGGGAGCTGGTATTTCATTAAAGAGTATTTTGTTCTTTTTTCTTCCATCTTCTCATGAGAAATGCTTTAGGGGTTTTGGAGAATTTCCCCTTTTCTAGTTTGGCTACGGTCCTTAGCTTAATATTACATTCCTTCAAGAACCTTTGGTATTATTGTAGACATATATCCTTGAAGTGCTTGTTTACTATCGTTTAGTGGCATCCCTTTATACCCGGGACCCATTTCTTCAAGCCTCTCATCTAGTAACCGCTTTACAATCAAGATTTGCAGCTGTTGCGCTATTATGGCATTGGGGGGTGGGAGGGCCCATGTTCATGAGATTAGGGAAGATCGTTGGATGGAGCCGAAAACTTCTTTTTTTGGCCCCGGTGTACAGCCGCTTCATATAGTGTGACCGGAGGCAGCATATGTGTTGGTCTCGCCTACCTTAGGGGAAAACAAAAAAACCTACCGCTCCATAGCGTAGTTTCTAAGCAGGGGAGCTATGAGATTAGCATTGCTAACTAGTGCGGGGTTTGTGAGATACCTGTGCTACTAGGTAGGGCGTAGGCCGGGCGGGGGAAGCACCACAAGCAGTTGTGTCCCGGGAGATCTACTGAATTTGTGGGGAGAGTGAAGGTGCGTGGAAGCTGCGGGATGGAGGGGCTGTGAAGCCTGGTTGGTACTATGTATTAGTATGGTACTGTTCTCGTAACTTTCTGACACCTGCGATCACCGTAATTTTACATATAGTACCTCCAAAATCCTCAGGCCCCGGCAGATTCTCTCTGGGCGCTTTTGGGAAGGCAGGATACTGATAAATGCGAAGCGTCTGGAGACTTTTTAAACGGCTAAGTGCTGTAGTAACCGTGTTCACTGATGCTATAAAATTGTTAGTTTAGTTTAAGAATTTGTTTTTCTAAGCTCACATGACTACTGCAGGAATCGGGTTATCGGTGCATATGCTTACCTGATAAACGGGAGGTCTAACTCTATTCGTATGTAGTAATTTAGCAGCAAGGTGATCATTTTTTTGGATAATGTAATAATTTTATTTACGGACTTATGTTGTTCCGGGTAGTAGGAGGTGGGCGAACAAGCACCAGGCAAGATGTTTTCGTAAATTTACAAGGGTTTCCAAGTAAAGCCCTTTAGTGGTGATGAGAGAAGAAAAAATCCTGAACAGGAAAACAATGTGGTCGCATGTTACAATGTTTTCCTATGCAATAAAACTCAATGTATTAGGCGTCCCTGCTATTCACACCTTGTGCGAACACATCTCGCCTGATGCTTATACAGTATACGTATTTTTCTTTTATAGGTTATCATGTATGATACTCTTGGGCTCGTATCCATCGCAGAGTGGGACCTCCTAGGCGGGCTGTGCGAAAGGATCTAGTTGTGCGAGGGGGAGGTGCAAGTTTGCTTCGGATTAGAGCAATGACTCGACCATAGAGATGTAGAGTTAATGAGGGAAAGGGGATAAATATCCAAGGTGTATCTCTCTATAGTAAAATTTTCTTCTTTATTCCCCCTCGTGTTTGGAGTCTCTCCACCCGAGCCTCCGGTTTGGCGATACTAGACTTAACTCGCCGGGGGAGGGTTATCCGTCCTGCAACCGCCATCGTGGTCAAAGAAGACCTCCCAACCCCCCCTACCAAAATTTCCAAGGTCTCCCGTGTGGATGGAGCTCACACTGTCCGGGCCCCTCCGGGATTCGTTGTCCTCGCCTGCACTGGAAAGTGTATCATTAGCTTTTCCGATGCTATGTTAGCTACCGGTAGTCGCAGACTGCAACTGTTCGCTACGAGTAGACCCCTGACGACGTGGGATACCTGGAATACCAGACTTTATAGGGATCTTCATAAGGGAACCTTTCTGGTGTCGAGTACTGGTGCAGGCCCGGCAACTGTGGTGGAGGATTTTGGGTTGACGTTCTCGTGCCCGTGGACTACGACGAATCGGGGGTATGAGGTGGGGCCAGTTGGGAATAATGATTAGTCATTTGGGATTACAAAGGGAGGGTTTATCATTACGTGCGGTTAAGGGTCTCTTTTGTTGAAAGGGGAAGCATGAGGGAAATGGGAGGCGGGGGAGTTGGGGTTTCATTCGGAGGTCTTTCGTTTTTCTTCTTTCGTTCTCATGCAACGGGTTTTGGGCATTTCCCCGCCTTCTCCTTTCTCCCTCCTCCCTCAGCTTAGTGTTCTCACACTCCTTCAAGAACCTTTGCCATCACTATGGATATACATGCCCGGAGAGCTAATTCAATAGCATCTAATGGCATTTTTATATGCTCGCAATATTTTTCGATAAGTTTCTCATCTAGTGAATGTCTCGTAATCATGACTATCCAAGGGATGGGCGTGTGGCGATCGCACACAATTTAGGGTCTCGCCAGTTTTTAAAGATCTCGGTGTATGAGACAATTTTATGCCTGTTCCTTGTGTTTGCAGAAGTAATCACACAATTATGGCCTTGGAATACTAGACCCTATTGTTGTGATTAGGGAGCTGTCTGGTTAGAGCCGATCATTTCCTCCTCTTTCTCGGGTAGCCGCTTCAGATAGGTAGCTAACGGCAGCACACGTGTCGGTCCCGCTTATCTTAGGAAGGATAAACTCACCTCTTCGTACGATGCTTTTCAATCATCAGAACTAATAGTGTCGGGAACCTTTGCCGGGCTTGTGGAAAATGTAGGGCATGTACTAGGCAGGGCACACGCTATAAGCTGGTTGCATCTGAACCTGAAGCATGGGATCTGCTAAATTTGGAGAGGGACTGAGGGTGCGTTGAAGGTGCGGGGCGGGGGTAGCTGAGAAGCTCGGTCGGTTCTAGATATCGGTCTGCTGCCTCGTTAACCTGCGTAGAGTAAAAACTGGGATAATTGGTCTTCGCGGTAGGACGTTGGGGTTGCCTCTCCTAGTAAGGTCCGTCTTTTTTTCTTTTTATGTCTCAGCTAGGGGCTGAAATGCAATATTTTCGTCTTGTTTTTCTCCGTCTAATTCACAAGCGGAGGGAGATTCGGGACATCTTAGAGTGAGGCCCGATCATTCTATCTTTTTTGTTTTGTTTTGCCGGTATCTCTCCGACCCTTTAATATAAGAAAATCAGGCGCCTGGGGAGATTTTTTTCTTAACCAAGTTAATACGGTGCTGTTCTCATAATTTTCTGACACTTGCCAACACTGCTACAGTACCATTGGACACCAAAATCCTCAGGCTCCGGCTGACTTCCTGCCCTTAGGCGATAGCGGTTCTTTCCCCGGGGATAAGAAAGTTAACGGTTCACTTTGGTGGTTTGTTTTTCTGAGCTCGTAAAACTCGGGTCGGGTTATTAATGGATGTGCCAATCCAACAAAGGTAAGGGCCGAGCGCAATCGCATAGTAGTAATTGGGGAGCTGGGTGACTTTTCCCAATAACTTCACTTACGGACTTACACTATTCCAGGCAGCGGGTTTTGGGCACACGGGACCGCACTCATATTATATTCTAAAGTGAAACTTTTCAGGCCGGCTGTGAAAAGGTATTTGATGGGGCGAAGGCGAGATGCAGTTTCCATTCATATTGAAGCAATGCCTCAGCTATGAAAGCGTAGAGCTAATGGAGGAAAGGAAACAGGATAAATACCCTAGGTGTATCCTCAATTGCAAAACTTTCTTCACCATCCTCCTGGACACCCAAAGCCCCCAACCACTACCACCGCTACTACTCGGCCTCATCCTCCTCACTTTTATACCCGCTCCGTTTGAAACAAAAAAATCACCTTCATCTCCAAATCATGAAATTTGCCCTCATCACCGCCGCCTCCATCCTCTCCACTTTGGCCTCCGGTTTTGCACTGCCACACCTATCTCCACGCGCGACGGTTATCCGGCCGTCGATCGCCGTCGTGGTCAAGTCCAAATTCCCAGACACCTCCTTTGGTCCAAACAACATCGCCGAGGTCTCCTTTAGTCAGGAGGGTGGCGTGGTCGAGACCCTTCTCGGATTTATTGTCCCTCCCTGCACCGGAAGATGCACTATCAGCTTTTCCGATGCCATCGCTGCTGCGGGCAGTCGCACACTGGAACTGTTCTCTACGAACAGGTATCCCGCTCCCGAGGATACCTGGAATACCAGGCCTTTCCTCGATGTTCATAAAGGAACATTTCTAGTTTCGACTACTGGTGCAGGTTTGGCCACTGTGTTGGATGATTCTGGGTTGACGTTCCCCTGCCCCGCGACTACTACCAACTACGGGTTTGATGTGGCCCCGGTTTGGGATGATTACGTTCTTTGGGATTTCACCAAGGGAGGGTTTATCATTACTTGTAACTAAGGGTCTCTTCTGTTGAAGGGGGGAAGCATCAAGGGAGAAATGGGAGGCTGGAGAGCTCATATTTCATTAAAGAGTATTTTGTTCTTTTTTTCTTCCATCTTCTCATGAGAAATACTTCAAGGGGTTTGGGGAAATTTTCCTTTTCTAGTTTGGTTACGATCCCTAGTTTAACGTTACATTCCTTCAAGAACCCTTGGTATTATGGTAGACATATATCCTTGAAGGGCTTGTTTACTATTGTTTAGTGGCATCCCTATATACCCGTAATCTGCTTCGTCAAGGCTCTCGTCTGGTGACCATTTAGCAATCAAGATTTGCAGCTGTTGTTACGCTATTACGGCCTTGGGGGATAAGAGGGTCCAAGGCCATGAGATTGGGGGAGGTGATTGTGTGGAGCCGATCACCTCTTTTGGCCTGGGTATATAGCCGCTTTATATAGTGTGGCCGGAGGCAGCATATGTGTTGGTCTCGCCTACCCTAGGGAGAACAAACCTATCGCTCCAGCTTAGTTTCCAAGCAGTTGAGCTGTGAGAATAGTATTGCCAACTAGTGCGGGGTTTGTGAGATACCGGTGCTCAAGTACATATGGTATGTGCTCGGGAGCCACACTCCACAAATGGTTGTGCCCGAACTTAGAGCGGCTGCGAAGCTTGGTTGATACTATGTATTAGTGTAGTGCCATTCTCGTGATTCTCAGACGCCTTGAACACGGTGTGCTCGGGAGCCACACTCCACAAATGGTTGTGCCCGAACTTGGAGCGGCTGCGAAGCTTGGTTGATACTATGTATTAGTGTAGTGCCATTCTCGTGATTCTCAGACGCCTTGAACACGGCTGCCGTTGCAGAACACCAAAATTGTGAGGCTCCGGCCAATTCTCTACAGTACTCGTACGGAATAAGAACCGGAATATTTGGCGGGAGGACGTCCAAAATTTCCCCATTCAGATTAGAGAAGACGACACGTGAAAAGATTCCCTTTTAGCGGTCGGTTGTGACAAAAAGAAAAATAAGGTAGTTCTTCCTAGGAGAGGCAACTCCAACGCCATAGCGGGGTTCTTGATTATTCCAGCTCTGGCTTCAGCAGCTGTGTTCGCAAGGGTCAGGAAATTACGATTTCAGTATGGTGATTGGTTTTTCTGAGGTCGCATAACTCGGGTTGGGTTATCAATCCATAGTGCTCATCTAACGAAATTGAGGACTAAGGGTAGTCTTATGATAGTAATTAGGCAGCCAATCGATCTTTTTGGATATTATAATGATTTTATTTACGGACTCACGCTATTCCGGGCTACACCGGATGAGCACACACCCAGGAACTCACATTCTATCGTAAAGTGAGACTCTTTCGGCAAGGTATTAATATCTTCTGTGGTGAAGGCGGGATATAATTTCACTTGAGACTGAAGCAACGACTTGGCTGTGGAAGCGTGGAGACAAATGGGGGAAAGGGAAGTGGATAAATAGCGCAGGTGTATTCCTCGATATCAATGTTTTCTTCACCATTTTCCCGGGCACCCAAAGTCTCCAGCTACTACTACTGCCACTGCTACAGAGCCCCCTCCTCTTTTTACATATCAACCACTTTCCAAAGGAAATAACACCTTCACCTCCTACCAACCATGAAGTTCTTTGTCATCGCTGCCCTCTCTGTCCTCTCCGCCTTGGCCACAGGTTTGGCACTACATGACCAATTTCCCGTGGGGCCCCTATCCGCCCGACAATCGCAATTATGATCAAGAAAGGCTTCCCAACACTTCTTTCCCTCGAACTAACATCGTCGAGATCCCCAGTGAGGATGGAGCTCACAACTTCAGGACTCCCACCAAAATCACAGTCCTCGCTTGCACCGGAAAATGTGCCATCAGCTTCTCTGATGCCTGCACTGTACCGGGAGCCGCAGACTACAATTATTCACTACCAGGGGGTGCCCCACTGACGAGAATACCTGGGATTCGAAGCCTCCCACAGATATTCATAAAGGGGCCTTTTTGACTTCGAATACTGGCGCGGGCCCGGCCACTGGATTGGAGGATTTGGGGTTGACGTTCTAGTGCCCGTTAGCTACTTCCAATCGGGGGTATGAGGTGAAGCCATTTGGGAATAATGATTATGACATTTGGGATATCACCAAGGGAGGGTTTATCATTACGTGCGGCTAAGGGCCTCTTTTGTTGAAAGGGGAAGGATGGGGGAAATGGGAGGCGGGGGAGTTGGGGTTTTGTTCGGAGGTCTTCTTCCGTTCTCATCCAACGGGTTTTTGGCATTTCCCCGCCTTCTCCTTTCTCCCTCCTCCTTCAGCTTAGTGTTCTCACACTCCTTCAAGATCTGCCATCACTGTGGATATATAATGTTGGGTTGGAACAACCTATTGCCAATTGGGCAAAGCTTAGGAGAACTGCGTGGAGGTCTTTGGTGGAAGGGTAGTCTTGTTCATAGCTGGCGACGCACGGACGGGAGGGCTGGCTGCATATAGCGAACTATCATCTCCCGCCATTTGCGAACCTCGATGCTCGCTACAACTCGCATTCTCGTCTCCAAGCTCGCTACAGCTCGCGTTTTTTGTCACCCGCCCTCCACCCCTAACTCTCTCATTGCGCCCTCATTGTCACCTAGGGATCTATCGGTGCCAACGATCTCCTGCGACAAGGGCAGCATCATCTCCCCCACCGCCTCCGCCAGTGGACACATGGAAGACGGTTGATTGCTGGACTAGGTTGCTTTGATGGTATTGGTTTTCTTACGTCTCGGTACTGATCAGATATTTCTTCTCTTATTTTGATTATTTGTTCAATGTATTTGTTTGGCTTTGGAAAATTGGTGCCTGGAGAGCTAGCTAAATAGCATCTAATGGCATTCTTATATACTCACAATATTTTTCGATAAGTTTCTCATCAAGTGAATGTCTCGTAATCAAGACTATCCAAGGGACGGGCGCGTGGCGACCGCACACAATTCAGGGTCCCGCCAGTTTTTAAAGATCTTGGTGTATGAGACGATTTTACGCCTGTCCCTTGTGTTTGCAGCAGTAATCACACAACCATGGCCTTGGAATACTAGACCTTATTGTGATTAGGGGAGCTGTCTGTTTAGAGCCGATCATTTCCTCCCCTTTCTCGGGTAGCCGCTTCAGATAGGGTAGCTAACGGCAGCGCACGTGTCGGTCTCGCTTATCTTAGGAAGGATAAACTCACTCCTTTGTACGACACTTTTCAACCATCCGAACTAAGAACGTTGCGAACATTTGCGGGGCTTGTACTTGTAAAAAATGTAGGGCATGTGCTAGGCAGGGCACACGCTATGCTGCCAGTGTCTGATCCTGCATGGGATCTGCTAAATTTGGAGAGGGGCTGAGGGTGCGTTGAAGGTGCGGGGCGGGGGTAGCTGAGAAGCTCAGTCAGTTCTAGATATCGGTCTGCTGCCTCGTTAACCTGCTTAGAGCAAAAACTGGAATAATGGGACCTTGCGGACGTTGGGATTGTCTCTCATAGTAAGGTCCTCCTTTTTTTCTTTTTATTTGTCTCACCCGGGCAGGGTTCCGGATGGTTGGCGGAAGACTGGACTGGACTAGCTAGTCCAGTTGAAAGTCAAGTTTAGTCTAGTGGTGAAAATTAGACCGACTGGGCAGTCAGGATTCTTGGACCCGACTCGGCTAGGATTGGTCCGATCAGCCCCCCAAGCGATAGGATATGCACGGCCCTTTGACAGATCGACTATTTTTATCAATATATTATGTTCAAATAAAGCTTTTCTTAAATAAACTTATTGTTTCCATGAATTATAGGGTGGAGATAGTGCCTTGCTTAGATCAGGGGTGGTGAAAATAGGATCTCAGGTATCGAAACTTTTTCTGCCCACTAGGTGAGTGATATTACATGACCACATACCACAATATCCTTATTTGATGCAACTTATCCATCCCGTAATTGAATTTCCACCACATGCTATCCGCTTCATGAAGCTCCATTAACTTGTATTGAGGGGTTGTTGATTTATAATGTGGTAGGTGGCTTCAGGATCCTACTATAGCTATACTTCTATTCTTAGCGAGTGTTGGCCTGGATGCTATCCCTACTCCCATGAGATTCTACATTGGCAGTATAGTATGCCCACCCTACCCCACCCACTTAGGACTTCTGGAATATAATTAAGGTTTCCTATATTGATCGCAATTATTGTGGCATTCACTTTACCGAATCAGAGGGCATGTCTGTGCTGGCTTCCCTTTTTTTGGCATAATATCGCCTCTCATAGGCGATCTTTTATAAAGACTGGTCTGGGGCTAGTCCAAACCGGACCGGACCACCCGGGTTAGTCGGGTCTAGTCGTCGGCATCCACCAGGACTGACTAGCCTAGTCCTACCTCCAAGACTTGACCGGTCGGACTATTCCGGAACCCTGCAGCCGAGGGCTGAAATGGAATATCGTCCTGTTTTTCTTCTTCTAATTCGGAGGCGGAGGGAAATTCAGGATATCTTAGAGTGAGGTCCGATCATTCTGCTTTTTTACAGTAAGAAAAATATATCCTAGGGCGTTGTTTCATTTTGCTAGAATTTCTCCGGCCCTTAAAAAATAGGAAAATCAGACGCTAAGGGAGATTTTTCTCTTATCCAAGTTAATATGGCACTGTTATAATTTTCTAGCACTTGCGAACACTACTGTCATTGGATACCACCAAAACCCTCATGCTCCGGCTGACTTTCTGCCCTTAGGCGATAGTAGCTATTTTTCCGGGGATCAGAAAATTAACAGTTCACTTTAGTGGTTTGTTTTTCTGGGCTGGTGGGACTCGGGTCGGGTTGGTGGGCGTGCCAATCCAACAAAAGTAAGGGCCGAGCACAATCACATAGTAGTAATTGGGAGCCGGGTGATTTTTTTTGGATATTCTAATAATTTCACTTACCGACTTACACTATTCCGGGAATCAGGTGTTGGGTACACGGGATCGCACTCATATTGCATTCTAGAGTGGAACCTTTCAGGCTGGGTGTGAAAATGTATATGGTGGAGCTAAGGCGAGAGGCAGTTTCCTTTCAAATTGAAGCAATGCCTTAGTTATGAAAGCGCAGAGCTAATTGAGGAAAGGAAAAAGGATAAATACCCTAGGTGTATCCTCGATTGCGAGACTTTCATCGCCGTCCTCCCGGGCACCTAAAGTCCCCAGCCACTACCACCGTTACTACTGAGCCTCCTCATCCTCACTTTTATACACCCCCTACCTTTGAAATAGAAAAACATCTTCATCTCCGAATCATGAAGTTTACTCTCATTACCGCCGTCTCAATCCTCTCTACCATGGCTTCGGGTTTTGCACTACCAGGCCTATTTCCCCGCACGACTGTTATCCGGCCTTCGATCGCCATTGTGGTCAGGGGGGATTCCGCGAACACCCCTTTCCCTCCAACCAACATCGCCGAAGTCGCCCTTGCTCAGCCGGGTGGCATGGCTGAGACCCTTCTCGGATTTGTTGTCCCTCCCTGCACCGGAAGATGCACCTTTAGCTTCTCCGATGCCATCGCCGCTTCCGGCAGTCGCGCACTGAACTTGCTCCCTATCAACAAGTACCCAGCTTTCGGGGATACCTGGAATAACAAGCCTGACGGCAGTCCTCTTATTGGAACTTTTTCTGTTTCGGCTACCGGTGCAGGCCCGGCCACCATATTGGATGATTCTGGGTTGACGTTCGATTGCCCGGTGACTACCACCAAATGTGGGTTTGATGTGGTCCCAATTTGGGATGATTACGTTATTTGGGATATCACTAAGGGAGGGCTTATCATTACTTGTGACTAAGAGTCTCTTGTGCTGAAGGGGGATGCATGCGGGGAGAAATGAGTAGCTGGGGAGCTGGTATTTCATTCAAGAGTATTTTCCATATTCTCGTGTGGTGCTTTAGGTGTTTTGGGGGATTTTTCCTTTGCTAGTTTGGCTACCGCCCTTAGCTCAATGTTACATTCCTTCAAGAACCTTTGGTATTATGGTAGACATATATCCTTGAAAGGCTTATTTACTGACGTTTAGTTGCATCCCTATATACCCGCAATATGTTTCGTCAAGCCTCTCATCTAGTGACCGTTTTGGGATCAAGATTTGCAGCCATTCTTACATTATTGCGGCCTTGGGGGATAAGAGGGTCCAAGGCCATGAGATCTACTGAATGTGTGGGGAGACTGAGGGTGGGTGGGGGATGTGGGGTGGAGGGGCTGTGAATCTTGGTTGGTACTACCAATTGGTATGGCACTGTTCTCGTGATTTCTTGACTCTAGCGAAAGCCGTTCTATTGCATACCACCAAAATCTTGAGTCTCCCGCCGGTTCTCTGCCTGTATGGAATACCATAAGAGCCGAAATGGTTGAGAATGATGCTAGGACGTCGGAAATCCCTCCCTTCGGATCAAAGGGAGAAGACACGTGAAAAAGTTCCCTTTCGGCTCTTGTTAAGAGAAAGGAAAGAAAAAGTACAGAGGCCCTTCTTGGGACAAGCGGCTCCATCGCCCTGGCGGGATTCTCAATTGCCCCAGTTGTAGCTTTGGAAGCTATGTTCACGGATGCTAGAAAAATAATGGATCAGAATAATAATTTGTTTTTCTGGGCACGTACGGTTCGGATCGGGTTGTCAATGCATGTGCTGATCTAACAAACGGGAGGGCTAGATGCAATCTTGTGGTAATAATCAGGAGGCTAGTGATTGAGGTCCGGTGGTACGCAGGGAAAACTGCCGTCGTACAAGCACTGCTATGAAGCTGCGATGCGAGCATCCTGAGAAAGACCCGGACAAAAGAGGGTGATAGGAAACCAGTGAGTGTATCCGTTGTTCGATGGAAGTGACGGTTTACAAAGAAAGAAACGCAATTTTAGCACTAAATACATCCCGCCAAGGCCAACTCTCGTGGTTGGCCCACTATCACACAATGCTGGAAAGTCATTCCTCTTAGGGCACCAAGCCTGATAATAGTCCCATCTGTACCCGAAGCTGAAAAACCGCGATGGAATTACTATCAGCTAGGCAATCATTTTTGGATACTGTGGCGATTTTATTTAAGAACTCACGCTGTTCCGGGCACTCCGTGGTGGGCATACACGGAGGAACTCACATTACATTGTAGGGTAAGACTCTCCCGGCCAGCTATGCAGGGGTATCTCGTGAGGTGAAGGGAGGATCGGGTTTTGATTTTGTGAGTGGAGTAGTGACTAGACTGTGAGAGCGTAGAGTTAATGGAGGAGAAGAAAGAGGATAAATACTCTATGTGTATTCTCAATTGCGAAACTTAGCCATCCTCCTGGGAATCTCAAGCCCCTAACTACGGCCATCGCTTGTACTGATGCCTCCTCCTCACTTTTATATACCCGCTGCTCTTCAAACAAAAAAATCGCCTTCATCTCCGAAACATGAAGTATACTCTCATCGCCGCCGTCTCCATCCTCTCGACCTTGGCTTCCGGTTTTGTACAGCCAGGCCTATTTCGCCGCGCGACTGTTATCCGGCCATCGATCGCTATCGTGGTCAAGTCAGAATTCCTAGACACCCTCTTCCCCCTAACTAACATCGTCGAGGTCTCCCGTAAGAACGGTGCCCGAGAGTCGATACCGTTATCAGAATCATAGTCCCCGCTTGTACCGGAAAACGCACCATCAGTGTGTCTGATTCCAGCACTTCTACCGGCAGTCATAGACCGCAACTATTTACTATCAGCGAGTGCCCAGCTTAAGGGAATACTTGGAATTCAAGACCTTACAGAGATGTCCATAAAGACACTTTTCAGGCTTCAACTGCTAGCGCATGCCCGGCCACTGTACTGTGTTGGAGGCTTTTGGGTTGACGCTCCCGTGCCCAACCACTACTACCACATTCCAGTTTGAGCTGCAGCCTGTTGGGATTATGACTCTGTTACTTGGGGCACTGCTAAGGGAAGGCATGCCATTACTTGCGACTAGGGCCTCTCCAGTTAAAGGAGGAAGTATTAGGAGGGAGATGAGGGGCTCAAATATTGAGGTTTCTTCCAAGGACTTTGGATTATTATTTTTGCTCCCTTTTTCTCACCTAAAGATTTTGGGTCTTTTTTTCTTTCACTTATTTTACCCCCTGGTTCCGCTATAGTCCTTAGCCTAATGTTCTCACAGTGCATTCCTACAAGAACTTTTGGCATCATAGTAACATCCTTCGAGGGCTTATATGATAACTTTTAATGGTGTCTCTTTGGTTAAGCCTCCCATCTAGTGATCGTTTTGTAATCAGCATTTGCAGCCATAGTCACATGATTACGGCCTTGGGGAATAGAGAGTCTATTGTCATGAGTGTAGGGAAGATGCCTGTTTGGTACTGGTTATTTCCCCTTTTATCTAGGATGTATAGTCGCTTTGTAAAGGGGTAGTTAAAGGCAACGTATGTGCGGCCTCGCTCACACTGGGGGGTGGACAAACTTATCTATCCCTTTGAGCTGTAGCTTTTAGCCATTGAACTAAGAGTGATGTTGGCCTGTGCGGGGTTTGTGAGATACCGGTATCATACTCGAGTGCATATTGCTGGGTGGGGCACACACCAAAAATAGTTGTGTCCGAACCTGGATATGATGGACTGCGAACCCTGGTCGATACTATGTATTGGTATAGTGCCATTCTCGTGAATCTCAGATGACTTGAACACGGCTGCCATTAGAGATCACCAAAATTCTGAGGTTCCGGCCGATTCTCTCCTCGAATGGAATAAGAACCGTAATTATTAGAGGGTCACTGGAGGACGTCCAAAATTTCCCCATTCGGATTAGGGAAGAAGGCACGTGAAAATATTCCCTTTCAGCCGGGTGTTGTGAGAAAAGAAAAATACGGCAGTTCGTCCTAGGAGAGGCAACTCCAACGCCATAGCGGGGTTCTTGATTATTCCAGTTCTGGCTTCAGCGGCTGTGTTCGCAAAGGTCAGGAGATTGCGATTTCAGTATGGTAATTGGTTTTTCTGAGGTCGTATAATTCGGGTCGGGTTATCAATCCATGCGCTCATCTAACGAAATTGAGGACTAAGGGCAGTCTTATGATAGTAATTAGGTCACCGAATGATCTTTTTTGGATTTTATTTACAGATTCATGCTATCCCGGGCTGCACCTAATGAGCACACTCCCAGGCACTCACATTCAATCGTAAAGTGAGACTCTTCGGGCAAGGATCTTCTAGGGTGAAGGCGGGATATAATTTCACTTGAGACTGAAGCAACGACTTGGCTGTGGAAGCGTAGAGACAAATGGGGGAAAGGAAAGTTGATAATAGCCCAGGTGTATTCCTCGATATCAACGTTTTCTTCACCATTTTCCCGGGCACCCAAAGTCTCCAGGTACTACTACTACTGCCGCTGCTACAGAGCCCCCTCCTCATTTTTACACATCCACCACTTTCCAAACAAAAAACACCTTTACCTCCTACCAACCGTGAAGTTTATTGTCATCCCTGCCATCTCTATCCTCTCTGCATTGGCCTTAGGTTTGGCACTACGTGGCCTAACTCCCCGTGGGGCCCGTATCCGCCCGACAACGCAGTTATCATCAAGGAAGACTTCCCAAACACTCCCTTCCCTCTAACCACTATCGTCGAGATCTCCCATGAGAATGGAGCTCACAACTTCAGGACTCTTATCAAAATCATAGTCCCCTGCTTGCACCGGAAAATGTACAATCAGCTTCTCCGATACCGGCACTGTACCAGGAGTCGTAAACTACAATTATTCACTATCGGGGGGTACCCCACTAACCAGAATACCTAGAATTCCAAGCCCCCCACAGATATCCATAAAGGGATCTTTTTGACTTCAAATACTGGCGCTGGCCGGGCCACTGTATTGGAAGATTTTGGGTTGGCGTTCGATTTCCCGGCTACAACAACCACCTACCAGTTTGAGCTGCAGCGCGATTGGGATGATGATTCTGTTACTCGAGATACTGCTCAAGGAGGGCTTGTCATTACTTGCGGCTAAGAACCTCTTCCGTTAAAGGGGGAAGCATTAGGAGGGGATTGAGGGGCTAAAGGAGTGGGATTTCCTTCCAGGATCTTGGTTTCTGCTCCTGTTTTCTCATCCAAATATTTGGGTATTTTTTTTGTCTTCTAGCTTCGCCACTATCCTTAGCTTAATGTTACATTCCTTCAAGAGGGTTTGGAGTCATGGGGACATATATCCTTGGGCTTATTTAATAAAGTTTGATGACATTCGATATACTCAGTGTCTTTCGCCAAGAGTCTCATGTCGTGATTTTTTTGTAATCAATATTTGCAGCGGTAGTTACACGATTATGGCCTTGGGTATAAAGAATTCATTATCATGGCATCGGAGGAAGTGTCTGTTCGGAGCAAGTCATTTTCTCTTTTGGCTTAGGTATAGAGCCGCCTTATATGGGGGTAGCGAGAGGCAGCGTATGTCCTGTCTCGCTCACCCTAGGAAGGGCAAGCTTATCCCTTGGCACCTTAGTTTTTAAGCAGCTGAACTGATAGAAGTGTTGGCCTGTACGGGCCCTGTGAGATACCGGTACTCGAGTACATAGGCTATGCACTGGGCGGCGTACCTACCTTGGAAACTGGAATAATCGAGTCATGTGCTATGTCGTTGTGAATTTCCTACTTTAGAAAAGGGGCTCAAAACACTGCAAAAGAGGGGCGGCTCAGCCCCTCTGAGGGACATAGAAAAACAAAAAATATCAGACCTTACCAGAGGGTGCAACTCTGACTACACAGCACACCACCCGATTATTCCAGTTTTTACGGTACCATAAATGCTTGTGTTCGAACCTGGGGCATGAGATCTACTGGATTTGTGGGGAGACTGAGGGTGCGTGGGAGATGCGGGATGGAGCGGCTGAGAAGCTTGGTCGGTACTATGTGTTGGGATGACACTGTTCTCGTAATTTCCTGAGGCCCCCTAACACGGCCACTATTGCGGACCACTAAAATAGTGAGGCTCTGGCGAATCGTCTGCCTGTATGGAGTACAGTAATAATTGGAATAGTTGAGAATGACGACGCTAGGGCATCTAAAATTTCCTGCTTGGGATTAAGGGAAGAAGACACGTGAAAAGGTTCCCTTTCAGCCCTCAGTTGGGGCGTAAAAAGTGTAATACAGTAGGCTTTGCTAACAGATGCAACTCTAACAACCTAACAAGATTTTTACTTGTTTTAGTTTCGGCTGTGCTATCTGTGCTTACAAAGGTTAGAAAAATACGAGTTCAGTACTGTAATTTGTTTTTCTGAGCTCGCCTAACCGGAATCAGGTTATCAATCCCGTACTCATCTGACAAAATTGAGGGCTAAGTGTAGTCTTGTGGTAGTAATTAGGCAGCTAGGTGATCCTTTTTGGATATTCTAGTGATTTTATTTATGGACTCACGTTATTTGGGTAGTACGTGGTGGGCATACACTCTCGCAATTGTATCCCATCGCAAAGTGAGACTTTTCAAGGCAGCTACGGAAAGGGATCTTGTGGGTTAGGGAGGGGGTAATTTTAATTCAGATTGAAGAAATGACTCGACTCTGGAGGCGTAGTCAATTTAGGAGAAGAGATAGGATAAATACCCTAGATGTACCCCTCGATATCAACTTTCTCTTCACCATCCTTCGTATCAAAAGTCTCCAGCTAGTACGAAAGCTCCCACTACCGAGCCTTCTCCTGACTTTTATACATTAGCCACTTTCTAAACAAAAAGGACACCCTCACCTCTTACCAACCATGAAGTTTACTCTCATCGCGGCTATCTCCATCCTCTCCACCCTGGCCTCAGGTTTGGCACTGCCAGACCTAACTCCCCGTGCGACGGTCATCCGCCCGGAAATCGCAGCCGTGATCAGAGAGGACTCCCCAAGAAACCCCTTCCCAACCAACATCGCCGAGGTCTCCCGTAGCAATGGGGCCCACAATGTCAAGACCCTTCTCGGCTTTGCTGTCCCCGCCTGCACCGGACAATGCAAATTCAGCTTCACCGATGCCCTCACAGCTACCGGTAGTCGTACACTGCAATTGTTTACTACCATCGGATACCCTACCGTGGATAGCACTTGGGAATCAAAGCCTTCTACGAATGTTCACAAGGGCACGTTTCTGGTTAATATTCCGGGACCGGCGGTTGTTGTGGAGGATTTTGGGTTGACGTTTGATTGCCCGGCGACTGCCACTAAGTACGGGTATGAAGTACAACCGGTTAATGATTATGATTCTGTCACTTGGGATATTACTAGGGGAGGGCTTATCATAACCTGTGACTAGGGGTCTTTCTGTTAAAGGGGAAACATAAGGAGGGAAGTGAGAGGCCAGGGGGTCGGCATTTCATTCAAAGATCTTTCATTCTGATTTTGTCCCCTCATTCAAAATCTTTCCGTGTTTTCTTTTCTCTCTCTTTGTTTTCTGGTTTGGCTGCGGTCCTTGGCTTAATATTCTTGCGTTCCTTCGAGAAATTTTGACATCAACATCACGGTAGACATATGCTCGGAGGACCTATTTAATAAACTTTATTAGTATTCTTATATCATACTGGGAATATGTTTCTCCATTACTGATTGTTCCGTGGTCGATGTTTGTAACCGTAGTTGCACAATTGTGGCCTCGGGGGAGATGAGGGTGTGTCATTATGCGGTTAGGGAAGAGGAGTGCTTGGGACCCGCCATTCAGTCTTTGAGCTTAGGTATAAATGTATAGTCGCTTTATAGGGTAGCTACTGGTAGGGTATGTATCAGTCTCACCCATGCTATCATACGGCGAACAATCCTATCCCTTCCTCCCGTAGTTTTCAAGCACCTAAACTAATAGCATATGTATCCTATGGAGGGTTTGTAGGATAAGTCGGGGGTGTACTAGGCGGGGTAAACGCTACAAGTAGTTGTGTCCAAAAATGGGGCATGAGACTGCTGAGCTTGTGAAGAGACTGAGGGCTTGTGGGAGCTAATGGGTGGCGGGTTTATGAAGCTTGGCTTGTACCATGCTGCAGCATAGCACATATACTGTTTTTGTAATTCTATGACACCTGCGAACACGGCTACAATTGCTTACCACCAAAATCCTGAGGCTCCGGCGGGTTCTCTGTCCGTATACGGTAGCATCTGTGTTCGCAAACGCCAGAAGGTTATGGGTCCAGTGGGACAACTTGTTTTTCTAAGCTCGCAGGACTCGAATTGTGTAATCCATGAAAGTGCCCATCTAACAAAATGGGGGGGTAAATGAGGTCATATTATGAAGTAATTAGGCAGCTAGTTGATCCTTTTTAGGTATCATACTGTAATAATTTTATTTACGGACTTATGCTATTCTGGGTAGTGCGCGGTGGGCATGCGCACATTTTTTTCATTTCACAAGCGGTCACGCACTTTGGCATTCGTATTCTATTGCAAGGTGAGACTTCTTAGGCGCGCTTGTGCAAAGGGACAAAGTGGGGGGGAGGGAGGCGCAATCTTAGTTGGGATTGAAGCAATTACTCGACTGCAGAAGTGTAGATTAGCGAGTGAAAGAGATAAATACTCCAAGTGTATCGCTCGATATCAACGTTTCCCCCACCACGCCCCCGGGTATCCGGGTTTCCTACAGTACTACTATCACCGCCACAACCACCGAGCCTCTTCCTCGCTTTTATATATTCACCTTTTTCCAAACACCTTCGCCTCCGGCCGGTCGTGGAGTTTACTCCCATCGGGCCGTCTCTATCTTCTCCACACTGGCCTCCGGTTTTGCACTGCCAGACCCATCCTGTCAGGGGACGGCCATCATGCCCTCAGCCGGGGTCGTGGCTGAGGAAGACTTCTTGCGCCCAACCAACACCGTCGAGGTTTCTAGTAAGAACGGGGCTCACAACGTCAAGACCCTTCGCAGATCTGTTGTCCCCGTCTGTACAGGAACACTCTCCACTGCTTCCCCAATTCCATCGCCGCTACCAGTAGTCGCAAGCTGCGACTTATTGGGGGATACCTGAAACCTCCAGACCTTACAAGAATCTCCACAAGGGGCACATTTCCGGTGTCGAGTACTGGTGCGGGCCCGGCGAGTATGGTGGAGAACATTGGGTTGACGTTCCCACCCCCGGCGGCTACCGCTAAGCGAGGGTATGAGATTCTGTCGGTTGGGAAGATGACTATGTTGGGATGCTGCAGCTACGGGACATGAGTCTTGGTTACTGCGGAATAGTGAGACACGTTTGTGTACCCAATGGGTATTTAGCAAAAGGCGGATAGTGGTAGGATATTGCAATGGCGGAAAAAGAGAAGAATTAAACACGAATATTATTTTGGGAGTAAGGAAACAAGAACACATTTAGTATGATACTCTGCATGAGATTTTGCGATGTGGGGGGGGGGGGGTCGTACTGTACCGCTCTCGCTTCGGCCTTTGATGACTAAGCTTTCACTAAGACCAATATCTTGTAGCTGCAAGGGAGGAGCTATCATCCCTTGCGGCTCAGGGTCTCCTCCGCCGAAGCGAAGTATCAGGACGGAAATTAGAGACTGAAGAGTTGGGATCCCATTCAAGGATCTTTCATTTTTCTTCTTCCATTCTCATTCAAAATCTTTGGGTATTCCCCCCCCCCTTTCCTTTCTCCTCCGCCTGGCTACGGTCTTTAGCTTAGTATTCTCGCACCCCTACAAACCCCTTGGGCATCGCAGTAAATATTTATGCTTGGGGGGCTTATTTAATAATATCTAACGACATTCCTATATACTCGCAATACGTTTCGTCAAATCTCCCATCAAGTGAATGTCTCGTATTCACGACAGTCTAAGGGATAGGCGTATAGCGATACTACACATTTTAGGGTCTCGCTAGATTTTAAAGGCCTTGGCTGGTAAGCCGCTCTGGTGTATGCGAATACTTTACACCTGTCCCTTGTGTTTGCAGCCGTAGTCACTGACTTTGGAGAATAGGGGAGCCTATTATCATAATATTAGGGAAGATGTAGGCTTAGCGCCGATCATTTCCTCTTGTTGCTCGGGTATACAGCCACTTTAGATGGTGCGGCTAGTGGCAGCGCTAGTGTTGGTCCCGCTCATCTTAGGAAGGACAAACTGACCCCTCGGTACTAGTACTGTACTCTAGTTTTCAAACGCCTAGACTTGCAGCATTGCTAACCTATGCGGGGTCTATGAGGATACCCGGGGTGTGTGCTAGGTGGGGCGCACACTATAAGTACAAGGGGCCGGCATCTAGCGATCGCACACACCAAAGTGGCTTACCAGCAAAAAATCCGTGAAAACTGGTGGGTCACAAAGTAGCGTCGCTATATGCCTGTCCCTTGTACTTGTGTCTGAACCCGGGGCATGGGGCCTGCAGAATTTATAGAGAGACTGGGGTGGGTGGAAGGTGCAAGGTGGTAAGGCTGAGAAGCTTGGTTGGTGCCATGTACCGGCCTGGTACCTCATTAACTTGGGTATAGTAAAAACTGGGATAATTGGACCTCATACTAGGAGACTATTGTTGCCTCTCCTAGTAAGGTCCGTCTTTTTTCTTTTTATTTGTCTCACCTGGGGGCTGAAAGGCAACATTTTCGCTGTGTTTCCCCCCCTCCAACCCAAAGCTCGAGATTCTGGACGTCTTGGGGTGAGGTCTAATTATTCTATGGTCCCGGACGTCCTAACCGTGCGCCAAATGACTTGGAACGGGGGACGCCTTCGCATGAAAAAATATGCAGATACAGTATGTTCAATTCCGGCCAAGTTTAGAGTTTTTCCGATGATCGTCGAGCGCGAAACGTGTCAAAAATAACTCAATGGCGTTGGGAGCTGAATTTAGTTACGCTTTTTGAATTGGTGGCCGAATGTCAAGGCGAAGCCCGTTCCAAATTATTTGGCACGGTTAAGACGTCCGGAACCATAGATTTTACCGTAAGATATGTCTTGGGGCCTCAAAGTTTCCCTTGCAAGACAGGCGTCGTTTCGGTGTGCTGGTATTTCTCCGGCCCTTGAATGTAGGGGAGTCGGATGCCCAGGGAGATTTTTCTCTTATCATGCTATACTGTTCTCATAATTTTCTAGGACTTGCGAACACTACTACCATTGGATACTGCCAAAAACCTCAGGTTCCAGCTGACTTTCTGCCCTCACGCGATAGCAGCTGCTTGTCCAGTCTGGGGATTGCGGGTTCACTACGACAGTTTATTTTCTGAGCTCGTATAACTCGAGTTGGGTTATCAATGGATGTGCCAATCTAATAGAGGTAAGCGCTGAGTGCAGTCTAATGATTGGGGAGTTAGGCGATGGCTTTTTTCTTCTGAATAATGTAATGATTTTATTCACCGGCTCATGCTATTCCAGGCAGCAGGTGTTGGGCATACCCACTCACACTCATACGCCATTCTAGAGTGAAAATTTTGAGGCCGGTTGTGCAAAGGTATCTTGCGAAGTGAAGGCCGGATCCAATTTTAAGTCAGACTGATGCAATGACACGACTGTGAAAACGCAAAGTTAATCAAGGAAGGGAGGAAAGTTAAATACCATCGGTGTATCTCCCTGTATTATTTCCTTCACCATATTCCGGATACCCAAGATCTCTAGCTGCTGCTACTGCGACTGTCCCTGAGCCTCTCCCCACTTTTATACATCTACCACTTTCCGAGCAAAAAAAACGCATTTGCCTCTTGCCAACCATGAGGTTTGCTCTCATTGCTGCCGTCTCCATCCTCTCCACCTTGGCTTTAGGTTTGGCACTACCAGACCTAACTCCCCGTGCGACGGTCATCCGCCCGGAAATCGCCGTCGTGATCAAAGAAGACTTCCCAAACACTCCCTTCCCAACCAACATCGCCGAGGTCTCCCGTACGAATGGGGCTCACAGTGTCAAGACTCTTCTCGGATTCGTTGTCCCCCCCTGCACCGGAACTTGCACCATCAGCTTCTCAGATGCCTTCACTCCTAGTGGCAGTCGCCGAATGCAACTGTTCACTACTGGCAGGTACCCCGCTAGCTCGGATACTTGGAATTGGAAGCCTTACACTGATCGTTATCTTGGAACCCTCCTGGTCTCGCCTACCGGCGCGGGCCCGGCCGTTGTAGTGGACGGGGGCGATTTTGGGTTTGCGTTCGGTTGCCCGGCAATTACTGTAAACCTGGGGTATGAGCTGGATCCGGTTTGGGATGATGTTTTTGTTTCTTGGGATATTACTAAAGGAGGGCTCATCATTACGTGTGGCTAAGGGCCCCTCCTGTCGAAGGGGGAAGAATTAGGAAGGAAATGAGAGGCTAAATAGCTGGGTTTTCATTCTGGGGCTCTTCATTCATTCTCCTTCCGTCTTCTCACCGACAATTCTCGATAAAATTTCAAGATTTTTTGCTTCTCCTGTTTTGCTACGATCCTTAGCTCATATTATTTCATTCCATTAAGAACTTTTGACATCACGGTAGACATATGCCCAGAGGACTTATCTGATGACCTCTAATGGCATTCCTACGGACTTGAAATATACCAAATTCCCCACTGGTGATTGTCCCGCAATCAATATTTGCAGCGGTAGTTGCACAATTATCGCCCCAAGGAAAGGAGTCCATTATCGTGAGATTAGAGAAGATGTTTGTTTATAGGCGATCGGTTCCTGTTTTGGTTCAGGTCTATAGGCGCTTTATATGGGGAAGCTAGTGGCAAGGAGTGCGTCAGTCTCGCTTATTCTATTAATTCTATTAATCGAGAGCAAAGCCTATCCCTTCCTACGGTAGTTTTTAAGCGCCCGAACTAATAGCGTTGCAACGCGTGCAGAGTTTGTGCGATGCGCAAGGTATCTCCCGGGTGAGGACATGCTACAAGGAGTTGCGTCCAAATCTGCGGCATGCGATCTGTTGGATTCGTGGAGAGACCGAGGGTGTGTGTGGAAGCTGAGGGATGGAGGGGATGGAGGGCTTGGTTTGCACTGTGCAATACATTGGATTTAGCTGGTTCGGCGCATTGGATACAGGCCAAGGAACAATAGGCAAAGGGTTTAGTGAGGATAACCGAAGACCTTTCCTTCTCCCGTAGGTGGGTATATACCAGCATGGACGATTCCTTGTCTTTGAATAGTTCTCAGAACACAAGAGATAATTCTATAACAAATATCTAAAATAGAATATAAAGCCAAAAACCTAGGCTATTTATTGAGTAGAGTTGGTAGAAAGACATGTGATTTTTATGCTGTGAGAAGGGGAAGGGAGAAGATGAAAGGTTTTGTTGGGAGACTAGGGGTTTGTTTACCTATAGACGGCCGTGGAGACGGCACCGAGCGTCAAGGAGGGCTCGACAGTTGGAGGTGTGCAGAAAGTAGATGGTGTTTATTATACCTGCCGTAGCGTGCCGTCTAGGGTCTGGCGGAATTTTCAAACTCACCTCCGGGGTGACTGCACGTTTTGACCGTCTAGGAACAAGAATTTAGGACGGTAGAAAATTGAGGGATTTCACAGCAAGGAAATTGGATTAATTCTAGCTTGCTGCAACGGCGACGGGTCACAGGATAGGTCTCACGTCTCACTTAAGAGATGGCGTGCGGTACACTTAAAGTTCGGTTAGCTGGTTAGGCTACAGTACGGCAGGAGATCCCGAATTTTCTTGGTGGGGCGAATGATCACAGCATACCGTACCGGTACCCTAACCCACATTGCAACAAGCAGGCATCACATCCAATGCTTCCTGAATTTTCGAAACACCTATTTTTCAGGTTCGCTTGTTCAAGTCTTTTGATGCTCGATCGCACCAGTATGAGTGAAATAAAATTTATCGGTCATAATCCAAATGACGCAAATGGACTATGGTTGCTAAATCTCTGGAGGGCGCTAGGTCACCATTCCACATTTGTTACCCTAGCAGCCCTTTTGCCAAACCCACTAAATCCACCTATCAGCTTGATTCCGTATTATATACGGTAAAAATAGGAATACTAGGAATTGGGATTCACACTCAGACATTGGCGTTGCCCTCAAGTTAGGTCGGGGCTTTTTCTTTTTTTCTGCCCTATGTGGGGGCTGAAAGGCAAGATCTCGGCTGTGTTTTTCTCCCCCGGATCCAGACGGGAGATCCCGGACGTCTCCGAGATCAAGTTTTTACAGTGGGGGAGATATGTCTCAGGGCGTCGGAGTTCCCCTTTAAGTAAGGTGCTGTTTTGTTTTGCTGGTATCATATTTTTCCGGCTACCGGCAGTTGGAATAGGAAACTCAGACATTCTGAGAGATATTTCCCCCATCCAAGCTGATACGACACAGCTCTCGTGACTTCCTGAGACCTGGGAACATTCCTATTATTGCATACCACCAAGACCGTGAGGCTCCGGCTAAATTTCTGCCCATATGCAATAGCAGCTTTGTTCACAAAGATCAGGAAATTACAAGTTCGGTATGATTAGTTATTTTTCTGAGCTCGTATAACTCGGATCGGGCAACCGCTACCAATGCGTGTGCCCATTTAGCAAAAGTGAGGGCTAAGGGTAGTAATCCGGGAGTAATTACGTAGTTAAGTGATCTTTTTTGGATACTGCGATAATTTTACTTATGGACTCATGCTATTCTGGGTAGTGCATGGTGAGTACGCTCGCTCTTCCATCCCATCGTGAGGCGAGACTTTTCAGGCCGGTTGTGGAAAGGCATCTCGTTGGGTAATGCGGGGTACAATCTTAATTCAGGTTGAAAAAATGGCTGGACTGTGGAAGCTTAGAGCTAATAGAGGAGAGGGGAGGAGATAATCCCCCTAGGTGTATCCCCCGGTGTTAGCGCTTCCTTCACTATCCTCCCGGCATCCGAAGTAACCAACTTCTATTATTGCCTCTGGCACTAAGCCTCGTGCTCACTTGGATATTTCCACCGCTTTCCAAAAGGAAAAAGCACCATCATCTCCTACCAACTATGAAGTTTACTCTCATCACATCTATCTCTATCCTCTCCATCCGGGCATCCGGCTTGGCGCTACCGGACATATGTCCCCGCTGGACGGCCATCCGCCCCGCAACAGCGATAGTGATCGAGGAAGACTTTCCAACACCCCCTCCCCCCCAACAAACATCCTGAGATCTAGCTTAAGAACAGAGCTCACACAATTGAGATCCTTCTCTCGTTAACTCTCTCCGCCTGCACCGGAACGTGCACCATCAGCTTCTCCGATGCCATTGCAGCTACCGAGGGTCGCACAACGCGACTGTTCAGTACCCCGCTAACGGGAATACCTGGGCTTCCAGGCTATCCCTTCGACTGATGAGACACGCAGATTCCGCTCCTTCCGTATGCAGTAGCTCTATGCTGTGGCTCAGCAACTTTTCACCAATAAAAGCTCGATATTTCACACTTTTTGCTTGGCAAAGCTACTGAGCCACAGAATAGAGCTGCCGTAAACGGAAGGAGCGGAATCTGCGTGTCTCATCAGTCGAAGGGATACGAGGATAGGTATTAAGCTACATTTCTGGTTTCGGGTATAGTGCAAAGTGACACAAACCGGGTCCTCAAAATATGCCAAACGCGATCTTGAACTAGTTAATCACAACAAGGAACTTTTTCAAAAAAAAAAAAAACACTGAGACGAAGCTATTGGAGGGGAGAAGGGGGAAGTGGTTTTTTTTAAAAAAATTTTTAAGTGCTTCCTGCAAACGTAGTTCAAGATCAAAAAGTGAAAACTTTTGGCGAGAGTGAAACAAGTGATAGAATCTATATTGTCCGTTAACAAAAATAATGGCGCACCAGAGATCACTAGAGACGCAACCCCTCCACCCTCGACCCACCTAAAGAAATTTCTCTGGATCATATCAATTTCTTGTATCTATTCTACTACGTATTTACTTTTATTATTATTGCCACGATAGGGGTTTGGTGGGAAAGTGCTGTTCATGGCCGAACTTTTTCCTGATCGTTGGTCCGCGGTTAATTTTGTTGACGTACCATACCTAGTGGCAGGCTGAAAAATACTACCGAGTGTGGATGACTAAGATATGGTAATGGACAAAAATGAGATTCTGGGCACGGGACTTAAGGACATTATTATAGCACTTGAATTAGATAATTATAGTGATTTCTGCTTCAACTGCGATGCTGCTTGTTGTCTAGAGGTTTATCATTTCACTTTACTCAAGGTGTCCCGGTAATTATTAGCTCAACTCGGTTTTTGAGTTGGGGTTTGTTCGGGAAAGATGATTACGTTACTATTTAGGATATTACAAGTATTAAGGGAAGGCTTATCATTACTGGTGGCTAGGGGTATCTTCTATTGAAGGTGGGAGCAACGGAGGGAAAGGAGAGATTTAGGGGGTGGGATTTCGTTTGCCGATCTTTCATTTTATTATTTCGGTCTCGCATACCAGCTTTTTGGGTATTATCTTTCCTTATTTCATTATCTTCTGGTTTCGCTACGGTCTTTCGCTTAATCTTACATTCCTTCAGTCGCATTTGGCATTACGGTATATATATATCCTTGGAAGGCTTATTTCATCGCATTTAATGATGTTCCTATACGCTGGCCATGTGCTTCCTTAATTCTCTCCTGCAGTGATTGTTTCGTGGTAAGCATTTGCAGCCTTGGTCGCACAATTGTGCCTCTGGGGAAGCGGGGGGTCCGGTCCCGGTATCCGGCGGTTAGGAAGATTTCTCTTTAGAGCCGATCATTTTCCCTCTTTGCTCGGGTATATAACCACCGATATCAGATAGCTAGCGGTAACAGATGTGTCGGTCTCGCTCACCTTAGGGAGGACTAGCTTAAAAGTTCCCCCCGTAAAGTCTTTACGCACTTGAACCAACACCGTTGCCCATTTTTGCTGGATCAGCGAGATACGTAGGGTGTGTACTGGGCTCGGCACACGCTACAAGCAGTTGGGTCCGGGGTAGGTGCATGAGATCTGGTTAATTTGTAGAGGCTAGGGCGATTCAAGCTGCGGGGTGGGGGGGTTGAGGAGCCTTGTTGGTGCCATCGAACGGTACGGTACTATACCGCTCTCGTAATTTTCTGACCCCTATGGATGCAGCTACTATTGCGCACAGCCAAGATCCTAGGGCACTGGCAGATTTTCTGCCGGTATACCAATGCCGCAAGAACTGGGGTAATTGCGGGTGACGCTAGGACGTCCAGAATTTCCCCTTCCGATAAAGGGAAATGCACGTGAGAAGATTCCCTTTCAGCCCTCCGTTGAGACAAATAAAAAGAAAAAGTACAACAGACTTCAATAGCAGGGGTACAGGGGGCAGGGATAAAAAGTGGTACAAGGTACAGGCATAAAAAAGTGGTACGCTGCATAACTAATGTCTCAGGAGATGTGGTACACTTGAGAGGGAACCATTCAAAGAATAAGTGTTTCCTCTTGTGCCATGTAACTGATAAAGGAAAATATTAGTGGGCCATGTAGATAACATCTCTTGTAGCATATTTGCCATCAAATCAAGCATGTATAGGTGCTTGTTGAGCATGGTTCTGAGACCTTTAAACTGGGATTCTGGTTAATGCTGACCTCATTTCAACCAGGCTTGGGGGGCTGGCAACATATTTTCAAAATCAATATTCTCTTGTATCTACATATTGGGATTATACATATCTGTTCTACTATTGTGAATTTATTTTTCTTGTCTATAGATGATAGTTAAAAAACTTAGCATTTGAATTTGAAGACTGGATGGTGGGGGGAGGTGGTTTAAGAGGGGCTCCATCATGGCAACCTATTTTCTCTAAGAGTGTGGTTTGGTTGCCGTGTACCATAATTCCGTCCGGAGTCAACCCAACCCACCCCTGCGCCGTACCACTTTTTTATCCCTGTACCTTGTACGCTGCAGGGGTTGGGTGGGTTGATTTCGGACAAAATTCGGGCACACTGCAACCAAACCTCCCTCTTACAGAATATATGTTATGGTGAAGTGCATCTTAAGCCGCACCCTTTACCACAGGGCCTCCCTCTGAGGGCCGAATTTTTTGAGCCACGCTCCTATGGCCGAGAAAATATAGAGGGAAGTATGTCAGAGTGATCTCTGCGAGTGGGTGCGGAAGAATGTTGATCCCTTGGATCGTCGTGAAGTCAATACTAAAGAGGGTCCAGGTTTAGAGGTTCAGGCACCGCCCTCAGCAGGCACCTCTTATTGTTAGTTTGATGGCAAATGTGCTAGAGTAGAGGTCATCTAGATCACTTACAGATAATTTCCTTTATTAGTTGTATAGCATAGAAGGAAACTAGATTCTCAGAATGTTTCCCTCTCAAGTGTACCACAGGTGCTGAGACATTACTAATGCACAGTACCACTTTTGTATGACCGTGGCGTTGTAGCTCCAATGCCCTAGCGAGATTCTCAATTATTTAAGTTCTTAAAGTAGCAGCTGTGGTCACGAAGGCTAGAAAAATACGAGTTCCGTGCGACAATTTGTTTTTCGGAGCTCGTATAACTCGAATCGGGGTGCCGACGCTTGTGCTCATCTAACAAAAGGGAGGGCTAAGTGCAGTATTGTGGTAGTGATTAGGCAGCTAAGTGATCTTTTTTGGAAACAGTGATGATTTTATTTACGGACTCACGCCATTCTGGGTAGTACGTGTTGAGAATACACGCTTGTGCTCGCATTCAATCGTAAGGTTAGAGTTTTCAGGCCGGCTGTGCAAAGGGATCTCACGGGATGGGGTGAGGGGAGATGCAATCTTAATTCGTATTGAAGCAATGACTCTACTGCGGAAGCGTAGTTAATGGGAAGGAAAGAGGATAAATAGCCCAGGTGCCCCTCGATATCAACTTTCTCTTCACCATCCTCCTGGCCATCCGAAGTCTCTCGCTTCTACCACCCTTACTACTGAACCTCCTCCTTGATTTTATATACCTACCACTTTCCAACCAAACAAGCACCCTCACCTCCTGCCAACCATGAAGTTTATTCTCATCGCTGCCATCTCCATCCTCTCCACCTTGGCCTCAGGTTTGGCGCTGCCAGACCTAACTCCTCGTGCGACGGTCATCCGCCCGGAAATCGCGGTCGTGATCAGAGAAGACTCCCCAAGAACTCCCTTCCCAACCAACATCGCCGAGGTCTCCCGTAGAAATGGGGCCCACGAGGTCAGAACCCTTCTCGGATTTGCTGTCCCCGCCTGCACCGGATTCTGCAGAATCAGCTTCACCGATGCCCTCACAGCTACCGGCAGTCGTACAGTGCAATTTTTCACTACCATCGGATATCCTACCAAGGAGAGTAATTGGGAATCAAGGCCTCCTACGGATAATCATAAAGGCACCTTTCTGATTAATATTCCGGGCCCGGCGGTTGTTTTGGAGGATTTTGGGTTGAGGTTCCCGTGCCCGGCGACTACCACCAAGTACGGGTATGAAGTAAAGCCAGTTAATGATAATGATTCTGTCACTTGGGATATTACCAAGGGAGGGTTTATCATAACCTGTGACTAAGGGTCTCTTCGGTTAAAGGGGAAACCTAATTAGTGAAGTGAGAGGCTAAAGGGTTGTGCTTTGGCTCAAGGATTTTGGTTTTTCATTTTTCATTTTTTTCCATCCGAAGTTTTGGGTATCCCTTCTATATGTTTTATTTTATTTTCTGGTTTGGCTACGGCCCTGGGCTTAAGGTTCTTACATTCCTTCAGGAGCTTTTGATATTTCTGTGGATGTATACGCTTGGAGGGCTTATTCAATAACGCTTTGTGGCATGCTCATAATTCGCAATATGTTTCGTTAAGTTTCTCATTCTAATGATTGTTTCGTAATCAATATTTGCAGCCGTTGTTACACAATTGTGGCCCTGGGGGAGAGGAGAGTCAATGATCATGCGGTTGGGGGAGTTGTGTGTTTGAGGCCGATCGTTTCCTGTTTCTGCTCTGCGATAACTTTATGGCCGTTTTATATAGGGTATCTAGAGGTAGCATGTGTCAGTCCCGCTTAAGGAAAGCCTATCTTCCCCCGCCGTGGCCCCCAAGCACGTGAGCAGCGTTGGTAGCCAGTGCGGGGTTTTTGAGTAGCAGGGTATGTACTTGGCGGGGCGAAAGCTACTAAAGTAGTAGCTATAGCCCAATCTAGAGATGAGATCCGCTAAATTTCGGAGAGGGTGAGGGTGTATGGAAGCTGTAGGGCCGGGGTACTGGGAAGCTTGGTTGGTAAGACACCATAATAATATATTGGTATAATGATATTATGTGTATGATAGCGCTGTTGCCCTAATTTTTTCTTGTGAACGCAGCTGCTGTGGAGGACGTCTAAAATCCTGACGGTCTGGCTTATTTCTGCCCTTATATGATACAACCTATCATCGCAAAGGTGAGGGAATCACGAGTTCCGTGTGACAATTTGTTTTTCTGAGCTCGTATAACTCAAATCGGGGTGTCAACGCTTGTGCTCATCTAACAAAATGGAGGGCTAAGTGCAGTATTGTGGTAGTGGTTGGGCAGCTAAGTGATCTTTTTTGGAAATAGTGATGATTTTATTTACGGATTCACGCCATTCTAGGTAGTACGTGTTGGGCACACACTCACGCGCTCACATTCCATTGTAAAGTGAGGGCTTTCAGGCTGGCTGTGCCAAGGGATCTCATGGGATGGGAGGATGCGGGCACAATCTTCATTCATACTGAAGCAATGACTCGACTGTGGAAACGTAGAGTTAATGGAAAGGAAAGAGGATAAATAGCCCAGGTGTCCCTCGATGTTAACTTTCTCTTCACCATCCCCGCGGCCATCCGAAGACTCTCGCTTCTACTATCACGACTACTGAACCTCCTCCTGGATTTTAAATACATACCACTTTCCAACCAAAAAAGCATCTCCTCCTCCCAACCATGAAGCTTACTCTCATCGCTGCTATCTCTGCCCTCTCCACCTTGGCCTCAGGTTTGGCACTGCCAGACCTGACTCCTCGTGCGACTGTCATTCGCCCGGAATTTAGAGTTTTGGTCAGGGAAGCACCCGGCCCAATAATCCCCTTACCACCGGACATCGCCGAGGTCTCCCGTGGGAATGGGCGTCGTACCGTCAGGACCTTTCTCTGCTTCGTTATCCCCGCCTGCGCTGGAGCGTGCACCATCAGCTTCTCCAACGCCATCTCCGCTACTGGCAGTCGCACACTGCAACTGTTCAGTACGATCGGGTGCCCCGAAAGCGGGGATACCTGGCATACCTTGCCTCCCGCGAATGCTCATCTGGGAACCTTTCTGGTTCCAGCTAGTGGTACGGGCCCGGCGGATGTTTTGGAGGATTTTGGCTTGAGGTTCCCGTGCCCGGCGACAACTACCAAGTACGGGTATGAAGTACAGCCAGTTGGTGATAATGTTTCTGTCACCTGGGATATTACCAAGGGAGGGTTTATCATAACCTGTGACTAAGGGTCTCTTCTGTTAAAAAGGGAAACATAATGAGTTAAGTGAGAGGCTAAGGGGCTGTGTTTTCGCTCAAGGATCTTGGTTTTTCATTTTTCATTTTTCCATCCAAAATTTCGTGTATCCCTTCCATATGTTTTGTTTTATTTTCTGATTTGGTTACAGTCCTTTGATCAAGGTTCTTACATTCTTCAAGAACTTTTGATATTACGGCAGATGTATATGCTTGGAAGGCTTATTTAATAACACTTTGTGGCATGCTTATATACTGGCAATATTTTTCGTTAAGTTTCTCATCCCAACGATTGTTCCGTAATCAATATTTGGGGCCGGCGTTACACAGTTGTGGCCCTAAGTGAGAGGAGAGTCGATTGTCGTGCGGTTAGGGGAGTTGTGTGTTCGGGGCCGACCATTTCCTATTTTGGCACGGCTGTAACTTCTTGGAGAGATGAAGGTGCGCGGAACCTGTAGGGCGGAGGAGTTGGGAAGACTGGTTGGTATGATGTCATACTATAATATATTTGGTATCTGTATGGTATAGTACTGTTGCACAAATTCTCTCTTGTGAGCAGGACTGCTAAGGAGGACGTCTAAAATCCTGACGGTCCGGCCTATTTCTGGACGTATATAATAGCACTTATCTTCGCAAAGGTGAGGGAATTATGAGTTCAGTATGAAAATTTGTTTTTCTAAGCACGTACAACTCGATTGGAGTTACCCATGCTATTCTTCATCTGACAGGGGGGTAACTGCAGCCCTATCCCCTAAACCGCTGAAACATTCAAGCCCATTTAAAATGTTGAACACTACTCGTAATTTTCTGACCTTCGTTAACCCGACTGCTATTGCATGCCACCACAATCCTGAGGCTCTGGTCGATTTTTTGCCCGTATACAATAGCAGCCGTGTTTACAAACGTCAGAGAATTACGAGTAGCCTATTTGAGTACTTGGGGACAGAGCTGTGAGGAGAGTCTCTTTTCCACCGTGGCCGTGTTGGGCATTGCAGATTTTGTCCAATTCTGAACACTAACTTACAGCACTTCTTGAAAGTTGAGTTTTCATATCACGGTTCCCTAAATAAGTTAGTGTTCAACATTTTAAATGGGCCTGAATGTTTCAGCGGTTTAGGGGATAGCATTTTAGGCAACTAGACAATCTTTTTTGGACGGCCCTATTGACGGGCTCGCTCTATTCTAGGTAACTTAGCACGTGGTGGGCATGCCCAGTCGCGCTCACATTCTATCGTAAAGTGAGACTTTTCAGGTTGTACAATTTTGGTTCAGACTGAGACAATGATTCGAGCGTGGAAGTGCAGAGTTAATGGAAGGGGAATAAGATAAATACCCTAGGTATATCGACGGATCCCGTTTCCTTCACCATCCTCCCGGGCATCCGAAGCCTCCAGATACTACTTCTGCGACTGCTGCTAGGCCACCTCCTTACTTTTATATATCCACCTTTTTCTAGGCAGAGGAAAAACACTGTCACCTCCTACCAATGAAGTTTATTCTTGTCGCTGCTGTCTCCATCCTCTCCACTCTGGCATCCGGTTTGGCACTACCAGACCTAACTCCCCGTGCGACGGTCATCCGCCCGGAACTCGCCATGGTGGTCAAAGAGGACTTCCCAAACACACCCTTCCCAACAAACATCGCCGAGGTCTCCCGCAGGAATGGGGCTCACACCGTCGAGACCTTTCTCTGCTTCGTTGTCCCCGCCTGCACTGGAGTGTGCACCATCAGCTTCTCCGACGCCATCTCCGCTACTGGCAGTCGCACACTGCAACTGTTCAGTACGCTCGGGTGCCCCGCTGTGAATACCATGCCTCCCACGAATGCTCATGTGGGAACTTTTCTGGTTCCAGCTGGTGGTACGGGCCCGGCGGTTGTTTTGGAGGATTGGGAGTTGACGTTCCCGTGCCCGGTGATTACCACCAGGTACGGGTATAGAGTACGGCCGGTTGGTGATAATGATTATGTCACTTGGGATACCACCAGGGGAGGGTTTGTCATTTACTGCCCCTAGAAGGGTCCCCTTTGTTGAAGGGAGAAGCATTAAGTGGGGAATGAGAGGCTAAAGGGTTGTATTTTCGCTCAAGAATCTTGGTTTTTCATCTTTCATTTTTCCATCCAATGTTTTGGGTATCCCTTCAATATATTTTATTTTATTTTCTGATTTGGCTACGGCCTTTAGCTTAAGGTTCTTGCATTCCTTCAAGAACTTTTGATATTACGGTATACGTATACGCTTGGAAGGCTTATTTAATAACTCTTTACGGCATGCTCATATAGTCGCAATGTGTTTCGTTAGGTTTCTCATCCCAATGATTGTTCCGCAATCAATATTTGCAGCAGTTGTTACACAATTGTGTCCTTCGGGGAGGGGAGAGTCAATTATCATGTGGTTAGGGGAGGTGTGTGTTTGGGGCCGATCGTTTCCTACTTTGACTCGGCGATAACTGCATGGCCGCTTCATAAGGCATCTGATTGTAACATGTGTGTTAGTCCCGCTGAAGTAAGGCCTATCTTTCCCCGCCGTGACCCTAAGCACGCGAGCAGCGTTGGTACCTAGGGTATGTGCTTGGCGGGGCGCAAGCTACTAGTAGCTATGCCCCAATCTCCCGGTGAGATCCGCTAACTTCTTGGAGAGGTAAAGGTGTGTGTGGAAGCTATAGGGCGAAGGCACTGGGAGGCCTGGTTGGTATGGCACCATACCATATATTGGTACCGGTATGGTATGGTACTTTTGCCCAAATTTTCTCTTCTGAACACGGCTGCTACTGAGGGCCTATAAAATCTTGAGGCTCGGGCCTATTTCTGGACGTATATAATAGCACTTATCTCCGCAAAGGTGGGGGAATTACAAGTGCAGTATGACAACATGTTTTTCTTAGCTCGTACAATTCCATTGGAGTTACCCATGCTCGTGTTCATCTGACAAAAGGGAGGGCAAACTGCAGCCCTATAGCAATTTAGGCAACTAGGAAATATTTTTTGGACGACCCTATTGACGGGCTCACTCTATTCTGGGTAGTACGTGGTGGGCATGCCCATTCGCGCCCACATTCTATCGTAAAGTGAGACCTTTCAGATTGTGCAATTTTGGTTCAGACTGAAGTAATGATTCGAGCGTGGAAGTGCAGAGTTAATGGGGGAAAGAGAATATGATAAGTACTCTAGGTATATCCGTAGATCCCGTTTCCTTCATCATCCTCCCGGGCATCCGAGTTCCCTTGATACTACATCTGCGACTACTGCAAGGCCACCTCTTTGCATTTATATATCTACCTTTTTCTAAACAGAGGAAAAACACTGTCACATCCTACCAATAATAAAATTTATTCTCATCGCTGCAGTCTCCATCCTCTCCACTCTGGCATCCGGTTTGGCACTATCAGACCTAACTCCCCGTGCTACCGTCATCCGCCCGGCAATCGCCATCCTGCTCAAACAAGACTTCCCAGACCAAAACTTCCCAACCACTATCGCCGAGGTCTCCCGTACGAATGGGGAGCACACCGTCCTGACCCTTCTAGGCTTCATCCCCCCCCCCTGCGCTGGGTGGTGCACCATAAGCTTCTCCGACGCCATCACCGCTACCGGCACTCGCATGTTACAACTGTTCACGATGATCGGGTACCCTGGTCTCGAGGATACCTATAATCACAAGCCTCCCGTGAATGTTTATCTGGGAAGGTTTCTGGTTCCGCCTACTGTTGCGGGCCCGGCCACTGTAGTGGAGGATTTTGGGTTGTCTTTCCCCTGCCCGGCCACTACTACCCAGTACGGGCTTTATGTGGCCCCGGTTGGGGATAACGTCAACGTTACTTGGGATATTACCAAGGGAGGGTTTATCCTTACTTGTAGCTAAGGGTCGTTTCTGTTGAATGGGGAAGCACTAGGGGGGGAAGAGAGGCTAAAGGGTTGGGATTTGGTTCAAAGATCTTTCAATTTCTTGGGACTGAAAATTCTGGGGTAATTCTCCCCACTTTTTCCCACTTTTTTTTTCCTCTTCCTTTTTCAGTTTAACTACGCTCCTTAGTTTAATATTCTTACATTCATTCAAGAACTTTTGATTTTTCGGTAAATGTATACGCTTGGAGGGCTTATCCAATAACGCTTTGTGGCATGCTCATATATTCGCAATATGTTTCATTAAGTTTCTCATCCCAATGGTTGTTTCGTAATCAACATTTGCAGCCGTTGTTACACAATTGTGGCGCTGGGGGGGAGGAGAGTCAATTATTAGGTGGTGAGGAGAGATGTGTGTTTGGGGTCGATCATTTCCTATTTTGGCTTGGCAATAGCTTTATGGCCGCTTCATCGGGTATCTGACGGCAACATGTGTGTCAGTCCCGCTTAAGGAAAGCCTATCTTTCCCTGCCGTGACCCCCAAGCACGTGAGCAGCATCGGTAGCCAGTGCGGGGTTTGTGAGTACCTAGGGTATGCAGTGGGGGGGGCACCCTTCTAGTAGCTTTGCCTCAATCTACCAATGAGATCTGCTAGATTTTTGGAGAGGATGAGGGTGTGTAGAGCAGAGGTGCTGGGGAGCTTGGTTGGGATGATGCCATATATTGGTACCGGTATGGTACAGTACTGTTGCCCTAATTTTCTCTTGTAGACACGGCTACTATGGAGGACTTCCAAAATCCTGAGGCTTCGGCAAATTTCTGCCCGTATATGGTAGCACCTATCCTTGCAAAGGTGAGGGAATTGCGAGTTCAGTATGACAATTTGGTTTTCTGAGCTTGTACAACTCGGACGGAGTTACACTGCTCGTGTGCACCTGACAAAGCGGAGGGCAAACATGAGCCCTATGGCAATTCAGGCTGCTTGGTAATCTTTTTTGGATGGATCTAATGACGTGCTCGCTCTATTCTAGGTAGCACGTGCCCATTCATGCTCACATTCTATCGTAAAGTGAGACTTTTCAGGTTGTACAATTTTGGTTCAGATTGAAGAAATGATTAGAGCGTGGAAGTGCAGAGTTAATAGGGAAAAGGGAATAGGATAAATACCCTAGGTATATCTGTGGATCCAGTTTCCTTCACCATCCTCCTGGGCATCCGAAGTCTCTAGATACTGCATCTGTGACTACTACTAGGCCATCTCCTCATACATTTATATATCTACCATTTTCTAAACAGAGGAAAAATACCGTCACCTCCTACCAATGATGAAGTTTATTCTAATCGCGGCAGTCTCCATCCTCTCCACTCTGGCATCCGGTTTGGCACTACCAGACCTAACTCCCCGTGCGACGGTCATCCGCCCCGAACTCGCATCGTGGTCAAAGAGGACTTCCCAGACACTGCCTTCCCCCCAACCAACATCGCCGAGGTCTCCCGTACGAATGGGGCTCACACCGTCGAGACCTTTCTCTGCTTCATTGTCCCCGCCTGCACTGGAGTGTGCACCATCAGCTTTTCCAACGCCATCTCCGCTACTGGCAGTCGCACACTGCAACTGTTCAGTACGTTCGGGTGCCCCACTGTAAATACCTGGAATACCAGGCCTCCCCTGAATGCTTATCTGGGAACCTTTATGGTTCCTCCATCTGCGGGCATTGACCCGACGTTCCCCTGCCCTGCGACTACTACCAACTACGGGTTTGCTGTGGTCCCCGTTGGGGATGATGACAGGGTTACTTGGGATATTACCAACGGAGGGTTTATCATTACTTGTGGCTAAGGGTCGCTTTTATTGAATGGGAAAGCATTACCGAGGGAAATAAGAGGCTAAAGAGTTGGGATTTGGTTCAAAGATCTTTCAATTTTCCTCTCACTGAAAATTCTTGGGCAACTCTCCCCCCTTTTTCCCACTCTTTTTTTCCTCTTCCTTTTCCAGTTTAACTACGCTCCTCTGTTTAATATTCTTACATTCATTCAAGAACTTTTGATATTTCGGTAAATGTATACGCTTGGATGGCTTATTCAATAACGCTTTGTGGCATGCTCATAATTCGCAATATGTTTCGTTAAGTTTCTCATCCCAATGATTGTTTCATAATCAATATTTGCAGCCGTTGTTACACAATCGTGTCCCTAGGGGAGAGGATAGTCGATTATATGCCGGTAGAGGAGATATACTCGAGTACTGGTACGATCGGGGCTGATCATTTCCTATTGTGGCTCGGCCACAACTTTATGGCAGATTCATAGACTATAGTGTATCTGGAGGTAGCATGTGTGTCAGCCCCGCTTAAGGAAAGCCTATCTTTCCCCGCCGTAGCCCCAAGCACGTGAGCAGCATCGGTAACCGGTGCGGGGTTTGTGAGTACCTAGGGTATGTACTAGGGGGGGGCACCTTACTAGTAGCTTTGCGACTTTGCCTCAATCTACCAATGAGATCTGCTAAATTTTTGGAGAGAGGATGAGGGTGTGTGGAATCTGTAAGGCAGAGGTGCTAGGAAGCTTGATTGGGATGATACCATACATTGGTATGATACCTGTATGGTACCGTACTGTCGCCCTAATTTTCTCCTGTGGACACGGCTACTCTGGAGGACCTCCAAAATCCTGAGCCTTCGGCATATTTCTGCCCGTATGTGTTCGTACCTACCTTCGCGGAGGTGAGGGAATTACGAGTTCAGTATGACAACTTTCTTTTTAGAGCTCGTACAACTCGGACGGAGTTACTAATGCCGGTGTCCACCTGGCAAAGGGGAGGGTAGATAAGAGCCCTATTGCAATTCATGCAGCTAGGTAGTCTTTTTTGGACGGCCCTAATGACGTTCTCGGTCTATTCTAGGCAGTACGTGCACATTCGTGCTCACATTCTATCGTAAAGTGAGACTTTTCAGGTTGTACAATTTTGGTTCAGATTGAAGAATGATTAGAGCGTGGAAGTTCAGAGTTAATGGGGGAGAGAATATGATAAATACCCTAGGTATATCCGTGGATCCTATCCCCTTCACCCTCCTCCCGGGCATCCGAAGTCTCTAGATACTACTTCTCCGACGGCTACTAGGCCATCTTACTTTTATATATCCACCTCTTTCTAAATAGAGGAAAAACACCGTCACCTCCTACCAATAATGAAGTTTATTCTCATCGCTGCAGTCTCTATCCTCTCCACTCTGGCATCCGGGTTGACACTACCAGACCTAACTCGCCGAGCGACGGTCATCCGCCCCGAACTCGCCATGGTGGTCAAAGAGGACTTCCCAAACACTCCCTTCCCAACAAACATCGCCGAGGTCTCCCGTACGAATGGGGCTCACACCGTCGAGACCCTGTTCTGCTTCGTTGTACCCCCCTGCAGTGGAGTGTGCACCATCAGCTTCTCCAACGCCATCTCCGCTACTGGCAGTCGCACACTGCAACTGTTTAGTATGTTCAAGTGCCCTGATGGGGATACCTGGAATACCAAACCTCCCCTGGATGCTCATGTGGGAACTTTTCTGGTTCCAGCTGGTGGTACGGGCCCGGCGGTTGTTTTGGAGGATTTGAGGTTGACGTTCCAGTGCCCGTGGACCACCACCAAGTACGGGTTTGAACTAAAGCCAGTTAATGATTATGATTCTGTCACTTGGGATATTACCAAGGGAGGCCTTGTCATTAATTGCACCTAGAAGGGTCTTTGTTGAAGGGAGAAGCATTAGGAGGGAAATTGGAGGCTAAAGTGATGGGTTTTCTTTCATGGATCTTGGATTTTTCTTCTTTCATTTTTTCATCCAATGTTTTGTGTATCCCTTCTACATATATATTTTATTTTATTCTCTGGTTTGGCTATGATCTTTAGCTTAAGGTTCATACATGCCTTCAAGAATTTTTGATATTCCGGTAGATGTTTAAGCTTGGAGGGCTTATTCAATAACGCTTTGTGGCAGGCTCATATATTCGCAATATGTTTCATTAAGTTTCTCATCCCAATGATTGATTCGTAATCAATATTTGCAGTCGTTGTTACACAATTGTGTCCCTGGGGGGGAGAGTAAATTATCATGCGGTGAGCGGAGATGTGTGTTTGTGGCCGATCGTTTCCTATTTTGGCTCGGCTATAACTTTATGGCCGATTCATATAGGGTATTGAAACGATGACTTTGGTCCAGGCAGATAGTATTCTCCGGTGAGCAATACTAACCCTAAAGCAAAGAAAAGAACGAAACGAATTGAACGGGGAAATGATATCACTATCAGGAAACGAAACAGTACCAATGTGGGCAATCGCCGCTCGCACAGTAGGTAGAGTTAAAGAAAACAATGACCATGATAAAAGAACCCGTAAAGAAGTAAAACTATCGATCAAACACAAGGTCGGAGTTGTCTATGAACATGTCATTTTTCCTCTCGCGCGTGTCGTGTGTTCCTCTCTTTTTTTTTCTTTTTTCTCCGTTGCCGCTCCTCTTCCTTTTCAACCCACGATCCTTGCCCTTCCTTAGTAATCACTTGCCCACTCCTCCGGTCGAACTAGCTATCTAAGCTGCCCGCTATAGAAAAAAGTAAAAGTATAGGAAACAATTTGGAAAAAAATAAGCAGGCCCAGTTTCAGCCCCACAGTATCTGACGGTAACATGTGTGTCAGTCCTGCTTAAGGAAAGCCTATATTCCCCCGCATTGGCCCCCAAGCAGGTGAGCAGCATTGGTACCCAGTACGGTGTTTGTGAGTACCTAGGGTATGTACTAGGCGGGGCGCAAGCTACTAGTAGCTATGCCCCAATCTTCCGGTGAGATCCGCTAACCTTTTGGAGAGGTGAAGGTGTGTGGAAGCTGTAGGGCGGAGGTGGTGGGAAGCTTGGTTGGTATAATACCATATATTAGTATCGGTATGGTATAGGACTATTGGTATGGTATAGGACTATTGCACTAATTTTCTCTTGTGAACACGGCTGCTGCTGAGGGCCTATAAAATCTTGAGGCTCCGGCCTATTTCTGGACGTATATAATAGCACCTATCTTCGCAAATGTTAAGGAATTACAAGTGCAGTAAGAAGATTTGTTTTTCTGAGTTCGTACAACTCGATTGGAGTTACCCATGCTCATGTTTATCTGACAAAAGGGAGGGTAAACTGCAGCCCTATAGCAATTCAGGCAACTAGACAATATTTTTGGACGACCCTATTGACGGGCTCGCTCTATTCTGGGTAGCACGTGGTGGGCACACCCATTCGCGCTCACATTCTATCGTAAAGTGAGGCTTTTCAGGTTGTACAATTTTGGTTCAGACTGAAGTAATGATTCGAGCGTGGAAGTGCAGAGTTAATGGGGGAAAGAGAATAAGATAAATACCCTAGGTATATCCATGGATCCCGTTTCCCTCTCCATCCCCTTGAGCATCCGAAGCCTCCAGATACTGCTTCTACGACTACTGCTAAGCCACCTCCTTACCTCTATATATCTACCTTTTTCTAGGCAGAGGAAAAACAGTCGCCTCCTACCAATGATGAAGCTTATTCTCATCGCGGCTGTCCTCCTCTCCACTCTGACATCCGGTTTGGCATTACCAGACCTGACTCCCCGTGCGACTGTCATCCGCCCGGAGCTGGCCGTCGTGATCAAACAAGACTTCCGAGACACTGCCTTCCCCCCAACCAACATCGCCGAGGTCTCCCGTACGAATGGGGCTCACACCGTCGAGACCCTTCTCTGCTTCGTTCTCCCCGTCTGCATTGGAGTGTGCACCATCAGCTTCTCGGATGCCATATCCGCTACTGGCAACCCCACACTGCAACTGTTCAGCACGTCCAGGTGCCCCGTTGTCGGGGATAGCTGGAATACAAGGCCTTTCACGAATACTCATCTGGGAACCATTCGGGTTCCGCCTACTGTTACGGGCCCGGCCACTGCTTTGGAGGATTTTGGGTTGACGTTCCCCTGCCCGGCGACTACTACTAGGTACGGGTTTGAATTGGTCCCGGTTGGGGATGAAGTCTACGTTACTTGGGATATTACCAAGGGAGGGCTTATCATTACTTGTAGCTAAGGGTCGCTTCCGTTGAATGGGAAAGAAGTAGGAGGCGAATGAGAGGCTAAAGAGTTGGGATTTGGTCTAAAGATCTTTCAATTTTCCTGGCACTCAAAATTCTTGGGCAATTCCCTCCTTTTTCTCCCCCTTTTCCCCTTTTCCTTTTCCAGTTTAGCCACGCTCCTCAGTTTAATATTCCTACATTCCTTCAAGCATTTATCACGGTAAATGTATACGCTTGGAGGTCTTATTCAAGCCTTCCAATGGGTCCGGGCTTCGTTGGGCCAGCCCGGGCTCTTGGTTGGGCCGGGCTGGGCCCATTGGGCTGGGCTCAACTCTAGATGGGCTTGGGCCGGGTCGGGCCCGAAGGTGCCAAGCCCGGGCAACCCGGCGGGCCTAGCCAATGTTTTGTCTCGCCTTCCTGACTTTCACCATGACGATCCTTCAAGTCATTGTCACCACGGAAACCCGAATCTGAGCACACAAAATTTGGGAATGGATTTGCCTTTAGCAGCTAGGTCCTAGCAGACACGTGTTCAAATTGCGATTGAATAGTGAAAAGCGAGAAGGAAAAGTAATTAGTGCTTTTCAATGGTCCGAGTCAGTCATTCTGGGCATTTGATTGATGGGAAATAGAGCAGCTTCTGCTTGAGAGTATACAAGGTCTGTTCTTTTTACAATCTACTTGACTAACCCCCCTCCGTTCTTTCCATTCCCTAGCTTTCCTCTTTACCCTTGAGTATATACCAAACACGAAACAATGAGCTTTTGTTCTAATATCAGTAGTGTGGTTTCAAGCCCTCCAGCTGATCTACGATCACCCTGTCTACGCTCTGTGTCTCCACTATATGACTTGGAAGATGTTGAAGTTCCTGTCTCTGAACGCGTCGAAGAAAGCAAGTTAGGCTCCGATCGCTTATTTCCGCCAAATCATGCTTCAAGAAAGAAACGCAAGCATCAGTTTCCCTCATCTTGGGTATGGGGACCTCCAGAGTCACCTAATGGAAAGTTAGTTATTGTTGATGATATCGAGTAAGTCTTCACCCCTGGAATATTATGCTAATGAAGTCATATCTAATGCTTTATATCAAATGAATTAGGTACTGGCAATGCATACGCTGTGCCCGGAAGTACCAAAAGTCCCATGGTACCAGAAACCCTGCCGCCCACCTGGTACGCATTCATTCAATCCACGAAGACGATCCGGCAAAGGCCAAACATTTAAAGCAAGCTTAACTTTTCCTATCATCCATTTTGTATTCTAATACTAATTTCACACCAACGTTAATATATAATATTTAATTCCTTTTCTTATATGGGCCGGCCCACTGGGCCCATTGGGCTAACCCGGGCTTTCGTTTCTTGGGTTGGGTTGGGTTGTGCTTGGGCCGGGTTGGGCTGTCCCTTTTTGGACCCGGGTTGGCCCATTGGAAGGCTTGGTCTTATTCAATAACGCTTTGTGGCATGCTCATTTACTGGTCTAATATACCCACCCAGTAGTCTTGTTATCGACTAACTTATATGTTAGCGCCCGGATTAGGTAAGCGCCACACCAAGGTGAATAAGGGCAAAATTTGTCTGATAAATGGGGGTTGGTTGATAATAAGAAAAGCGGGAATAGCGAAGGACCGAGGGCGCTTTGGAGCGATAGCGAGATATCGTTGCGCGGTGGGTTAGGCTTTTAGTTATAAATCGGGACCTGGTCTTCCGCTGCATCGGGATCCATCTGTCATTCTGCTGGGAATTTCTCGTCCCCGATATGTTGTCGATTCTGGCAAGGTTGCTTCGATAGTTCAGGAAACGAGTAGAACCCTAAATATATCTATTAGCTGAGAGGATGGGGTGGCGTTCTCATAGTGATTGCTTCCGCGCACGTTTCCGAATTAATTTCGGAAATCTTCCTCAGAATCTCTCCCTCCGGACTCTTGTCTATGGTGCCTAGTGTTACGTCCTAACCCAGCCTAATACTCAGTTGTCTGATTATATAGCCTTTGGTGGGACACATGGATACTCTGATCACTCGTCCAACAAGGCGCTTTGCAGTCTCAGCCCGAATACCGTAAGAATTGGAATAATTCAGAACGCGACTAAGACATCTGGGATTTCTCTCTTTGGATTAAGGAGCGGAAAGCACAGCGAAAAGATTCACCTTCAGCCCTCAGCTAGGAAAAACCTTACTAGGAGAGGCGACTCTAACATCCTAGCGAGATTCTCAATTATTCCAGTCCTTACAGTGTGAGGGGCCTTCTGGTCACAAATATCCGAGCGCCCGTGAACTTCTAAAAGATTTAATTCAGCGAATGATGGAGCCTGACTTGTTTCACTCCCACACATTCGTCTTGAGTGTCAACGCATGTGGAGGTGGCCTGTGAGGACGTGATGGCCGGTAGTATCTTCACGATATCAAAGGGTTTGAGCGAGCTCCCACCAATGGAGTTTTTCTGGTCCTGAAATGCCGGCGATACATCCTCGGGTATCCCCTCCATTCTGCCAACCATATCTTTCAACAAGGACCTAGCATACTGGTTGCAGAGTGCCCCTTTTTTGCCGCAAAGGCTGGGAAAAAAGATGCACCCGCAGTGCTTTATCCTTGGCCTAATCGCACTACTTGCCCACTACCAGAAAACTGACATCGTGGCTTGTTAGCACGGGCTCCCTTTCTTCTCTCCCTGGATGATAATGTCTTACTGACCCCCGGATCTACGTAACAAAACTAGACATATTATCACTTTCACCCTTACCACTCCGTCATGTCAGCTTCTGAAATTCTTCGGCTCGCATCAGCAATTCCCCCACAATTTCGACGGGGCACACTTGAATTTACCCATGTCATAGCTTGGGCTGCAGGGTAACAGCCAGATTAGGAGCTGAGACTCATCGCCGGTGACGGTATAGTTATTTCCACATTCATAGAGTTAGCTCTTATAGAATCCAGTCTTCGCCGTAGTCGCGATGAAACTGGGGTTGTGACTAACAGTGATTAATGACATTTAATTTTCCGCAACTCTAGCCTTGGCGTTTCTTTTTTTTTTTGCCCTCCAAATACCCCTATTGGTCACCACCCCAGTTTCTTCGCGACTACGGTGAAGACTGTAGAGCTCACTAGAACCCTCTAGCTTCCACTTGATGTGTCTGCTCGTGACCCCCCCCCTAATAGGATAAGCTTTGATATAGATCTTTTGCTATTGGGTTTTTGCTTTTACTTGGCTAGCACCACCGGATATTCGTAGGGCTCAAGGGGCGTTCGCGGTATGCCTAATTCTGAACTGAAATAGAGTGAAAGTAGTAGTGGCGTTCCTAAATGGGACTTTCCGTATACATTGCTCGGCGCTTTTGATCCCGAATAAAGGATGGAAACTGGGCTCCCCAAGGCGGGGTCGGGATCCTAGAGAAGGAGTAGGGCATGGACCTTGATATGCCGAGTAGGAATATCCAAAACCTCTGGCACTTCTCGGGGAATCACCGGGCGAATCTTCTCCCCAATAGGGTATCGTTCGGTGTGCCTGACAAATTTTGTGATAGACCGGTAGAAAATGTATATGAGGAATTGTAACAGTTTGTTGTACTAGCAATCATCCCTTATCACTCGGATTTCAGTAAAAAATCTCTTCCACGGTGATGGGCATTTGCTCGCTGCGACCGTCTATGCCATTGGCCTTGGGTTGGAAGTGCTCAACAGAACACCCCATCTCATGCCTGGGCCAGAACACAGGTCCAATACCAAGGTTGTGAATCTGCATCTGTCGCATAAACACTTCTATCTGCCCGCGGATATCTTATCGGGTCTGCAGGCTTTGTCTTCTTCAATTTTCTAATAGCGGCCATTACTGCTTCCTTCACGTTGCGTGACGGCGGTGGGATGCTCGTCTACAAGTGAGAGAGAAAGACATAATACCTTCTAGCAGCTGTTGTCTTGCTACGATTTGTTCGGACGAGGGGGACTTACAAACTAATGAGAGCCTTTTATCTCTTTTCTTTTTTTCTTTTGGAAAGAAAAAGAAAAAGAAAAAGAAAATCGAGGAACTCATTTTCTTAACTTTCGTATACTTTTGAGGCCTGGTTTTTTGCCTCCCCCATCTTTTTCGTTTTACCGTTTCGGTGTAACTTTTTTTTTACACGCTCTATTTTACATAGTACCACCTCTCTCCTCTAGCATCTTCACACGAAAGTCATATTTGTCGTCAAGACAAAACCGAAAAGTACTGCATATGCATTTCTAGAAGTAGAAGAAGAAAAAAAGAAAAAAAGGGGTACAACTACTTCCCACTCCTCTCCCGTACTGTGGGGTTACATACCGTAATAACCGAAATAATTGAGAATGGCGCTAAGACGTCCAGAATTTCCTGCTTTGGATTAGGGGGAGAAAACAGAGCCAGGGGATTCTCCTTCAGCCCCCACTTGAGACACAGACCTTACTAGGAGAGGCAACTCCAACGTCCTAGCGTGATTCTCAATTATTTCGGTTTTTACGGTATTGTTCTATATGGGGGGTTGTGGAAACCCGTTGCCAGTTGAACAGGGTATGCTGGATCCGACACGGGAAGTTCCAGGGTCTCGGAGGATGGCGGAAAAAGGTAGAGCCGGTTGCTGGGGCAGTGCGGGGTCATAGCTCAGGGCCACCGCGTCCAGGGACCACCCTTCACTGGTTGCACCCTTCAGCATCCTCCAACCTCACGATTATCATACTCCCTACAGCTCCTGTTCTTATACTTCCTACCGCTCGCGTTTTTATTCCCCACCCACCACCCCACGTCAACCCTCATGCGCCCTCATTGCCACACCGGGACATACCGGTGGTAACGATCTCTCATGGCAAGGGCAGCGGCAAAGCCTCCATCACCTCCGCCAGTTGAAGCACGGATTGTTTGGTCAGCAAGGATGTGATTGTTGGCTTCTCCTTCGGCGTTGTTTCTTTGGCTTCTTTTATTTCCTTTCTTGTCCTATATAGCTAGCTCCAATACACTCACCACACCTCGGACAATTAGTGGGGGTTTTGCTAGATATTTCGTTTCTTTATAGTCATGGGCATGATAGGTTCTTAGTTAGCTAACGGACAAGGTAGGGGTGGACTCCCGGGCAGAGAATGATTTGTAAGCACTTGCATGGATGGTGAGATTTAAGTGGTGGGCTTGGATACGGAAACACCTGCGAGAGCTGGACTTTGTAGCTACCACCGTCGTTCTTTAGTACAAGCTGCAGTTTCCGTTCACCTGTTTGTTTCTCTTGATAGTCATCGACGAAAGATTAGCGGTTCCGATTGTGTGAGCGGTGATAGCCCGATTCGGTTTCTTTAACTCTTTTCCCCGGGTTGGATCATTTCTTCCTGTTTGTTTCTTTGTTGGGGTGGGAACTCGGCCTTTGAATTATCTCTCCTCGGGACGGAAATCATCGTTTCAGCACTTCAGCACCAATTTCCTCAACTAGAACTCTTTTAACCGTTTGTTGGAGGGGATTGGCTTCATCACTCTTGAGGGTCCTGTCGAGCGATTTGTAATTGATCCGGAAGCATAGCGATTTTCGCCCAGTCTTTGGATGCGTTTGAATTCATCGATCTACTTTGTCATGTTAATTTACCCCCAAGAACTGAGTCATGCAGAAAAAACAATTTTTCATAAATATTCTTTTGCTAAATACCAATTTCACATCCTCCACAAGATCTCCCGCAGCATTTCTAACAATCTCCGTCATGTCATTCCCATGAAACGGTGTCTCACGCAGCGGCCCTGCTTGAGCTGGGTAGCCAGAAAGCAACGTCCTTGTAGCAGGGTGGGAATTTTGAAAACGGGACGAATCTGGAAATCTCACCTTCCTTGAATTGGTCCAGGAAGCGAAGAGGTGGATGTCCGGGATTCCCAATAGGAGCATGGCGACTCGCTCAAGGTCGACGCCGAAGGCCCAGCCGATTTTTTCGGGGATGCCTGGAAAGCGGGAGACCGGTCAGTAGGGGGAGGAAGGGGGTGGGGGATGGTTGACAAACCGGCACTCTTTGGCAGGCTCTGCTGAACAACGCCACTTCGTAACAATTCCAACCAATTCATCTGCCCATATACTTGGAGCTTGCGGGAAGGGCTTGTGAAAGGGAAATACGCCTCCACTCAGCTTTCCAGCAATGGTTCCTCGCTCACCCCCTCTGCGCCTGGGTCGGCGGCCGCTGTTGCTGCCGCCCTCGCCTGGCCAAATACCTCCTTAGCGACCTCCTCCAGACCAACCATCAAGTGCGCGCTAACAGCCCGCCGCTGCTCAGGTGTATGCTCCACCTGCAGCGGGTTCCTCCCCTCATCAAACGGAGATTCGGATCCTCGACATTAATCCGTCCTTCGGCATACCCACAATGTCCACCTTTATTAAAGGAGCAATCCCCCCTCGCGCTTTGCACTCCCTGCGCAACCACAACCTTGCCCCCTCCATGGAATGGAAATGCGGGTAGTGACTGTGATCGATCGCTTCCCGCCTGTACACGTCGGCTGAAATAAGGAACCCGGCTGAAGTTTCCGAGCGGAAGTGTCGGCCTGGTGGGCGGAGGTGTCCGTGCGTTGGATGGTGTCTTTGTTGACATAGTAGGTGTCCGTGCGACTCGTAGCCGGGTGGTCGATGGGGAATCCGCTGGAGTCGAAGTTCTGGTGCACGGAGACTATGGGGGAGAGATTATTGTGGTATTGGAATGTGGGGCTAGGGAAGCGGGATTCGATTAAACGTCTGGTTATTGAGAGTCGGTGGAAGGGTTGGGGGTGGAGTTTTCACGCGAGCAGAGAGGGGATGTACGAGGGGAGGTTTGTCCATTCGTCGAGTGGGTAGTGCCTTCCTTCTAATTAGGTTGTTGGTGGCGATAGTGGTTCTTCTGCTGTGGAGGCATTTCTTAGGTACGGTTGGCTTCATATAGGTAGTGAATGAGGATTGGTGAACGAAAAAACTTGGTGAATATTTGCACCATCGAGAATAGAACCGAATGGTTCCGCTTGGCCTCATCGCCCCAGAGAAACCTCCAGATGTACCGGAGGCTACTACTAGATTCCAGCAGGAGAAAAGTAGCTGCATACTAACCGCACGTGGTGCTTCTTGATTGAAGGTTCCGTTCGGAGGTGGGGCAATCTGAACTTCAAAAAATGGCTTGGTGATGTTGATAACCCCACCTGAGTCTACCAACTTACAGCATTGGTAGATTTCCATATACCTCCAGAAACTGAACCTCAATATCCAGAAGCATTGAGAGTGTACACGTTATTCGGTATTAAGCATCGGTCATTACCGCGACTCTATCTCTTGTGCTTTTCATCGACTGTACAATTGATTTAACCCCTAACTTCATACTCGAAAAGGCTGTAAACGAGGTATACGGACTACCTTTGTCGGAAATTGTGGCGAGGCAGACAGAAATCGAACTCACAATAGATCCATCAACGTACCAGTGTCCCGACAAACATCTTGTGACTGGCCGACATATCCGGCACAACTGCTAACTTTCCCCTCAATCTCAACCGACATGCAAAACCCATTCTAGTGGCCAGATTGACTGCTATGTATAGGAAGAGTATCCCATTCGAGGGTACTCACCAGGTCAAGGATCAACATCGGTGGCTTCCACTGTCTGCAGGTTTGTGGCCTAGTTTTATTCTTCCTACTGAGAGTGCTATTAAGTATCCCTAAAACATTGGCACTGCGGGCCCAGATGGGGTGAGCGGAACCTTTTAACCCCCCTGATGTGTACCGCACCAACCCGAATAAGAGAGCGGTGTGCTACGTCGTTGGAATTGCCCCCTCTGGTAAGGTCTGGCATTTTTTGTTTTTTTCACCTCCCTTGTTTTGCTGTGATTTTCGCCCCTTTCCCAAGGAAGGGAATTCTTGACGACATAGCACACCGCTCTCTTATTCGAGTTTAATACGGTAGGGGGTATGATGTTATTTTTAATTGTTTTACAGGAATTAACAATATAGTACAGGAGCAATAATAAAACGAACCGCCCTCCCCCCCACAACAAGCTATCATCAAACAGCAAAACAGAAACTTAAAAATACATCCCCCCCACCCCCCCGCACCCCGCAACAAGGTGCCAGCGACCTACGTCTGCCTCCTCGTTAACTTCATCGCAATTATCAGTCTCGAAAGCCGTCGGCTTTTTTGGTTTCATCTTCTTGGGCCAGGCGTCGAACGGAGGAGCTTCCTATAAGGATAGGCTTTGGATTCGGTTTCTAAATTTGTCTTTGAACGAGCCCATTTCTTCAGCCACAGTTTCGACCAAGACATCTGAGGCGGTTTGTAAGAGGCGTGTGCAAAGGCGGCGGCAGAATTGTGAGGTAATAATCTTCCGTGCGGATCCTTTCAACTCGGAGCCCTATCTCACGAGCTGATCTGGGCCTAAGTTAGTAGATGTAACACTTAGGATAGAAATTTAGTAGACAAACCTTTGAATTCCGGAAGCATTGCTAAAAAATTGGTAAAATACGAGCAATAAGAAGCAAGATTATGGGGGAAAGCCCCGGTTGATGGTACAGAGGCGATAGGATATCGATGGTAATAAAGTTATGTGATGGGATATCGATGGTAATAGAGTTACGTGATGGATGATGGATGAAAGGGGAAGAGGAAGAAAGGGGGAATGGACGCAACCCATCACTTGACATAAGCGGCAGTGTTCCCAAGCGTCCAGGCCGTCCGTCTTTGGGTCCGGACGGGACGGGTATCTTGGCGTCCGTCCAGACGACAGCCCGGGGCGGACTGGCGGGGACTGCAGGTGTCTCAGCCTCTCAGGTGGTGCAATTTTCCGGGTAACTCCGGATGACGGGCGGGCTCTGTCGGTGACTGGCGGGCCCTACAGGTAATTGGCGAGGACTGGGGGGGGGGGGCGGGCAAGGACTTCAGAAGACAGACGAGGACTGCAGAAGACGGGTGAGGACTGTAGGTACGATTCGGGAGTTACCGATACGTCGAGGACTGCAGGGTCCTACAGTCACCCTCTTAGACGATTGTCTTTCCCAAAGGACGGACGCTCTTGCCCTACAGCTTGAGACAGACGCCCGGGACGCCCGGAGGTAGTAGTGCTGGGAGCAAGGGTCTGGTCAGGCCTAGGGATGTTAGAGGGTGTGATTGCGGGTGTTAGAGGGTTCGGAACTTGTTCTTCTTTTTTCTTTTTCCACCTCGGGTCGTGTGCGCAAGGGCGGAAGGGGAGTGGCTGCGAACCTGTTTCCAGAACAGTTGGACGATCTGCAAAGACATTGTCCCTGGAAGGCGTTAGGGTGGGGTTGTGCGAGTGCTCGTAAGCGAGGGTGGGTGTGTGATTTGTTGATCTCAGCCTCATGGATCACGTGAGCAATTGGTGGGCCAAGCACGAAGTAGAACCCGGTATCATAGCTTCAACCGCCCACAGCCTAGTTCTATCCTTCTGACTGACATTACCATCGACTATCCTCAGAAAATTGGCACTGCGGACATGGCCGGGGGGGGGGATGCTCCTGTTGTCACAGGACACCTATCATGATCCATCCTAGCCATCCAGTCACCACATATCGGCTGCTGCGAAATTCTCTGGGAGACTCCCGCTGACTTGTTTTCCCCCATCACCTATGGCATCTGGTTTGCCGGTGGTGGGGGGAATTTCCGGCGGTGTAGTGTATGTCGGAACCGATTCCGGTACCAGCACTGTATGCTGCAATGGGCTGGCGATTCTAGTCTTAGGCTTGATAAACTACCGGTCATATACCCTATCAAGTCTAGTTTGGTAACATGTCATTGGTCCGCGATCTACTCGACTACAGACTCCAATTGACGAAAGCTAGCGGGTGACGAACATGGATCAACTACAATCAATAGGAATTGGGTTTCGTCAGCGGAGTGGCAAATATTTGGGTTCAAATGTTAGTTCGGTTCCACGGACCTTGCGGAACTCTCACTCATGCAAGACACGATGGTAATCCGACATAGGGCCGGTAAAACAAATACCGCATTATCTGGCGATACTGTAAATGGTGCTATTACCGAAGGGGATAAAGAGGCGAGTTGCACCACGGCTGCGCTGCATGTATTCAGCGATAGTGTAGGCACTAAGAACACTTTCATGACGACCCAATGATTAGAACACAACCAGACTAGTGTAGGATCTATTTTTTTACTCCGGTGATGAATGAGTCTTGTATTGTTGAGAAAACAAATCCCGCCATCATAGATTATCACTCACTTTCCTTTTTTTATATTCGCTAAGCTATCCGCCCTGTCACACTAAGGCCACATGGCAACACTAAGCCTTAGCGCCATTTCCAGTATCGCCAGATAATGCGGTATTTAGTTTAATCAACGAAACAGAAAACCAGGAAAACAAAAGTTCCAACTAAGTTACCCAACTCTTGATACCTGAGGGAAAGCCCGTTCTAGGCTATTTTGGCCCGGTACACTGTTTCTCTGACATCCGCTTGGCGATCATACGGCGTAGGTCCTCGCTGCTTATTACCCAGGTGGGCAAGCTCGGCACGCTCGGGCGCTAGCTCATCATACAGCTTTTTGGCGTATTCATATTTCGCCGCAGTGCCACTATCGAGCGGGATTCCGAGCCTGGCATGAAGGGAAAACAGGGTTTCGAGGAATTCCATTTTCGCCTCAAGGTCACTTTCCCGCGAGATTCCGAACATAGCTTGAAGGATAAAGAGAGCTGAAAAGTATAATAATGTATTGTTAGTAAATAGAAGCTCTAAGGGCTGTAGGACTTTTTACGCAAACGAGCCATTGCGCTAGTGTTATGTATGGAAGGTCTGGTATTGTGTGTAGAAGTTGTGGCGGGGTATAGATAATGGTTTTCTGTGCTTTCGATATTTGCCTAGTAGCATAGGACCGAGCTGGGTTTAAGTATCCAATCTCCCCACCAGGGGACTGCTAAAATGCTAAATGACAGATTGCTCATTAATTTTTTAACAAAACGGGCACTAAGGAACAGTACCTCGCGTTCACACTACGAGTACCGGTATGTGGCCTCTTCTGAGTTCCACTAGGTTGTGGGAGGCTCTACCTTCGCAACTCTTAACCGTCACACCCTCGCAGCTCCACAACCCCACACAACCCTACCATCTACTATCAACCACAATGAACTCTTTTTTCAGCTCGTATCCCCACCTAATATTTCCAGTTCATTTGCCCGCCCTCGTATTCCCTAAGCCAATTTTTCTAGTTTACAATTCATGAGCTCTCAATATCTTTTTTATATTGCTGTGGCTGATCGGTTGTGACTTCAACTCATTTTCCCACAAGGGGTTTTCAAAGTTCATAAGAGAGACACCTAGAGATGTCGCTATCCCTCTCACAAATCTTGATCAAGGAAAAGCAAAAACAACCCCACTAATTCACGATTGGTCAGGCAAGAAGAATGATACCAGAGCTAGGCTACCCGCGTAGTTTACCCCGCATCACCAACCCACCCCATCGGCGTCCGTAGTACATGCATTATTACTCTAGGGATAATCACTCTAGCGCCACTAACCGTGATAACGGGAGTGTCATGAACCCTCACTCGATCCAGGCAGTGATTCACAGCTGCTTCACCAACACTTTAGAATAGTTTTCGCGATAGTCGCGACGAAACTGGAGTTGTGACAAACAGGGATCAATGACGGGCAATTTTCTGCCACCCTAGCCTTGGCAATCCTTTTTTTTTTGGCCACCAAATACCCCAGTTCGTCACCACCGCAGTTTCGTCGCGACTACGGTGAAGACTGTAGAGCTCACTAGAACCCTCTAGCTTCCACTTGAGGGGTCTTCTCTTGACACCCCCCGCAGTAGGTCAAGATTCGATACAGATCTTCTGATATTGAGCCTTTGTCGCCCTTTACTTGGCTGCCCCCTCCGGGTACTCAAAGGTCTCAAGGGCCGGTCGCAGTATCCTTGATGATGAACTGAAATGGATTGAAAGTAGTAGTGGTGTTCCTAAATGGGAGTTTCTATATACATAGCTCGGCGCTTTTGATCCCGAATAAAGGATGGAAACTAACTAGGCTCCTCAAAGTGGGGTCTGGATCCTAGAGAAGGAGTGGGGCATGGACCTTGAGATGCCGAGTAGGAATATCCAAACCCTCTGGCACTTCTCGGGGAATCATCACCGGGCGAATATTCTCCCCAATAGGGTATCGTTCGGTGTGCCTGACAAATTTTGTGATAGACCTGTAGAAAATGCATATGAGGAATTGTAACAGTTTGTTGTACTACTAATCATCCCTTATCACTCGGATTTCAATAAAAATCTCTTCCACAGTGATAGGCATTTGCTCGCTGTGAGCGTTGGGCCTTGGGTTGGAAGTGCTCAACAGAACACCCCATCCCAGTCCTGGGCCAGAACAAAGGTCCAATACCAAGGATGTCAATCTGCATCTATTGCATAAACACCTCTAGGAGTAAATCTATAGCCCCACCATCCAGTTGAAAAGTCAGCAAGTACAAATGAACACTTCTATCTGCCCGCGGATATCTTTTCGGGTCTATAGGCTTTGTCTTCAATTTTCTAATAGCGGGCATTACTGCTTCCTTCACGTTGCATGACGACGGTGGGATGCTCGTCTGCAAGAGAGAGAGAGAGACATAATACCTTCTAGCAGCTGTTGTCTTGCTACGATTGGTTCGGACGAGGGGGACTTACAAACTAATAAGAGCCTTTTATCTCTTTTCTCCTTTTCCTTTTCGAAGGAAAAAGAAAAAGAAAAAGAAAAAGCGAGGAACCCATTTTCTTAACTTTCGTATACTTTTGGTGTCTGGTTTTTTTGCCTCCCCCAGCTTTTTCGCTTTACCGTTTCGGTGTAACCTTTTTTTTACACGCTCTATTTTACATAGTATCGCCTCTCTCCTCCAGCATCTTTACACGAAAGTCATATTTGTCGTCAAGACAAAAACGAAAAGTACTGCATATGCATTTCTAGAAGTAGAAGAAGAAAAAAAGAAAAAAAGGTGTATAACTACTTCCCACTCCTCTCCCGTACTGTGGGGTTACATATTGTTCTATTGGGGGTTTTGCTGGATATTTCGTTTCTTTATAGTCATAGGCATGAGAGGTTCTTAGTTAGCTAACGGGTAAGGTAGGAGGTGGACTCCCGGGCAGAGAATGATTTGTAAGCACTTGCATGGATGGTGAGATTTAAGCGGTGGGCTTGGCCAGGGAAACACCTGCGAGAGCTGGACTTTGTAGCTACCAGCGTCGTTCTTTAGTCCTACAAGCTGCAGTTTCCGTTCATTTTTTTGTTTCTCTTGATAGTCATCGACGAAAGATTAACGGTTCTGATTGTGTGAGCGGTGATAGCCCGATTCCGTTCCTTTAGCTCTTTTCCCCGGGTTCGATCATTTCTTCCTGTTTGTTTCTTCTTTGTTGGGCTGGGAACTCGGCCTTTGAATTATCTCTCCTCGGGACGGAAATCATCGTTTCAGTACTTCAGCACCAATTTCCTTTACTAGAACTCTTTTAATCATTTGTTGGAGGGCATTGACTTCATTACTCTTGAGGGTCCTGTCGAGCGATTTGTAATTGATCCGGAAGCATAGTGACTTTCGCCCAGTCTTTGGATGCGTGAATCTATCGATCTACTTTATCATGTTAATTTACCCCAAGAACTAAATCACGCAGAAAAAGCAATTTTTCATAAGTATTTTTTTGCTAAATACCAATTTCATATCCTCCGCGAGGTCTCCCGCGGCATTTCTAAAAATCTCCATCATGTCATTCCCCTGAAACGGTGTCTCACGCAGCGGCACTGCTTGAGCTGGGTCGCCAGAACGCAGCGTCCTTGTAACAGGGCGGGAATTTTGAAAACGGGACGAATCTGGAAATCTCCCCTTCCTTCAATTAGTCCACGAAGCGTTGGTCAAGGGACTAGAAGAGGTGGATGTCCGGGATTCCCAATAGGAGCATGGTGACTCGCTCGAGTCCGACGCCGAAGGCCCAGCCGATTTTTTCGGGGATGCCTGGAAAGAGGGAGACCGGTTAGGAGGGGGAGGAAGGGGGTGGGGGATGGTTGACAAACCGGCACTCTTTGGGAGGCCTTGCTCAACAATACCACTCCCTAACAATTCCAACCAATTCACCTGCCAATATACTTCGAGCTCCCAAGAAGAGCTCGTGAACGGGAAATACGCCTCCACTCACCTCACCCTCAATGGTTCCTCGCTCGCTCCCTCTGCACCTGCATCGCCGGCCGCTGTTGCTGCCGCCCTCGCCTGGCCAAACCTCCGTAATGACATGCTCGAGACCAAGCTTCAAGTGCGTGCCAACAGCCCGCGCTTCCTCGGGTGTATCCTCCACCTGCAGCGGATTCCTCTTCTCATCGAACGGGGATTTGGATCCTGGACATTAATCCGTGCTTCGGCATACCCTCGACCTCCTCCTTCATTAAAGTAGCGATCCCCCCCGCGCTTTGCACTCCCTGCGCGACCACATCCTTGCCCCCTCCATGTGATGGGAACCCGGGCAGTGGCTGCGATCGATCGCATCCCGCCTGTACACGTCGGCTGAAATAAGGAACCCGTCTGAAGTTTCCGAGCGGAAGTGTCAGCCTAGTGCCCGGAGGTGTGCGTGCGTAGGACGGTGTCTTTGTTGACGCAGTAGGTGTCCGTGCGACTCCTACCCATGTGGTCGATGGGGAATCCGAGGGAGTCGAAGTTCTGGAGCACGGAGACTATGGGGGAGAGATCGCTGTGGTATTGGTATGTCGGGCCGGGGGAGCGGGATTCGATTAGACGTCTGGTTATCGAGAGTGTGTGGGAGGGTTGGAGGTGGAGTTTTCGCGCGAGCGCAGAGGGGATGTGCGAGGGGAGGTTTGTCCATTCGTCGATTGGGTAGTGCCTTCCTTCTAATTAGGTTGTTGGTGGCGATGGGGTTCTTCTGCTGTGGATGAATTTGTTAGTTACGGTTGCTTTCATATAGGTACTTTAGTGAATGAGGATTGGTGAACGAACGAACTTGTTGAATATTTGCGTCATCGAGAATATAACTGAGTGATTCCTCTCGGCCTGACCACCCCCGAGAACCCTCCCGATGTACCGGAGGCTGCCAGTAGATTCCAGGAGGAGAAAAGTAGCTGCATACCGACTGCCCGTGATATTCCTTGATTGAAGGTTCTGTTCGGAGGTGGGGCGGTCCAAACGTTAAAAAATGGCTTGGTGATGTTGATAACCCCACCTGAGTCACCAAACTTGCAGGATTGGTAGATTTCCATATCTTCCCCGAAACCCAACCTCAATATCCTGAAGCATTGAGAGTGTACAAGTTATTCGGCATAGCGCATGGAAAGGTCGTTACCGCGACTCTATCCCTCGTGCTTTCCATCGACTGTACGATTTGTTTCACCCCAACTTCATACTCGAAAAAGATTTAAAGGAGGTATAAGGACTACCTTTGTCAGAAATTGGGGCGAAGCTGATAGAGCTGGAACTCACTATAGATCCATCAGCACACCAGTCTCCAGACCAACACCTTGTTACTGCCCGACTTATCCGGCACCACTGCTAACTTTCCCCTCAATCTCAACCCACATTCAAAACCCATTCTACTCGCCAGATTGACTGCTATGTATAGGAAGAGTATCCCATTCGAGGGTACTCACCCGGTCAAGGATCAACATCGGTGGCTTCCACTGTCTGCAGGGTTGAGGCCTAGTTCTATTCTTCCCACTCATACTGCTATTAATTATCCCCAGAACATTGGCACTGCGGGCACGGATGGGGGGTAAGATCCACCTTCTGTTGCGGGAAACGCCTCTTGATCCATCTTGGCCATCCAGTCACCATATATCGCCTGCTGTAAAATTCTCTGGGAAACTTCCGCCAACTTGCTTTCCGGCACCAGCTATGGCATCTAATTCGGTGGGGGAAACTTCCCGCGGCGTAGCGTATGTGAGAGAGGATTTTGTAGAAGATATGCTATCGCTCCTCTGCCTCTTTCTGGAGTTGGCGTGCTTGACCACCGTCTAGCTGGGATTGCAGTTCTTGCCTTGGAATAATATATGGCTATCTGTCTCCACCTTCTTAGCGGGGACTTTGTCGGGGCAGTCTCTTCGAGAACACAATTCATAGTTCCCAATCTTCTCTGTTTCTTTTACTGAACGGCCTTGAGCGGAATTCTTTAACCCCCCTGATGTGTAGGGGGTGTGATGTTATTTTTAATTTTTTTACAGGAATTAACAACATGGTACAGGAGGAATAATAACCCCTCCCCCCCCCGCAACAAGCTATCAGCGAACAGCAAAACAGAAACCTAAAAATAAATCTCCCCCCCGCAACAAGCTACCAGCGACCTACGTCAGCAGTTCTTCAACGACGATTTCGACGATGGCGTCTGTTGCTGTTTGTAGGAGGCGAGCTCTGAGACGGCGGCAGAATCGAGGGGTGAGAATCTTCCGAGCAGATCCGTTTAACTCAGAGCACTATCTCGTGAGGTTATCTGTCCCTAGGTTAGTAGACGTAACACTTAGGATAGAAATTTAGTAGACAAACCTCAGAATTCCGGAAGCATGACTAAAAGATTTGTATGATAAGAGCGATAAGAAGCAAGATTTTTCGTGACTGATGGTATATCGATAGTTGGTGATGGATAATGGATGAAGGGGGAAGAGGAAGAAAGGGGGAATGGACGCAACCCCAGTGTTCTCAAGCGTCTAGTCCGTCCGTCTTTGGGTCCGGACGGGACGGACGGGTATCTTGGCGTCCGTCCAGACGACAGCCCGGGACGGACTTGCGGGGACTGCAGGTGTCTCAGGGGGCGCAATTTTCCTGGTAACTCCGGATGACGGGCGGGCCCTACAGGTAATTGGCGAGGACTGCAGATGACGGGTGAGGACAGGACTGCAGAAGACGGGTGAGGACTGCAGGTACGATTCGGGAGTTACCGATACGTCGGGGACTGTAGGGCCCTACAGTCACCCTCTTAGACGATAGTCTTTCCCAAAGGACGGACGCTCTTACCCTACAGCTTGAGACAGACACCCGGGACGCCCGGGAATGCAGTCCTGGCGGTGCCAACAGGGCGGACGGGACGCTTGGGAACACTGTTTGGGGCAAGAGGAAGAGAATGAGAACTCAACGGACGCAGCTGTAGAGTACCGGTACTATATTCGCTAGGGTTTGATCCGATCTACTACAATCTGATATCATGCGGATTAGTCTCATGCAACAAGTAATATGATAGGTAAATTACTGTAAGTGATCAGCACGGGCGCTGACTCACTCCCTTCCTCGATTCCTCCCGGGGAAACCTTTTCACAGTCGACTCGTGCCATTGGAGCGGAAGCGAGGAAGAGAAGGTGTGGGACGGAACATATGTACCTCCGTATAGCCCTTGGGCATTATTCCTTCAGCCGGTAGCTGGAGCGAGGGATGGAGGGAGGTTGAAGGGTTGCACTTCAGCTAGGTTAAGTTAGAGGTGTTCTCCAACTGACGGGACAAAGGATTACGGCGGAGTGAAGTAAACTGATTCAGGTGAACGAGAGCAATCTGTATTAAAAAGATTAAGCATATGTAGGATAGCCGGAGAAGAAACGAAACGAAAGACACGGCCGGGGAGGTGGAACAGTAGGAGGATGTTGAAAATAGAGAAACTGAAAATAAACCAAACGACCGGGCAAAATGGTTTCGGAGGAGTGAAGCGAGGTGGTTCGGGCGGATGCTAGTAATTTGTATTGAAGCAGTTAAGGAGTTGTACGATAGCTGGGGAAAAGAAAAGAAAGGGAAGAAAGGGGGGGGAGGGGAAGACAGGAAGGAAGGAAATTTTAGAGTAGAAAATGTTTCAGCGTTTGCATGCTTTGCAAGTGCATACGCGTACAGTTAGCTACAAGTCCGGGCAATTCAGGCAGGGAGAGTGGGGGACGAATAAGTGATGTTTCGGGATTTGACCCTCCCAATATCTCGTGTTGGATAGTATCACGAGGGAGAGGGTGGAGAGCGGTGACCAAAGAAAGCAAGTAGTTTGTATTGCCAAAGAAAAAATAAGGAAGAGGTTAACGGGAGAAAGGAAGAAGGAGAATGAGAAGCAGAAGAACAAACTGGGGCCTAGAAATAGGTATGGACATCAGGGGATGACATCTAAAGTCACTGGACTTTACTCGTGACTGCCCCGCTTGTAGAATACAAGAGCACAAGCACAATTTCCAACACCAACTTTGAAGTATGGTCAAACAAATAGGATGAATCACCTGGGTAAGAATCCGAGAGTGCAATTCTATCCATATGCCTTCCTTTTGAGAATGAAGCCTCGGGTTTTACCTGCTGCTCTATCATCAAGTTTCAGCTCATTCCGCAATCCCGGGCAGCATGCTTGGGGTAGTAACCATATTCCTGATTCTAGGGGATGAGAAGGATCCATTGATATGGGGTGCCTATGTTAGGCTTGCGAGTGATGGATAATAAAAATGGTGTGCCATCATCAGGAGCACGTTTTACTGGAGTGGGCGGGTAATATAACTGGCGGGATAGGTGGGACACGAAGGAGTGAGAATAACTGTCGGAGTTTGTCCCACTTGCAGGGCGGGTGGACTAGACAAATTGGGAACGCTGGGGCTCCGTTCTCATGAGGCGGTGTTTAATGTCTATTGAGCGGTGTCAGTCAAATCTGCGAGACTGCAGTAGTTGAAGGCGAGCAAGAATGTGGTCGCTTAGTCATATAAATACCCTGCTCGTGGTCTTCTGATAATATTTAAGTTGGAAGTGCTTTAATATCGAGGGTTTAAACCGGCTGCACGCACTCCGCGGGAGAGAATTAGACACTAAGTGCAAGATGGCAAAAAGGAGGTGTTGCAGCCTCACAGGTTGTTGCCGAACGCCCCTTTTGCCTTGCGCGAGTATAATTATTCTGCACCATAGCGACTGACCAAAATCTACAGAGACAGTGGCAACCGCAACCCAGAAACTCCAATCATAGCCTTTGTTTATTGTATATTTGGGCGATGGTGACGGGTGAAGATTGTGTGTTTGTGGTTTGGTTTTTTTAGTATTTTTGTTTTGTTTTGTTTTTTGTTTTATGTTTTGAGGCGGCATGTACCAGTTAGGTTTGTTCACTATAAAGAATATATTATTTTATTGAACTTGTCTACTCTCCAGCGAAGTGCGTGCAGTGTCCCCAATCGGCTAGTCCGTCTAGCTTTGGGTACGATACGGCCGGACTGACTTAGGCTTTTTTAGAGACGGCGGGGCTGGCTGCGGGAAAGCGGCTCTCAAAAATAAAGGCCGGGCCCTGCCTCGGTGACCTGCAGGCCTCAACTTATTTAACTGTAACCTTAATATTAAACGTAGAAATGGCATTCTGCCTATTGAGGTTAGGATTAAAATACATCGTGATCACTCGTCTTACTGCATTGCAAATCGCTTAAAACCCTCACTTCAAAGTGACATGCCCATGAAATCGGATAGATATCCACAAAGCCAGAATTTTTACAAAAATAAAACCGCTGCATGACAGCCGAGATCCAGCACTAGGAACCAGAATTTTGGTTTTTCTTTAGAAGTGAGACATTGGGGAGCCTGTTCCATGTATCTGTACTGGGCATCAAGGGTAAGTCTGTTCAAGTTGAGCTCCGGGCAATTGGCCGGAGAGGTTCAGCTAATGGCGAACAAGCAACTGCGACCTGTTCAATATTATATAATCAGAATAAAGAGTCTCTACCAGAGAAAATAGTCTTGAAATTTAGTAGTCATAGTATACGATACAGCACAACTTTTGAAGAAAATGAGGAAGAAAGGACAGTGTGCAGACAATATACTGGCTGGAATGAGTGCAAAACTTTTGGAAACAACACAGGATGAATTCTTGCAAATCCTCGGACTAAGAAAGAAGGCAGGAATGACTTAGAAGGTAACTATTCTATGAATTTTCAGGTTATTGCCTTGAGGACTATTGTAGCCACAGGAGCTAAAAACAAAATAGGAAATTTGTAAAAAGCTAGATTTGAACATCCAAACCTACCAGAAAATATATAGCAAGGCAAGGGCTAATGCCTGACTATCAAATGGCCAATGGTCGAGACATCTAGTTATCTTGAATGAGGCTGAAAAGCAGCCACTACAGGCTTTTATCACTCAGGATAAGCAAACACACCATCCACAATTGGAACACGTGATACGCAAGCTTAGATATAATTGCTCGGCAAGTACTGTCAGGGAGGCAGTGACTTCAATAGGATATCATAAAAGATAACCACATAAAAAGTATGTTAAAACTCAATTTTCAAGTATAACTACTAATATACATTGCTAGAGAGGGAAAACAAAGTTATAATAAGCCAAAATGAGTTGGTTGGTACCAGGAGATATTAAACTGGACGCAAAAGGAATGGCAGTGAGTTGTGTGGTCCGATAAATCAACCTTTAGCACAGCTGTCTTTCACTTCTGCCGTAGGGTTACATGGCGTCCAGAAGCAGGATACTATCAGGATTAAGTAGATCACATCTGTGAGTCTGGGCACAAGGTGCCTATTGTATAGGGGGCATTTTGCAGGACTGCCTAGTCTCCACTCTATATAGTACCTGGTGCCAGTCATACTACCCTCCTGGTACTACAATTACCTTTGCAAGATATTTATTACTACTGTAAATTTTTTATTACATTATTAACTTTATAGATATACTACTAATGGTTTAGAGCCTTTATTGGTTTCATTTTGGCATGAAGCATGTGAGGAGTATGGTTGGGCAAGGGTAGTAAAGGATACTGCCCGAGGACACAAGCAATTTGCTATAATATCAAGGATAAAAAAGTGGAGTTAATAGTATAGATTGACCCCCTCAGTCTCCCGATTTAAATCTTATAGAAGCACTGTTGGCAGATATGGAAACAGAGTTAGGGCAGATACATGGAAGGGCTGAGGACATAGATACTTTGTTTCTTGAGGTTCAGGCTGCACTAGCATACGCGAGTATGGCTCCAGATAGATTGTCAAATCTTATAGCTCGTATACCTAATTGCCCAGTAGCAGTAATAGCAGCTGAAGGCAATACTACTAAGTATTAGTTTATTTTTTATTTATTTTTTCTTATATAAATCTCTGAAGTTCAACAGACTTTTTTCCTTCACAAAATCTTGTGCAATTTACCGAAGTATACCTAATCGTATGTGCAGATACCTTGCGTCTCCATACAAAATTTACCCTTTATTGTTTTTTCCTTATAATACTTTTCACATGAATATTTTTATTGATAATATTGTATATTTCTCTACTTGGTATGCGTTTCCAGCTTCACCTGTACACAGTGGAGATTACTACAACTAAGACATAATTGTGTATATTTCATTAATATTTCATGATAACAATTATGAGGTTTTCTTATAAATTTCCTTATCTAGTGTTTGGGAGATCACTGTTCTTTATGTATTACTTTATGCATCTTTCTTAGTCCTATCCTGCATGATTATTCCTAATTATTCCCTCATACCGCTATAGATTTATGCATATATAGTTGGGATTTTCTTGGCAGGATTATAGGGTCCAACATGGTTTGCACTTATATTTCTTACTATGTTTTCCCTTATGTGTATTTGTTATATGGAGAGCACGCTTCTTGTATTAATACTGAGGGTATTGTCAATCTTGCCTAGAAGAACAACTTGAAGAACCAGAATACCTACTAGTACAGCGCCCTGACAAAACTCATCGTTGGTGGCTCTTTTTACACCAAAAATGCTGTTTTTTAGAGTATGATAACTCCACCATCTGTAGTGGAAATGTATCATTTCATAGTGGAATGGTCATTCTGTCGATTTCAAGCTGCCAGTTTAAATATTGAAGAAAATAGCGTATTATTGGGTGAACTGCTACAATGCGAAACTGGCGATAGTGAAATCAAGTAGCTTTTTCTATGGGTCACTATACTAATTCTCCTAGCTTGGCGTCTAGAACCCCATGCATTGCCTCCATTGACCTACACAGGACACAAAACGATAGAATTCATTATAAAAATAACAATTCTAGTATTGTGGAGCTCCAGGCTGAATACCGATATATCCTTTATCTTAATTAATTGAGAGGTGGTGGTGGTAATAGCGATTTACAAGACCCCGAAATTGGGTGATTTTGGCGTGTTTTAGGGGGTACTTGGGGTCACTAATCATGAGTTTTGTCCAAGAACTATACATATCTGCTCTCCTACCACATAACTCCCTCTCACTTAGCATGCAACACAACCCCCTCGCACTTGCGTAGTATTTTCTACATAGCAGTATAGCTTGTGCACCATAGCCATATTTTGAACAGCCTTTAAGAATGAGTTCAACAGACTTATGCTCACACCCTAGTACACATGAAGATTTTGGGAGAGTGTGAAACAGGTTCCCAGATATTCACAGCAGAGGATACTCGGTAGAAGGGCTGGGTGCTTGGTCAATTTTAAAATGTGTCATATTATGTGAAAAGCTTAGCCAATAAATCTTGAGTTTTACCCGAGCAGCGTTTAATAATTTAAGCTGGAGGCTTTTAAAAACCGTGGCCAGACTGGCCGCTTGGGAACACTGAGTGGGTGCAGAGTGCGTTCAGCGGTTCAAAACCTCAATATTAGGGACGGAATGTGATAATATCAGCTATCGAGATTTTTGGGGGGGTTTACATCGCTTTTATGGGCTACTTTGAATGGGCGTGAGGGAGTGGTTAAAATACTACGGGTATGATGGTAGAAGCGATAAAGGTGTGCCAGTCTTAACTGAAACAGTGCAACCGATCAAGCACCAATGTTTGAAATCACAATGCTATGGCGGCACTTGACCCGGGATGTGCTCTCACTACAAGGCCGCACTGGCGCGCTATACGCGTACGCACTAGTAAATGACGCCCAAGCTATGAAAATTGTGTTCACACCCCTGTCTGTTTCTCTTTGCTTCCTTTCTGTTCTTTCTCTCTCGTCCTCTTTTCTCCTTCCACTTCTCTTCTTCCTCAAGTCTTTCCTTCAACTGAATACTATCGGTGACGATTTTCATCTTCGCTTAATACAAATATTGTGTCTCCACTTCAGCCGTTCCACTCCACTGCGTAAAACCCTCACCATAAATCATTACCTCCGCATCGAATATTTTCAACAGCCAAGAGCGCAAAAGCTCCGAGTGATATCAGGTGCGTTCAGTCTCACAAGGTAATTTGTGGCTATCTACAGGCGATAAATTACATCGTATGGGACTTAGGAATTCGCATATGGCTGAGATAGATTCGCTGAACATAGTTCTTAAATTTATTTGCTCAATCGGCAAATTTCTCCCATGCTTTGGTTCGCGGTCAGTTGTTTGATCTTGCCTACATTTTAGTGGTTTTTTCATAGCAAATCCTGCCCTATTCATGGGATAATTTGATTTGTATTTGCATGCGTTGAGATCTTGGTGAACATGTATCGCTTCTGACACTATGTGCATGGGAATAAGTCAACCTGCGGGGGACAACAAATTACAGTCGGACACTACTGCCATATGCAACTTGCAGTAGTCATGGAGGTTATAGTGGAAATACTATTTCGGTGCGAAATGCGCAGTTGCGCCAAACCTATTGGATGATCAAACCCTTCTCTTATGGCGCTTGGAACGGACAAGGAGAAGTGGTTAACATGCTACTCGCACAGGAAGGGTTCAATCCAGCCAAGCAGGATGACAGTAATCATACATTAAACGGATCGGTGCGTATACTCGAGTATACTATTGGCGGAACGCGCAACCTATGAACAGCTTTCTCTTCATTGTTCCTATTCTTGCACTTCCCCTCGCTTAAATTCTCAAGCTCCCTTCCCTCAATTCTCCTACCCCGCTTTTCACCTTCCTTTTTGGGAAGGTGTAGGCAAGGTAAAACACCACACAACACACACATCAACCTCACGATCCTCACCCGCCCCTGAACTTGGAGCTTCATAAGGGGCTGGAAAGGCACTTTCGTGAGACAAACACACCCTACTAGCTGGTACCTTGCTGCTGCCTCAATACATCCTGCTTGGTGGCCCCTCGCCATAGCCAACAGGGACAAATACCTCAATACTTTAGTCAAACCTCACGACAACCGTCGCGATAGAATGTCATGAGTTTGGCCTCCCTCATAAAACAACTCGGTCAGATTCTCGGAGGACTGTGTGGCTAGTAGAGCACTAGTACCTCTGGCTGCACCACCGCCCTTCCTACCGTTTACTACCTCTTTCCCTAATGCCTTATTCTTGGGTTGGCATAAGGTTATTCACAAGAAAAGGTTTCCTTGCTCCTGCCAAAAGCTAGGGGGGGTTTGTCTGACAGCCCTACACCCAGGATGATGAAGGATCAGACGCGAGTTGTGTTACCAATTTTTTCTTTTATTTTTCATATGTTATGTGATGTTCAGAAAGTTTTTCTTGTTGTCTTCTGCTTCTGGCGGCTAGGTTGTCGGACAAGTGTCCTGCTTATTATGTTGGTTATTTTGTCTTGTGCCTTTCCGGTTGGAGATATATGTGCGGTTGGTTCCATACTAGAGGGACCTGGGACGACTTGTTTTTCCCTTGGCTGGAGGCGGTAGGGTTTCTTTGCCATGGGATACTTCCTGAATGCAGCGGATGTACCTTAGGTAGCACCTAGAAACAATCCAAGGAATTAACAAAACAAAAAAAATCCTCGCTTAAATTCTCCCTCATGTTCTCAACCCTTCTCATGTCTTTCCTTTCTTAAAATTTCAATAAACCAGATAGATAGCACACAAGGTATTAATTAGGATTATAGATTTATTTTATTTTAAAATATTCCCCCGGTTGTGGCTTTGATAGCCATTTGTTGAATTGGTGTTGGCAAGAAGTGCGGGCCGTCGCATCGCGAAGTTCGGTTATTTATGCTAACCGTACTACCGGTAGGCGGCCCTCACTGCTTAATGCGGTATGATACACGGTGAATCTTTTTCCCGAGTGACCGCAAGGGGTTAACGCGCGCTAAGAAGCTATGGATTTTAAGTCGTGTTCCTCGCTAACTCAATGAGTGAAATAAAAATGTGCCTTCAACCACGGCTGAGGTATTTGATAAACAAGTTGGTGTAATAGTGGCGGTGTGTTTCGTTAAGTTTCTCATCCGAATGATTTTTTTGTAATCAATATTTGCAGCCGCCGTTGTTACACAATTGTGTCCTTGGGGGAGAGGAGAGTCAATTATCATGCGGTGAGGGATGTGTGTTTGAGGTTGATCATTTCCTATTTTGGCTTGGCGATATCTTTATGGCCGTTTCATCCCTTAAACCGTTTTCAAGCACTCGCTCTAAGTGCGGATACACCTGGTTGTGGAAGCGATCGGTGGTGAACTAACTGAAGAGAGCAAAGTTAGGAATAATTGTGACAGCTATGATGTAAGTATTATGATGGACGTAAAGGATGCTAAGATAATTCAGCCCCTTTTAAACACTAGCCTATTTGGATAATTGTGATATGAAAAACTGTGTGGTGTAGGGCTCAGAATAGTGCTAAATGAGTACTGCTCAGCATGGCCATGATGGAAAGCAGGTTGCCTGCGTAGATTTGCTCCCAACTATGGTACATGTCTAAGTACTTTTAATTTATCATGGGGTGTTGTCTATCATTACTTTTCCTGTATCAAGCGTCCTATTAGTGCCACGCTAAAGCTGAGTGAACGATCGTACAGGTTAAGGGATAGGGTATCTGACGGTAACATGTGTGTCAGTCCCGCTTAAGGAAAGCTTATCTTTCCCCGCCGTGACCCCCAAGCACGTGAGTAGCATCGGTAGCTAGTGCGGGGTTTGTGAGTACCATAGATTCTGGGTAAACTCGACCCGCCACCATTCCTAGTATGGTAGTTACTATCCCCGGAAGAGCGAATTCGCCACGGGGTTAGTCTTTGAGAGGAATAGTGGCTGCCTTAAGAAACATGGCGGCGGGTCGAGTTTACCCAGGATTTACGGTACCTAGGGTATGTACTGGGGGGGGGAGGGGCACGCTACTAGTAGCTTTGCCTCAATCAACCAATGAGATCTGCTAAATTTTTGGAGTGGGTGAGGGTGTGTGGAAGCTGTAAGGCAGAGGTTCTGGGAAGCTTGGTTGGGATGATACCATATATTGGTATGATACCAGTATGGTACAGTACTGTTGCCCTAATTTTCTCTTGTGAACACGGCTACTATGGAGGACCTCCAAAGCCTTGAGGCTTCGGCATATTTCTGCCGGTATATGGTAGCACCTACCTTCGCAAAGATGAGGGGATTACGAATTCAGTATGACAACCCGTTTTTCAGAGCTCGTACAACTCGGACGGAGTTACCAATGCCCGTGTCCGCCTGACAAAGGGGAGGGCAAACAGGAGCCCTATGGCAATTCATGCAGCTAGGTAATCTTTTTGGACGGCTCTAATGACGTTCTCGCTCTATTTTAGGTAGCACGTGGTGGGCATGCCCATTCGCGCTCGCATTCTATCGTAAAGTGAGACTTTTCAGGTTGCACAATTTTGGTTCAGATTGAAGAAATAATTAGAGCGTGGAAGTCCAGAGTTAATAGGGGAAAGGGAATAGGATAAATACCCTAGGTATATCCGTGGATCCCGTTTCCCTCACCATCCTCCCGGGCATCCGAAGTCTCTAGATACTACATCTGCGACTACTACTAGGCCATCTCACTACTTTTATATATCTACAGTACCTTTTTCTAAACAGAGGAAAATCGCCGTCACCTCCCACCAATGATGAAGTTTATTCTACTCGCGGCAGTCTCCATCCTCTCCACCCTAGCATCCGGTTTGGCACTACCAGACCTAACTCCCCGTGCGACGGCCATCCGCCCGGAACTCGCCATCGTGGTCAAAGAAGACTCCCCAGACACTGCCTTCCCCCCAACCAACATCGTCGAGGTCTCCCGTAGGGGTGGGGCTCACACAGTCGAGACCTTTCTCTGCTTCGTTCTCTCCGCCTGCACTGGAGTGTGCACCATCAGCTTCTCCAACGCCATCTCCGCTAGTGGCAGTCGCACGATGCAACTGTTCAGTACCTTCAGGTGCCCCGTTGTCGGGGATAGTATGAGTACCAGTCCTCCCCTGAATGCTTATCTGGGAACCTTTCTTGTTCCGCCATCTGTGGGCCTTGACCCGAAGTTCCCCTGCCCGGCGACTACTACCAACTACGGGTTTGCTGTGGTCCCCGTTGGGGATTATGACAGCGTTACTTGGGATATTACCAACGGAGGGTTTATCATTACTTGTGGCTAAGGATCGCTTCCGTTGAATGAGAAAGCATTACAGGGGGAATGAGAGGCGAAAGAGTTGGGATTTGGTTAAAAGATCTTTCAATTTTCCTGCCACTGAAAATTCTGGGGTAATCCCCCCTTTTTCCAACTTTTTTTTCCTTTTCCTTTTCCAGTTTAGCTAAGGTCCTCAGTTTAATATTTCTACATTCTTTCAAGAACTTTTGATATTTCGGTAGATGTATACGCTTTGAGGGCTTATTTAATTATGCTTTGTGACATGCTCATATATTCGCAATATGTTTCGTTAAGTTCCTCATCCCAATGATTGTTTTGTAATCAATGTTTGCAGCCGTTATTACACAGTTGTGGCCCTGGGGGGAGAGGATAGTCGATTATCATGCAGGTAGGGGAGATGTGTGATCGGGGCCGATCATTTCCTATTTTGACTAGGCGATAACTTGATTGCCGCTTGATATAGGGCTGGCCGTGGCATGTGTCAGTCCCGCTTAAGTAAAGCCTATCTTTCCCCGCCGTAGCCCCCGAGCACGTGGGCATCATTGGTAGCTAGTACGGATTTTGTGAGTACCTAGTGTATGTACTAGGCGGCGCGCAAGCCACTAGTAGCTTTGCCCCACCCCTCCGGTGAGATCCGGTAACTTCTTGGAGAGGTGAAGGTGTGTGGAAGCTGTGGGGTGGAGGTGGTGGGAAGCCGGGTTGGTATGATATCATATATTGGTACCGGTATGGTATCGTAATGTTGCCCAAATTTTCTCTTGTGAACGCGGCTGCTACTGAGGGCCTCTAAAATCTTGAGGCTACGGACTATTTCTGGACGTATATAATAGCACTTATCTTCGCAAAGGTGAAGGAATTACAAGTGCAGTATGAAAATTTGTTTTTCTGAGCTCGTACAACTCGATCGGAGTTACCCATGCTCGTGTTCATCTGACAAAGGGGAGGGTAAACTGCATCCCTATGGTAATTTGAGAAACTAGGTAATCTTTTTTGGACGACCCTATTGACGGGCTCGCTCTATTCTAGGTAACACGTGCCCATTCGTGCTCACATTCTATCGTAAAGTGAGACTTTTCAGGTTGCACAATTTTGGTTCCGACTGAAGCAATGATTGGTGCGTGGAAGTGCAGAGTTAATGGGGGAAATGGAATGGGATAAATACCCTAGGTATATCCACGGATCCCGTTTCCTTCATCCTCCTCCTTGTCATCCGAAATCTCTAGATACTACTTCTGCGACTACTACTAGGCCGCCTCCTTAGATTTATATATCTACCTTTTTCTACATAGAGGAAACACACCCTCATCTCCTACCAATGATGAAGTTTGTTCTCATCGCTGCTGCTTCCATCCTCTCCACTCTGGCATCCGGTTTTGCACTACCAGACCTAACTCCCCGTGCGACGGTCATCCGCCCGGAACTCGCCATCGCGGTCAAAGAGGACTCCCCAGACACTCCCGTCCCCTCGACCAACATCGCCGAGGCCTCCCGTACAAATGGGGCTCACACAGTCGAGACCTTTTTCTGCTTCGTTCTCCCCACCTGCACTGGCTCGTGCACCATCAGCTTCTCCGACGCCATCTCCGCTACTGGCCGCCGCACACTGCAACTATTCAGTACGTCCACGTGCCCCGTTGAGAGGGGTTCCTGGAATACCAGGCCTTTCCTCGATGTTCATAAGGGAACCTTTCTGGTTCCGCCTACTGCTACGGGCCCAGCAACTGTAGTGGAGGATTTTGGGTTGACTTTCCCCTGCCCTATGACTACTACCAACTACGGATTTGCTGTGATCCCGGTTGGGGATGAAGATTACCTTACTTGGGATATTACTAAGGGAGGGCTTATCATTACTTGTAACTAAGGGTCGCTTCCGTTGAATGGGAAAGAATTAGGAGGCAAATGAGGGGCTAATGTGTTGGGATTTGGTTCAATTTCCCTCGCACTGAAAATTCTCGGGAAATTCCCCCTCCTTTTTCCCACCTTCCGTTTTTCCTTTCCCCCCCCAGTTTAACTGCGCTCCTTAGTTTAATATTTTTACATTCATTCAAGAACTTTTGACATTACTGTAGATGTATACTCTTGGAGGTCTTAATTAATAACGCTTTGTGGCATCCTCATATACTCGCAATATCTTGTTAAGTTTGTCATCCCAATGATTGCTTCGTAATCAATGTTTGCAGTCGTTGTTAAACAATCGTGTCCCTGGGGGAGAAGAGAGTCGATTATCATGCTGTTAGGGGAGATGTGTGTTCGGGGTCGATCATTTCCTATTTTGGTTCGGCTATAACTTTATAAGCCGCTTCATAGGGCATCCAACGGTAACATGTGTGTTAGTCAAGCTTAAGGAAAGCTCATCTTTCCATACCGTGGCTTCCAAGCACGTGAGCAGCATCGGTAACCAGTGCAGGGTTTGTGAGTATCATACCTAGGGTATGTACTTGGCGGGCGCAAGCTACTAAAGTTAGTAGCTATACTACAATCTAGCGATGAGATCCGCTAAATCTTTTGAAGAGGGTGAGGGTGTGTGGAAGCTGTAGGGTGGGGTGCTAGGAAGCTTGGTTGGGATAAATACCATAATAATAATATATGTATCGGTATGGTATAGTACCTTACTGTTGCCCTAACTTTCTGACCAAAGGGAGGGTAAACTGCAGTCCTATGGCAATTTGACAACTAGACAATATTTTTTTGGGGCTCGCTCTATTCTTGGTATCATACTATGATACGTAGTGGGCATGCCCATTCGCGTTCATATTCTATCGCAAAGTGAGATTTTTCAGGTTGTGCAATTTTTGTTCAGACTGAAGTAACGATTCGAGCGTAGAAGTGCAGAGTTGATGGGGGAAATGGAATATGATAAATACCCTGGGTATATCCGCGGATCCTGTTTCCCTCATCACCCTCCCAGGCATCCGAAGTCTCAATATACTACTTCTCTGTCTACTGCTAAGCCACCGCCTTACTTTCATATATCTACCTTCTCTAGGCAGAGGAAAATCACCGCCATCTCCTACAAATAATGAAGTTTATTCTCATCGCTGCAGTCTCCATCCTCTCCGCCCTGGCCACCGGGTTGACACTTCCAGACTTAACTCGCCGCGCGACGATCCTCCGCCCGCAATGGATATCCGTGGTCAAAGAAGACTTCCCAGACACTCTCATCCTAACAAACATCTCCGAGGTCTCCCGCACGAATGGGGCTCACGCCGTCGAGACCTATTTTGGCTTGGTTCTCCCCCCCTGCACTGGAGTGTGCACCATCAACTTCTCCGGCGCCTTTGCAGCTACTGGCTCGCGCAGGATACAATTGCTCACTACGCTCAGGCTCCCCGTACCCGTGGATACCTGGAATACCAAGCCTCTCCTCGATAATTATCTGGGAACCTTTCTGGTTCCGCCTACTGGTACGGGCCAGGCGACTTTGGTAGAGGGCCCCGGGCTCCCAATAACTTGCCGGGCGAATGATACCAGGTACGGGTTTGCTGCAGTCCCGGTTTGGGATAATGACTACGTTATTTGGGATCTTACATGGGAAGGGTTTTTCATTACTTGTGGCTAAAGGTCGTTTCTGTTGAATTGGAAAGCATTGGGGGGGGAAATGAGAGGCTAAAGAGTTGGGATTTGACTTAAGATCTTTCAATTTTCTCCGCACCGAAAATTCTGGGGTAATTCCCCCCCCCCTTTCCCACTTTCTTTTTTCCCTTTCCTTATCCAGTTTATCTACGTTCCTTCGTTTAACACTCCCACATTCGTTCGAGAACTTTTCGTGGTGCAGTAGACATCTGTGCTCGGAGCGCTTGTTTGACACCTACTGGCATCCTTATTACCTCCAATATGTTTTGTCAAGTTTCTCATCTAGTGGTTGTTTCGCAATCAATATTTGCGCCCGTAGTTATACAGATTGTCCTGGGGGGCGAGGGTAGCGCATTATCATCCAGTTGGGAAAGATGTTCGTCTAGAGCCCATCATTTCCTCTTTTAGCTCGGGAATATATCCCGCTTTATACAAGTACTAGTACAGGGTATCATAGCTAGCGGCGCCCTATTTGCTTGTCCCGCTCTCCCCACCAAAAGCCGCCTTTAGCCACCTGGACCGACTGAGTTACTAACCACACGGGCGCAAAGAATAAACATCTTAGTGGCCTAATCGTGCCAAGGTTGCGGCGTCGGCCGCAACCCCCGAATGTTCCTGGCTCACAACCGGGGCTCTAAAGAGTGCCTGACAGCTCAACGGTAATTTACAGCTCAACGGTAATTTACAGCTCAACGGTAATTTGTGGCTTAGCATGAATTTGTGGCTCACCACAGCTTTGTAGCGTAACAAAACATTCTAAACTAGTATTATATTACATATTTAATCCTGCAACTTGACATGTTGCTTAATTCCCTTAATAATCAGCCTAGATACTTTCTTCCTATATGCTTGAAGAGTAGTTCTGGCTTTTACCTCAGCCTCAGCTCTCGCTTTGTCATCTATCCTAGCCTTCATCTCATTTGCCTTGGCCTTGATCTCATCAAGAAACAGCTTATGGTCAGCTTGCTGAGCTCTCTATCTAGCATTTTGTGCTTTATGCAACTGTTGTTCTGCTTTTTCAACCTCAGCCTCCTCTCTCTTTTTAACCATTTGACAAGAGTTTGTTACAGGGCAGGGCAGGGCAGGTTTTCACTTGGCAGACCCCGCCCTTCCAATGGGCCAGGGCGGTTATTTTGGGGGTGATCGCCACCGTGCCCCGGTCCGGGGGGAGTCCCCGCTCATTCCCTGGATCGGGCCCTGTTTCTCCATACATGTTTTAATCTGGGCCTGTCTGGGGAAGGGGCAGGGGCAGGGGCAGGGACCCCTAAAAAAGAGCACCCCCTGCCCTGGGGCGTTCAGCGGGGATTTGGGCCAGGGGCCCAGTAATCAACAATAACGTATCACACGGGGAAACCGCCCATGACCGGGAAACCACCCACATGTGGCAACCATGGAAAACCAAATTTACCTTTGATTAACTCTGTTAATAATTGAGATACACCCTTGAAAATTAATCAGCAAGTACTTTCAGGTATGGAGAGTTTGAATATGTAATTATTATTTAATAATCCAAAATTGGCTGTCTTGTATAATCATTTTAAGACTAATTATCTAAAATAAATCACTGATTGCTCTAAGCAGTATAAAAGTGAAAAATTTACAAAAACTATCCTTTTTGATAAATAGAGGGATTGTATAAGTCTTACTTGATTTAAGTTATAAATTTTTTACATTAATTTATAGCTAGTTTTCATACTTATAATAACTAATAGCAAGTAGAAAACAGTACACAAATTCAATCAACTTGATACTATGATTTCTGCTTATTGAGTTGACTGATTAATCCAATTCCTTACGAGTTGCTTTGCACTTATTATTCAAACATAGTCACCTGGTTTTAGGTTAAATAGAGGGAATCTCTATTTTCCGTACCTTAATTTTTATAAGGAGTAAATAGTTATATAATAAGAGTTAAAGTATGTAAGAACTTAGAAAGCAAGTACCTAATAGGTGTAAAATATATTCTATTAGCTTGCTAGTATTAGGTAAGCATAAGATTTTATGTGCTAGTCTCACATATTTGAGTAACTTCATGTAATTTTCCTATATTCTGCTAATGTTCAAAACTCAGTTAGCATATTTAACAAAATTCCCAAAATTTGTTCAAATAATCTAATATTTTCAAATTATGTAGTCTATAGATTTCTAATATAGATTATAATGCTTGATTTATTAAATGTAATTTATATATATATGTATGCATATCTAGTATAAAGATGATTCATTACTAGAAGGTATACAATAATTAGTTTATAATATATTGAACAACTAAATAACAGCTTAAATATAAGTTTTAAGCTATATTGTATAGTTTCCACAATGACTACAAGGATTTGAGTAGTAATTCAAGAATATCGAAACCTTAAACCCTATAATCTCTGGTACACTGAGTAGTATTGATAAATAAGAGATATTAGTTTTAAATATGTAGTAGATCAAGTAAATGGCTCTAATAATATCTTACAAATAACATATTATATTTTACTAGATCTATGAATACTATAAAAATACATTTTAGGCTGTTTGGCAGTTTTATTTACAAACATTGCTCACAGTTTAGCTACTAAGGTGCAAATCTCTATCTTGGATAAACACTAAGGTATTAAATGTTAAAAACATCTATGTTTAGCCTTAAACTTTATGTAGAAACTAAAATAATGATAATAAAGTATATTACAATGAAATAGAGTTATTGGTTTACTTAATAACAAGATATCTTACTGTGAAGAGACTTGAATTTTTTTTTTTAGAGCTTTCAGCAGCTTATTAGTTACTGTAACACTGAAAGATAGTCATGAATTTGATTAAAAAAACACGTGACTCAGAACCTAATAGCCTTATGCAATCTTTCCATAGGCTTACTGAAATACACTTTGTAGCTGTTTTAATTTTATCCTCCTTAGAGTATTGAGTGGTTTGTTATGTGTAATTGGTCTTAAAATGATTTTTCTAGGAGCCCTGTTTCTTATTGTCAAATGTTAATTACATATTTAAATTCTCCATACTCAAAAGTACTTGTTGATTAATTTTCAAGGTTATATCTCAAGTATTAACAGAGTTAATCAAAGGGAAACTTGGTTTTCCATGGTTGCCACATGTGGGCGGTTTCCCGGTCGTGGGCGGTTACCCGGTGCGATACGTTACATTGACGTTCCTCTGATGCATAAATAACCCCTCCCTTTTGCACTTGCCTTCTGTTCTGAAACTTGCCCTTGGTACTTCTTTCCTGTTCTGCTACTTGAGTATGTTCCAAGTTCTCCATTGCTAAACCTCCTGACTGCGCTTGGGCCAATTATCCTTGTAAAACAAGTTTCAACTTGCGCTGCAAGCTAGAAGAGAAATCTCCTGCCAGACGTAGTAGTTCATCTCCCTGCCTCTTAAGGCTGTAAATGGTAAGCGGCATAGTAAGTGAGGTAACTTGTGGTTGTGTTGCTGGCGGGATGGAAGTGGCCCAAGCCTCTTGCACCCGGGCCTTCGAAATTACAATATCTGGATTGTATGGAATAATGCCTGTAGGTTCAAAAGCTGAGCAAATTGTTGACTTTTTAAATGTTTGCCGATGTATGGAATCTATTCTATCCAAGAACTTAACTTTATCAAACTCACTACACCCAGAACAGGTTGCTGCTTCGACCGCCTCTGTATGGTAGTGCTGGTAAAGTTGGAAGACAACCACATCCAAGATTTGTAGAAGGTGACTTGAGTCAGGAGGGAGGAAGAAGGGAATAACATTGTGTAAATTGCAATAGTCAATAAACTCTTTTGTACAGTGAGAGCCATAACCATGCAGTAGTAGTAGGCAATATGTACCCACTTGGCACAAGGAGGAGAACGGTTCAAAGTGGACAAGCCACGTTATTCTCAACTCGTCATTTGTATAACATTTCTCAGATGTTTCAACAAGGTAGTTGTCTAGTATAGAGGTGTTTACATACCAGGCGGCTTGGTGTATAACTCCTGGAACGGTAATCATGGGAGGCAGGTCGATACTGCCACCACGAATGGTTTCAGAGAGTGTGAGAAGCTCTCTATTAGTAGAGCTGCCAAGAAAGCAGGGGTGGGGGGGATCTCTCGTAATGATACATTGATCTCCTCCAATACCGATGGGAAATCCAGTTTCATCAAAGTTGTAGATATCTCCAATCTCAATAGTTTACTCCTTGCAAACTGCTTGGTATCTCTCAAACCCGTTTTGTATATCCTCAGGCTGGTGTGCATTCATGTGATCCCCATCTATGGTATGTTGCTTGCATATAAAGTATTCTGGATGCTGACTTAGAAAATGCCGTGACCATTGCTCACTTAGAACAGGTACAGTAGAGGGGCCAGTATGAGCCTGCTGCAGAATAGTATTGGCGCAGCCAGTCACTATTGGAAGTCTGGTACTTGTTCCAACCATTTCAAGTCGGTCTAGGTATTGGTAGACTGCAACTTCCTGGTCTTCAGACAGCTTTTGGTTAGCTGCCGACGGGTCTTGCTTTGATTGGCGCCCTTCCCAGAGTGCCTGAAGTCCGCTGACTGGTATTTCGTAGCTCTTGGCAAGAGCAGAGAGGTCTGGATCATCATCCTGCGTGGTGTGGAGGAACTTAAGTGCTGCTTGCATACAGGCCTCACTATCGCCATATGGTTCAACCCGTTGACTGGGAGGTATAAGCGCTGACTTTCATATTGGTGGCATGATCGTATCCAATGTATTGTATATTTGTTCTCAAGCTGAAATGTATATGTTGTCGAGTTGGACAAGAAGAAGAAAGCTGTGTGTAAAAACATAGATATGTATTAAATGTCAATACTGTGTTCAGTAACAAAATTCTCTGATGAAGTGTGCCAGTGGTTATGTCATATGTTGGGGTTTTATTACAGTGTTTCTCTGCTAAGCCACAAATTACCGTTGCGCTGTAAATTACCATTGAGCTGTCAGGTACTCTTTAGCGTGTCCCCGGTTGTGAGCCAGCGAACATTCGGGGATTGCGGCCGACGCCGCAACCTTGGCAAGATTAAGACCCCCCTAATATCCTACAGGTCCTCTTTGAAGAATTATTCATAGGTTCTAGTGGCCTTTTATATTTTTCATTGAATTATTCGTACTCGGTCGCAAGTTAAAGATCCGGAAAGAGTGACCTCGATATCTGTGTTGCAACCATACATTTTGTTTGTCACTTCTTCCGGATCATTAATTTGCGCCCGAGTACTCCAACTCCGGCATTTTGTGTTGCGATCCGGGAGTAGGTGAAAAGGTGGTTCGTAAGCGCCCCACTCAGATTCGTCTATCGTTATCCACCCCACAGCTACGGGTAACTTACCGCATTTCGTCACAAGATCACGACGCATACCCGCACTCGGTAAACGACACGAATATTAATCAGTGGTGCTGTGGGAGACCTCTCGGGGGTCTTGAGGGGAGCGCCCTTCCTTGTCGAGTGCTATGGTACAGAAGGTTCTTAAATACAGGACAGAGAGATCTATTGGCTGCGCCATGAAAGCCATCAACCCAACTAGCCAGCATATACCCATAGGCCATCCACAACCTGAGGCTCTGGTGGGGTTTTTTCCCTGATTGCAATAACAGCTGTGTTCACAAACGTCAGAAAATTACGAGTACGGTAGGAATCTAAGCTTTTTACCTTCTTTCCCCTTGGAGCGCAGAAGTGAGAGAGTTAATTGATTAATGTGATGTTTTTCAGCTTTCTTTTTCTCTTTTTCTGGTGTGCCTCCGGTGTGGTTCTGTGTCTTAGCCCTGTCTGCCCGAGGGATCTCTATTTCTTTTGTAATAAATTCCTGAAATCGGAGACTGCATTTGTTGTAACCCTAACCCCCATACCAGCACAGGCTATCACTCGCTAGGTGCTGGCAGCTGGACCGGAACTCTAATTTTGCATAGAGTGTATAGGGTGAGCTACTATGATATTATTACGGTAGTATAATTTGATGTAAACCTATAGGTCACTATTAGAACAATTAGTGTAGAAGTGTTGGAAATTAGGCTGCTCATCATGTGCATATATTCTCATGCGCGCTGGATAAGAAACGCTACTACTATCATCTGTTACACACCGTTGCTCAAGGGCTGTGCCACCATCATTAGCTTCAGACAATATCCGACATTGATCCTGCATACTAGACGAAACAGGATCAAACTCGAATCACACCGCACTGAAACAGGAACACTCACGATAACCGAACATCAGCTTTACCCTCGGTTTCACACACAACCTATGGCTGGCCACTTTGTCGATACCATCGGGAAATTCTGATCAAACCGCGGATCTGGTTCGGGAAAGAGGATATCGCAACTACTGAGTGGGAGGAACCCAGGAGCAGGATTGTGCATGCGCTGGTAGCATGTTACAGAGGAAGGATAGGATATAAGGAAGCTTGTTTTTCCCTTGATTTGTTCATTATAAGTTTATCATCGTTCGCTTCTTTCTTTGTGTGTCTTTTCTTATTCATTACTTGTGTTTGGTCGCTTTCCGATTCTCCATTCCTTTGATAAGCTTTTTGTCTGAATCGTATTATTTTATATCTGCTATATACAATCGACTTGCGTCAATCCGTATCTGAACTCCGAATCCGCCGTGCCCGAACCCCGTTGCTGAAAAAGAAGTTCCTCCGACCCCTCAAGAGGCTCTTGAGAGTGAGGGCTAGCCCTGAGAGTGCGTGGGGAAAGAGCTCAGCTTGAGGTTTAAATACACAATAAGTCATAATATTGCAGACAAGAACACCAAAGATCTAACCCGCCTCATCCTCTGTGGCGCCTGCTACATATAGCTTTATATGACCCAAAATCCTGATTTCATGTTGGCTTTGTAACTACCCTCTTGCATGAGTAGGTTAGTGAGCTAAGAACCGCCCTCCACATCTTAATAAAACTTAACCTATCAGTATTTCTTGCGCTTAGACAAATTTACCTTTTGCTATAAGAGAGGTTGCCAGTCGAGAATGTTTGTTCTGGGGGCGGAACTTAGGGTCGCATAGAATGTCCGAAATGGGAAAAAACTAATCTCTAGAGCAAAGTTTAGGACTTCTTGACCAAATAAGGTTGACAATGCAGACAATGTCTTTACAGCCATCGACATTGTTGGAGGCTCAGAATTATGTTGGAGTACAGTAACGATGAGGGGGAGTGGTTGACTACTACAATCATCCGGGGGTCGAGTTTTGAAACTGTTCAAGTTCATAAATTGTTCCAAACTAGTTGTAAAAGGTTAGATTGAAGGGTCTGCATATTGTGCATAGAGAGGCCATATAGAGTAAAAGTGATGCAGACATACTCTGAGTTTGCCCGAGCTTTCCTTGATCTTTATTCCCCCATTATAAGTAGAGTTCGTGATGGGGCGGGTGGGGCCCCGAAAAACGTCAGCACCTGGCGCTTTTCCACGCCCCGCCCCACTCAACGGCCTGGGGCTGGGTTTCTTTTGGGGCATTCCCTGTCCCTGTCCCCACGCAGGCCCCCGCCCCACCCATACCTCCCATGTGTCCCCGTTAAAAATAGGTGGTAACCAACGGGGCCCCGTCCATGGAATGATTGCGGGTGGGCCCCAGACGGGAGCAGGGCACGGATTACACGAAACATACCCCCCCGGCCCTGTGTAAGGGCGGGGTCCGAGTCTAGTTCGTGAAAACCCGGCCCGCCCTGCCCCTTAACGAACACTAAATCTATCTGTTCTCATTTTGATTTTATTCATGATAATAATATTATAACAAATACCAGCGACTGCAATGAGCCCCAGTCATTGTGAGTGCCTGGCACTGCCACTTTAAATAGATATGAGCGCAGAGTGTGGAGAGCGTGATTACTCGGCATCAGATTTCATTGTAAGAAATACCGCCATTGAGTATTGGAACTTACAACGATAGTTTACTCTACAATATTAGTCTTTTAAAATTAACAAGCAGTAGTGTTGTAACAGTACTGCAAACCAGATTATTGTTCGGGACCGCTCTGCATGTAATGGTAGAGGCACTACTTCTTCTTAAATCTCGTAGGTACAGAGCCCTGTTATTGATTCTAAAGTAAAGAGCTAGGAGATTGTTGCACAGTCTGGCACAGCTGGATTTGGGGTAGGTCAAGGGCTTAGAGATTGGAAGGAAATCTACTACACCCCCTTGCCCCCTGAGTTCTCCTTATCTGGTAACCTCACCATAGTTGGTGTGTTTCTATGCTCTGAGTATCAGTGTTCCCAACTGTCTTGGCAGGCCATCTTGAGGAGCGGTCGGGATGCACTATAACTCATAGGTTGTCTTTTTGAGGGTGCGAGGATGAACTACACCCAAGAAGGTGAGGACCAGCAGGACAATAGAGGACTATAGTCTGAGAGCTTGGACCCCCCATGCTCTCACGGTCCCCTGATGAGATACGTGTTGGGATCACTTTGGCGTTCTTTCTTTTGTTACACGGTTGCTACGAGGGATTTCCTTTGTAAGGTTTACGACAAATTGTATTGTTTCCTTGGTTACGCAGATATGCGACTCATACTGGGGTATGAGTCGGGCGGCAAAAGGCTGTGCTTGGATTTCCTTCTATATAAGGGAGGCTTCGCCCCCTATTTCCTTCATCTTTCTCGTCCGCTCCACCTCCAGCGATTGAAATCTCAACACCATGAGAAATCATCGTGAGAGTGTCTACCGCCGCTGCTCTCCCCTGATGGCTTCTGCCTAGGAGTAGTACGCACTCGTCTCTCCCTTTCCTCTCTCTGAGGTCTCTGGCCTCCCCTCCCACGGGGTTCTCGATTCTGTCTTCGTTTAAGCACGCTTGCGTTGATGTTTCTCCCCCTTACCCCGCACTTCGCGACGCGTCTCGCTTAGCGATTTGCACGGTCGGCAACCCTCTTTCCATCGTCAACACACGGTCGCTAGTTTCGGGCTATCGGTGAAGTAGTTGCCCTGGTGGCCCTGCTCTCTGGTATTGCACTCTCTCCTGAGTTGCTCGGTCGGTACGGTCGGCGTTCGAAAAATCGTGACCTCGTCTCTGTCCTCCGTGTTCGTACTTCTCGGTTACTGGCGAGCCTTCCCTCTCCCGCTTCCCACGCGTTGGATCCGCTTGCACCGTACTGCTACAACTAGCTGGCACCTTACTTCCTCCTTCTCCCCTCGCCTTCGGTCTCCCTCTCGTCCGGGATCCCCTCCGGTAGTGACGCTCTCTCTCCTGTAACAAGGGACTACGCGAGAGAAGTGGTAATATCGTCCGGTCGGCCCTTGGTCTATCCGCTGTGGCTGGCATCCCCTCTGCTGCGTGGCTCTCCTCGCCGGGTGACTCCCCTCGTCCTCCTCCCGCTCCTGCGATTTACTCTACGGTCGCAAACCTCGTTAGTAGGTTACGCTGTGTCATGGTATAGCACTACCTCCTTGGCCCATGCTAAAATCCGAAAGCGTCGCCGAATACTGGGGACACTCCGTCCCCGACCTGCCTGCCCATGTAGCCCTACGGGTTTGGGGTTAAGTGCGTTTCCGCTGGGACGTCCGGCAATAGTAGTTTTATCTTTCCTCTCTGTCGGCACTTGGTGCCGTAAGATTCATTTCTTTTGTTTTGGGGGGCCGCCCAAGGGTTTTGTATCGTTCCTTGGATTCCTTTCTATACTTGTCTTTCCTTACCTGTCTGGGGGAGGGTATTGCTCCGTCTTGCCTTCGTCTTAGGTGCTATGTGGGGGGAGGATGGGCTCTGGCTTGGAGGGGTTCGTGTTTTCCCATGAGGGGGTGAAGCGGGTCGTTGGATTGGTTACAGGTTTTGTTTACGCCATAGCTAGCGCTCCACGCGAATTTTTGTACCTTAAACAACGAATTATATGAATAAAAAAAAAAAAAAAAAAAAAAAAAAAAAAAGAAAAGAAAAAAGCCCCCTATTTCCTTCCACGCTCCGCGCCCTCTACACCTCCAGTCATTGAAATTACAACTCCACGTCGTTCAGTGCACGATCCCCCCCTCCCCCTATTTCCTGTCGCTTTTCAGGCTTGGCGTCCCTGACCCCCCGTCTCCAGTATGGAAGACCTACCTCCCCTCCCCTCTTCGAGGAACTCTTCGAGAGCTCCCTCCAGACAGTCATCCACCCCGGACCTCACAGAGTCCCACCTCTACATCCGCGACTTTGTTCGCGAGACACGTCAACGGCTTAACTTCACGACGGTCCAACTCCAAATCCTCGACGACAATCAGCTCTCTGGCCTCTCTGATGGCGAGACGATTCTTGTCCCCCTTTCCTGCTCAGCCCTCAACGCCCTCGCGTCCATGACGCGTCAGCTGGACACCATAACAACCCAATTAGGAACCATCCAATCCATCGTGGCGACCCTCCCCACCAACTCTGCCCTAGACAGCAAACTTTCCCCCATCATCGGCTCCCTGCGTAACCTGTCACAAAGGGTGTCAGCTGCCCCTGCCCCCCCTGCGCAGGCCCCCACTCGGGCTCCTATTCCCCCGACCGGTGTAACCACGCGTCCCACACCCCTACCGGCACAGCCTAGGGCGAGGGCCCGCGCTCCCCCCCGCGGCAAGGCCCCCTCTTCCTCCTTTGATCCCGACATTCCCCGGCATGACCCGGAAACACGTGCCTTCTATGGTGACCCTCGTGCCTACGCGGACAAGTTCCCGGATTCCTGGGAAGCAAACGCGTTTCGCGAAGGGAAGTACCCCGACCCCACCACCTTCATCTCGGGCCATCTCGCCCCCGACTACACCAAGCCTCAACCCTCGTATGCCCAGGCCGCCGCCAAAGGGCCCTCGAAGGGCAAGAAGAATAAGAACTCGCTTACCGCCGCCAGAGTCGCGTCAGCCAGTAACCTCGTCCCTGCTACCCAGGCTCCGAGGGCACTCCCCACGGCCGAAAGGAGATTCTACGCCCCTGGTTCTTCCCCCTCCGAGCACCCCCAGGCGCCCCTGATTGCTGCCACTTTTCCCGACATTGCCGCCCGCGTCCTCAGAGATGCGAACTGTATCCTCCCCCTCGCAGTCACAACCAAGGTTAATGACCGAGGTTCAGTCACCCTTCTCGTCACCGACCCTGCCACCCCTGCCGCAGCTTTTGCACCCTACTTCGACGCCCTTTCCTCCCAACTCAATAAGTCTTTCCCCGTGGGTGAATCTCCCTGGTTGCCCTTCCGCCTCGCCCCCAACGAAGCTCAGCTCGCCATCCACTCCTTCCCACTTGCCTTCCTCCCAGAGGACCCTGTGGAACTTTTCCCGTGCCTCGCTGAATCTATCCTTAACTCCAAGAATATTCGCATCCTCGCCGCCAGATACCTCAACCCCGACACAAGATCCAGGGAGGGCAAGACTGCCACCTCCGTCATCGTCTCCGTCCACCCTGGAGACGTGCCTACGATGGGCTCCTCGATCCGACTCTTCTCCCGTTCGCGTACGATCGAACGCGCCTACTCATCCAGCCGGTACACGCAGTGCAAGAACTGCTGGGGCTACGGCCATGTCGCCCCTGGGTGCCCCTCGTCCGACCCCGTTTGCCCCATTTGTTCCCTCAACCACACCCGGGCCATGCACCGATGTCCCAACCCCACCTGCCCTGGAGGAGGCAACGCTAAGGCTGTTCCTGGCTGTTGCTCTTCCTCGCCCCCCCGCTGTGTCAACTGTGGGGAGGATCATACCGCCACTAATAGGGATTGCGAAAGCCGCCCGACACCGCCCCCTCTCAGGCGTTCCGCCGCTGCCACCGAGGTCATTCCCCCGCCGCCAACTGGCGACGAGATGGACACGGAAGCTGACGACAGGGACATCTCGCCCCCCCCTTCACCCACCCGCTCCCTCCAGTCGGCGTTCGAGATGGCTACTCCAAGGGCCAGAAGGACAACGATACTTCCGGCCTCTGTAAGGCCCGCACAAGGCACCGGTCAGCTCCCCCCCGTGGAGCCCCAGAGCCCCTCTCCTATGGGCAGAACTCCCTCGGGCCTGGCCCGCTAATGCAGTACAACCAGCACGTTTGGGGTGGTGAGCAGGCCTCGACCCCCCCGCCGAAACCCTTCACACTCGTTCAACACAACTGCCTCGGGAGCTGGGATGTGTTTCTTTCCTTGTTTGGGTCGTTCACACAGCTGGCCCACCCTCCTTCCATTGTCGCCCTGCAAGACCCTCCGGTCTACAGAGGCAAACTTCCCTCATTTAATTTATTTACTGTTTTGTCCCCTCCTACGACCGGCGGCTGCAAACCGCGGGTCGCTTTTTACGTGTATAGTTCCTTTTTAGCGACTGTTTCTCTGTTACCACGATTCTTTGGGAGAGGGGATGTCATGGCACTTGACCTCTTCACCCCTGATGGTTTCTTCAACCCCTCCACTACCGGCTTCACAATTATCAACTCCTATAGCACCAAGGGTCGCTCCAACAACACTCGCTCTGTCCCACCGGACATCATCTTCCCCTCGAGCCCCCTTCCCACCCTCACCCTGGGTGACCTAAACATCCACCACCTGACGGCCGACCCCCTTAGGACCTTTAAGGAGGACGAGATTGCGACCTCGTCCCCATACTTCGACAGGGCCACGGATCTTGGCTTCTCCCTCCTCAACACCCCGGGTGTGTTTACTCGGTTCTCCATGTCACTTATTGGGCGCCCCGGCGTCCTGGATCTTGCCTTCGCATGCCCCCTCCTCATACCGTACTTCACAGAGTGGTCTGACCCCCTCCCCTCCACTGGCTCTGACCACATCCCCATCCTCCTCCGTTTCGAGGCCCCCCTGTTTCGACCTCCGCCCCCGACCCCCAACTGGGCCCTTACCGACTGGGCCTCCCTAGAGTCCTCCCTGAAAACTACGTCAATCACGCCCCCCCCCCCCCTCCCCACTACGCGCTCCCTGGACATCTGGTTCAGTACCAACCTAGGTAGAGTTACGTCCCAATTCGCTCTTCACACCCCGATGAAAAGGGTGACCTTTCGATCCAAACCGTGGTGGTCCGAGCTCTTGTCAATGCTTAGGAAAGCCTACGGCTCTGCCCTTCGCTCCTCGAAGCGGGATCGTTTCGACTCAGCCCTTCTAGCCTCCGCAAGGGCGGCCAGGTCCGCCTACTTCAAAGCCATCAAAAAGGCGAAGAGGGATCACTGGTCCTCCTTCCTGGCCTCCGCGACCCCCCAAACTGTGTGGACGGCCAAGAAACTGGCCGTCGGCCGCCCTCAGCCCCGTTTCCCAGAACTCCCGGGTGCCTCCACCCCGCCGGAGCTCAATAAGGCCCTCCTCGATCACTTCTTCCCCGGTGAGCCACCCAACTTCCTCGACACCATCCTACTCCCGTTCAGGGATTGCACTCCCGTGTCCCTGGAGGAGGTTGCCAGGGCATTAGCCCGCTCCTCCCCGACGTCGGCCCCTGGGCCTGACATGACCCCCAACTCGGTATGGAAAAGGGTGCACCGCGTGGCCCCTCACCTGATCCACGATCTGCTCGCACCCCTGGTGACATACGGGTCCCACCCCCTCACTCTCAAAAGGGCTGATGGCATAGTGCTGGACAAGCGTGGGAAGCCTTCCTACGACTCCCCCTCATCCTTCCGCGTTATAGTCCTACTCCAGACCTTCTCGAAGATCCTAGAAAGGATAATGAACTCTAGACTCTCCTGTGTGGCCCGTGGGACCGGCCTCCTCAACCCACACCACTGCGGCTCGCTGGCTGGTCTCTCGGCCTCGGACGCGGTCTCCACCCTCACTCATGAGGTGAGAACCCTCCAAATGGCGGGAAGAAAAGTCACCACGCTCTTTCTCGACATAAAAGGGGGCTTCGACAACGTCAACCCCTCCTCCCTCTGCGGCATCCTCAGAGCCAAAGGGGTCAATCCGTATCTCGTGTCATGGACCAGGTCCTTTCTTTCTGGCAGATCATGCCGGCTCCTCTATCAGGGGTCCCCCAGAGTGTTCGCCCCTGTTTCAGTAGGCACGCCCCAAGGTTCCCCGGTCTCTCCGCTGTTGTTTGTTATTTACGTTTCCCGCCTCCACTGCGAGATCCCCCAGGGGCTCTCCCTCTCCTATGTGGACGACTTCGGTCTCACAGTCTCCTCCGCGTCCTATCGGCGCAACATCCAGTTGCTACAAAAGCAGTACGCCAGGCTGAAGACTAGGGGTGTTACGGGGTAGCTAACACGGTAGGATTCCGAGCTAACTAGGCCGAGGATATTCGCGACAACGGAATATAGGTCAGGAAGGCTCAATAAGAATTGTTTGATAAAGTAATAGAAGAATATCGTAA
>Ga0307517_10000178_pt1 | contig 105154 bp, 139 predicted proteins | sample 23_EM_MG_FD_194515 | JGI IMG/M metagenome (GOLD analysis project Ga0307517, IMG submission 194515) | Populus trichocarpa ectomycorrhiza microbial communities from riparian zone in the Pacific Northwest, United States - 23_EM | ecosystem: Host-associated > Plants > Roots > Unclassified... | reverse complement strand
TGACACACCTGGTCTGCACAACACTAGCACTCCCCTGGTTGATATTCGACACTGTGTTGGTGTTGGTGTTGGTGTTGGTGTGGGGTGCGACACGCCCAGTCTGCGCAACACTAGCACTCCCCTGGTTGATATTTGATGCTGTGTTGGTGTTGGTGTTGGTGTGGGGTGTGACACACCTGGTCTGCGCAACACTAGCATTCCCCTGGTTGATATTTGATGCTGTGTTGGTGTTGGTGTTGGTGTGGGGTGCAACATGCCCAGTCTGCGCAACACTAGCACTCCCAGCTTGGGAAATATTATCTAGGACTTGGAAAATATTTTACAAAGTTATGAACATATTTTATCAAGCTTTGGAAATATTATCTAGGGCTTGCATCAGGCTATGAAAATATTTACAAAGCTGTGAAAATATTCCATCTGGCTTAGGAAATATTTTACAAAGTTATGAACATATTTTATCAAGCTTTGGAAATATTGTCTAGGACTTGCATCAGGCTATAAAAATATTTACAAAGCTGTGAAAATATTCCATCTGGCTTAGGAAATATTTTACAAAGTTATGAATATATTTTATCAAGCTTTGGAAATGTTGTCTAGGACTTGCATCAGACTATGAAAATATTTACAAAGCTGTGAAAATATTCCATCTGGCTTGGGAAATATTATCCAGGACTTGGAAAATATTTCATTTGGCTTTGGAAATATCTACAATGTAAGTTAAAAGATTTTTATAACTTTGGAAATGTAAATAGGAGATAAAGGTTGAAATGGAGAACCTGTAAGTAAACATAGTGATAATTCAAGTATTAAACATAATGGAATGCAGTAAAATACAACATAAATCATATGATTTAGAATAGATGAGCATCAAACAATGAACCATTAAGCCTTGAGCATTTACTTAATAGAATGCAACTGAGTAGACATAAATCATGAAAATGAAAACTACAATGAAGAAGGAGACACACCTATTGCAACCTATAAGCAAACTGAGAAGAAACTGAGTTAGTGGAATATCTTTTGTAGTATCTGCATGGAGGATAGGAAAAGCTTCAAGCTCTTCACCAAGAAAGTGGTGGTCTTATGTCATTCCAAACATTCATGCCATTGAAGGAGTGAAAGCAAGGAGGATATCCTAGAAATGGAAAAGCTGGCATCAAAAGATGGTGGTCACAGGCAGCAGAACAGGCAGCTAGGTCATTACTAGGTGGCACAGAACATATTGGATTTTATGAACTTGTAAGATGAGAATTGAAGGTCCAAAGGTCAAAAATTCAATTACTTAGAGCTATATTATAACTATTCATTATTTTTGCTCTATATCCAGGGGTGCTCACCTGGCCTAAACCAAGCAACTTCCTAATAAGTTTAATAATCAACATAAATATATGCAATGGTCAGCCATCCACAGGCATTGGTATGCTCTCATATCATCAACTGCTTAATTTTGAGGACATAAGAATGCAAATACCAAGAGATGGCATGCCAATTTTTTCTCCCATTGAAATGGTTTCTCTAATCTGGCATGGTATTGACAATTGTTTAAATTTGTTTTGGCTCAAATTTGATTATTAAAATTGGCATTAGGCCTTGTATCATAATTTCTGAAAAGGGCAGATATGTTTTTGTGCTGAGGAGTGTATTCAATGGCTTGTTATAAACCTGGAGGGGATGAGACATAATGCACTGGCATGATCACATTAATGCTTGAATGTTATTACTGTACTATTCTAAATAATAGTTCATATCTGGCAGAAGATTTGAACAAATCTCTATAACAAGCTACCTGCAGAGGCTAGAAGAAAATTAATAGGCCCAAAAACAAAATGGCCATGAGGATTCTGAAAGATGGATATTCAGGTGTGTCATGGCACTGCTGATAAGTACTCCCTAGTATGCATTGCTGCATCAAGTTTTGGCTTGACTGCATGCACGATAGGCCCAGTATTAGCCTTCTTTATAACCAGACCCCTGGCACTGCGTGACACTAGAAATATTTCTAGTATGCCTGACAAAATATTCTCAGATACTTTCAAAATATTTTTAAATCACTGCCAAGCACATAATTTTATTGAAGAAACAAAAATAAGTTCACTATTTTATTTTATTTTCAAACTTATTTTGGCTATGCCTCTTAGGACAGTATTTACCCTGGAATTAATTGCCCTAAGAGGGGGTCCAGAGTGGTTCACTGAAGTGCAATCAACGATAGTTGTCGCAAACTTGTATTATTGTCAACCTTTGTTGAGTAAGTCCCAAGTTCTTCGCCCTATCTCATAATTTTTATTTTTCCCCAGTTCAATTATCAAAATCTTTTAACGTTACATATAGCGAAGTCTCGCGGTACGTACTTACTCCTTGACTCATGGCCTGCCATGCACTTAGCGATCAATCACCCCTTATTCAGAATTCCAACCCTCGTACAAGCCGGGTGGGTTGATTTTGCTATAAGAAACGCACACCTACTAATAAGAGTAGCTACGCTACCGGGCTGCTGCTAATATCTCCTCTCGGGGACCTTCTGCGTCGAAGGCAACTAATTCTCTGCATTGTTACCTTATCGACATGCTTCACTATAGGGCTTTCAGTGACAAGCAACCTGATCGCCTTCGAAGTTCTCTCATTCCTCGTGGGGGTGGTAACTGTCACTCCACAAATCCTCATTCCCCTCGCAGCTGACCTTGCCCCTGAAAAACGGCGGGCATCCGCTATCTCTGTCGTCCTCTCTGGGCTCCTCCTCGGAATCCTCATTTCTCGGGTATTGGCCGGTGTCATTGCAGACTTTCAATCATGGAGGGTTGTCTATTATTTCGCTATCGGAGTGCAGATATTGGTTCTCCTTGGGAGCTATGTCATGCTGCCGGACTACCCCTCCAAAAATACAGACCTCACATACTTCAAGATTCTTTGGACAATGGCGAAATTTTCGGTCACTGAACCTATCTTGATCCAAGCATCACTGATCAATATGGCTTCGAGTGCATGTTTCACCAATTTCTGGGTGACTCTTACTTTCCTCCTCGGTGGACCACCATATAATTACTCCACGTAAGCATGTCCTGTTTTTCAAAACCATGGGCTTCACTTAAAATTTTTCTTAGGTTGATAATTGGCCTTTTCGGTGTAGTGGGCATGGCAGGTGTGACTATGGGTCCAGTCGCTGGCCATATCATCGATCGCCTTATTCCCTGGTACGCGTCGCTTGTTGGCGTTATGATGCTGGTCCTCCTCCAGAGCGTTCAACTCGGAGCTGGGGGTATTCACATTGCCGCCGTTATTGTCTCCACATTTGGTCTTGACGTCTTCCGCCAAATGCTTCAGGTGTCGTTGACCACCGCCATTTTTGGGTACGGGTTTCGTCATCTATCCCATTTTACACTTCGCTCATATTTTCCCCCCAAGAATCTCAACCTCAGCGAGAGCAAGGCTCAATGCGGTGTCAATCCTATGCGTAAGAAATATATGTTTCTGGACAAATCCTGGTTCAAGCAATTCTTTTTGCAGAATTTCATCGGGCAGGTGATCGGGACATCAGTGGGCACCCACATATTCATTAACTTCGGTTGGCGTGCCGGGGCCGCGTTGTCTATGGGCTTTTACGCCTGGGCAACATTCCTTCTATTGATTCGTGGACCGCACTGCAAACGATATACCTGGTTTGGTTATGAAGGAGGTCTTGAGGCGAGAAAGGTGGCCGCGGAACGAGGAAGGCTGGAAGAAGAGAAAGAAAGGGAAATTACTTCGTCATTTCCATTGAACGGGGGAAAGGACACTGCGGCAACGTCCATGACAGGGATTTCAGAAAAGACGGAAAACGACATTTTGGTATGAATAACTTACACATCCTCATTGTCGTTAATAGTATGCATTGTAGAATTGGATATAGATCCACCATTGCGCAAGCGGTCAGTAATGCCAATGGCAAAGGCTGGGGTAAGTAGAATCTGAGTAGAATATCGCGTTTTTGAACAACTGATGACACGACTGTCCAGAAAGGGAAAGACGAATCCGAGAGTCGACGTGAACCCCTTCATGTGCTCACCCGAATGGAAACTCATATCAATTGGCAGGGGCAGCTTTGCCACTGTCTCCATCTTATCAGCCGCCCCGTAGCTTTTATGTAGGTAAGTGATCTTCTCCAGTCGGACTCCAGAACTCCAAGCCGAGTTTGAAGCACTCCGCTGCCTCTACGATTTCTGCAACCATGATTCATTTTTTACAATTCCATGCCCACTCCCTTATTACGACCCAGCAGTTTCCACAAATTTCTTTTCCACAGACAGCTCAGCCATCCCGAAGGGGGGATTCCCCAGACACTCAACACTGCACACCCGACTTCACCACACTCACACCCGGATGCAGTACACTCAAAATTCTATCCACACTCGCATTTTCTGCCCATACTCACTCATTTCCCACCACACTCACCCCAATACTTAGCGCCTTCATTGTGGATAACACGTGACTTAAGTTGGTGGGATAAGCGCTGATAAGCGCGAAGGTGACTGGTGACCGTCTGTGTATGAAGGTGTCGATGGTGGACCTGTCGATATACATTATCATATTCAGGCTGGTTACGAGCCTACAACGAAATGTCGTTGCAATCCTGGACCTCCAGTCTTACGAGTTCCAATAGTAGATAAATATCCTCATGTTATTATGTATTCCAAATTTATGTTCTGCAATAACCTTATGGTTTTCTATCGGAGTTAGGGACGGCTGAAGGGAGACTCTAGGATTATATTTAATTAACATCAATTTAAGTACAAATTTCTAATGCCCGTGATCAAAGAGGGAGCTCAATATGAGAGGTACGAACATTCCAAAGGCGATCAACAGAACCCGAGAAGTAGACTTCATATCGCCAGGAAGTGTGCTGTGGCTTGAGACTGGTTGAAGAACTGTCGCAACATACAGGAATGTTCCGCCCTATAGTTTCACACGGAAGGCTCAGTAAACGCACGGTTAAGGTCTCCCCCCCCATAAAAACGCACCGAAATCAAAAGAGCCGTGCCTATCAAGTTCCCCTCGTTGCCTTCACCAAGGGATGAAAATAACACATAAGATGCAATGGCGCTCAGTGGCGTAGAGGCACTGAAAATTGCGAGATATTTTTTACAGTTCGGTCGAGAGAGACTCGTTGAGAGAAGTGAGGTGGTAAAAGCCAAAGATGTTGGCGCTTTTGGCAGATTAATCAAGCCCACGGCGTTTGCAATAGCCTCGAAGGTCTCGTACCTTTGTGAATTATGAGGGCAAGAAATACGACAAATGACATCGCGCTGCTCTTGCTTGTTAGAGTATTCTCTAAATTAGCGACGCCTAGAGCAAGACCATCTGCGGATCCGTGGATTGCCAGGCCTAGTAGGAGAGGAAAAGCCCGGTCCTTTCCTGAATTTGAATCAAGGGATATTGGTGGAAACGACGCAGCTGTATGGTCTGTAGCGCGTCCTGCTTGGTCAAGATCTCCAAGCTCAGCATCAAATTCTATGTTTGAGGGACCATCGAGCCCTTTTTGAGCAAGAACTGGGACACCATCCAGGGAATGCGAGTGAGAATTCGGGGAGATTAATTGTTCCATGATGAACATGACCGTAAATCCAATGATCAAGGATAGGGCAATACGACCAGTTGGCGGTTTCCCAGGATTTGCCTCTACTGTTGCTTCAACCCCTCTAGTTTTCGTGGAAATACTTCAGTTCTTGATGAGGAAAAATCGGAGGATGCACACACTCTGGTATAATCACGCCCAAGGCTGCGCCGAGAAGAAGCCCTGTTCCAAGAACAGAAAGACGTTCCAAATGGTTTTCTGGAACAAGATATGTATCTGCACTTATGAAGGGTAAAATACGACATTCGGCGTACTGGAGAATGTGTAGGATAACGGGAGCATTCCGACTCCAAAGGTGGCTGCACCAAGAATCGCCGACATGACAAGAAGTTGTAAGACCATGGAGTGCTAGATTCCCGGGGTATAATCAAGAGTAAAGTTGAACACGCTGCGGAGAGGACGTCCGTTCAACGTCCGTTTCATTGAACGTGTTACGTCGCCAATCAAACTTCCCGATTTTGTTGAGAACCCGCACGTGGTGCTACGCAGTGAATCCAATCATTTCGAGCTCAACTCCCTTCTACCATGTCTGTCTGTCCTCCATTCGCCCCATTCTTCGGATTTGCCGGTGTCGCGTCAGCTGTAAGGCTTCATTTATAAAACTATGTTTCGGTACTAAATTCGTTGGGGTAGATGGTCTTCAGCAGTACGCAGTTCATTGCACATTTATCCCAGCCGGTCCTTCTGATACCTTCTTCTTCTGAAAGCCGTTGGCGCTGCATTTGGAACATCTAAGGCAGGTATAGGCATTGCAGGTCTTGGAACCTTCAAGCCAGAACTCATCATGAAAGTACGTGTTGCACAAATGGTTCCAAGGTAGTTGACTAACTGATTGTTAGTCGCTCATCCCAGTAGTCATGTCTGGAATTATTGCTGTATACGGTCTCGTGGTGTCAGTACTGATTGCAGGGGCGAGTGAGTTGTTTTACAACACTGTAAAATCGTCTATTTAATTTATCCAATCTCCCGCAGTCAAACCAGCCGACTATTCATTATTTGCTGGGCTTGTTCACCTCGGCGCGGGTCTAGCTTGCGGGTTCACAGGGATTGCAGCTGGCTACGCAATTGGGTTTGTTGGTGACTCGGTGAGTGGCTGCCATTCGTAACTTATATTTTTGCTCATGGCCTGTTTGCTCAGTGTGTACGCGCCTATGTCCACGAATCAAAAGTATTCGTTGCGATGGTTCTTATCCTCATTTTTGCTGAGGTACTGGGACTTTATGGGTTTGTCTTCCTACTTTTCAATGAACATGAATGACTTAACGACTTTGTGCAGCCTCATCGTTGCACTCATTATGAACACAAGGGCTATGGCATCAACCTGCTAGGATTCGCATTGGGATTTATTACCTTTCTCTTTACCCATTTACTGAGATGGTGGAGACCATAAATTATTTGAAAGTGGTTATGAAAAAGGTGGTCATGACATCATGGCTAACGAATTACATGCGAAGTACAACGACGGAACACGGGATATGAGGCTATTAAGGCCTTCTCCCGCGTGGAACATCCGAACCTGAATGACTACGTCTAGGGACGCGTCGTTTGAGGTCTCTTTCCCTTGAGCGTGAGCCACTAGAATTTGATTCGGACGATGAACTGGAGTCAGAATCCGACGATGAACCACTCGACGACGGAGAGTCACTATCAGAGTCCGAGGAAGAGTTCGAGTCAGAACTGGATGTCGAATGGGACCTGTGAGGTTGCGATTCATGACTTAGTTTTGGCGTATGAACTGGGAGACGAAACATACCGCTTGGTCTTTTTCCTCTTGGGTAGAGCATCTTTATCTTTGCCTTTTCCTTTCTCTTCCTTGGATCGTTCTTTTTCTCGGGCCTCGAGGATCTTATCTGCGGTACCAACACTATAAGGAAAGCGCGAAAGTTAAGAGTTGTATATTCTTTGAAATACTTAAATAACTGACGGCTGCTTGAATTCCTCTGGGACCTCAACAGAAGGTTTTCCGTCCGCTTTAAGCTTCGCAAGGAGGCGCGGATTTTCGAGTTGTTGTGTGCGTGAAGGACGAGAAAGATATGGACGAGTGTTCTTGCATTCGTAGATGAAGTGTCCTCAAAATTGAACATCCGTCAACACATATGATACTAAATTACAAGAACACTCACCTCTTCCTAGACACTTTTGGCAGATCGTCGAGGTTGTTGCTCTTGGTTGATTAGATGAACGACTTCCGTGGGGTGCGTACTTGGACATGGTGGTCGTTGAACTTGAAGTGAGGATGCTTTGGTAAGTAAATCATTGGCAAGGGGAAGGTAGCGTGAGAAGTTTCTTCCTTTTCTGATTGCTACAACAACTCGCTCTAACTTTTCAAGTTTTCGGTCATCCACTTCCTTCTCTTCTCCGACTCGACTGTTAGATATCGGCTTGAGGACGTCTTTCCTTGAGCTCTCTTTACGCTCGAATTTCTCGTAAGATATTAATAAGTCTATCATGATTCACAGCCTGACCAAATCTGATTGGATTGACAGATTAAGATGACTCGTTCATGCGATATTAAAAGACCTCAGCCTCTGTTCCAATTTACCAACAGGTGATTTAGAACAATGGGCGGCAGCGCTTTCAGTGCAACTTTGGCATCATCTGCGTTCCCTCGTTTACCTCGCGCAGTCTACCTTGCTCTCAAGGCGCGACTTTCCCCCACGATTGCTGAACTTTACGCATGGGTTGGTGTGCCTCATGAAGCCCCCGATAAGAAAGATCACGGCGATTTGGATCTACTGGTGACAATCCCTAAACCTCCTCATAATTGCTCCATCCCACATGAGATAATAAAGCGAGCGATCGGTGCTACTCATGTCGTCCCCATGGATGGCAACCGGACATCGAACTATGCTGTTCCTATACAGCGAGGTGAATGGGCACGTTTCGGCCATGCTGAGGAAGAGGAAAAAAGCCGCTCTGCTAATGAAGACGGCGAAATGTATTATCAAGTAGGTATTTACAAGCGCGCAGTAGTGCCATTCTTTAACATTCCATTCATTCCAGGTTGACATTCACGTCTGTTCGGACAAGGAAGAGTGGGATAGAATTACCTTCTTCCATGCATATGGAGACATGGGAATGATACTGGGTCTGATCGCCAGAAATAGTGGCTTAGCCCTGGGGGCGAAAGGGCTAAAGGTATTACATCCTGTTGATATCTTCAGTCTCACCAAACAGCCTTCATGAAATTTGACCAGATTCCAAATCCCCCGAACCCTCCATTTGATTTAAGCGAATCTTTCGACGAAATAGCCCCATTTCTAGGCTATTCTTTGAAGACTTTTCATGAAGGCTTCAAAACAAACCAACAAGTATATGAATGGGCCGCATCATCAAAATATTTCGACCCAAGGGGTTTCCGAACGCAAGGACCTGGGATCACCAAAGTCAAGGTTGAACGTACGATGTACGCGGAGTTTGTTAAATGGGTGGAAACGAGAGCTCCTACGACCAGCTTGAATTTCCTATCTCGAGAAGAAAGGCAGAGACAAATTCGGGAAGAAGCGCTCATTTTCTTCAACAAAAAGGAAGAGTTCGAAAGCCTTGCTAGGGACCGGCAGAACAGGTCAAGGCTCAAGGAAGTCTTTTCTGGTTCACGCGTTCGTGACTGGGCCGAATTGGGCGAATATTGGAAGAGTGTAAAGTTGATCATGGACGAGGTTAGAAGGCGAATGGGTGGGGAGGAGGCCATCTTGGAATTTCTGAATAAAAATTCGGAAGATGATCTGAAGAAAATCGTCCTTCAGGTCAAAGATGATCTCGGCATTGTGTCGCATTCCCAGGATGTCAGCACTAGGGCTCTGGTAGACTAGCTGGCCAGGCCCACGTTGCTGTCGGCGTGCGCATAAATTTGTCTATCGATAGCGAGAGACAATTAAATAATGATTACTGCAGTTGCACCGATTGAAGGCAAATCTAGGCGTAATCTAAGATTTCGATATTGGTCCAACGATTAATTAAGCAGAGTCTGCCTCGGAAACCATCGAACGCGATCATGTCACGGCTCTGGAAATCTTCGGAAAAATCCAATGTCTTGACATTCATCGTCCACACAGAACCCTGTTGCCGTCGAATGTGATGTGCTAGGACGACGGGCCCTGGAGATGAGTGGGTTACTGCCAGACAGATACCAGACGATGCGCTCAACGAAAGGGCAGTCGTTGCAATCCCCACGTTTAATGTTGTATGGGCTCTCGTAGTGAGGGTAAGTGTCTCAGTCGAATCCACGAGAGCATCAAAGACGTGGAGACCTATTTTTGATGTCCAAGTTGTGGGCGAACGACCGACATAGACGAGGGCAAGAAACGTGGTTTTTGTTCGTTGTCCTCTTGCGTATGTTGTTGATTGAGGCGGATCGTGATGAGCTTCGACGAGTTGGACGTTGGAAATTGCGTGAGGATATATTCCAGAATGAGATTTAGGAAGTTTTGACTGTGATGTAGCTGCGCATGGAGATGTGGGAAGGGGATACATGTCGACCAATGTTTCGCTACGCAGTGAGAACATAAGATATAGGTATCGGGATGTGATCACATAGTTCATGCAATTGAGATCAGAGAGATTTCGGACCTTTTCCTGGGGCAGAACGTCAGAGAAAGGCACTCAAAGCAAGGCAATCGACGTACATGCATAGGGAGATAGATAGTAGAACAAGATGGTAAGTGGAACAGATCCATAGGATCATCGGGAGATGAGAACTCTCTGATGGGCAAAAGCCAATCATAGTCCACTTTTATGCCAACCACATTAATCGCAGGTATTTCCGCGTGGAGATTAACTTCATAACTACTAAAATTAACCTTCAACACACAGCTAAAAACCAGTTGAGTGAGGATCTAAATGATTAGAACCTGGACTGGACGTACATCGTGTGAGGTGTGTTGGAAACAAAAGAAACCCAGACAACGTTTGGGCCCTCCCCATTCGCATTGACTTGATGGTTAAGATAGCCAGTCATGGGCATTACCGACAAACAAGGATAGGTCAAAACCGGCGTCGCCATGTCGTCTCCATCCAGGTCATACCAAGAAATGCCAGTACTCTCCGCTAGTTGGAGAAATCTACCACTAATTACATTTGAATCGAAATCATAGGTCGGAAGCGTGCGCGGGAATCGTCGTCGAGTGTAAACGGCTGGTTTATCAGAAGTCCAGTTCTTGTTGATTTTGGCAGCACGAACGAGTGAACGTTCTAATTCCAAGGAATTTTGCGAAGACAGGGGTCCTTTTTGCAAGAGAAGATCTGAGCGTTCGTAAACGTTAACCCACACACTCCTTTGGTATGTTGCCTGTCGAAGTCGCCGACACACCTATGAGTTTTTTCTTTTACTTCAACACCAATTAAATAGGAATAGAAAAGGAGGACATACCTGTCGAGTTCGCACGACGTCCTCAACCAAAAGGTGGCCCAGGATCTCATAAATAATGTCCAGAGGAAAATCCCCAAAATCAACCATAATCATAGCAAGGCGTATTCTGCTGCATCAAGGAATCGGATGGAGGTCCAAGGTCGAACGCGTTTGAAAATACATACCTGGAACCTTGCGACTCTCCTTCCTACAGATCGAGGGTCCGTTTTCGGCACGAGTGATCCCTGTACCCCACAGTTCAGGCGGAAGTGGAGATAGATGGCTTTGATGATGGCACGGGCTGACAAGCTTTAAGTGCAGAATATTCGAGCTCGGACCGACGGCCAAAACAACCATTTTAGGTGGACTGGCCACTTTTACATCTCAACGCTGCTGAATGCGCTTGGTTCCTGATAACTTACCGATCTCACACTATTCCTTTTTGTCTTTCATGCCAAGGAAAGGGATGCAAAGCCGCCTATCTCCTTCATCGAGATTTCTTGTAAGGGGTATTCCGAGCTCGGGGATGGACGGCATCTTGATTCATGAATAGTTACGGCCTTGCCAAATAATAGGTTTTATATTACCTAGGGTAATTAGCATCTCTATCGAGGCTAATGCCAAACAGTACAACGGAAGTTAGCGCTTGAAAAGCCGAATGATGTCTTTGACAGGAGGCCGCATGATTGATGCTAATGAATAACAGTACTTACCAACAAGTTGTCCCAGGGCCAGTTGTTTGTGCGAGACGAGGCCAACATTGAACAAGTGAGCTGGGCAGGGCCGGGATGACCGGACCGGCTGACTAATTAAGTTGTGGGTCAGTACAATGGCGGCTAACCTTCCTCATTGTACTTTGGTGGCGTATTGTTTCTTTCCATTATAAGTATGTTTCTCCCTTTTCCTGGACTAAGACTTTTTGGACTTCTTCCGCTCGGCTGTGCCCTGCACCTTCACTCATTTTACTATACGCTCTTTCACGACTCTCGCCATGCAGCTCCATGCCCCTCTCTTCTGCTTGCTTACGCTCTTTTTTTCTACCAGCGCATATGTCATTCCCCTACGACGCGTCAGAATTCCATCCAATATCCGCAGATCTCCCAGTGAGAACGATGTTTTGGAAAATAGGAGTGCACGATTTGTTATGAAGAGGCAAGAACCCTCGATAGCACCCTACAGTATCATCACTCTTGCCGCTGCCGCTTCGGCCACTTCTACGACCCCAACCTCTCAATCGACATATCCGTCGTCTATTGCTTCACCTGCGCCGATCTCAACGTCCACACTTGACTCGACTACTACAACCGATGCGGCTCCTCAACCCTCTCAACCACCTATTGATAGCGATGGGTCCAGGAAATATGTGGTTGCCCACCACATGGTAGGAAACACATTCCCTTATACACCTCAAGATTGGGCGGACGACATATCGCTCGCTCATGCATCAGGAATCGATGGATTCGCATTAAATATGGGCACAGACGATTGGCAGCCCGCCCAGGTAGCTAATGCGTGAGTTTTATCCCATGGCTGGGGCAACAACAGTAAATTTAGCTATTCAACCTTCCTTTCTAGTTATGAAGCCGCAAAACAATCTGGGCTTGATTTTAAACTATTCCTGTCTCTTGATATGTCGTGAGTATTTTTTTTTCAATGCTTTCTTTCTGTGCTGTTTCTGATTTTTTTTTTCCCAATAGCTCCTTTCCTTGCGATTCTCCCAACGACGCACAAAATCTCCGTAACATTGTCAACACGCATGTTTCTCACCCAAACCAACTTCAATACGCATCCCGCGCCTTTGTCTCTACCTTTGCGGGGGAATCATGTAATTTTGGTCAAGGCAGCGTACCAGACGGCTGGAAGAATCAGTTCACCAGACACCCAGACCTTCAGGGGAAGATCTATTTCGTTCCCGCATTTTTCATCGACCCAACTAGATTCAAGGACTTTGCGGACGTCATGGACGGTGACTTTAACGTACGCACCTTTTATACGCCAGGGTAACACAGTTTGAAGAATATTTTGCAGTGGAACTCGGGTTGGCCTATTCAAGTTACGAGTGCCTTCGCCCAGAATGCACTCGCAGAACAGACCAACAAGAAGGAAAGGCCCAATACCTCTCTACTTACTGCAGGTTCCATTGCAGGCAGCTTGGCGAAAAAAGTCGAGGCTGCGGTCGAATCCACTCTTACCGACCTCCAACAAGCACTCACCAAATTCATTGGTACCACTGATACGGATGACGAGCATTTATCGGGGTTAGCGACTCTCCAAGGAACTCTTCAGGCTCGTGATGGAGAGTCCTCAAAAAGAGCGTACATGGGTGCGGTTTCACCTTGGTTCTTCACTCATTATGGTGCAGATTCTTTCAATAAGAATGTGCGTTTAAGATTTCTCGTATCAAGTTTCGTTTCTCACTTGAGATTTCTTTTAGTTCGTCTTCCTTGCCGACCAACATCTCTATGCAAAACGGTGGGAATCCCTGATTGGCTCCCGAGACCAATTTGACATCGTCGAAATCCTCACTTGGAACGACTATGGAGAGTCGCACTACGTGGGTCCTATTAAGGGATCCCAACCTAATAGCCAGGCTTGGACTGATGGAATGAACCATACTGGTAGGTTTTCTATTCTTATTATTAATGCAACGGTTTATTGACGACAATGAGCAGCATGGTTGGAATTAACCCAATACTATTCCACTGCCTTCAAGACTGGACAATATCCCGCGATTGAGAAGGACAAGATCATTATGTGGTCTCGTCCCCACTCGGCCACGGCCGGAAGCCCAGACCCCGTCCCAAAGCCAACAAACTTTGACATCGTAAGTGCATTGTCCTGCCATCCGACCCGCCTATTGATTGTACTTTCTTTCCATAGCTCCAAGATGCCGTCTGGGCTGTCGTGATGACCACTGCTCCGTCGACCGTCACCCTTTCAGTGTCCCCAACCAACTTCAAAAACTTCGATGTCCCTGCCGGCGTCTCAAAACTCGCTATCCCCATCACACCTGGTGGAACTATGAAGGGCATTATTCAGCGTGGTGGCGAGACCATCGTCGAGCTGAACCCCACCCAATTTACGTTCGAAGGAAATCCTCAAAGTTTTAACTTTAATGCCTTCGTTGCAAGCGCAACTGCGGATTAATCGCCCTTGCCCATGATACCTACTTAAGTAGATCACGATCATCACGAATTAATTTGGAAGCACTAGAAAATTGTATTCATGGTATTATTATTTGACCGGGTTCTTCTTTCCTTACGATAGGTGTACCTCTACTTTGTATTTTTCAACTTGATCTCGTCGGTATGCCTGTAATTTTCGCCCTCGGTTTTGAGCTAGTATCATTATTTGACCGGGTTTTATCCTTACGATAAATGTACCTTTACTCTGTATTTTTAACTTTATCTCTTTTAACTTTATCTCGTCGGAATGCCCGTAATTTTCGCCCTCGGTTTTGAGCCAGATGGCCCCTAACTTTAATCGAAGATCAATTCTCACATCGGGAAGGCGCAGACATAACTTATCAAGGGGTAATTAAACAAGATAAAGGCAAAGAGGATCAAAAGATGGGTATGTAGTCCTGTATCCTATCCTTTGCATCCTGGGCAATACATTCCGCGATCCAAGTCAAGTTACGAATTTCCTGCTCCTTCAGCTTCATGTAGCTGTAGAATATACCGTATTGGAACTGCTGCATGAATGACTGCTTGTTCAGGTGCACTTCCATTCGGAAGAACCGATCCTCGAGGTGGGGGGTGGCGTCATCGTAGCCGCCGCCACTGCCCTGAGAGCCGCCCAGGTCATTGAAGAAAGAGCGGTATTCAGAGATGCTCTCGCATGCTAAGCGAACTTGGTCGATCTCGTCCGCCCTAGCGAGTTGGTTGTTGCCCTCCGGCCAGAGACGTCCGATGGCGGGGAACAGCTTGGCACGTTGTTCCTTGGACAGCTCGGTATTGAATGAGTTGATGGTAATGTTGACGGTACGCCGGTCAGCCTCGAAGGCGAGGATCTTGTGCATCACTTCAGATGTAGGGGAAGGCAAGGTCGAGCAGAAATTGTAGAAGTCCTCGAGGTAGGCTTTGTATACCGTATTACGAATAATTTCAATATTGAGGTCATCCAGGTCTGTTGCAGAGAGACAGTCCCGGAAGTATGGAGCTGGAAAGGATACTTCAGGAAGATGTACGCATTTTAAACTAAAGTACTCACCGAGAGGTGTTTCTACCAAAACGCTCTGGTACAGCTCTTCCACATTTGTTGCAACGCACAAGGCGGGCATCGTATCGAACACGCCCAACGGATGGCAGCGCTCGAGGAGTTCATGGGTGTCGCGTTCATGTAACGTTCCAGTGATCAATAGAACGACATTGTCAATCATGTATGCGTAGCTGGCTCAAGTTGCGCAGTGGTAAGAAACGTGGTTGTGGGGCAATTTACAATCAAAACGCACGTAATGTACTCCAAAAACTTTGCTAATGGTTGCACTGCGTTGTTTCGCAGGTAGTTGAATTGGTCAACCAGAATCTGCGTAGCTTTATCCGCGATGGTTGAGGTTGAGATGGGGAGGGGTTCATTGGCGAGGAAATTGCCATAATCGGTGGCAGACAATTGAGTTCGAAAATCTTGGGTATGTCCATGAGATGGAACGCTATTCCACGAGAAAGACGAGCACACCTTCTAGCGTCTCGCATTGCGCCAAGTTGGCATACTGGTTTTGCGTGAGGACGCCAGCTTTGTATCCTCTTACAACTGCCTCCAGAAACCCATTATCGACCTGTCCATGAGCTTGTATGTAAGTTGAGCTTTATAACCAGATAAAAAGAAACAGAGATACAGTACATTGAAGAAGAGAGCCTCCATTAAGTGCACTGCCAGCTGCGGAACTTTTGGTCAGCTCTTGCTCAACGACCTATTTTCTCACGCTTCATTCTTCGTTAATACGTCGCGTCATGTTCCCTCAATCGCGTCATGTCGCCCCTCAAGTCGCGTCGAGACGCCGTTGCCATTTCAGCTAATTTCAATTTCAGTTTTAACGGACAACCCCTATAATATTCAAAGCAGAGGTTCATCCAAGTGACTATTACTTTCAATTTCCAGGACTGTTCAAACTTTCTATGTCTACCCTGGGCTTGGGATCCTTCAACTAAATATACCTGGCACGAACAGCGATCAAGAAGCAAAGCCATTACACACCATCTCCGAGCTGGTGGAAAATTTTGTCGAAAAATGATTGAAAATGCCACACTGACGAGCTCACGAACCCAATCGAGGAAATTTATGCAATAGCTCATCTTTCTGCAATGTGGCTCTTTCTTATTGTCAAGGAAAATTAGGCATCATGTTGTCCTCACATCTTTCGCTCATGGCGCAATCACTGGACTTTTGTTGCGACAAATTTAAATTTGCCAATACAAGCTGCGAGTTCTATACTCACATGCTCATGGACTCACACACCACTGAAATGTTTATGATTTGAAGCTCAAGATTACATAGACATTACAATGTCATGAGCATTACGAACTCAGTACTTCTTGTGCTGGCAACCCTAGAATATACTGAGTCGTCTTCTCTTCCCAATGTGCATATTTGGTGGAATCTATGAACCGCTGCGCCACAAAAGAGGCCATCATGGTCTCTGGAACGACAAAAAGAATAATCCACTTTCCAGCATTGAGCTCGGGAACCCTGTGTTTGAGGGATTTCTGGGTATCTGCCAGCCCTTTGAGGCTGATAGGGTGGTCCCTGCTACCGGTGACCTGAATGGGGATAAGGGACCGGTATCCAGGTCGTGATATTTCATGCTGGTACAGGAAGGAATCGAATGATGGGAAGACAGGAGAAATAGGCCGGAGGTAACATGAATGGCCATCATTGACAGCAGTTGCCAATTGGCCTGAAAAATGTTGAATAGCGCCAAAATTCCAGTGTCTTGTCTCAGATGAAAATTCAACATCAAAATTGATGGAGCGATCTTCGAGCGAAAATATAGTGAACCTTCGAGGTTCAGTGATAGACTGGAAAAATCGATGAACTTTATTTTCGAACAACTTCCCGTTGAGCCAGGCACCAGCAGGGCACCCTTCCAAGGCTCGGTATAGTCTATAAGCAGCATCGGCGCCCTGTCTGTCAATTTCCGCAAACATATGCGACAGCGCCCAATCTGAAATTGGCCGCACGAGACAGCTCGCCAATTGCCTGCTTGGGAGACCTGGATATATCTCAAAGGCCCGGTGGATCGGTTCGCCGGTGTTTGCTTGGGAAATGGCCTGGTGTAAATCTTTGCATACTTTAATCGCAGAAATGATGTCTTTGGAGGTGTCCGAAAGCGCAGCAGGGGAAACTGCCGCACCAAGACATTGACGAGGATTATTCCCACTTACACGGATAACTGCCTGAAGTCGTTGGAGGGGGAGGTCGATGGGTGCTAGAAACAATCTAAATTGGATTAGGCAAAGTAAATAACCAAGTCAGAAGAATAAACGAACGATGCCACAAGGAATTCTTTTGGCAACCATGGTTCCAAGACAAACACGGCCTTCTCGTCCCGAACTAATTGAGTGAGCCAACGTCGGTCTTTTCTACTCCTGGGCGGCGACGTTAGGAGAACTCGAAGGTTGCTGGGGTCGAGGAGATAACGATGAGGTGTGCATATCTCCGTGTCTGCATCAACAAGGACAAGCACATCATCTCCTGAAATATCGATTCTTTTACTTCGACACTCCACCTCATCACGAATGATGAAGCGGTCTCCCCCAATGTCTTGAAAGACAAAAGGCTGGGCGCGAATGAGGCAAAGGATCAGAATATAGTACAGTAGGCAGGTCTTACCTTTTGAAAATTAGTCTGTCAGCTGGAAGTACGAGTACAAAGCAATAACAGCACTCACCAATGCCAGGTTGACCTGTAAAGACAGCGCCTCCGCCGATACCCTTTTCCCGCTTATTAAAAATATCCACCATGTTATCCCACTCCTTTCGAAGGAGCATTAACTGTGGGGTGCGTGTAAAGTGGGTTAATTCAAGGGCTCCCAGGTCCATGTACCTAATGGTACAGGGCAAAATCGCTGTGTCTCCCGTAGAAAGGAAAACTGCATCCTCTTCAATATATGAGTCGGGATCAGGAACAACGTCCATGGCGTTAGCATGCACGGCAGCTGCATCCATGGAAGCAGTGTCCACGGCGTCATCTTCATCCGTCTCCACGACGTCAGAGGGTATGGGCGAGACATCATGGGCGGTGTTAAAAACCAGCTTTGGGACGAGGTTGTCATTGGGCGTTGCGTCAAAATGAGAAGCAGAGGCGGTAGAGTCGGCAAAGCTCCTAGAGCGCAAGAAGTCAGCCTTGATGGCGAGAACATTTTGGGCCACATAGGTGTCAGAATTGCGCTCCGGATCGTGACTATGCAGCTGACGTTGCAGTCCGATGAAATCAGCTTTAGTCAATGTTGCCGTACGGAATAAATCGTCAAAAAATTGGCGCTTTCCCCACAGTTTAGTATGAAGCTCACTCAGCCAGATTGGCAGAGAGAGGGCAGAAGAAGGCGGCGACATTGTCGCTAAGGGTATGGTTAATCGATCACCGTCGACACCGCACTCACTAGAACGCGATATAATAACGCTTAGAACATCATCTGGAGGCTGTTCCTCCCAGGATTGCGAGATGTGATTCGTCGAAATCAACCGCTCACATTTTTCGAGCTTGATAGAACGAACAAAAGTGTTGTTAAGACTGGCAAAAGGTTGTTGAATCTATCTGGGAGTCAGGCATTTGCACCAAACCAGTACAGTTCACCCACCTTCCAAAGTTTCATATGTGACACGGCGATGCGTTCTAGTGGCATGATTGCTTGCTTTAGCTTAGAGATTGTGTCCCCAAATTTCATATTGACTTGGAACAAGTGGTCTGGATCGAATTTGTTATCTTGAACCCAGCACCACAAGTTGATATTTCCATCCATATTGAGGTCAGTGGAATCAACTGGATGGATAATGTTGAAGGAGATTAAAAGGGGTCTCAGGTCGTGAGAAAGAGCAGGTGCACGTGACATCATTTGCTGTCGACGGCTGAGGCAGTGGTTACTGTACTGAATATTGATCTCTTCAAAGGACAGAGTCCAGATTCTTGACAAGAGATTTATTTTCGTTGTTTGCTCAGAATGGCTGTACCCCCCCATAACCATCATGGGTAGAGCCATTTAACATTCAGTCTTTAGCCTGTATTCATGTCATATCATTCCTTGAACAACGAAAACTCGTTAGTTCAAGATAAATATATAAAAAGGTCTCCTTAGTGGAAGACCTTTGCTCTTACAGCTTATGCTTTTCTCCTCGGGTCGGCTAACGTTCTTCGCGGATTCGCTGAATAGTCTGAGTTAGCCCGGTGCAAACGTTTCGATACAAGGCGAGTGCAGTCCCCAAACAAATTACGATTGGCGACATTGGTACTATCGCGGGGTAAGGATTTTTCGACGTTGATCATCCCCACATTGCAGAGCTGATTTATAGGCCCAGCCTGAATGCACATCGTTTCCACACGCTTCATATCATTTCCATTGGCTACCTCCTGTTCTTAGTTCTGGTCACACTCCACCTTTCTACCTGGACGGGCCATGAAAACAGAAGGCGTGATCTCGTTGCCACTGCAGCCACTCCAAAGAAGACCATTCACTATCAACGCCTGAAGAAAAGCAACGTTTTTTTATTTCTTTCGTTTTATTACTACGAGGGCTTTGTAGTGTTGGTGCAATAATGTATTTAATATACGAATATGCGAAATCATCCTGTGTGTGCATGCATGTATGGAATGGTGTACAATTGAGTGTCAGGAACGAGAGTAAGAACCGAGAACAGGGAACGTAGGAATTTAAACAAATATGGGCTTGCGCCGCTTCGTTCGTCGGGTTGTGTAATCGCCGTACTCTTCGTCATCAGAGTAGTCATCCACGAACTCTATGTGAGGATGCTTCAGACGATTCTCGTGTTCGATCTTACGCAAATTGCGAAGTTTTGTTGTCAAAAACTTTAAAAAATCGTTCTAAACAGAAATGTTAATGGTTGATTTGAAAATTTGCGAATAATCCTACCTTTTGTAATCGAACTCTTGCATCTGGGTTACTGGATTTCTCAACCTGTTTCTTCAAGATGTTGTACTAGCGGACCAAAAAGTCAGGGAAAATGTATTGTGTGTGTGTGCCATGATCACGAACCTTGCGTGTTTCTTCTTTCAGAAGTTGACCAAGGTGTTTGATCCAGAGTTGAAGATTTGATTCATGCTGAACTTTCTTCTCTTCCTGAATCATGTGAATGTCGATCTCATCTTCGGCGATGGCTTCATCATCGGAGTCAGGTACAACATACGACTGCACCGTGACCACAGCTGAGCGCCGAGGCCGTTTCTTGCCTCGATTCGAAAACGGCGGGGTACGCAGTAATGAACCCTCGCGCGGTGCTTCAACCTTGATTCTACCCTTAGCTAAGAGGAATTTCTCGGCATCCGTCTTGGATATGTAGTCGTGCTCGTCGCGGTAGAAGTTTACTCCCGCTTCTACTTCGGTCCATATGTAGAAGTTCTGCATAGGAGAATCAGTTCAATACAATGTATTCATTTCTTATCTCGGAAGCCACATACTGGAGCTCGACCAAGATGAGCAAGGACCTCGAAGTGCTTGAGAGTCACCGGTACATGAGCAGATGCACTGTGCAATTGGGAAGGTTCCGAACACATGAGGTAAGAATGTAGCATCTGAAAATGAGATTAGTGCCTATCCTAGGGTGCAGACAAAAACTTACGCTGCAGTTGTCATTGATGACGGCATGCGTCATGAAGACGGCGGTCACAGCACTTTTGGAACCATAGTAACTGCGAATCCATTTCCCGACGTGTAGGGGATCTAAATGTTCTTTGTTATTGAATACGATGTAAAACAAATGGCATGGCATTGAACCTTGGGGATATCGGAATTTGCTGGAAATATCAGACACTCCGTATGAATAATGAATTCTCCGTCGTGAACGAGTGGGTGTAGCTTCATCATGGCGAATCATGGTTGTCAAAGATTCTTGGCTGATCTCGCCCTACATTTCAATTTATAAAAATTTTATAAGTTTAGCTTTCCCTTGATATCATGACTTACTAAAGCTGATGGGCTTTCGGGCTCAGGTGAGCTCGTGACTTGGACATCATGTTTGATATCCATAACATCCGTCCCATTCTTCATAGCGTCGGTCTGCTCCAGGATCACGGCTGCTTTGCTTTGCTCCGAAACGAGATTGTCAATGGTATGTACCTCGCCCACACCATAGCGCGTAAAATCGTGGCACAGACTGGCAGTATAAGAGGGAAGCAAATAGGTTTTCGAATCCCAACTCGGCAAATCCTGAAGGTAGATTTGATATTTCCGAAGGGCTAGTCTGGTTATCAGACTAGCTATGCTTGGAAATCCCTCGGTAAGGGATTTTAAAAGTTTCCCCTGATTATGAGGACAGGATAGTCATCAACTGGGCAGGTGATAAAAAATTGATTTTCATGAAACGCACCTTGCATGCAATCTCCAAACATCTGGATGCGACCTCCTCTACTAAACTCTCGATCTCACCAACATTCATTCCTTTCAACCCGCCATTATTAACAATGACCTCCCGGCGAGCAAAGCTAATAACAGAGTGATATCTCTCGATGAAGGGGTTGATAAGGACGTTAAACAAGTCTCGTCTTGTAATGGGTGTAACGCCAAGGGTTTCTAGTTTTGTGCGGATGGCGGAATGCGTTAGGTATAAATTATCTGCTGAAAGAAAGACGACGACGAGCACGACCAAGCGGACGACGGCGTGGTCTGAGGGGAAGTCTGTGAATAGATGGAGAAGATTATCTCCAGTGCTGACATTGCAGATCGACCGTGTGGTGAGGAAAGTCTATTACAACCGGGAATGCATCAGTTTCCGCGCAGTCGATGAAGTATCAGGGCGAGTACCTGGAGGAAATCTTCGACGAGAACTCTAATATGCCACATGAACAGGAGCATAATAACAAACTTCGGAAGCACGTACGATAACTCAAATCGAAGATGACCAGACTTGTCGAGCAACTTCAGGGCAGTATACCCGATTTCATTGGATTTCGCTTCCATGCACACCTCCGCTGCCACGGTACGGCTCACGAACATGCTAAATTCAAATTTGCAGGTTGAGATTAGTTGAATTGCGATGAAAATAATGTAACGTACGCAGGATCGAGCTTACAAAGCTCCCTGACGTTGTCCGCGATGTCCTCAGCATGAGCCTCACTTGAGAGAGCTGGCTTCTCAAACATTTTCCGAAAAACCAAATCGCGATGCTGAAAAGAATGGACATGTACATGAATACGTTTGTGTGGGAAAAAAGAAGATGCGATATTACTTTATAGTCCATGGAAAACCCATTGGAAATTGCGGAAGGAAGGAGCTTTGGTTCGATGGCCAGCGCTAATGGGAATTGAGACATAATAGGATCCTTGGATTGTCCGCGTCGCATCAGTTGAATATGGTAGAATTCATGCACGCAACTCACCTTATTACAGAAGGGAATAAACTGCTCATAAATTTGGGGTAAATAGCGGAACAAATCCTGGCGTCAGTGTACACACGTTATAGGTGTCCATTAAGATTTTGATAGTCTCCCAAGTCACTGATTTCATCTGGGGTGGAAGCCGACTTTCCTTCAGAAATGTCGTGAATATGGAACCGTCATCTTCCCCCTGTTAAACGAGTCACGGCATTGCGAAATCTAGGCAAACACGAATTTACCTTGCCCCGGGGAATTTCCCCATACCGGTCTTCGGAAAGTTTGAGAAAGTAAGCGAAGACTCGTAGAGGTACATTTTTCACCCAGGGAGTTTTGATAAAGTGGGTTTGAGTGTGAAAGTAGTGGTGCATTGCAACTTGGATGAGATATCGAGAGAGGTGCGCCCCGCTGCTTAATAGGATCTGGATTGACGGTGGTATGTCAGAACTGGATAAAAACGAGACGGCAAAGACGCACGTCTAGGACACGATCAGTGAGGACCTTCCCTCTCCCCAAAGCATGGTACATGGCCTCGATTGGGCCATAGTGAATCAGGAAGTAATGTGCCCTGACATATGGATCCTGCGAGAAATGGTGGAAGTGCCGAGATACGGATGTTAGAGGACTTGGGTCGGTAAGTTCGTAGAAAATGAGTTGGAGAATCTCGTCTGCGATGGATGTGAGAATGCCTGCGAAGCATGAGAAACTACGCATAGACCTACCACAAATACGATCCATGGACAGTACGACGCCCAAGACAACAAACAACGAGGAAGTTGGCAGTGCCACTACAGGTAAGCGGTAGGAAAAACTTTGGTGGCGATGAGGAAGATGGATTTGCGACCGGACGACGGAAGGGAGGTGGCTGTGAGGGTGTGAGTGTAAGCGGTGGTCGAAGTCTAGAAGGGATTCACTCAGATCCAGATTCGGAAGGAGTTAAATTATTTTAGCTATTTGACTACTAAATGAGGAAATTAATTTAATATTCAAAGTTGTCGCTTGTAACTCGCCCACCACATCTGCCAGGCAATCAGACCATCCCTCCTCTGCAATCTGGGGTCGAACGCGTCAAACCTCGCTTTTTCTAGGCGTTGGAGATAGTTCGACACTGGGACCTAGAAGGAAAACGTATCAGGCATCGCTGCGTCCGCTGTAACAACGCGCATAACACGCACCCCAGCAATAAATACTGGTATTGCCTCTCTCGGCACCCGTCCGTTCGCCTCTTCGGTGGTTACGAGCATATTGCGTGCAATGGCCAACTGGTCGTTTGCGATAGTCGCGAATTCGAACACTGCATCTTCAATGCCATGAGCATTTGGGCCTTGTCGGAACACGTCCTCTTGGATCACACCATGCTTGGCAGTTATCTCGGCAGGGATAACTAATCTACCTTGCTTTACATGGAATGGGAGGGCTCGTAAGAGAGTGGAGAAGGTTTGCGCGGCCCCGAGATGAGACGCGGCGTGTGACAGCGAAGCAGAGGGCAACGACAGCAAAGAAAGCAAGAGATAAAGCACGGTGCTTGAGGTTGATTCCGCATGTGATGCTAGAGTGTCCACGGTGAAGTAGGACGATGTATGCAATTCAGCTTCCTGTTCAAATTAGACTGGTAGCAATCGGTAAGTTCAATGGCGGCTGACCCTCGCGTCTACCATTCTTTTCAAGTGGTATGTAAACGCTGATTTCGCCTTCGGCAACGTGTCATATAATGCCAGGGCAATTGGATGCTTCGAAGGTCTACCCTAGGTGAAAAATTCAGTGGGCCTTCAACATAGAGAAAAAGGATATGGTTGACACACGGACATCACTAAGGCCTTTCACTGCATCCCTCCAAAATTGCATTCTCATTTTCCCGATCATCGCGTTAGACACGTTATCTTGTATCATTGCCAATTCTACCTGTTTGGAAGATTGTATTAGCCTTGGTAGGACGACTTGGTCAAGGTCTCCACACACTGAAAAGGCTTTGATGGCGAAATAACCGTTTTGCGCATGCCGTGGATAGAAATAAGAGTTCAAAAACGAGTCGTAGTCGCGCTTTCGAACGAACTCTCTGCAATAAGCATGGGGATCACTCGGCCCAGGCGAAACTGTTGTCGAAACACGTCGGAGGCAGCCAACAGGACAGGCCTTGAGTTTGGATAACATTCCCACATGTAAGCGACGACCGGCCACGAGTCCATTTTTTGCTTTCATATCGGATGGACGAAATCAGGAGAGGGTCTTGCAATGAAGTTGGACTTCATGATCAAGGATTAGGTAATACGTTTATTTCCGGTCCCGCTCGCAATTCATTCTTTGTAAGTTTTCAAATTTCATATGTAGAGGAACCATAATGACAGACGTTGGCCTACCGACCAATATATAATTTACACACAATGCATCCCGGCATATATGCACATATAGAACTAAATCTGGGACCTGGCCAGAATTCAAACCCACGAACCAGAGAGCGGGGGGAAGAAAAGGATATCGTAAGAAGCTAAGGGCCAACTGCCACGTATAGGCTGGCCTTGATGATTCAAGTGGGGTGGCGTCATATTATGCTAGAAGAATTCTCAGAAATCGCTCTCGAAAGATTTGACATAATACTCACGGTTTCAAGGTAGCTGGAATTTCTGGCTCCTGTTCCTACGAACCGCATACTTGCGCCACAAAAGAATGGAAAGACCGACGAGCACTCCGACGCCAGCCAAGGCACCGAATACAGCGCCAACTTTGGCTCCCACATCTGACTTGTGTGGTGCGCCCGAGTTGGTTGCTGCAGCCACTGTGGGGTCGGGGGAGATATTATTGAAGGAAGCGTTGTATGCAATGAAGTCGATACCAAGTGCTCGGGGAGACTGAATAGAAGTGATATTGATGGAGAGGGTATGGAGGCCCGGTTGAACATCGGCATGGAATAGTTCAACCATGGGCAACGAGTCCAGGGTTCCCTGTGGAATGCTTAACGGCTTCGAATCGCCATCGAGGGTATAACTAGCGGTTATATTTCCCGCTGAAGCAATACCTGCCGCAATTCCGACGACAGAAACCGATGAACCTAAATTTAGAATGTTAATGCTGATCTCATCCCTCAAAGAACGAATAATGGGCCACCTGTGAATTGAAACTGGAGGGTGTCACCGACCGAAGAACTCCAGTGAGTGGTGTCACGGTGTAGAGACGTTGAGTAATCAAAAGAAATTGGGGAAGGAGGTGAAGTTGCCCAATTCCCCGAATATGTGATAGAGCTATCCGCGTCGTCCACAACCAACGTCTGACCACTGAGAGACGTGGACTCTCCAGCCGTTACTGTCAAATAGTCGAAGGATGGGAAACCTTTGGAGCCTATTGCATATGTTATCGTATGTTTTCCGTCGGTCAGGGCAGGAGAATCATAAGAGCCCTTTCCAGACAACGTCTCCTGAGGTCCGTCGTCGATTTTAACAGCGTAACTGGCGCCAGGCTGGGCAACGGAGGCAGAGACGTGGATGCCAGTTCCTGTAATCAAGGTTATGAATACTTAAGGTAATATAAAACAAGAGAGCCGTAGTTGGAACCTACCATAGAAAGTGTACTGGAACCAGCCCTTGCTGCAATCATCACTTCCCACTGTTGACCAGGTGTTGTTGTAATAGGAACCGGCGACCTTCTGGTGGAGAGAATTACATAGATATTGGACTTGGCTGTCGTCAATAAAGAGCGTGGCTGAACGGGACATGTTGTTGGTAAAAGGAAGGGAAGGGCAGCTGAAAAGCTGTGGAGCGAGTGTTGGGAAAGGTGCCGGAGAGCAGGGGGGACAAGAAACTGTTCACGAATGGCCGACATGGGTTTTTATATTGGCTCCATTTAGAATGGTCTGTGGGAAACATCATCCCCCCAAAACAGGCACCGCACGTCATGTCAACATCATTCACAGAATTCCGCTGGCGGCTGGTCATCGCAGCTCGCACAGGCCACTGAACTGTATCTGGAACAATATGGTGTGCACAACATTGCCTCTTGAAAATTAACGTCTACTAAGCCCACGCACACCCTAAGTCAAAACAAGATGCAAGTTACATAATAACTTGAACGTGCTTCCTGGATCCCTCTGATTCCCTTGTTCTCTGCTTCGAGGACATGCTTCCATACGGACTGAGGCGAGGTGCGTTGATTGACCTATTGCTCTCGAGTCTTTCCCAAAAATTGGTTTGTATTTTATTTCTTGTAGGTCCAGACTTTACAAACCCTTGTTGAACCCTTGGATACATCTAGGTACTTTTCTGAGGCGGGCTTCCATTCTATGACTGAGCGAGGTTCAACGAATCTGTGGGTGTGGGACTCGGAGCACCATCTCTGCTATGCTAAGGCGATTGCAGATAGTTGGGCGGCTCCCTCTGCGTTGGCAGCTCCCTTCATCGATCAGGAACAATGCCCCCCCATGATTAATGCATGATTCCTCAGGCTTTCGTTGAGATATAATTTATTTGAGTTATCATTGTTTTCATCGCTGAACTTGTATCCTTGTTGTATTCTTGCGGGGTTTTACATTTACATAATCTTTTACGAAGTTTGAAAATTTGCTTCGCAAGGTGTAGGGCTGAGTTGGCCCTTGTGTGCCACCGATTTCAAGGGCCATTCTGTCACGATCAGCCCTGGAAAGAGCGCGGGCGAAGCGAAAGTACCTGGATCAATATTATTCAGTAGGCACTAAAGTTTTATGTCATGGTGTGATGTTCATTACGCTGGCATCGCAGAGACTCCGCTAACAATTCTGTGAGCCATATGAATTTCGCGCACACTAGTACTTAGTAAAGGTAGTTGAACAATGAAAGGTAGAGTTTAAGTTGAAGTTAAAGTTTAAGTTGCGTTGTTGTTTGGTCCAATCTCTCAGATCTCAGAATCAACAGAAACTTTCGTCAACAACCATGTCGATTGCAAAGTCGGGGCTCCAGAAAGATGTCCTGAAGTTATATCGACGGTTTGTTCTCTGAATATGGCAGTGCTTTCTCAACTTAATCCTGTTGTCAGGGCGCTTCGAATGGCTAATAGCAAACATGAGGCCGTTCGACCAAAATTCCGCCTGTTTGTCCGATATACCTTCCATTTCAATGCCTCCAAGGTCTCGCCTCGCAACGTCAGCTCCATCGAACACCTTCTTCGAAAAGGGACAAAACAACTCGAACAATTTGAAGACTCCGCAGTCAAAGATTGTTTCCTCTCTCAAGCAATGGTGGAATGGGGTTCAAATCGACATGACATGAGAAAGGTATTGGATTAACACCAGTGACTAGTTTAACTAGTTACTTATATACCTTGGGAATCTGGCTTTCACCATAAATTATAATTATTAAAATTCAAGTCAATTCTAAGCTGGAATTCTTTCGGAATGGTCCACCTGATCCCAAACCCGTTCACCGTTAGTCCTGTGGGTACGGTGTTTACGCAGGTAATCGACGATTTTCTTGTCTTCAGAGGTCCAAGGACTTTTCGCCGTCGCCTTCGCTGCATCGCACTCCTTTTCAGCCAGTTTCATGGCTCCTTCATAAGCTAACCGTCTTTCGTTCAAGACCGCTTTGATTCGTGCCATAGTTTTCCGACACTGGGATGAAGACTATAAGTGTTTATCAACAGAAATACTATCCGACACGTACATGGTGGACTTTCTCCTTAGAAACTTGCAAGTCGGTGCTAGTAACTCCCATCCTTCTCACTTCTTCCTTTTGTGTCGCCAATAGATTCTTTTCCCGTAACGCTACATACCATAGGGTATGAAGGTCCTTGAAACTCTTATTCCGCAACTCCGCTGCCTCCCAAGCTCTGCCTATGAGCTTTCGTCAACAAAATAGAATATTAAGCGCGTCGAAAATAACAAACCAGTGATTAGTTGACCCTCTTCTGGGGTCTCCACCACCTCATATCTATCTTCGCCCACAAGCTCAGGACTATCTGGCTTTTGGGGTACTTTTCTGAAGAATGCGTATAAGCCATGATCTTCTCGAACGGCCACCTTGCTGGTTGTCGTTGAAGAACTGGCAGAAGGAGTCTTCGAGGTTGTTGTGCCCAATTTCTTGGCTCTCTGACGTCCCTGTCTCCGACGTGATGTGTCGACCTCAGAAGCACTAGGACTAGGAATGTGGTCCCGAGTATTAGGTTCTACAACTTGGGCAAACGAGCGTAGGAGCGGCGCAGGAATTCGGTTTGAAGCATGTCTAGAAAGCGAAAGCATGGTACGTGAGGATGGTGCTTCGCGACTTGATCGCGACCAAAAAAACAGGAATAATTATATTCTAGGGCCTGCGCCAAATAAGAGGGTAACGTGACCGTTCGCGTTCAACTCGCGCACGCTCGTGTGATTCATAATGATTCATTGCTTGGACTGGACTATTGTATAGAGACAGCCTAGCTCAATCAATTTGCTCGTAAAGAATCCACTCACGGCCACCTGAGGATTCCTTTACGGAAACATGGCATCCCTCAACAAACTCGCGATTCGAGGGATTCGTTCTTTCGACGACAAGCAAATATCTATCATCGAGTTCTTCTCACCGGTCACAGTTATTGTTGGGCATAACGGTAGTGGGAAGACCACGATCATTGAATGTCTCAAGTATGCGACAACAGGAGACCAGCCCCCAAACACCCGCGGTGGTGCATTTATCCATGACCCAAAATTGGCCAATGAAAAAGAAGTCAAGGCCCAGGTCAAGCTTCGGTTTCACGCTGCCAATGGCACACGTATGCTTGCCATAAGGAACCTGAGCGTTACTGTAAAGAAAACGGGGATGACAATGAAGACACTGGAGGGTGTTTTAGCGCTGGCTGATGGGAATGTAGATAAAGGTGGAAAGGTGCGCAATAATTGCTTCGTTCTGCATTCTTTATAATTTTTTTCTTTTGCCAGCGCGGGGCCATATCTACAAAATGTGCCGAGATGGATAGCGAAATTCCCCAGCTCCTGGGTGTTTCAAAAGCGGTTCTCGAGAACGTCATCTTCTGTCATCAAGAAGACTCTTACTGGCCTCTAGCAGAGCCATCCGCGCTGAAAAAGAAATTTGATGACATATTTGAGGCCACCAGGTTTACTTCTCCATAATTCTTTGCATTTCACCACCCTTACATCCTTTCAGGTATACCAAGGCGCTTGATTCCATCAAGAACCTACGCAAAGACCGCACAGCTGAGCTAAAGGCTGAAAAGGAACGCCTTTTATCACTATCACGGGAAAAGGCGCATTCAGATAAGCTAAAGGAGCGTATCGCGACACAAAAGGCCCTCGTTACAACGAAAGAAGTCGAGTACGAAGAAAGGAAACAAGAATACGACATCCTCTTTGAATCCAATCGCAAATTTTACGAACTATTCACCAAATTTCGAGAAATATATGGTACAGTGGCGAACCTGGAGCAGAGCAAAACGACTACGATGAATCACCTGGCTGAGGTGAAATCAAAATATCAAGAGGTCCCAGGTAATCAGCTGCTCTTAATGACCCACTGAAGTTGGGAAGATTTCTTACCTCTCGTCAGGCAGTCTCGAAGAACTTCAATCCCGCACAGATCACTTTGAAGACAGGATTAATGTCCAAAAGGAAAAGAAGAGGCAGGAACAAGGCAAGAAGGACGATATTGAAGAGGAGATGGGCAGCCTCCAGAACGATCAACGGGAGTTGGCGCAGCAGAAAGGCCGGCTGACGGGCGAAGCAGAAGTGATCACATTCCATTTACTCTGTTGATAACAAGCGGTTTATATTAAACCTACCAGGAACAAAAAAGGCGCATATCTCAGCGAGAACAAGAAATTCACGAAATTGGTGATGTCTACGGCATCAAAGGGTTTAATTACTCGCCACTGGAACGAGAAAAAGTTCTAGAATTCCTTTCACGACTTGGCGACGTCCAACGGAGGCAACAACTAGAATTCGAGAAACTTCAGGTGCGTGTGTTTTCGACCACTGGAGCCTGTGAATTTATCTTCGGTGCAATCTTGTAGAACGACCTCAAAATCAAAAACGAAGACTATCATACCAAACTATGGGCTTTGGAGAAAGAACTGGAAGGACAAAAATCACAGAAACAGCGGCTCCGGGAGCAGATTGTGAGTATACAAGGCTTCCTGTACACTTACCCTGATTTTATTCTAGGCCGAGAGACAAGATAAGATCGACAAGACAGAAAAAACCCTTGAGGACCTTCAATCGCTTCCTGGCACGCTTCGGAACCTCCAATCTGACATCGAAGACAAGAAAGCTCGCCTCCAAAAGCTCAAAGCTGCCATTAATTCCGCCAAATATGATTCTCGATTGGCTGATTTCGCAAAGAAGGCTCGAGAACTTGAAGATGAACGAGAAAGGCTCAATAGTGAACTCCAAGGTCTATCGCTTCAAGCCGATTCAAGGGCCAGGTTGGAATTGAAGAGAGGCGAGGTCAAGAGCAAAACGATGGAAATTCAGAACACGTAAGTGCTATGAGGATTCTCGTCGATCAACTGAACATATCCATTTAGCCTCGATATCGCCAATATCAAATTCAAATCGTTGACAGGTCGAGAATCAAATGCTGACATGATCGAACACGACGTGGAACAGCTCTATCTGTAGCCTCTGCCTCTTTTCCCTGCTTATTATAATTCTGACCTCACCCCTACAGCGAGAAGGAGAAGGATCAGTTGAGGCTCACCTCCGAGAATAAAGTCATTAGTGGGAAGCTCCAGAAAGCGGACTTGGATTTAGGCCACCTCAAAACTCAACTCGGGCAGAAAAGGAAAGAGTTGAAAGGTACATCTGCTCAAGTTTTCCCCCAACACGTAACTCATCCATTTTTTTTTAGCCCTGGACACTAAAATGCGGGAGGCTCTTGAGCACCATGCTACACTGGATGCGGCCATCAAAGAATCAGCAGATGAGGTTGATGGAAGAAAATCGTGCGTGGAACTTGGTTGACCCTTTCCTAACTCCCAACTTTCTCGCATTTAGGTGGGCCGGCAAATACTCTGGCACAAGCTCCGTTTACCAATCCCTCCTCGCTGATGGAAAAGAAAACCGCGTGTGTGGTGCTTGTAATAGGCGTATGAGTGACAAAGAACTTGTGGTGTTCGAGAAAAACGTAAGTCATCCAAATTTAAACCGTCGGCTACGGCGATCACAAGCCATTCTAGATCAACGATGCCCTGAAGAAGACTTCCCCGGAAGATGCTACGTTCAAACAAGAACTGGCAGACTGGACAGCAGAGTTAAATAGGTTGCAGCGGCTTCGGCCCTTCGAAATCACGCAAAATAAACTCAAATTAACGGAAATTCCTGCTTTGGAAGAAGAAATTGCAGAGAAAGAAGCCACATATCCAGAAATTAGCACGGCCGCTGAAGAGGTTTGCCACTTCATATTCTGGTGGATTCAATGCTTTACTTTGAATTTCCAGATCGGAGAGAAACTCGATGCAATAAATCGACAAGTCAAAGATACTCTGACACTCAAACAACAATCGGCAACCATAACACGGCTGCAACAAGAAGTTGACAGGGCAAACCAGGAGGTTGATGAGCTCGAATTAAGCCTCTCAACAACTGGATCCACAAAAACCGCAGATGATGTTCAGAACGAGCTCAGTCACCTCACCGGTGAAATGTGGGTAGATTTCCCTCAATTAAATCATTCGCGTGTTGATTGCGAGTCCATAGTCGCAAGAACGATCGAGACAGCAAAGCTCTCAGTGGCGAATCTGAAAGGCAAGCCCGTATGTCTCGCGACCAAGAAAATGGCCTTCATAAGGTGGAGTTGGAGGAACGCGACCTCATAAGCAAACTCCGCGATAAAGATCGGTTTGAAGAAGAGATGGAGAAAATGAGGCAAGAAATAGCAACCTTTTTAACCCAACTAAAAGTATGTCATTATCTTCTTAGCAACAAAAAAAATGCCATTGACTCGTTGGCCCATCCTACAGGGAATAGATAGCAAGATCTCGGAAGCCCAGGCCCCGATAACTGCCTTAAAGGAAGGTCATCAACGTGTTCAACGGGATCTGAACTTGAAGATCAATGAAGCTCAGCGTCTCTCAGAAGATCTCAATAAAGTCTCTGACCGGTTGAACGAGATGAATAAGAATGTCGAACGGTATGGTCTTTTTTCTCGTCACATCAACTTAGACAACCTCCTTACAAAATCTACTAGATATGTCAAGGAAAAGAAAGCTCGTGCCTTGGAGGACTGTTCGATGCGCCTTGAGCAACGTGATATCCAACTTGGCGAATTACAAAATCAGATTGAGGTCTGTAGGGAGGTGATATCGAGCATTGACAAAGAAATCAATCAGAGCGGCGCAACCATATCAAATCTTCGGGATAACATTATTGTCCAGAAGCTCAACATAGATATCGCAAAAATTCAATCCGAAATTGACTCGTATGACATGGAAGAAGCAGCCAAGGCTCGGAGAAACTATGAGGATAAATACGAACCGGCGAAGAGGAGGGAGGACAAGTTAAGCGAAGTGGTCCGTCCTCCTTCCTCCAACCTTTCATCTTCGCTCTAATCTTCCTCTAGTGCCATCAACTAACTGGCGAGCTTGGCGCTCAGAAGGCCCAGTTAAAGTCCCTCGAAAATGACCTCAAAGAATTTAAGGATGTCTACAAGAACTACACAGACCAACTCATTCGAGTCAAGGTATGTCAAAGAAGTTTCTTTAAAAATTCGTCATTCATGGGGTTAGGTATCGGATATGGCGAACAGTGACTTGGAGAAGTACGCAAAGGCACTCGACAAGTAAGTGTCCGCCGTATGCGCATACCTACTTGTTCCTGACCACGACTTAGCGCCATTATGAAATATCATGGCCTTAAAATGGAAGAGGTCAACGACACCATGAAACATCTTTGGAACAAAACATATCAGGGCACCGGTGGGTAGTTCTCGGCACCCTTGTAAAGCTGTACCTCTTACTGATCCATGGACAGATATCGATGGTATTAAAATACGATCTGACGTTGAAGGCGGGGCCTCCAAGCGATCTTATAATTATAGGGTATGTCTTTTGGACCTATGGTCCCGTTTTGCCGTGATGATTGTCCGTTAGGTGGTCATGACGAAAGACCAAGTCGAGATGGACATGCGCGGCCGATGTTCAGCGGGTCAAAAAATGCTGGCATCTATTATTATACGGCTGGCACTTTCTGATTCTTTCGGCCAAAATTGTGGTATCCTCGCTCTGGACGAACCTACTAATGCTCTTGATACGGAGAACATCGATGCACTCGCGGCCAGCCTTGTGGAGTGAGTAGGGTTTTCTCTCAACTTGCCGCTACCTTGTTCACACAGCGGATAGCATTATCAACGAACGCAAGACACATTCTAATTTCCAGCTCATTATTATCACCCATGACGAAAATTTTCTTCGGAAACTGGGGCAAAGTGATGTGATGGAATATTACTGGTTTGTGCCCTTCATTTTCGTTTAATTCCCATCATACTTACCCATATGCAGGCGCGTATCTCGGGATGCGAGGCAAAAATCGGTCACCGAGCGAAAACGATTTACATAATTCATTTCTAACATCTATTTATCTCTTCCTTGCTCGTTTCTTTTCCAAATCGTACTTTGCCATGAATTGGGTCCTAGTTACTACCTCAGAGTATTCAGCTAGTCAGTAGGCCTAGGATATACCTAGTTAAACACTGAGCTCAGTGGGCGTCTGTTTGTATTGGAGTGTTGGCCCATTTTTGCTGGTTGTGTCCCGCACTACTGATAATGGAGATCCCAGAAAGTTTGGACCTTGTACCTCATCCCACCGCGCGCGATAAGTGCATCGCAAAAAAATTCCTGAAGGAAGGTTCATGCATTTTTACAGAACCTGCCTTCAGTACCACCCTTCTTCCCTCAGAGAAAGGACAGCGATGTGATAACTGTTTTCGCCTCCCATCTGGAAATACTCGACTGCAGCGTTGCGCTGGCTGTGGATCGTATTGGTACTGTGATGCCCAATGTGTGGTCCACTCTCGATCTATTCATTTCTCCCAGTTAATCGACCTCTTTTGATCGTCAGGTCAAGCCTTCCAATGGCGTGCACATCACAAGCGGATATGCAAAGGATATAACGCCCACCTCTCTTCAGCGGAATACCAAGCGTTGCCCATTCACGAGAAAAACGATTCAATCCTTCTGTCCCATACCCTCGCCCAATTATCGCTCCTTAAGATCTCAGTTGAGGACACTTCAGCCACGGTTTTGCTGTCTTTGCTCCCACATCCGCAAGACTCTGTTCCAACTCCTCCTGTGTGTCCGATCAAGCCTGCTCCTCAACCCCAACTCCCGAGGAGGCTATATGCCCGGTTTGGAAACAATAATTTTGCCATCCACTCTCACCTCACCACCATTGGTCATGGCGTATTTCCGGTTGCTAGCCGTCACTTCAATCACTCTTGCATACCGAATGCTGTTGCCAAATATGTCTTCTCCTCATCTCAATCCATCGTCATGGAGGTAATGGCACTCCGTGATATATCACCAGGGGAAGAGGTGAATTGCATTTTGCCTGTCACAAAAAACCCTAGTGAACCCAGTGACGTATGTTTTAGGTGTGCCTCCCTTACCTTGATCCAGCTCTACACGAGACACGTCAACAGATCCTAGAAATCAGCTACGGATTCAAGTGTCAATGCCCATCTTGTCTATTCCTCGGAGAAATAGGCCCTCTTCCAGGATTACCAATTGACGAAACCGAAATAACCTCCTTGGAAAAATCGTTGCGCGATTTGGTTGCTTTCGTTCCTGATCTGACACATGCATTGCCAAAAAGGTTGATAGAAGATACCCCACCGTCCTTGTACTGCATGCTCCGCGAAGGTTATATGGGTGGGCTTTCGGAGACGTTCAGCAAGGCCTCGCATGAGGGTCAATATGACCTCGCACTCGAAAGTGGCGTAACCTTATTGTCCCTTTACTTACTCATATATCCACCCAATTACCCACAAATTGGTAAGATCCCAGCGCAATTTAAGTCTGTGCTCTCAGTTCTGATTTTCCATGCCTTGGTTATCCAGGGATCCACCTTCTAGAACTGGCTAAAACGACATGGAATGCGACAGTCACTGCACACGGCTTGGTTGGGGATGAAATTCAAACGCTGAAGCAGCATTTTCCAGTGTACTTATCATTAGCTCGCCAAATCCTCATGGTTTTGGGCCCAGAAGGTGACGAGGTGGGGCCGCTTCAAGAAATCCACACTCTTCAGCAATTGCTCCCGGATCTTTGAGGACTATTCAAATTCTGCATGATCTTTCTCTTTCGCTAGTCTCTGCAGGTCTTTGCAAGCTTGTGTTGCAAGGGACGAAGCATAGGCTTTTAAACTGTTGCCTTGTCACTTGCAATGGTTCTGTACGTTTTGTAGCTTGTGTCAATAGCGCCGTTCTATGCCCACCTGCTTTTCGCTGCGCCGGGGTTTGGTAATCACACGGGTCATTGATGAACATAGCCGGTCAAGGTACTCTTGTTTTTGACATTTCTCGACGTCGGCACGGTGACATTAACTGCGTTGGTTGCATGCCAATCTCTCACGAGTAAACTGTGCTGACAGCTCTTCAGTCATTGGTGGACTTCCCCGCAAAAACCTGGTTTTTGCCTATCTGGGAGAGTGTAAAACCCGCTCAAGTCCGAGCCCCCAAGCGGTTCTTAGGTTCATCACCGCAGACCGAGGAATTTTACTCTCCGAGTTACCTTCGCGGAGCGGCGAGCTCGATGAGAACCTTATATGAGGGCTTTTTCGCCTCGAGGTTAACCCATGTCCTAGCGTTTCTCCTTTGGTTTGTGGTTGAATATGTCCTCTTTCCGTTTTCTTCGTCCCCGTCGTTCCTTTCACCCCCTCAGGTCTTTCCATCTATCTCCTACAGAGGTAAAGGTTATCCCAACTTCACAAGCTCCCGGGGGAGGCACAAAGTCCCCTAGTCCGCCCGACGCAAACAATGCAATGCAAACATCTCCTCGACTCGCCCCCAGCAACCTCGTTATTCCCCTTCGCGGCGGCACAATTATCGTGCTTGCCATGATAGCTTCCTTGTTTTTCATAATGTCACTTTCCTTTGCATTCATTGGTGCTGATGCTGGCGAACCCTACTTCAAGCGCATGTTGGATACCGTCGCTGAAACATCTCCTGGGGTACACCTCATGATATTCAACTACATGTGTCACTCGATTCCTGACAATTTATTGTTTCGCAGGTGGTCCTGATTGGCGAAAGCGTCGACGTTGACATTGACGAGCCATCGATCACAATCCGATGGTCTATCGCCGCATGCGGGGACAATTTCGTCCTCCCAGGTTCGGCTGGTGCACATGGAAGCAACAATTGCGGGCTCCCCACTTCTCCGATTTATTTTTTTGTCGACAGGTGTGTAGTCGAATTTTAATAAGGAGCGTATCTGTTTACCCCGATTTCAACTTTACAGTGATGATAACCCCACGGCGACATACGACCCATCCGAGATCCCATTTGATAGGGACACAGGCCATCGAAGAATGTATTTATCCACATGAAATGCTCCTGCGTTGTGCTCAGCCTAACGTGTGTTCTCAGCATTCAAAATCTCGTCCAATTCGATAGTGATCACGTCCTGGACGTACATGAGGCCCGCCTCTATCCATTCGACACCTACACGCTATCTAGCACCATCCGTGCTATTTCGTTTGACAACCAAACTATTCCGATTCGAAAAATCGCTACTATTGATGTGACCTCTAGCTTCAATATCGAGACTGTTGATTTGGAAAGCTTTTCAACCCAGGCGAACGGAACAGAAGACGTCAGTCGAGATATCGACATGCATGTTACTCGCCCAAATGAAGCCCGCTTCTTCACGCTTCTTTTATTTACGGTTGGCTGGATCCTCGCCCATGTCACTATCGGACATGTCTTAATTGCACGACGACTGCATGGCTTGAAAGCCCTGTTCCCACATATCGTTTCGTCGGGTGCTATTCTCGTGGCCGTTCCCCAACTCCGGAACAGTATGCCAGACGCCCCGGGTTTAGACGGTGAGTATCTGTCACTGAACACTATTCTCTCACTTTGTACTGACGTAGAGTCCCTTAGGTGTTCTGATTGGTGCGTTCCACCTGTTGCGGTGACCCCTCCAATTCCTTGATTGTAGTTTGTTTCAGACTGCATCGGTTTCTTTCCTCAAATGGTGATCATCGGCTTGTCCACGATCACCCTCCTCCTCATTCTCGTCGTTCGTGAGTATGATAACATACAAAATACCCCATTGACCGCCGTCGCGCCGCCAATGCATCACCAACGTCCTACACTTATTTCGCAGCCCCCCCGCCCGCCTCGAGGTTCTTCCACATCTATGGAAATAGCTCAGTGGGAGATGCACCGACTTATAAAGCATCTGAAGGGTCAATACGTATTCCCCCCTATAAAACCCTCTCACCGCCTTCAACCATCCGACCCTACACAACCATCTCACCGCAGGGTGAAAACGATGTCCAAGATCATGGAAGCCGGCGAGGTTCCCCATTGGTCCGACGATGAGCACCATTAGTCGATAATGTTAGAATGTCTTGTTCTTGGCCAGATCTCCCAACTCATTGAGAGGTTATTCAGTAGAATCTCGATTGATAATTTTTGGGGCTTCCTTCGTCTTCATCTTCTTTCCAAAGTATCAATATTTAGAAAAATGAGATATACATTAAGTAGTTCAGACACCTCTACTTGCCCTTGCCCTCTTCAGTAACATTTTAAAGCTCACATGTGTCATTCAATCGAGAGCGAGGAATATTGGTTTCGGAAACGCACTGGTCTGTCGTTCTATGATACAATCGCGCAAAGCAAGCCAAATCACCGGTCCCCGAACAATAGTTTTCTGGACTTACAGCTTAGTTTACTGTAAAAATCCAGAGGAATGGAGATGACTTACAGTCGGACTGGGGCTTCAGTGAAAAACGTGGAGCCGCCGACCATCTCGCGTGTCCAGACGTCACGGAGAAACCACCCAACGTGGCCTACTGCACAGCCTACTAGATCTCCTGCAGCGGCTTTCCAGGTGCCATTGAGGACCCACGAGAACGCGACGAGTGCGACAGGGAGATAGGGCGCAGTTATTGTGATTAACCCGAACAGTGAGATTGGCGTGGAAGGATGTCGTCGCGACCACAAGTATATTGGTACGAACGCAAGGGGTGATGACAGGAAGGGTAGATTGAATAGTGGTGAGAGTCCCTAGAATAGAAGTCAGGCTTCGTGGAATCCGGAGACAATTGAGTTCTTTGTTTTTACCAGCAGCATCAGGGAGGATAGGAAAAGGAGCCAGAAATAATCAGCTTTCTTATTCGCAAAAGACGATTCTTCGAGCATTCGGCTATATCGCATGCTACCAAAAAACGGAACCTTAACCATGCGTTTCGAGAATAGATAGACAACACACACAAGAAGAATAGGTGGAACACGAAATCCAGAGATATTGAACCAAAGTAAAAGAACGTGGTGACCATGCGCCATGGCTTAGTCCAGAGGTTAGCTCCTTCGCATCGACGACGAAACAGTAACTCACCTGTACATTGATGAACGCACTCCTGGGGCTAAAGTACAGTTGCAATGGCGTAACGAGTTGACATTGCTAGAACAACAATTGAATACGATTTGTCAATTCTATACTCGGGGCGTACACTGAGAACGAACTGACCACTGCGAGACTTGTCAATACCGAGAGGATGAGCCAGCCGCGAGTTATTGGGGGTATCTGGAATATCCAAGCTTCAATTCCTACTGGCATCGCGTCGAGTCGTCAACGAGTCGTCGAAGTAAGGAGCCAAGTCGAGTTAACGGACACGTACCGTGTGCGTCATCTGTATACTTGGGTTTGATATCAAGGCCTCAACCCTTGAATGATGGTACCTTCTAAAGAAAGAACAAATTGGATGCAGGCTATTCATACATATGGATCAAGGAGCGTACTGGAGAGGTATATAAGCATATTTAGATATATAGTGTTCCTCTTCTGTCTCATCGCTGTTGCACAACGCGGCACAAGGCTTGGACAGAAGGAAACACGAAAGAATAAAGATACGAGGTGAAAAGGGTTTGCATAATAAAAAACCTGGCGACCTGCGCATGAGGGGTGAGCGCTGAAAAGTATAAGGTATATACCCTGTATGTCCTATGGTCCCGATGGAAGTCAAGGAACAAAAAAATTTCCATAATTAATCGCAGGATAACTTTGAATGCGGTGTTCCCACCCAAAATTAGGGTCGCGTATATGGGCGTGGAGGTTATGTCGGAATAGCCTTGAAGCTTGAAGGTGGAACCCTGTTCCCTTTCGGGGCTACCTTTCGAGCAGCAGCAGCGGCCGCAGCGGCGTTCTCCGCTTCCTTCTTCGCCGCCCTTAACGCCGCACTTTTATTTGTCCTTGGTGCGATGCTGGGTGCCCCAATGCTGCTCGGACGGGGTTTTGGTTTAGCAGGACTGGCTAGAGGGCCGGTGGAGGTGGATGCGGGTTCTGTAGAGGTAGTTGTGCCATTGGACAGGGGACGCACTGCAATCACCGAAGAGGCGCGTCTCCCGACAGCATACCTTGATGGTGGGGCATTTACAGAGGCTTGGGAAACAGGACGCTGAACGACTGGCTTTGGAGGGCTCAACGAAGAGCTCGACGTCGTTCGAGACAGAGATGGAGTTTTCGGTGTTGTGGCAGTTTTGACTAAAGGGAGAATAATAATGAATAGGCGTGTAAATGATAGTCGAGGAATTTATCTTACACATGAAAGAAGTTGGAGGAGCTTGTTCCTTTTGGGCTCTTAATGCTGCACTCTTGTTCAACCTTGGAGCAACGGTAGGGGCTTTCATAGATGCAACAGCAATACTCTCTCTCCTCTTGTGTCCTGGGACACCTTCGAAGGTACTTGCAGGGCCATGCTTGGTTTGTTCCTCATTCGTTGACGCCCTCTTCTTGATCGCGGGTGGGGGTGGCGCCTGACCCAGCCTCAATGACGCCGCGCGGCTCATTCGAGGTGCAATCGTCGGTGCAGCGGTCGACGCGACGGCAATGGTGCTCGAGCGCTTATGCCCGGGCACATTCGCAAACGTCTGTGCCAGACGTTCCTTGGACACTGGGGCGCGGGGAGTATTCAGGGTTTTCTCGACTGGTTGGCCGGCACGGAGAGCTGCGGCGCGTGTGGTACGGGGTACAATATCCGGCTTGTCGTGAGTCGCGGGGATAAGCCGCGCTTTGAACAGGACCTTGCCGTTCACGTTTAATCTGCCCTGACTACCTCCACCCATCGTCGAGGGGTTCGTCGCGCTGGATGGGGCATACCCCTCATCTTCAACGGCTGCGCGCTTAATAGACTCGAGCATCGAAGAGGTGACACTCCTCAATGAATCGAACCTGCCATCTTCCGGAGGGAGTTCAGTTGTGGGGAAGGGCGGAGAGGACGCGAAAAGGGACGCGATTTGGATTTCGGCCGTCTGATTATCGGGGGAGCCCATGACTCCATTTTGAGGGACAGAGATACCATATAAGGCGCGCAAAGAGTTGGGTGTTTCGAGGAGCGCAACTTCAGTATTCCTGTCGCCCATGAGAGTATTCCAAACTTCTACCGCGCGGCGCCGCTCGAGGACGTATACCCAGACGGGTCCCCTATTTTCATGGGAGGAGAAGAGCGGTTTGGTTGGTTCTGGGATGTCATATTTATGTAAGAGAGAAGGGGTGTAAACTCACTCCGCCAACGAATCTGCATCTTCTCCAAAGAGCTCGTAGAGAGTGTCCGGATCTGTCTCCGTGTCAAATTCCATTTGCCTTTCTTTGACAATCTGAAATAAAATCCACGAAAGAATAAGCGATGCATGTCCTTAGCGCGTCAAACTAGAACAAGAAACGGACCTCAAAGCTAGCCTCTTGAATGCGCCTTTCAATGTCGAACCTATGAGGAAGTGCATGGGTCTTGATAATCGCGACGGTGCGCGTTATGGGCGTCAACGAGGAGGTCGAGGATCGCAACGGCTCCGGTGTGGCGTTGGCATACTGTAATTCAGCCTCCACTTCCTCCCCCTCAAATTCTCCATGGGACGTAGACATTATTTATGGGGACGGAAATGTTGGGTAGCGTGGAATCTTTCGATAAGTAGAATGGGTTTACTGGTGAGTTGGGTACAACAGAAAGAAGGAAGAAGAGAAATAGAAATAAAGGCGAAAGCGCAACCAAGGAGAACAAGAAACTTTCAATGTGGTTTGGATGAATGTTGTGGTCATTGGGTTGCAGTGATGTTGTACTATCTCTTCGGGACCCCGTACACCCGTCCCCATGACTCTGATATAAGGCTTTCTCTCCTCAACTCCTGGAGAAATGGTCTTGCATATGGCATCGTTGTCTGTTTCAAGAGAGTATGGCATCGTCAGTTCGTCACTCGACGGATATAATAGGGAATGCACTAACCTCGGCCATGAATTATGCACTATGCCTTCTTCGGAACCAGGGAGTGGGAGTTCCAGGAGGACCGTCGTCCTGGCAACAGACGCTGGCAAGACTCCAAAAAATAAGTAAAGTATGTATGACTTAAAGTACGAGTAGGTTACAAGTTGTTATTAATTGATACACAAAACTAATGATCATCTAATTATGCATAAATCCAGGTCTGCATCCTCTTCTGAGCCCCTAAATAAATAAATAAACAGCAACTATAAGTGTGGTCTATGCATCCATCCAAACCCTCAGGACGATTCCAAGCCCTACGACCCTGACCACCACTTGCCAATCTTAGCAGTACTATATCGTAGGCTTTTGATCACCCCGACGCTCGCGATGCCCTTAAGCGACTGGATTGTCGCCGGATATCTAACAATACTACTCATCTCTGAAGAACCAACGTCAACATTTTTGGGGCTGACAGCAAGGAAGAATTGACCTTGAGTGAGCACCTGGGGTAGCTTCTCGTCACCGGCGAGATATACCCAATACGCGCTCTCGTCCGCCTGCAGCTCGGGGTTTAAACCCTGCCTCGAGTAGTTGTTCTTCACCCCAGTTAACAAGTTCGACGGCAACTTCCTCAAATGCGCCGATCTCGCACGAGGCGAAACGTCCTGTTGAATCACGGTCGATTCCACGGGCCAATGCACACCAGGCAGCCCTACGACTAGCCTATGATAGAGTTCCTTGAACTGGGGTCCTTGCTTGCGCACGATATTCCCTACTTTGCCGCGGTTCTCCGCAGGAAGGAGCATACGTGGATCGCCACTGTAGCTAATTCCAGCAATACGCTCAAAGAGCTGCGTCTCTGAGAACCCTTCCGGAAGAGTCAACAATGCGGCGCGCACAGCGGACGTGAGGTTAACCTGCTGCGTAAGCCGAACGCGTGCGTCATCCTTGATGATCCTTAGCGGCTTATGCATTCTACCGGCCAGGTAAAGCGAGCGCCAGTTGAGGAGATCCGAGCACATGTTGTCCACCGTCGTAACCCCGTATTTGATTGTCTACGTCGAACGTACAAGGGGTGTGTCAGTTTCAGACACGCCCAGAAAGAAAGAAGAAACACACAACGCCGTTCATCGGAACATATGCATTGAACCAGACACCAGGCCCGAGTTCCTCCACTTTGGATATATACGACGATCCCAATAGACGAGCGTGAAGAGGGTAATGGCTAGGGTTCTGCTGCATATTGATTGAGTGGAAATGTGCAGGGTGTGTCACAGCAAACATAAAGTCGAGCATGGGAGGTTCCACCTTGTGCCCTGAGGCGTTCATGGTTGATGAAGAGGATTCAGCATATCCGTCTTGCTCAAATACGCCTGATCCGTATGCATATGCATAACGAATCGGTGCGTCAAAGCGCGCGACGATAGATTCGAGGAGAGCTCGGGTAGAATTGGAGACAGGTAACAGTTGATTCCGACCAAACGTCGGGGGCAACTTGGGCAATGGCGCATGTCGATGGGAGACTGTTGGGCGGGGGTGGGGGTAAAGTCGAGGCTTGTTGGCTTTGGATTTAGAGAGTGGTAGAGGGGGTAGATCCGGAGAGGACGGGGTCACACTTTCTGTGGCAAGAGAACGAACGAAAACGAGTCGCAGACATACACGGCGAGCAACGGTGGGCAGCAGTGACATATGGTGGTGGTGAGGAGCTAAGCCAGAAAACAGCACGTGCATTCTAAATTTATAAAATCTCTGCTAAAATAATAATTTATGATCCTTCGCTGAATACACTCGACTCTCGTCTTCGAACTTCCGCCGACGGAAATGTCCTCGTTTTCGCATACCCCAGACTCACCGCGCGCCCACCTTGCTGCCGGAAGCTCAAATTATCACTTCCGTTCCAAGCTCCCGCCGTGGTATTGCCGCTATCGGCCACACCGGCATCCTCCGACGATCGCCGTTCTGCTTGAAATTGGACACCTCCCAACCCACCGAGCGCCCAACCCACCTCCATGCCACACTTAATGCTCCATAGCCATGTCAAGAAAAAAACGGGGGTACTGATCAAGACATTCAAAACTGGAAATATGTCTGGGTATCGGGATGGAGGTGAGATGACAAGCTCCAAAGCATGAAGGAGAAGGGCGGCAGCATAAACGGCCTAAATTAAAAATGTGTTGAATTTCGTCGTGAGAGAAGTGGAAACGTCATACCATAGAGAGATATTGAATGAACGATTGCGGTCGTCGAAATGGGTTGTAACCGATTACCCTATTCCATAATAAAAGGAGTGCGATGTATTGAGCCCCCAACCCATCTCTCTTCAGCAAAGGCCACATGCTAAAGAAATTTCAAAGTCAGCAAAGCTCTCCAACAAAACAGGTGATCCAACCTAAAAACAGCGACATTATTCACTAAAACACCCCATGAATAAACAGAGGAACCAACGGGGGCCCCCGATAACAGAAGTGTAATAGGAAGGAGAGGTAATAGAATGGTCTTTTCATGCACCTGGAACGAAAATAGAAAGAAAGACATCGAGGAAGTAAGGAGGGCGTATGGGAGTAAAGGGAGGAATGGTGGCGTTTCCTTCGCTGTCTTCTCCTCAGACTTGAGACTCGAAGGCTCGATTTTGGTCTTTGACATAGCCGCTCCAGATCGGACAAGTCCTACCACTCCAGGCAGGAATCCCATTGCGGTCAATCCTGTCGAGAGCTGAACAAGGAACCCACGAGACGCCCAAGTCTTCCATTTGAATAACACATTCGAAGCACACCAAAAGTTGGCCACTTTATCTTCGAATAAACCACGGGCAAAGGGGAAAATTCGGCTAATGGGTTGGAAAATTCCGGAGATTGGGGCAAATGGAGGGAGCCAAGGTAAAAAAAGGAGAATGAATGTGGATGCAGTCACCGCTGCCAAACGAATGAAAAGACGACCGCTGAAGATTTTTATGAGGATATTACAAGCTTAGGACATAGAAACCTACCCGTCGGTGGGGCCAAGAAATAGGCATTTGGCCACTAGATACGACCCGATGGCAGGTGCATAGTAAAGCGCCATTTGTTTGAAGCCGAGACTGAGCACAAAGAAAAAAGCTCCAAGGAGGTCTTGCCCTGTAGCGAAAGAGTTGATCGCAAGGAGTGTAAAACCTATCACCAGAGCCATTACTTCGATGCTAATTGGGTGTCGGTATGATGAAGGACGTACCAAGCATCACAGAATTATACTGAAAGTGTCCGAAATCGACCAACAGTAAAGCAGGTTGGAGTATCAACGTTATCAACGACATTTCCTACGCACTTATAAATTTTATCCATGTGGTACAAGAGTCAGACACACCTGGGTTCGGTTTGAACGGCTTCCTTGCCATGTAGATAAGAACATTAACAACGCCGGCACGTATATTAGCGCATCCAAGAGAACAACCGTCGTCCGCATAAAGACTTTGCTATCAGGAGTCTCAATCCCCCGAGACTTGTCCAATGCCACCCAGGCAGGATTAATCATATGAGCACTACCACGCCAAAGATGAGGTCAACGGAGAAAAGTAAGACAAATGTGCACGCTTACAAAACACCACATATCCAAGAAACGTATGCTGTCAGCGGTGGGTAGTCTAGTCCCCAATACGGGAGGTCGTAGGTGTACCACTGACGCAGCGGTAGATGCACCGTCAACTCCATCCAATGTCTCTGTGCCTCATAATCTCCATACATGGGTGGTGTACCTTGACCTACACGCAAAATGGTTAGGCCTAGCTTATATATGGGTCAACTCTCTAATCATGTACCCACCTGAATATGACCCCAGCCCGATCGCGAACTTGACCAACGTCGATACTGCCAAAATGGTGGGGACAACCCAGTGTTTAATCGCTCGCTTATGCATCCATCTTATCCACTCTCTGCCCATCGCTCTTTCTTCTGGTTCGTAGGTCTTCCCAGTCACCCGGGAGGTATTGCTATGGGTATGGGCGGTGGGCGAAACATGCCGTGCTTGTTGCCGTTCACCTTCGAGGGCGCTGAAGCTCCTCAGATGAGATGGGAACCGGCGTCGAACATGGGTGGTAGATGAGGAGTTTGGTTGTGTAACAACCGGAGGTGGTGAACCCTGGCGCGAGGACAGGGGCGACATGGGCGGCGTGTTTAACCAATGTTGGCTTGCTGAACTTTCGATGAGATGGCGTCGCGGTGTTGGAGCAAGAATTATAGGCGTATCAGACTGCATTCTATTTCTCCGGTGAATCTCTCAGAGCCAGGCAGGAGATAGATGGGCGGCCTTACATATCGGTGTTCACATTCACATTGTTAGCATTGGACCGATTCGGAGATTCCGCACGCGTGCTCGTTTGTCGAAAGGTCATGGAAGAGGTACGAACACGAGTAGAGCGTTTCCAGGAAACCTCTGGCGGGAGGGCAGAAAGCTCGTCCATGTCTGCTCGTGGAGGTTGTGTTCAAAAGTCGGATTTAAGTATGGATGATCGGGCTCGGCAATTCAATCCACGCCGTGACGGAACCACAGAAGACATCTTATAGCAATCTATTTATCCAATGAAATTTCTAGAGCGATCTTATAGAAATGTGGAGGAGAAGCTGATATTAAATCCAATCAATATTTTTGTCTTCTCCTTCAATGACAGATTCTCCGTCCTCGCTGAACTTTACGTTTTCCTGCAAATTAATTGCATGTAAATTCAGGAAACCTGTCACATAAATAATTCTCACGTACTGGATGAGAGGAGGACTTTCCAACGTATTTTGTATGGTCTAAGGAGACGGTCAGTTTATCGTGCGATTTAAGGGACGAAGGGTACATACATCCATAGGCAACGAGGTCACCGGCAGGGTTTGTGAAGTCTACGCGCGTGTATGCAAGCTGCTTTCCTGTTTTCATACCACTTTAGAAATATTCATTGACTGATATGCAAGACACGACTCGCCCATTCCTGTCAAGACTGCCTTTGCGTGTAGAACATCTCCAACTCTGCCCGCCGGCCGAACGAAAGAAGTCCCAATATCAGTCGAGACCCCTGTCATAAATTGACCTTTTGTCGCGACAGCAAGTGATCCAAGGGTGTCCGTGAGTGACAGGATTAGGCCGCCATGAACTACGCGAGATAGGCCGCATAAGAAAGCCGCACATTCAGTTGCTTTCTAAATTTATTACCTGTCTGGTGGAACCTCGCGTCAAATCCCAATTCTTTCCGCAGTGAACGTAGAAACTTACCCCAACTCGGTTTGCTAGGAGAAGCAAATGAATCCACCTGTCCTGTAATAGCATGAAGGGAATAACACACTGTTGTATTGTTCGACTTTCAGGGAAACCTCCACAGAGCCTGGTAGTGCGCGATGAATCACGAGCTGGAGGTTGTCGTGTCAATGATTTATCGACACGTCGGGAGGGTAAAATACGTTTGGAAAGCATTGAGCATCATGACCTACACTTTTCTTTCAGTAAACGGTTCGGAGGCTGCAAGATGGCTAATAAGTAATTACCTTTGTTCTTAATGAAAGATTGCCAAACCTAGTTGTGGAAAACAAGGTATGAATCTCGGAAATATCTTTGCAATGATGGTACGCACTCTCTGTGTAAAGCGCATGCATGCCGCCATGGTGTGATCAACTAATGGTCAACCAATGCCTGGCAAGTCCTTCGGCACCGGGAACCCTTTCCCGGTTGAACGTATCAAGTGATCAACTGCATATGTTTTTCTCATCCTCCATGGACACTAGCTGACATTAAAAAGGTTCCATTCCTTTACACCACTCAACTTGGACACGAATGCGCATCGAAGAAGGATTTCAACCGGTGCGTGTTTTAATCGCTTACTGACCTCTCATGAACTGACCGTGTGTCGACACATTAGATTCCGTTCTCTGAGGATAATGCATATCTTTCAGATCCAGTCCTTCCTGGGTTGCTTAAGCGCAAATTACCTAAGAGGTGCGTTCTACCAAATCGTTACCCAAACCCCGTCCGCCAACTGAGAATTTGTTACCCCTAAGTGCACTACAGGAGATCGAACCCGACCTTGAGCGTTTGGGTTCCGAAGTTGTAACCTGTTCGTGGCCTAGACACTCCCCGAATTTCTGTTGTTCTGAAATGCGAAGTAGCCATACGCGAACTCAGCAACAGCGCAAAAGTATTCCCGCCCACCCTCTTGCAATACGACCAATGGGGCCGCCGAATTGACAGCCTTCAGACCAGTGAGGGTTGGCGCGAGCTCAAAGCTATCGCACAAAAAGAAGGGCTGCCAGGAATCTTCTATGAGCGCAAGTACAAAGAACACAGTAGAACTTATGGATTTGCGAAAATGATATTAATGGTTGGAGATACAAATGAAGTGAGTCCTGCACAACCCCCCATATTGAGATACATTCTCAGGTATACCTTCACTTGCAGATATTCTGCCCCATGAGCATGACTGACGGGAGTGCAAGGGTCATCGAGCTTCTTGGATCTCCGGAGATGAAGAGAGAAATATTACCCCGTCTCGTCAGGTAAGTTCAGGACAATTTTATTCACGGAGAACGTTGGAACATAATAAATTTCTAGCCGTGATCCCGCATTTGCCTTTACTTCTGGGCAGTGGATGACGGAGGTGAGTATCTGTTATCCATTGCGGATTTTCTTTGAATCGACCGAATGCCGTGATAGCGACCTGGAGGGTCCGACGTTTCTTTGACAGAAACATCTGCGTCCCCAACTGGAAATACAAATAAATATGGAGAACAGTACAGTTTGAATGGAGTCAAATGGTTTTCAAGTGCCACGGACAGTGAAATTTCTGTGGCTTTGGCTCGTACAGGTTCTCAGAAAGAGGGTTCGAGGGGATTATCCTTATTCCTCGTCCCTCTTCGCTTGCCCCTGGTCAGATTTCCTTCGGACCCAACTCCCTTGCCTACAAGTAACAACGTATTCATCCACCGGTTAAAGAATAAGATTGGGACCCACATCCTACCGACTGCTGAACTCACTCTGGAAGGAGCAGAAGGTTATCTTATCGGTAGCCTCGGCCAAGGCGTCAAGAACATCTCTCCCGTCCTCAATATTACGCGCCTGTGGTCTGCCATTGCCTCTATCGGCAACCTGCGCAAGTGCCTCGCTATTGCCACTTCGTACGCCAAAGTTCGCGCTATCCAAAGTGGGAATCTTCTCCTCAAAGATGCCCCCATTCACGTCGAGCAACTCGCGTCTGTGAATCTTCTGTATCGCGCCTTGACGCACCTTACATTCGGTGTAGTGGGTCTGTTGGGCAAGGTCGAGTGTGGCACCGCAACACCAGATGAGCAGCGCAGACTTCGGATGTTAACCCCTGTGGCCAAGGCATATGCATCAGAAAAGGCGTGCGCGGGAATGGAGGAGGCTATGTCCGCGATGGGTGGGGCTGGCTACATGGAAGAGAATGGATTCGGAAGATCCATCAGAGATGCGCTTGTAGAAAAGTGAGAATCTCAGTTTGCTCTTACTCGCATCTGTTCTAACGACAAGCGTTGATCAGGATATGGGAAGGTACGGTTGTAGTATTGGCCCTTGACCTCGCTCGCGCAGCGCAAGATCCTGCTTCTATGAATGCATTCACTTTGGTAAGTCGACTTTACAACATTGTCTCAATGGTAGCCAACGTCACGGTTTAGTGGGTGAACTCTGTCCTGAATTCCTGCCCAGCAAGTCTCCAACTAAGCGTTGCTTCTGCCGTCAAAATTCTTAAGGAAGCCATCGAGGCGATTAGACAAGTTTATACCTTGCCCATGAACACGCTTTCTCCTAGGCCTGCTCTTATGCTGGTCGGTGCTATTTCTTCAAGTGTGTACTTGCTTGAACACGCCATATGGTCACACACCATTTCTGAGAACACGGAGGACCTCGACGTAGATGTCTTTAATAGGTGGGTCTTTGAGGGAGGAATGGAAGCAACCATTCAGCTGGTCAAAAGGGTACAATATGGTACAGAAGAGCGAGTGAAGTTCAACGCGGCACTTGTTTTTGGATCGAAGACGATATCAAAGCTGTAACCAACGATTCTTTGCATGGTAATCACCCGACTTATTATTATTATATCCTACATATTCTGATTGGTTGTATGTTATACTTAGTTTTATGGCGGTGTATAGGCGACGATGTGACATCTAGAGAATATAAATCAGACACGCAGAACAGATAAATGCGTATTTCACATACCCCAACATTCCTCTTCCTCCCCAGTTCTGCCGAGGTGTGAATGTTAAGAAGATTGTCTGGTCCGAGCGAATGACTTGGATGGTAATAGCGCGCTATAGATTCCTTGTCAATCTCCGCGTTAAAAGGTATACATATACACTGCTTACGTTCTCATTTTTGGCCACTAGATCTGCCAAAGGTTTCAGTGACGTCGTTCGCCACTTGAATGAGGTTTCATCCAATTGCCCAAATTTCACGACAAGGTCGCCTTTCTGTAATGACTAGATTGCACATCAATAAATATCAGGAATGCAAAAGAATAAGATGCAGCGCGTACCGCTTCCGCTGCAGGGCTTCCAGGAGCAACGGCCTCGACTCTCGCGAAAGGCTTTAGAGCACTTCTTGAACTGCTCTCCTGCGTTGATGGAGCAGCCAGCGCAGGGTCGTAGATACCTTCCAAAGCTTTTGCAATTGCGTCCATGACCGATTTGAGGTCATTTCTGAGTTCGATTATCCGCACTCTTGCACCCCGCACTGCGTAGATATCAATGTCTGCGCGAGGGAATCCCTCAGGATCGACTAGGGGTGTTTGCATGGTGACATTATTGGCTTTGAGGATCGAGATGTGGGTCTCTAGCTCGGCTTCAATGTCGTCCTTCTGTGATATTAATGCGCGAGCTTGTTCCCCTGGACTTTCAGGATTCGGTAGTGTGAATCCCATGACTGTTCAGAGCAGAGGAGCGATAACTCGGTATTGCGTAGGCCACGGGCCGCCTCCCCGGCGATGGGTTCAGCACACCTTGCTAACCGACCATTACAGTATATCCACAAAAATCAACCATCATGGACAACTCGATCCTGGATCCAGAATAGCACTATCCTACATTCTATAATGAAGCGGATGAGAGGACCACGGAGGAAATACGGATAGACGACCTCATTGAACCCTCGCCTTCAAGCAAAAAGGCGGCCAATTTCTCGTATTTTATTGGGCTAGGGCTACATAAAACATCTCTTTTGACCTCAACAAGTCGTTCTCGCCGTACTTGAAGACTCAGGCATTTCCCTCGAGTCGAAATAGAAATCTGCTTCAGGCTGAAATTCTGTTGATAACTTTTCCTCCAGCAATCTCAAAATTGTCCAGAATGCGAATGGCTTCATGGGCGGCCTTGATACCACTGCCAATCATTGCTCCAAATGTGGGTCCCATGCGATTGGATCCGTCATGCTCAGACAGTTCCATTCCTGAACAAAGTCATCTGTGAGTGTTCGTTGGCGTCCTGTATCACGTCACTAACCAGCCAAAATCAGTCCTGGAGCGACTTCGCGGGTTCCATTCACAATTGCCGGCTCCGCACGGTTCATATCGAGACCACGCATATTTCCTAATTCTTTCAGTAACCCAGTGCTCACCAGGCGCTTCGCCGAGAATGCTCCCATCGGACCGTCGTGTCCAGTGGCCGAAATGATGACTGGCGCAGTGATTGTATTGGGATCCATGCACGATTGGGTGTCATGATTCAAGGCGACGAGAGTCCAGTTAGTGACCACACCGGCGACGCGTTGTTTGTACTCGAAATCTGTGTGGATGATCAGGTCTTCGACCGCCGTTGCGTTCATCAACACTACATTGGGCATGGCTAGAACGTTGGATAGCAAGGTCGACGTGAATAAGGCCGCATGCTTAACCACAACGAAGGGACCTTCGTCTTCGTAGTCGATTCCGAGTTCTCGGAGCAAGCCATCGGCAGGTTTACGGATGACCTTGGATTCATGAGGAACGCATCTTCAACCCATTGTTCGAGGGACCTTACCATCGGTGTCATTAACTGACCTCCCAACCAGGCCCCACCACCTGGCGCTACACTCGCTTCGATGATCGTGATCTTGAGCTGAATTTTAGATGATCAGTTTGAGATCAAGAGACCCTAATAGCCCAACGAACCTCCGGACGTGCAGTAGCTAGATGGTATGCACAAGAAAGTCCGGCACTCCCCGCTCCAACGATGACCACGTCGGACACGGCCCTCTCGTACATTGTGTTAAAGTATCTATCCAGTTCTCAGTGTTGGAATCGTCGACGATTTTTCAAACACCCACCTTTTTATCATAGCTCTAGACACCTGCGCCTCTTCGATTGGAGCAAAACGGTACCCGCCATGGTAATCTTCGAGAATATTGTACTTCTGGACATCGCTGGCAGGTGCGACATATTTTTCTGAGGTAGCGACTGGGGCCATGTTCGTGCTTTGTTTCCTCAATATTTTCTTGATCGTCCTTTTATCTTTCCAGGGGGAACACGTCGGCGATAAGATCTGCTGCCGAGTTCTTATGACGACTTTTCTGTTTTTCGTACCCTGGTTTCAAATTGGTTTCAGATCCGAGTATTCCAGAAAATCATGTTATCAACTTTATGGTCCGCAGACCCGTCTAGACGAGAATATTGGGCAGTATATAGGTCGGGACTGACTATGTTACATGATAACTCAGCAGTACTTACCTCAGCTGGATGGTGGAAATGAGAAAATGAAGATGAAAAAAAGGTGGAGAAATACAGTGGGGAAAACTTGAAATAAAATAGGGGTCCCCAGGAGATGGATGTGATAGGGATATTGGGGATAGGGTAGGTAGGGTTCGATGTGCGGAGGCAAAGGCATTCAATCTCGGGATTTTCGGATTTTCACCCTTCGCTCCAATTCTCGCAGCAAGTGTCAGTCATTCGCTAACCGTTGCCATTTTGGTTTGTGCTCCCATTCCACTTTAAAGAAGGTTGGTAAAATGCCATGGTAATATAAAAAATTATCGGGCACCGCTGGGTCCTCCAAGCGTCAGGTCAGAACTCCCCCTTTTTCATCTACAATGCGTTCCTTAAATCTCACTGGCTTCTCCGTCCCTGTTTCGGTGCCCAGATTGTGTTGGAGAAGGCATTTAACGCAAATAGGTAACCAGAACTCCTCGCAGTGCGCAGAGGAAAACAAAGTTTCTTGAAGAAACGCGGCTGCAAGAATTATGCCCCAGGCGCCGTGTACTTCATCTGCTCCAAGTCCGCGATCCCTTGAACGCTTTGTTGGAAGGCGTCCATAACAGTTTGGTTGAGGTAAACCATCAGAGGGGTGATACACCACCAGACAGTAATTTGCCATGGTTTCTGGAGGAAGAGAGATAGCGTCGGAGCCACCGCGGCGAGACTGTACAGCAGTTGATAGGGTAGTGGTCTAATCCTTCCGGAAGAAAATACAAGAGCGAGGTTGAGGTGAATGAAAAGAGACAAGATCGTGAAAATGGCTGGGAGCGGTATAGATGGTTCTGGTCCTCGTATGGGATATATAGCCAGGAGAGGGTTGTGCTTGAATGTCACCAGCTGTCTGGGTTGGGTTAGATGCAAACGACCAGAGTGTTCAAATACATACAGAAAAAAGGAGATAGAAACAACGACTTTTAAAGCAATCGAGTATCTCCGGTTCACAACGTCGTTCTCTTTGCGTAACCTGTCAATGACTTCATCCTGCTCTGGACAAAACATTAGGTCGATAGTAGCGTGCATAGATATAAACCCACGCTGTTCGTCAAGTACTGCATCTTCATAAACATCTTCTTCACTATCAAGCTTGAAGGGTATCCGTCGGCGTAAGGTATCCATGGCGGTTGGTGTTGACTTGCAGCTTGCTTGCAGCAGGACGGAGGACAAGATCGTGGCTATGACATCATCGTCGCACGTGACAGTAAATTTCTTTTACAATTTTGATGATTTACACTGACAGAATCTATGGCATCGATTATACCCCCCATAGACCCTGGTCAATTCGACGACGCAGAAGAAAATGTCCAACAAGTACCGCGCGAGAGTGACGCATATATCGACATCTATGAGCCCACGAACGATGAGGTCGGATTGGATTGGATAGAGTCGTCGCAAGACGAGGATGAGGACGACATAGATGAGGAGTACGACGATAGCAGAGTAGAAGATGAGGACTGGGAAAATGCAGAACGAGGTCCGTTACCATACGTTTTGTTCAAGATGCTTCCCTCCAAAAGTTCATCGTCAGATTTCACAAAACAGTACAATCGCCTGCGACAACATGTCGCTGTGCGCGCTGGAAATGCCCATGGGGTGTCTTCAGCTCTGGGTCATTCGGCCGTTGCATCCCTCCCTGCCGTTAATCACCCTAAAAACGCTGCAAATTCTTCAAATTCTGGTTTAAAATCTAGTTCATCGGCAAACATAAAGGACAAAACGAGTGATCAACTTGCAGCCCTCGCAAAGTATAATTCACGGCTGGCCAAAATCGACGTTCCCTACGTAATGGGTGTTGGGGTGAACAGGAAAGGTCCTAGTGCCCATGCAAATCTCAAGGATAAAAGCGATCGTGCGACCAACGAACAAGTGCTTGACCCACGGACTCGTCTTATTTTGTTCAAGATGATTGGGAGAGGTTTGATCCACGAAGTAAATGGCTGTGTCAGTACTGGAAAAGAGGTAGTTCAGACATTCTCGTTTTCGAGAATGGCCCACTTAACGGATTGTATAGGCAAATGTTTACCATGCTGTCACGCCGGAGGGAGGTCATTTGGCGCTGAAAATATACAAGACGTCTATCCTTGTATTCAAAGATCGGGACAAGTATGTAACTGGGGAGTTCCGTTTCCGTCGTGGATACAGTCGAAATCCACGCAAAATGGTTCGCCTATGGGCCGAAAAGGAAATGAGAAATCTGAAGCGCCTAGTCGCCGCTGGCATCCGTGCCCCCGATCCCACCGAGGTTCGAGAAAATGTCTTGGTGATGACTTTTGTTGGGGATAAAGATGGATGGTACGTCACATTAATCTAGATCTAACGAAAAATATAAATCAATCTCCATATATCAGGGCGTCTCCGCGTCTAAAAGATGCATCTCTCCCGCCCTCCGCTATCAACGCCCTCTACGAAGAGCTGGTGATGGTCGTACGACAGATGTTTCATGTCTGCAAACTTGTCCATGCAGATCTTTCTGAATACAACATCATGTATCACGAAGAACATCTCTGGATTATCGATGTCTCCCAGAGCGTGGAACACGATCACCCTTCAGCATTTGATTTCCTCCGAAACGACATCAAGAACGTCGAGGACTTCTTCGGACGCCTTGGGGTTGCATGTCTAGGGCTGCGAAGATTCTTCGAGTTCGTGACGAAGGAAAAGTTGACAGATGAGGATGACATTACCGACGAAGATGTTTTGAAGAAGTTGTTGGCAGAAAAAATAGATGATGATGTCGAGGAAGCGGAGGATGAAGCCGGGGATGAGAAAGATGGCGAGGCGCTTTCTGGACCCAATTCAAAACCCAAGCCCGAAGACGCCGCACACGAGGATTCCGTCTTCCTCCATTCATTTATTCCGCGCCGGTTAAATGAGGTTTACGACCCTGAGCGGGATGTCGAAAAACACAAGAAGGGTGACGGTCTCATTTACGCGGACACGATAGGTTTGGTATCCCCTTCTGATCCATATGACTCGGCCCCGAAAGTTAAACAACCAGGCATGGATGAGAATGGGGAAGGACGGACGGGCGATGAAGATGGGGATGTAGGGAGCGAGACTGACGATGGGGATGGTGGGTCCGGGGAGGACAGTTCGGGATTCGTGGAAAAGAAGCTTAGAGGACACCGACACGAAGATAAAGATACAAAGAAGGCAAGTAAATCAGTTCTTACAATATGTCGTCCGCTTTCTAAATTGTCACTGTGGTATAGGAACGCAAGAAGCAGGCGAAAGTTGAGGCTAAGGAGAAGCGACAGAGCAAGATGCCCAAGGCTGAGAAGAAACGCATAATCAAGAAAAGTAAAAGTTGATCCAGCCACGCGCCACACTTACCTTAAATGCACAAGGCACATCAGCGGCCAATTATCCTATTCTCGGCGCTTCTTTGGTCGGCCTTGCCGAGCTATGTAGTAACTACCAAGCAACGTCAGCCAACACCCTCGGGAATTGTTGGAGCCTGTATGCGATGACTCTCGGTTTTTTTTTGTTGGGATCCGTGCACAGTGCTTGTAAAGTTGTAATGTATGTATTTGATCTCGGGGATTTACCAGGCGTCATTTGTTCCTTCAACGGGTTAGATGGGCACTCCCAGTCCCATAGGCTGGACCTCAAATGAGTTGTCTTGGGTGGTCGATGGTCGAATAATATTCAGCAGGAAGGATTTTCAAACCAGGCTCATTTGGTGAAATGATCGTCATTTTGTCCCACCGTAATTAATTAAGCTATAAGCGTTAATTAGCGCCCTGGTGCCCTGTGACCAATTTCATTATAGGGTCGACGACGAATACATAACCCCTCTAAGCTTTCCTGGGGTCCGTACATCCCTGACATATGAAAGCACTAGCCGTTCTGCTGTGTGCGCGCACTTGAAATCTCCATTGCCACCTATTGGGTTACAGTAACAAACAACAGCGATTTCCCCTAGCAATCCAGGCTCTATGTAAAAGTACTTTATATCAACAGATAAGCGAGCTTGTAATAAACATATGCTCGTGCGTCGGAAAAGGTTACCCAAGACACCTTGTTGCCCAGAGAAATAGCAGCCGTTCCGCCCACACATGGGATCGAATATCTTAAGCCCCCGTTTCCGAGCCCCGATCATGCGGAATCGAAATAGACAAAACAGACCACGGAGGGAAAAAAAAAACAATTGTGGAAGGAAAAAAAAAACCAAAAAAGATCGACAAGAAAATTAGATCACCATCCGTCGGTCCGCCGTCCCGTATATGCAGCTGAGAAAGAATGAGGACAAAACCTCGCCTCTAAGCATCCGTCACGCAGCCATGGCTAGCGTCTGTGACGGATTTGGTGTACTTGTACAGCGTGCCCTGGGTGACCTTGAGCGGCGGCGCCTTCCACGCCTTCCTCCGCCTCTCCAGCTCCTCTGGGGAAACGCAGAGCTCGATGGTGTTCTTGACGGCGTCGACAGAAATGATATCGCCGTCCTGCACCAAAGCAATGGGGCCGCCGACCTGGGCTTCAGGCACAACGTGGCCGATGCAGAATCCGTGAGATCTGGGGGGAATAAGCGTTCGTGAGTAAGTGTGTATCACGTTTCCCCCGGTGAAGAACGGCGAAGAAAGCCGAGGAGGGGATTTTATTATTATTAAGAAACAGGATGAACGTTCGATAAAAATCCCCACGGGGCAGGAAGGATTTCACGGAAAACGCATTCGCATTCGCATCAGAAATCCACGGTCGTCGAACAGAAACGACAAGAGAAGAGGAAGATGATACGAAAGGTACTCACCCTCCGCTGAAACGCCCATCTGTGAGACAAGCGACATCCATACCCAGCCCCGCACCCATGATTAGACTAGTCGGCTTGAGCATCTCCGGCATACCTGTCAACCCGAACGGAAATCAGGGCGTAAGCAGAATTCAATTTCCATGACATAACTAGGAAACGATGGGAAAAAACGTGGCGACTCGGAGATATCGAAGATCAAAAGGACGCGACGCGTGTAAAGCATAAAATTCACACAAGTGGAGTGTGGGGCGTGAAGAGAGAGGCTTTAAAGATGATAAAATTAGCAAGACTCACCCGGTCCACCCTGGGGTCCCAAGTACCGCAAAATAACGACTGTTTTTTCTCCCTTTTTGATTGACCCGTTCTCCACGGCCTTGACGAATTCGTCTTCTGTATCGAATGCCCGTGCCTTTCCTGTGAAACCCAACCCTTCTTTTCCGGTGATTTTGGCAACAGCGCCTCCTGGTGCGAGGTTTCCTTTTAGGATCCTGTCAAAAAGAAAAAAAAATACGGTGGAAAAAAAACATAACGTATCAGTGATTGTGTTTGAGCGGCGAAGACGGACGTAACGTATGTAGGACAGAATGTAGACAACGCACCTGATGTGCCCGCTAGACTTGATGGGATTATCTAGGGGTCGGATGACATCCTGCCGAGAATCAAGTTCGCCGTACTTGTGTGTCCATTGTTCGAGATTTTCACCCAGCGTTCGGCCAGTGACGGTCATGTTGTTCCCATCAATAAGTTTATTCTTGAGCAAGAACGCGAGGATTTCTGGAACAAAAGTTTTTTTTTAAACGCGAGTGTCATACTTATCGAAAAGAAGCAAGTCGTACTTGGAATACCGCCGAGCTTGTACACATCTTCCATGACATATTTCCCACTAGGTTTGATATCTGCAAGGAAAGGAATCCGGTCTGACACGTTCTGGAAGTCGTCAATGTCCAACTTAATCCCGACGGAGTGCGCCATTGCGATCAGGTGGAGGACCGCGTTAGTGGAACCGCCGAGAATCATGGTGAGAACCTGCGATAAAAATAAATAAAAAAGAGGCGTGGTGTAAACGAAAAAAAGCAAAGGAGGGGGCCGGATAAAAAAATGACAAACCATGGCGTTTTCGAACGCGGAGCGCGTCATGATTTCCCGTGGGAGAATGTTTTTCTCAAGGAGGTTGTACATGACGGGACCAATCGAGGCGCATTCGTCGTGTTTCTCCTGTGATTCTGCGGGGAACGAGGAAGAACCCGGTAGGGACATACCGAGTGCTTCAATGGCACTGGCCATAGTATTGGCGGTGTACATCTGGATTTCCAGGTTTGGGATTCAACGGAAGCAATTTAAAAATAAAATAAAAAATGGACTTACACCACCACACGCACCTGGACCTGGACAAGCGTGTCGAACGGTGTTATATCGCTCGCGCTCGGCTTCGGGTGTCTTGCCGTCCTGGAGATATTTACCATAGGACTGGAACGCGGACACGACGTCGAGTTGTGGCGCTCCTTCACAGGAACCAGCACGGATAGTTCCACCGTAGACCATCAAGCCAGGGCGGTTGAGGCGGCCGACTAAAGGAGGAATTGATGGGTGGGAAGGAGACGGGTGAAAGAGGAGACTAACGGGCCATGAGAACGCCTGGCATATTCTTGTCGCAGCCAGGAACGACAACCATGCCATCGAGGTGGTGTCCGCCAGCGGCGGTCTCGACTTGATCAGCGATCAAGTCGCGAGACTGGAGGGAGTAGGACATGCCGCGAGTGCCCATGCTAATGCCATCGCTGACGCCGACAGTGCCAAATTGGTAGCCGATGATGTCAGCGTTTTTGAGAGAGGCTTTTATTTCCTGACCGAGACCGAGGAGGTGCTTGTTGCATCTGTTCCGAGATGTGAGAAAAGGTGGGAGGGCAGAAGGGGTGCGCGCACGGGTTTCCTTCATACCTGTTGAGAGGTTAGAGAGGGGAGAAAAGGGGGAACTGAGTATGTACCATACGCTGGCTACGCCGACCATGGCCTTGTTAAAGTCCTCATCTGACTGTATGCCATCCGTCGCGTAAAGCATGGCCTAGAGAGCGTGTTGAAGAATTGAACATGAACGTTTGTAGAAATAGCTCACACCTGACTGGCGCCCTGGTCTTTGGGCTGGGTGACGATCCTGCTATAGCGATTGAGGATGGGTTTTTCGTGACATTTTGCGGTAGTGGTGAAATTGCGGGTGGATGAGAGTAGGCGCCTGCGGGACATGGTTGAGGGGAAGGAGAAAAAAAAGTAAATTTGTTATTGATCGGGGGGGCAGAGCCGAGTTGTTGGGCCACTTTAACCATAAAGGGTAGTTCGGAGGCTTGGTTAGTGGATCGAAAGGCGGATGAAGATGAATGTGTTCAGTGCCATGTCGTAGTCGGTGTTTGAGGCTCGATGCCCCTCTGCCATGAACCGTCAATCCTCCCTCCCCAGCAGCCTCATCCCACACCTCTATTCCGCACCCCGCAACTCTTCTACCCGCACTACGCTCGACGCCGACGACGATCTCCAGCCTTACCCCTCCTACAACTTCCCTCCCTTACTCCCTCCCCGGACTTCTTGGAGAGAGGGTGAAGCAGGTCCCTCTTCTCTGATCGATCCCTCTCGTGCCGCCACAATTTACCCCACACGTCACTTGGATACGTTTGGCAGGCGAAATTCTACTTTTGTGCACGACTCTTCCTACCCGGATCTCATCAGACGTGACCAAGATCGAGATTCGTACTTCTCTTTCTCCAATTCACAATGTATGTTCTCCACCAACAAACATTGGGTCCCTTGTGCTAATTTCTCTGTCAGCGACTGCTTACTCTCCCAACCAGCAGTCATATCATCACTTTCAACCGCTGCCACCACTTATCCCGCCACTGGATGAACCTTCGTTTTCCTTTGACAGACATGATGCCTATTCCTCCTATCCACCCATGGGTTCTCTTAGCATATCAGCTCCTTCCTCTGCCCGCGTAACCAGTCCCGAAAGCCCTGATATTCACTCCACCTTTCGCTCTGACACCCGTTCCCTTGACTTTGGTAGCAACGATGAAGAGACCTCCCACAAGGGCAAGCGCAGACGCCAGCAGTCCCTCGACACAGACGACAATGCCAGGAAATCCAGGAATCCTCGAAAAACGGCTGTCGCGTGCAACTTTTGCAGAGGTACTTGTATTTTTTTTTATAACAAAAAATTACCTTTCGGCCCTCATCATCGCTTTTTTTCAGGTCGCAAGTTACGCTGCAACGGCACCAAGCCTTCCTGTTACAACTGCACTGTCCGCAACTTTGAGTGTGAGTATGTCCCCATCCAGCGCCGCAGAGGTCCAGGCAAGGCGCCAAAAGGAAGCCGATCCAAAAAGGCTGCAACTCAACAACCACAAGCCTCGCAACCTACTACCTCACGGGCTCTACCCGCCCCTTCTGCTCCGCCTAACCCCGTCCCGGAATACGAACTCGAATCACTTGCCCCGGAGCTACGCCCTTATACCTCCGTTCTTTCCCTCGATAACGTCGGTTACGGCTTTCATCCCTCCGGCATATCCCCAAACTATCCTCCACCCCCCGACCCGCGTTTGATCAGGGAGTATTATTACTCGCGGAGTCGGGATACCAGCTCTGAAGATCGGTCGGATGCAGAAGACATGTTTAGGAAGTGGTCCTGATCAGTACGGATCACCTTCCCATCCCGGTGAATTACTTTGCCTCCATAACAAACAAGGGTGCGCTCAGGTGCGCAAATGTGATGTTTTGATTCGGTGCCTTCCCCCACATTCATTCCTTCCTGTCCACCAATGACAGATCCTCCTAGCCCTTCTTCTTACGTATTCTGTTGCTATCCACTCTTTTCTTAGCGACTTACCTGCGCTTTTCGGGCGCATACCGACCGCTCCCACGACATTCGTACCCTACCTGCTGGCGTTCTGCACGGGCACCTCCTCATAATTATCGCCATAAACCAGATAATAATACGTATATTTCGCTGTATTTAACTCTACACTACAAACCTTTTTTTCGCGGTGGATGTAGAAGTGGAAGGAGAGAGTTGTTCAATACATTTGAACCTTGCTTTGTTCCGATTGGCTCGGTGGGAATTAGCGAGATTCGGTTCTCGCATCAGAGTTTTCGAAATCACCGCGCTTGCCTCTGCGTGTGCGGGCAATCCTGCTTTCCCCGTTCAGGTCTCCGTCGCGAGTTGACGACCACCACCGCCTATGAATCCCTCTGACCACCGTATGAACCACGACGGAGGCGATCGGTCGGCGGCGCACTCAACGGGCCCATATCCACCCCACCTGAACCCAGGTAACGTCCCTATTCCCGCTTCCCCGCCAATGTGCCACTTCCGACACCACGCTGTTTTCCAGACAATTCGAGGCCCGAATTCAACCTGCTCGTCGCTGGCTGCAGAGGAGGTGAGTTCCATCGCCCCGCAGGGACTGCGGGGGTGGCTTTTGCCTCCCTCCTTGTTGTGTTTTTTTCGCTTACATGGCCGCTGCGCTCGGATCAGGCAAAACATCATTCCTCCGCCTCCTCCTCGACACCAGCGTTGTCTCGCCGAGGACCACCAAGGACCAGCTTGCATCCGTCGCCAAGTTTGTGCACGGTTGCAGCGGCCATACCTCCTACATACGGGCTGCGTCTGTAGACATAAACCTGGACCTTGACGGAAGCGGGCAGCAACAGACTCTCAGTCTGACTCTTATCGACACGCCTTCGTTGGACCTTAGAGACGAGGTTCCGGCTGAGCGTTTGCTGGGCGAAACCCTCCGCCATATTGATTCCAGGTTCGCAGAGGGGATCGAAGATGTAAGGCGCTTATCCTTCCACTTTCCACTCTAAAAGCTATATCTTTGCACAGGAATGGAAAGCAAAGACGGGCGACCGCTACGTGCACCTGTGAGTCGTGGCTGCTCATTTCCACGCCCACCGCTCATGCCCCCTCCCCCCTGTTTTGGGTTTCCTCCTAATAACATAGCTGTATCTACTTTCTGGACCCGGACCAAATTGTCCCGCCGTCTGTTCCGGCTCCACCAGCCCCGCTCATTCCCCGAACCCGTACCAACAGCTTTTCCCAGCCAGACCACGAGCCCGTCATTTTGGAGCCCCCAGTCACCACGAACCCTCTCCTCGCACGGCCCACTCTCCCCCCGGCGGACATAGCTGCTATCCGACGCCTGTCCGGACGTGTCAATGTGCTTCCTGTGATCGCCAGAGCTGATACCTTATCGAATGATCGATTGGCTGCTGTCAAACTCGCCATTCGGAGGGATCTGGCAGAAGCCGGGATAGGATTCGGTATTTTCGACACGGACCCGCCGTTGCACACGCAGGACGACCATGCCGCCGTTAGCAGGCCAGATTCGTCCAACGGGTACGGACAGCATGGGGGCCCGAACGGGTCGTCGTCGTTGAACAACACCCCACCTACCTCGCCTACATCACCCCCTTTGCTTCGTCTACCTTATGCTCTCATTTCTCCAGATATGTACTCTCATAGCGATGGGGTCACCAGGAGATTACCCTCTCGTCATGAACTAGTCCAGCAGTACACTCCTTCCACACACTATGCAATGCCTTCTCATTTCCCTCGCGGAAAATTCGTCCGTGCGTACCGATGGGGTACGTTGGATGTTTTGGATCCCAATCATAGCGACTTTGTGTCGCTTCGCACCGCCATCTTTCATCACATGGACGTAAGCGCAAATCTTGCTTCTAACTTTGTTTGGCTCGAGTCCTGATAATCTTTTTTGCTTTTGATTTTGGCTTTTTGATTTCTGATAGACTCTACGTCGCTACACCCAAATGTACCTTTTCGAAAAGTTCCGCCAGGAGTTCAGCCATCACCAGCGCCCTTCCTCTCGTCATTCTATATCACATCTCTCCCACATGCCGGCTACTATGTCTCATCCTTCTAGACCCATCTTGGCTATTGACACTGCTCCCATACAATCTACTCACCGACACACTACTTCTATTTCAGTCCAACAACAACAACAGCAGCAGCAACAGCAACAGCAACAGCAGCAACTTCGTGATGTGTATCTCAATACGTCTGGCCCGCGTTCAATGCAGGAACCCACTCCGAACAGTAGCACTGGTAGAGCTACTGCTGCGCCGAGTATGTATTCAATTTGATAATCCTAATTTGGTTCATTGACGCGTATGCTCCGTCACAGGGATGAATAGGCAACGGACCAAAAAGATCACTGTGGCATGCAACTTCTGTCGCTGTGCGCTCTCCTTCATTATTCATATTGAACACCTGTTGACGATATTTTTCAGCGAGAAAACTCAAATGCGATGGCGGTCGACCTACCTGCGGCCAATGCTTGAAACGCAGCAATCCTTGTGACTACATGCCCCAAAATAAACGACGTGGGACTCAAAGGCCGAGAAAAGGCGGCGCCGGCGGCGACGAAAGTGGTAGCGAGAGTGGTGAGGATAGGTCTCCTGATGGGGACGAACCTTCACTTTCTCCCGACATCCCTTCTCAGCCTGTGTCTCGGAGAAGTTCCAATGTCGGACGAGGCCAGCAGCAGCATGAGGGGTACCCACCTTCTTTACCTTCAATGTCCGCGATCAGCGACCGCGAACGTGAGCGCCGAGAGGAATCTTCAGTAGCGTCGTCCTCTCGTCCGAAGCTCGACCCCAGTTCATCATCGGGTATGCAGAGCTCGCGCGGCGGTTACTTTCCTGATAACGAAGTGCCCCATATCGCTACCCTTCCTTTGACAGAACCTTCACCACCTACCCCTGCGCCCATGTCAGCGCCCACACTACCCCCCATCCGCCCTGCGTCTGAGCTGCAGGCTGCTCAAAGGAAACGTGCGTCCACTATGCCCGGGAAAAGCACCCGGCAAACAACTACATCTGGACCAAAGGTCGTTGCTTGTAATTTCTGCCGAGGTAGGTTATATTGCAGGTGTTCTTGTTACCTCTTGTGCTTACACTTTTTTAAGCCCGCAAGACGAAGTGCGACGGAGCCCATCCTGCTTGTGCGAGCTGCGCTCGCAGGCAGCTGGATTGCAACTATGTCCATGATGCAAGCACTTCTAATGGCTCTGGACCAAAGAAACTTCGGCGCCCGTCTACCTCGAAACCCCCAACTACCGGAGACTCACCCCACTCTCTTTCCCCACCGTCCTCCAGGATGTTGCCAACCCCCTTGACTGGAAATGATGCACATGACATTCGAGAAGTGGACATGCATCTCAACGAAGAGGTTGATTTAAAAAGGCCCTTGGAGTACCCAGATATACATCGGTCGGCCAAGAAAATGAGGATGGATCACAACCCAACGCACGCTGGTATACCTTGAATGCTTTGTTTGTCGCTTTCAATTTGTGTAGATTACTTTACTTATCCCCCCACCTACCCATGTTCTCCTATTGTTTTTGACTGTTCTCTCGAGGTTTGCTCTTTGGGCTCTTAGGCAGTATCTAGCTGTTCCGTCGATATAGCAGTGGATAGATCTGTATGTGTATTTGTTGTCGCTGGAATACATATCGTCGTTGTTTGTTTTTTTCCCCGTTCGGGGGTTGTTATCCATCAATAAGGCCCGAAAAATGGATGCCCTGGTTTCTTTGGTCCCCGCTTCCCTGTTTGTTTGCGGCGACGACGCAGCCATCTCTCAGAACACTCCTTTGACTTGTTTCTCCTCTCCTCTTTTATTTTCAATCTTTCCCTGACAACCTTGCAGACAGGAGTCTGCCGTTGCTCATCATGTTTTCTTTCCGCCGCAAACCAAAGCAGGAGCCCGAGTCTCCACGCATACCAACGTCCCCATCGCTGCCAGAGCTCAGCAGTCAAGGCATTCCGTGGCCCGAAGACCTCGTGGACATTGCTGCCATCCGCGAAGACCCACCGCCCGATGCTGCCCCTACCCAAGGTGCGGCCAAAACCTCTTTCCAAGGGCAAGCCCCCATTCTCTTCCATAAACCGTTCCGACCTTCCACAGGCAGCGCGCAAGATGGGGGTACAATATCGTCCTTGTACATGTCCGGACCGCCTCCTGCATTTGACAAAAAGATTCTTCCTCCGGTTGGCAGGTACAGCCAGCGACGGGCTCGCATCCCACCTACGTTCAACCTTATGGTCAGTTTTTTTGACGCGAAACATTTTCCTTTTCATCTTGACGTAAAAACTCGTGCGCTTATATTGATGGACAATAGGTTGTGGGTGGCAAAGGAACTGGGAAAACCTCACTTCTCCGGTTGTTGCTGGAAACCGCGGACACTTCTCCTGGGGCAACGGCGGACCAGAAGGCGGCTGTGGACCAGTTTTTGAAAGGGTCGACAAAGGCCACTCAGGCTATCCAAACCGCGTGCGTCGAAATATGCGAGTCGAGGTTCGATAGGGTGTTGTTTTCCGTTATCGACACCCCTGGGTTGGATTTCACAGAGGGTCGCGAATTGAAGCTTGAGCGTCAGGTCAACACGGTGCTCAAGTACGTAGATGCACAGTATGCGGATACGATGAGTGAGGTGCGCACCGTCTGAATTTCGACCTCTGTTGCTGGCTTCCCCCCTGCCCACCCCTAAAACCACCGTTTTCAGGAATCCAAAGTTGTTCGACAGTCTAAAGGAGACCAGCACATCCATCTGTAAGTGGCACCACCCCCCAAATTAGCTTTAAGCATAAACGAGAGCTCTAGTTGCATCTACATGGTCGACCCTGCGTCGATCATGACTGCCGACGCTCGTCGAGCTCTGTCCTCTCTGCCTACTAAAACGCGCTCTGAGACCACTGTTTCCCTTCGGACACCCCCAGATCTTGTTCCGGACGAGTCTTCGGAGGACGAATCGGACGAGGAAGATGACGGCGTGTTGACGATGTCTCCTGTTGAGATCAGAGTTATCAGGAGGCTTTCTGCCCGAGCCAATATCTTGCCAGTTATCGCTCGTGCAGATTCCTTGACCGACGAAAAATTGCTCGCGGTCAAGAATGCAGGTGGGTTGGGTTTTCTTTTTTGGGTTGACGCAAATAGGTAGAGTTTGATGTGCTTCCTTCAGTTCGGACAGGGTTGGCAGAAGCAGCCATCGATTTTGGCGTCTTTGGACCCACGAAGAAGCCGGAACCCACCGCGGCGACGCCCAAGAGGCAAACTCAGTTCGCAACTACCAACGGCCACATCAATGGAAATGGAAACGGAAATGGAGCTTCAGAACCCATTGAAGAAGTAGAGAGCGATGATGAGGGTGAAGAAGAGGAGGAAGAGCGACAGCCACGTCCTGTAATCAAACTTCGACCGTCGCGACATGGAAGGGCTCTCTCTCGCTCAAGATCTCGACGAGATCTTAGTCTGGCCGCAGAGGACCCCCACCGACCTCTCTCCCCGGACAGCAACGACAGGGAGAGTATTGCAAATGTCCGCTTCTCTGCACATATCGTGGCAAAGACAGACCTCAGTTCGCTACTGCCATTTGCCTTGATCGCTCCCGAGGCAAATAAACGCCGTGCTCGACCAGTCTCAACAGAGAGCGCAGCCTTGACCATCACGGATTCACAAGAACTCTCTGAAGAGGGCGCCGCCTCCCCTGAAACCGTCCCACAAACGCCTGCCTCCGTTTACAGTTCCAAAAACCTTTCTTTCCTTCAAGGACCTCCGCGAGACTTGAAAGGGGTCTTCATCAGAAAATTCAGATGGGGTACGGTTGATGTCCTTGACCCCAATCACTGTGATTTTGCTGCTTTGCGAACGGCAGTTCTGTCCACTCATTTGAAAGTCAGCCCTCAGTTTCTTTTCTCGCTGTTTTAGACGTGGTCCTGACCATTCAAACTCAGCTCTTGAAAGTCCATACTAAAGAAGTTTTATACGAAAAGTATAGAACGGAGAAGCTTCTTGCACGACGGGCTACTCGCCATATTTCCGACGAAGAAAGGCAACGACTTTTGGAAGGTCTGTAATTCCATCGTCCTCGACAGTTATTATCACTTATGCTTTGAACATAACTTTTCAGACCTAGGAATCTGACTTATCTGCTGCTGCTTATATTCTCCCTCTATGCTTCTCCCTCTGCTTGATAATCTGTGTTTTGTCATCTTCGTTTCAAATTTACCACCCTATGCCATACCCTGCCATTCTGCCATTCATTTGTTGCCAAGTGCATTGATTTATCCCCTTCGTGCTCGTATACCATTCACTGTGGCGTGTATTTACCCTTTTTTTTGCATATTACATGGAGGATTTAGCTACGGATCTGAATTGTCTCTCTTTATACACATTTGTACACGCCGTGTCTCGATAATATAACAATGTTAGCATTCCTTTGTGAAAGTTTGGGTAACAAAAAGCAAAGCAAGATAGATAAGGTCTATGAACTCTTAGATCGTAATAACTTCTCGATCTCTTCTTGTGACAACCCCTCTAGGCGATTGAGTAGATAATCAACCTACGCGAAAAGATCAGTTTCGTTAGAAAGGGGTCAAGACCTGAAATTTCACCTCGACCTCCTTGGTTAACGGGATAATGTAGCTCTCATAAAGATCGACCACCCCATCGACGTCAATTTTACTTGACGCGCTGTTCACCTTTCCATTGGCCGCATCGGGCAGTAGATCATCAGCTACAATGTCCTGGGCATAGGTCGAAGCCTTCTTGTGCAGCCGCACAAGGAGTTTCCGTTCGACCTCAGGTTTGGTGATAAGCTCCTCCAAAGCTGGGCGATTCGGCTTCAGAATATGTGGTATGAATGCTGCAGGGTTTTCCACGAATTTGGACTCGGAGACAAATTTCCCTGTAGGAGTTAAGTTCAGTAGAGTTTATACCTGCATTGATAACCCACAGATGGACTGACCATAGTGTACCCGTTTGCTTATCGACTGCAATACCTCGACGTCAAGTGTCGCCGCACTTCCGTAATTTCCATCATCCTCGAATTCCTCACTTCCTACAATACCATTTGCTCGCTTCTTTGCAGCAAGTAAGAGGGTAGCGCGTCTAGTAATCCGTGGGACAATGGCGCAGGTGTAGAATGAGAGAATAGAAGGATTAGCATTGATCTTATTTGGGTATAAAATAGTAGGGAAGTCTAATGGAGATAGAACGGGCTCCGGGAGATCATTGGAGAAAGGATATTCATCGGGGCTAAAAGCAATCTACATTAAGAGACAGCAGGTAAAGGGAAAGGGTGCCATTCTCACCTCGTATAACGTCTGGCCTTGGCTGGATCACTACAAAGTTAGGAGGCACTAGATATGATTAATCGGCGAGTAAATACCATGAAAAGACTCTATTTCTTTCAGAAACCACTCCAGCCAACTGCCATTGAATCCCAGATCTGTGAGTTCCTTGAAATCACCTCTCTGGTACATGCGTGGGTTGTGCGCAAATTGGGCCCGTTCGATAAGAGAGAAGATGATCGTGTCTTCTAGTCTGGTCAGGACGGACCTAATGCGGTCTAACGACAGTGGGTCCTCCCCACTCATGAAATTTAAGGAAGGCATGGTGAGTAAGATGAGTGCAAACAATTACGGGGTAGATATATATATTTTAAATTGCCGAATAAGCCGGATCGATCATTCTGACTCAGGTGACCGAAGCTAGCAGGGAAAGTTTTAAGGAAAAGGAGGAAACAGCGAGACTCGGCTGCGAGACTCGGTAATCAGCTAGACCTCAAAGCCGTCTACCAGGCGCCTTAAAGGTTGCATCGGAGTAAAAAGTAATGATACCGTCGATAGCTTTTACAAGGAGATAGAACACATTTCTTCAATCCCATTCTGGTATCATTTTCTCTTGTGCGCAAGCCCTATTGGCATCCTTGCGAACTTGCTCTGCCTCCAACGCCTCGATGAACTTTTGACCTAGCTGCCCTGCGACCTCTCCAATCTTATTGCACTCCTCGAGATAAGCTTTGGAAAAGATGTTGTAAAGCGAATCGGCAGACCTCGCACGAGGGAAATAGGCCTCATTCGCGAAAAATGCATCCACAAGCAAAGGGATTTGAGTTTCGGTGAAATTGAATTCCTTGACTTGGTTGAAATCGATGACCCAGACACGGGGCTCTCGGCGCTCTAAGCGGGTAGGAACGGGGTTAGTAACATTGGCACCAAGGACAACTTCGATATCGCGAGCGTCATTTCTGGCAGTCATGTGGAGTTGTGCCAGCATGCGTCCCATCTCTCCTGACAGCAGCACAGTGTTTATACCAAGCAGTTCCATGCGCCCACGAGTCAAGGGGAAGTTATATGTATCGAAGAATCGTTGAGGAGCACTGCGGCTAGCATTGGGTTCAGGACGTCCGAGAAGGAGACGAGCCAGATGATGGCCTCGGCGAACGAGGGCATTAGTATTCTTATTCAGGTGGAGGGGGCAGAACAGATCAATAAGCTTTCCCTTCAGAGCTGATGGCAGGGGATAGACGCGAGTCGTGGAGTAAGCGCAGGTCCTGGTAGCATCACCTTCTGGAAAAACCAAGGTGGGATCGTCCCAGAATTCAGCGTCATCGTGACCGTAGAACTCGATAGGAGTGGGGGACAAAATAGTATTGCCAGATGCTTGAAGGGCTTCGCTGATAAGTTTCATCTGTCGATATTCATCGGCTAGTATAGTACAGTTGTCAGCAGAGCGGCATTTCTTGTATACTTCAGGAGTCTGTGATACATGTCTAAGTAGGAGGGCCATTGGTGGCGCTCAACACGTACTCCCGTATTCATGTAGACAGTAGCAAAGGTGCCACTTCCGATCCGGACGAACTCGATGGGGCGGTTGTTGTCTTCAAACCTACTTACATTACTTGGAAATAACGGAGGTAGAAGCTTACTGAAACATTGTTGCAATTGTTGTGTAAAGGAAGAAAGAGATAATGAAGGACTTCCGTTATTGACTGAGGTTACTTATATTTATTGGGAAATCTCCCACGGTTAGAAGTTATGCAGTGATCGGAATTATACTTGCCTTGCACCCATTTTTCCAATGTCGGACCCATCTAATAACAAGGAGGACGCGTCAATCTTGGGTAAACGCGATCGAAACGAGGAGAATGGAGAATCTGCCGACCACGCCTCAAAAAAGATGACAGTGGACGAAGACTCAGACGACGACGATGTTGGTCCCATGCCTCTGCCAGCCGGTGCACCTGGCACGGCGAAGAGAAAGCGCAAAGGTATGTTCTTCCGTAACGTATGTTTCCGCGCTGTATCTAATGAGTCATGTCCAGTTCTCCCGCATGAGCGGCTATACCTTGAACATGTCCCCAACACCAATCAATACTACAAATCGTTCATGCACCGCGACTCTGTCAACTTTTGTGTCATGACAAAGTGCGTAGCTAAAGGCACCTTCACAATTTCTTATTTATCTACCTGTTTCCCCGCTTAGGATGGAATTCCTTATAACAACCTCCGTGGATGGTGTCGTGAAGCTGTGGAAGAAACAAGAAAATGGCATCGAGTTCGTGAAGGTGTATCGCGCCCACCTTACACCCGTTACGGGGGTATCTGCGAGTGCTGATGGCCAATTATTTGCAACGGTTTCGGAGGACATGACTGCGAAGGTTTTCGACGTGGTTAACTTTGGTAAGAATCTCAGCGTTTTTCTCAGAATGAACAATCTTTCGAACACTTACCAGATATGATAAACATCATAAAACTTGGATTCAAACCTCACTCTTGTTGTTGGGTTCACAAGCGAGGTCAGGCTCAAGGACTGTTAGCCGTGTACGTTATTTCATGCCACTTGCCCTCCTTTACAGACCGTTGATTTGTACTCAGTGCAGACGCTTCATCAGGTGTGATTCGTCTATATGACGGGCGTGGAGGCGACCAACCGCTTGAAACCATTGATAACATACACCGATTCCCGGTTCATATTATGACCGTGCGTTCTCTTGACCACATTCCCCTTCTTGAGATTGAGATTTCTATTTTCATAGTTCAGTGACAAGTATGATACTGTGATATCCGCCGATGAGGGAGGCTTTGTGGAATATTGGCAGCCGCTTGAACCATTTGGCATGCCCAAAAACGTTTCAAAGCTCTGGAAATACAAGAGCGAAACAGATTTGTATGAATTCAAAAAGGTTCTACTCCTTTCGATCGATACATTTTCGTATGCTCACTTTTTTAAATTTTGATCGCCTCCCTGATATTAGGCTAAATCTACTCCAACATGCATAACCCTTTCACCCGACTCCTCCTCCTTCGTCACCTTCTCTCTGCCAGATCGACAAATTAGGGTATTTTCATTCCTCAGTGGAAAACTATCACGAAAATATGATGAATCCCTCGAAGCTATCCAAGAAATGCAGCAAGCTGGCACGGCCGTCTACCGTGTAGAAGATATGGAGTTTGGTCGGAGGTTAGCAGCTGAAAGAGAACTGGAGCTTCCAGGTCCTGACGGCCACGTCCCTGGTCGTTGGAGTAATGCTGTCTGGGATGAAAGCGGTGCATTTGTTTTGTATCCGTCTCTCTTGGGCATCAAGGGTGAGTTTAATTTTACCCCCTCAATAAGTGACCTTGTTTAACTGAATAACCTGCTAGTTGTCAACGTTGTCACAAATCGCGTTGTTAGTTTGCTTGGAAAAGATGAGGTAGTGAGATTCTTGAATCTCACATTATATCAAGGTGCCCCTGCGAAGAAGTCTCTTACGACAATGGTAAGACCAGACCCCGCCAGGAGTGTTCAGCAGTCACTAATTTTCCCCCTTCTTAGGCGATGGCTGCGTCAGCCAATCCTATTCTGGCTGAAAAAGGACAAAGAGATCCAACCCTTTTCTGCACTGGCTACAAGAAACCAAGATTCTATCTGTTCACGCGTTCAGAGCCAGAGTACGTACATCACATTTATTTGTTCTTCATCTTATGACCTTATTTTCTGTTTTCTGCAGAGACAACAAGTCTGGCGAAAGAGACGTCTTCAACGAACGACCTACAAGGGAAGAACAGAGCGTTGCGGCTACTGTCGGGCAACGAACGGGGCCCTCTCCTCTTGCCAACTCAGCGACGATACACACAACGCTTGGAGACATTCATATGCGGCTCTTCCCACAACAAGCTCCAAAAGCAGTCGAGAACTTTGTGGGCCATGCTCGAAGTGGCTATTTCGAGGGTGTCATTTTTCATCGTGTCATCCCCAAGTTTATGATTCAGACAGGTGATCCTCTTGGCGATGGTACTGGAGGTGTTTCGATCTGGGGTAAAGAGTTCGAGGATGAATTCTCAGACGACTTGAAGCATGATCGGTACGTTCTGCCCTTCCAGTGTACTGCCCTCTAGCACTCATCCCCTCTCGAACAGTCCTTACACTGTGAGCATGGCCAATGCCGGACCTGGGACGAATGGATCGCAATTTTTCATTACCACGAATGCCACCCCTTGGCTGGACAAAAAGCACACAATATTTGGTCGTGTACTATCTGGCCTGGAAGTTGTGCACACTATAGAGAACGTGAAGACCAGCAAGGTGGATAAACCATACGAAGATATCAAAATCATCAATGTCGATGTAGAGTAAAATTGGGTTGGATGCTTGTATCTGTATTCTGTAGCCAACCAGGCAGGAAATCCTGTTATGTATCAAAAAGCGACATGGTCAAGCGTTTGTACTGTATGAACGACAGTTACTGCCATGGTCTCATCTCCTGATTGCAATAGGCGTTCTGCAAACATTGTTTGTAGCTCCTGGATGATTCTTTCCGAACTAGTGGGTCCTCCTTGCGCCAGTCCCGCAGGACACGAGAATTTCATGACTGTATGGGTAGCTTCTTGTCCCCCTGCTTTGTGATATGCAACGATGCATTCATAGAAATCCAGAGGGATCCCAGACAGGGCATTCTCATGACCTGCACTTGGGACATAGGCAACCGCATAATCAAGTAACACTGCTGCCAGTGGAACGGCGGTTTCTAAAGAAACACGAGGGAGGGTGAAGGAGAGCGAACTTCGAGGTTGTGAAATAAAGGAATTTGAAAGAAGGTGTGATAGTGTTTCGGGCGCCCGTTCCAGCTACAATGCCAGGGTGTTCAGATCCATACACTTTCTTCGGGAGACAGAACGTGCGGTTTTTCACCAGTATAATCGGTGAATGAAACTGTACAAACGCTGGGTAAATATCGGTGCTGGAACTCGAGGACGCGGATTTTGAAAGTATCCCAATGCGGGATACAAGGCGAACGGTATTCACAAAAAATGACTGATCGGATGCTGGTTCGTAAATGTGGAGGACATCTGCAAATAGCTCCTGTGTGGCTTTATTCTATTTCGAAACTAATATCAGTCATGACGGAGCGTCGGCCACACATTCAACTCACAGCTCTCAACGCCGCGAGGAGATGCGAGAAGGTTTTTGGAGGATCCTTGGGTGCAATCACGTCGACGAGATATCCAGTGCTATCACCGTATACACAGATTCAGCTGGCGTTTTCCAAATGGTACTGCTGTGTACTGCAAAAAAAGACATACCGGATGCCATGCGCCACAAGCGCCAGATCGGCAGAGAACAGGCCAACATTCAGGCGCTTCAAGTTCCGCAACTCCGGTATTTTCCTGAGTTCGTCCTGGACGACCGCTGCTATGCCAGAGAGCCTATGCATGGACTCTGGAAATGGATCTTAAGATGGATGTTGCATCGGAGGATTGACTCAGATGTAGTGACAGACGTTGACGTTGAGTTCAAGTTGTATGATTTATCTCCGCCCTCAAACTTGAAATGGGCAAATGATCCAACGCTGTTGGGATACTTCCAAATCTTCAGATATAAGTATGGTGTTCGGATATACCACAAGCTATATGATCTCTGTAGCGTCTTCCCAAAGTAGATTATTCACGGGCGCTAACTTCTTGTATGATATAGTCATTGGCTGGCACACATTGGGAATATCGAATATTACACAATGTCGATAAAGAAGTTCAGCGAGCATAGAAATGCTCCACCATCCTCTGCTGCGAGCGATAAGATAAGTAGGTGGGTAAATCCTATGATATTCCAATGACGTGAGCTTTGTTATCGAACTTGTCGAGTCTTTGGTCCAGGTGCCGCTGCAGCAACGCTGCAGTGAAAAGTGCCTCAGTTAGTGCATTACTCGGTGGAGGGTCACGTCCCGTAAATTTTTATCGAATCCAGGAATAGGCCATTAACTCCAGTATAATGGAATAGATAATGGAATGCCTCTCGCAAGAACTTTCCGTTGCTGGCATGTTATTACTGAGATATTCAGAAGAATCCGAGCGCGGAGATACTGCAAGGCAGGAGCTCAGTAGTGTGTTACTACCTTCTACAAGTTCTGATTCAAAGGAAGAGAGGTCTGACCAGTAGGATTTGGTAGGTCGGAAGATGGGCTGGGAAAGATATTTCCACAAAAGACATATCCCATATCTCTCTTGGACTTGGGTCCTGAAAGCCATCCCAAGATAAGGGCGATTGCTTTGGTTGAGAAACAAAGTACTGGGCCATGGAGGTTGTATTGTTTGTGACATGTGTATTGTAAGTTGTATTATTCCCGGGCCAGAACACGTGAACAAAGTTAAGCGCTGTTGAGCGGCAACCTCTGGCAAACTACAGTCCATATACTTAAAGTAGTCATACATTTACTCCTTTTTATTGATTTTATCTACGTTTAGGGTATACAGCAAGCTCCCAGAAAATACCATGAAAGCGCCTATTCCTAGATGAAGGTTCCATTCATTACCAAACCACCATACACTAAAGCATAGACTGAGGGCTTTTCGTGCGGTTAGGGCAATATTCGTTGAAACGGAGGATACTTGCTGTTTAAGAAAGAGTAAAGCTCAAAAGACGTCGAAAAGAACGAGTGACCTACTGATGACAGTCGATTAACACCGGACACACACACTAATTGTGCGACGAGGTTCCCAAGTAATATGGCGAATGCTTTCAAGGTGGAAGAAGTCGATGTTGGATCAATCAAATTTGTAATTCCTTGTTTGACATCCCCTCCCAGGAAAAGGAACACGGGCAAGGAGAGGAAATGCTGTTAAAGTCGATTAAGTGGGCGGTACGCTGGCAGACTATGGGCACCTACGGTATAAAAGACACCTTCTCTCCAGCAAGGTCCATACTTCCGATACGTTCGTTCTTGAAGAAGCCCCAACAACCCAGTACAGAACAGGGAGACGGTCGACATGCCGATCCCCAAGAAATATCTCCTCAGATCTTCTGTACCAATCGTCTTTGATGTTTGTGAGTTGGTTCCAGGGTTTGTCCTCGAGAGCGTGACCATAATGACTCCTGTAGTAACAATGACAACAGAGAACTGAACGCTAGATATTGAATATGACGGTACATGGGTTACATAAGGGGGGCTTACAATTTGCATTGGGGTGTACTGCCTCCTTGAGAAGATATAGCCAAAAAGCATAGATACAGGAAGGCCTGAGAAAATGTGGTTTGAAAAATAAACATGTAATCCCATTACCAAGAAAATTTGCGCCTCACCTGCGGAACGAAAGACAATCAAGATCGTCAGGGGTACGTTGTGCGCGAAAGCCCAATTATTCAGCAGAGATCCACTTATGAGAACCAGAACCTGTAGTGACCACTGTGCTAGGGGAACCTGTCGTGGTTTAAGGCGAGGAAAGAATCCAGGCTGGGAGAAGTTCAAAAATGAAGGCAGAGATTGCAGAGTAATGAAAAACATTTGGGAGAAGGTAAGGGCTGAACCTGAAGAGAAATTAAGTCTCCAGCAGTCGCTAAAAGGGAGATATGAATATACCTATGCGTGGGTTCATGAGGAGAAGCTGTTCATATGCAAGCACATTTCTAATGTATCTATTAGCCAATCAAAGTATCGTCAATGAAATAAGACGAACGAGCAACATCCACCAAAAACCATTGAAAGGGCCTTTTAAGGTAAGATGAGTTAGGTAGCTAGTAGGAAGAAAACGGCTTGTGAACTTACTGAATAGAGATCCACCACAGCGGGAATAATCTGTGTGGCAGATACTCTGTTGTCTTTCTCTTCTTGTCGCGCCTTTGCATTGCCGTTCAGTGTCGTTGAGGCAACATTTACACGGGACATATTTCCCGCGTTTTGGCGTCGAAGAGACATGCTGGGGTACCAAAGAAATTGGAAAGAAATGGAGCACTTAAACTCCACGACTGGGCGTCATGACGCACAAGTGGGAAACGGAGAGAAGATTTGAGCCGGAACCAAGCCGGACCGTGCCAGGCAACCACATGGTGTCATGGTCGAACGGACACTTGAACTTGATGTCAAGAAGTGGCCTTTCTTTCCGACCTTCCAATTATTTTGCTTGGGATACTCTGGAGTCGGAGCTGCTTGTCATCAATATCACTGAATCCTCCTCATGGAGCGAAGGGAGTCAGGTCAATGAAGAGGCAAGTAAATAAACATTATTTATCGGCGTGTGGGCATTCCAACAGGATACGAATGAATTTCCCAGGAAAATACACATTACCCTTCTCCTTAAACCCGTTGTTCGATACCACGTGAAAAATCCCTCTGAAGTAAGGTACACAGAGCCTCTAAGTCAGAAGAATGTCGGGCCTATAGTCGGTCGGGATCGTGGAGTCCGCTATTGCTGCTTTCGCATTTACACGGTGTATTTTGCAGCTAGTGTGGCCGAAAACCAACCGAAAACACGATCGCAAGCCACCTGTGAACATGCGTTATGGTTTGTCTGTCTAAGAATTACATTTCTAAGAATTACAGCAAATCGAAATTCTTCCCAATTATATCAAGGAGGCCTTCTTGCACTCCCAGATAGTCATGTCCCCCTGCCAGAGTCTTCACAAGTACGACTTTCCGTCCAACTTCCGAAAATTCGTCGATGCGCCCAAAGTTCTGTAGATAGGTACTCTTCAAAACTTCACCACGTTTCGCATTTCGCAGTGTCTGTTGTTCGACAACAACATCCCACTCTGCTTGTGTCGTTTTGAAGGGGTTATCGGGGTAGTTTACCGAGGGGAGGTGGGGTTCCAGGAAAGCTTGGAATAATCTATCGGAATGGGTATCGGGTATATCCCAGTCGTTTTCGGCGTGGGCGATGAGAACGGAGGCAGTGATATTCTGAAGATATCCCAAGTTAGCCAGATGGTTCTGGGAGTAGAGATAGAGGGGAAGTGATCACAGGAACGGTCTTCAGGGTATCGAAACGATGGACTACAGCCATCTTAACAATTTCTAGACGACTGGGTTAATAGTTAGTGACGATTCCTTCAATATACAACTCACCAGCAGCTCCTGGTATGATAGATATTGGTTTCATCAAGGGAATAAATCCAAACATGTTATATGTTTCCAAGACCTCGTGAATGCTTGAGAACGGCTTAAATAAAAATCAGGATTGGCATGGGCAGACGGAAATTCAATGCTCACCGACAGCAATACAATTCCCCTGGGCTTGATATTTTCTGCTGCCAGCTGAGCTGCAAGTTGGCCAGAAACGCCCGTCCCCAAACTATGCCCCACGATTAAAATGTCCTCTGGCTTCTTACCTTGGGCGACGAGCCAGTCGAACGCCGTACGTGCATCGTACACAAGTCCAGTTTCAGAAGGCTTCCCAGTGCTGTCCGCGAACCCTCTATAGTCGATGGCCAACACGTTGGCACCGAGTCTTGTTGAGAAGCCCTGGTAGTGTTGGATACGTGCACCGAATGCGCGGGTGGCAGCATTGCCATGGAAGAAGAGTACAACAGGGCGCTCTTTGAGAGCGGGTACTATGTGCTCAGCGACTTCGGTGGGTATGGCGGGCAATGACCTGTAATATGGCTCGGATAAGATGAACCAGGCCCCGAGTGTTTCATTATCGGGAGTTTGTAGTTTGAAGTTGAGTGTTCTATTAGCTAAAGGACGCAATGAGACTCCGAGCTAGAGATACTTCCTACAAAGGAGGACTCACGGGCTAAGCCATACGTTTCTGGAGTATCGAAGTTGGCGAAAAATGGGAGTTTTACTGCGTTAAGATAAAGCGCGCTGTGGTTCTTGAGAAGTAGCTCGGTGCATTGAGATAAATCACGTACTGCGATTGGAAAAAAGGAATGGCCAGGAGTAACACAATTCCCAGGTATATTCCTCCAAATATAACCAGAAACTTCTGACCGCGAAACAAAAATTGTATGCCCGGCATGGGTGCGTAAAGGAAGGAGTGTGCTCGCCGATGATCACGGCTTCTCCTTCCTTTTTCGAAAATTGACAGCTGTCAAAGAACTGTGGGTGAGCTTGAGTGCCCAAAAAAAGTTGTGGGGTACATAATTGAAGCAAACTTCCAACTTATGTAAGTCGATCCTCTCACTCCACCGCCGATTACCAAACTCATTATATACTTACTGGCAATGAAGTTCTTCTCGCTTCCTCCTCCTTCAGAGTTATATACTCAGATCCCTATTCTTCGGTCATCCCAATGATGACAGTAGACAATCCCTCAAATCCAAGGGACATTCATCTAGAACCCCGAAATATTTCTTCGTCTACGCCGCCCCCGAAAGAACGGCCTTCAGCTGCGACCTCCACCACCCTTCGAGCAACCCCACAGCGGTTCTTGTGGGTCCGAAGGATTGGCTCTGGAGTCATTCTCGACATTCGCTCGCGAGTGCCGTGGTACCTCAGCGATTGGACGGACGCATGGAATTATCGTGTGATACCTGCTACTGCTCTCATATTCTTTGCAAAGTGGGTTATTCCATTCGCATTCGATTGACCATTTTTAACCAAACCTGTCCATTCAGTGTCTTACCTGGCATCGCCTTCTCCCTAGATTTGATCGAAACGACGGAACAATATGGCGTCGCAGAGGTCCTAATGTCTTCCTTCATGGCAGCATTTATATTCTCGATATTTGGAGCTCAACCACTCACCATCGCTGGCGTTACTGGTATGTATTAAAACCGGAATGTCCATAAAAAGCTTTTCCAATAATTTTATAGGCCCGATCACCGTGTTCAACAAAACCATCTTTGACATCCTTTCCAGGGAACCAAATCCTCCAATCTACCTTCACTTTATAGGATGGGTATACCTCTGGGGTGCTATCCTCCATTGGGCTACCGCCCTCCTTAACTGTTCGTCACCATTTGTTTTATGCGCTTTTTTTTTTTTTGATCGCGTGCCACTTTCAGGGTGTAATTTCCTCAAATATGTCACCCTCTTTTCATGCGATACATTTGGCTTCTACGTTTCGTGGGTGTACCTCCAGTATGGCATCCAAGTTCTTACCCGACAATTTGGGGCCACCAACAGCATAGAAGCGCAGGGTGCTCTCGTTTCTATCGTCCTTGCCATCCTCATGCTCGTCACTGCATTCTTGTTCAGCTTCTTGTCCCAAACACCATATTTTCATCGACACGTCCGCCGCTTCCTCTCGGACTACGGGATGCCGATCTCGTTGGTTGCCTCATCTGCGATGGCATACTGGGGCCGGTTCAATTTCGCAAATCCTTTGACTCTACCAGTCGGCGGAGCATTTCAGGCTGCCGGTGGTAGAAATTGGATCGTAAAGTTTTGGGAACTGGAAGGCAAATGGGTCGGAATCGCATTTCCATTCGGAATCATCTTGTGGATACTCTTTTTCTTCGATCACAATGTTTCGGTGAGTCTCTCTCTTTCCCTTTGGGAATGGCTCTGGATTTTGGATTTATGTCCGTCCTTGACTTCAGTCCCTAATGGCACAAGGATCTGAATTTCCCCTGCGCAAGCCTCCGGGGTTCCACTATGATTTCCTTCTACTCGGCGTTACCACCTTCATTGCAGGACTTTTTGGTCTGCCAGCACCGAATGGACTTATCCCCCAGGCACCCATCCATACTACCTCGCTACTCGTCATGGGACGACCATTTAAATATGAGAAAGATGAACAGGACCAGCACAACGACTCGCGCACCCAAACGCAAACGCAACTCTCAGATAATGCGGTACCCCTTGGTTCTGATCCGGAACCACTAGCGGACCCAACCATCGAGCATCAGCATGAGGTGCCTCTAAGCGTTGTTGAACAACGAGTATCAAATCTTGTGCAGGGCACCTTGTGCCTCGTCCTGCTTACAGGTCCGTTCTTACATGTCCTCCACTTGATACCCAGAGGGGTATTGGCAGGTCTTTTGTAAGTTCTTATTAACTTTGATTAACGATTCGAACTTTGATTTTCCCTCCTCCTAGCTGGTACATGGGCGCTGATGCACTTCAGAGTAACGGAATTACGAAAAAGCTCATGTATCTTGTTCAAGACAAAACCCTCACCCCGAGGCAGCAACCTCTCCACAAAGTTCGAAAATCACGCATTCTTCTCTTCGTGGGCGTCCAGCTCTTGGGGTTTGGAGCAACCTTTGCTATTACGCAAACCATCGGTCCGTTATTCCTTACTTCTTTCATTACCCGCATATCCATCTTCATACATCTTCTAGCGGCGATCGGGTTCCCTGTTATCATCATGCTTCTCCTACCTCTTCGGACCTTCCTGATTCCCAAAATGCCTTTTACGAGTGAAGAACTGGCAATACTAGATGGGCCGGCGGCTTCCCCCTTTGTAAGTCTTTAAAAATACTTCACCGTTCGTTTTGTCGCTTTTTTCGTCCCATTCATGTTGAATATCTGGCTTACCCGTTCATTTCTTTAGACAATGGAGTCAGTAGGAGGAATACACTAAAAAGATTATATATACTACCCCCACTCCTTTCGAGCTAGGTGGGTACATAGACCAGTAAGGTAAATCGTATATTATACAGACAAAGACCTAGATTGAAACACCCAATTCACTGTAACCTCTGTACAAAGGTGTCAACTAACGGCTATCCGTTACAACTTGGAGTCGCCCTAAGTCTCATGCAATGCCTCAGAAGAATTGTAGGCTTTCTCGCGAACTGGAAGAACGGCATTCGTGAATTGGAAACCGTACAAGAACGCTCACTACGTATTCAAAAAATTTATGACCATTGGAAGAACTCAAAATGCCGAGCGCTCTGTTGTCTTCTAGACAAAGTCGGACAACCAGAGATGATTGCCATAAGAGCAACTGTGCAATTCGTCTACAATATTATACCGCCTTTCTTCTCCTTCCTGACCTCCAGCTAGATATCCAGAAAAAAAATGGCAACACCATGCTGGGAACAAGAATTGGGATACTCGGAAATTTGCATTATCTGTTTGTCAAAATAGTACAGTGTGTACAGAAGACAAAATGGTGACAATAGAATGTCCATACCAAACAACGAGAAGGGAGAAAAGAGTCCAACGCTAATCCATGCCTGATTCTGCGTTCTTAAACAGAGGAACATAATTTTGATCGACAGCCGTCCGAATGATATCCTTTGCGAGGACAACTTCTTGAGGGGTGAGGTTAGGATCAGCTTCAACTAACCGCTCTGCCTGGTCAATTGTTGGACTTGGGTGCGATATGCCCCAGCATGACTCAGGTCGGGAGACCCACATGTTAATTATAAGCAAGCGTGAGTCCGGGGGTATTGAATTCCATACGGTGGTCATATCATCAGCAAGCCCTTTACTGTGTATGTGAGCCCCTTTCAGTGAGTAAGATTGGAAATCTTCGTCAGAGATACGATCTAGGGCTGGGTTTGGTATGTCGTGGTAGGAAGCCCAATTTGAAAGCGAGGCTGGTACTATAAAACAATATCAGATGATGTTGCTGCTGAAATCAAGGGCTTTGCCTACGGTATCCAAAACGCTTGTCTTTGAGCCTTGTCAACACATCCTGAGGAACATCTTGTACGTGGGCATCGTTGAGTCCTTAACAGATGATATATAGGTGAGTTCTCATCAGTCTGACAATAAGCGGGGAGACAGTGATAAGTCAGACCTTGGGCAATTCGTGAACGGATCTCCCAGTCTATCAAGATCTGCTCTCGTTTCCCCTCCCTAGCTTCTAGTTCCCTTTCCCTAGCTTCTCGTTGCGCCTCCTTACCTTTCAGAGTCTTTATATCAGAGCGTAGCTCTTCGATCGCCGACTCTGCGGACTGTCATAGTAGCCACGACAGTCTATAGTAACCATCCACAGACCCAGTACTAAGGACGTACCTGGAGCTGAACACCGTAAGATTCGGGGTGCTTGAAAACGACGCGGCCAGGTTCTGAAATGATTTCATACGACTAGAGTGGTGAGGACAGTTGACTAATGATTACATCGTCCTCCTCGTCCTCTGGCGTGGAAATTGGGAGATCGAGTTGCACCGCCGTTACTGGGTCAGCTTGGGACCGGATATATGTCGGAGTCGATGTCATAACTGGAAACACTGGAGAAGTGTAGCAAGGCGGGTATTGGAGTGAAGCGAGAACGTTGTATTATTATCATGACGTCATCGAATTTTGAACCCCGTCCATCTTGCGTTTTGTCTTGCGTCCATCCAATTTTTTTTTTGAAAGTGCCTTGTTTTCCGATTGGACGTAAGTATTGTGTTGACATTTCCTTATCTTCATCATTCTAGGCTTGCCATGTGCTGATCACAAGAAAATTTGTGTCTATTCGAGCCTGCAGTGGCCCTAAGGGTGAAAATACCCCTCATCATACGCCCCCAAGCACTGCAATAACAGCACTTGGAAACGTAGCTCTCTATTCCATGATGTCCTCTTTCAATTATTTTTGGGAACGAAACAGCTCCTACCTTGTTCCTAGTTCTAGGGATTCCAGCTTGAAAAAAAGTTGCCCAGTTTCTATCTGAACGCCAGCTCTCCGTCTTTCACCCCCAGGGTTAATTCTGCCTTGTCACTTCTTCAAGGGCTACGCTGGACTACAACACAACGCTGGCGAATTGAACTGCGATTGCCAGCCCACTTGGAGGCTATCAAACTGTGCCAAGTAAAACCTAACTTTACTTTCCAATGGTTTGAATCCGTCGAGGCTGGAAACGACATTTCTTTAGAAGGATGTGCAATGTGGTTTCTTCCTTCGTTTGCAATACCAAAATTCTAACAAGCTGTTACATAGACGTTCGTTCCCGCCACCAAGGAGTTTTATAGTACCTCTCCCAATTTTAAACAAAAGGCAGCCGACTACTCTGAGTTCTTGAATCTGCTTCCTCAGCACTTGGGAGGTCGGGCTGTCACTTTAGAAAACACGGTTTTCTCCGTCCTTTAGCTCTCGATGACTGCAAGAATACTGACATATCCATTCGATGGTGGAATGTAAGCATTGGTGTTCCTGGGTCATCCTTACCCTTGTCCATTTAACTCGATGGATACAAGTTTTTGACTTTATCGGTGTTCGGTTCATCCATTTGAACGCCACTTTTGCAAGATCGTTATCTTCACCAAGCTCACTTTGCAAAGTTCCATAAATTCGGTATTTTCGGCTCAATAGTATTGGAAACAGTAAGAAAAGAAATCCCGGCAATCCACCAATTTAAAATCACTAATGGACATCTTATACGCTTGGCAAGGGATCTCGCCTTCAATTCTGACCGATCTCGCGAACATCGCCGACCCACGAGAGTTCGTATATCGAGCTACTTCCTACAAGTTATTTATCTCTCTCTTTAACTTGACGTGCGCAGCGCAGATCAACCCAAAATCGGCTGGGATAGGTTAGTTGCATTACTCATTTCCAGTCAGTGACCACTTAATAACAACCTAAACAGTTGATTACGTAGCGGCCCTGGCTTCGGAAGTGTGCCAGCCAGCTGCAGGAGAGCCCATGATTAGGTTCAACTTCAAAAACGGAACAGACGAAGAAGAGTTCAATAGATAGATTTTCTTGGGTCAACTAGTGACGTCCCATTGTCGATGTTCGTGAGCCTGAGCACCCTCAAGGTTTTTCGTTTAACTATCCGCATACTGCGAAGATTAATTTGAATGTGGCTTCTCGCAAGCCTGTTGCCTTCGACTATCTCCCAACGCGATGCAAAGCGTGCGATAACCACCAGGACAAGGGATGCGTGGTGTTCCCGAGGTCTTGGCTTCGTTGGTGCTGGCGTCGCATTCCCACTCGTGTCTCCCAATGTTGGCAGGGTTGTGGTTCCTTGCTTACCATTGGGAGACGCCGCAGAGGCAATAAAGTTAAATATGGGGTAGGCTTTATTTATGTTGCTCTTAGGTTTGCGAGTCTTCCTGGACGATTTAAAACCTAGACAGATTCCCAAGAAATGAAAGTATAATGGGAGCGTTTGTATAGAAGTCATGAGAATCCAAGCAATGTTGTTAAAATACATGAATGTGATGTTTGGTGATTACCAAAGGCGAAATACTGTCAGAAATCCTGGTCGCGGGCGTCATCGTAATGCATCAGGTCGTCGTAATCTGAGCCTTCATGGAATTCATCTTCAAATATGGAGTCAGCGAAACAATGAGTGATTGTTAGACATAATTTCCTACCGCTGTTCTCTTCTTCAGGGTAATCGTTCTTGTAATATTCCTCGGCTAGAAAAGGATGTGCACTGCTTCGTTTTGTAAAACAATAAGGAAATTTACCATTGGAGTCCTCGTCAGCTTCGTCAAATTCTTCGTCAGAGTCAGACATAGAATCGTAACCATCCCCAAACGATGGGGGAAGCCCAGTCCTATGGCCATAACATGAGTTCAAGGACAATGACAGGGGCATACACCACATACACAGTACCGATGTTAGCAACATCGTTCCACTCGCTCAATGTCGCCGGTCTATGATAAAAGACATCCCAGACGTAGTCATCGCCCGAGGAACTTGAAGGCCCATCAGCACCTGCCGATCCATACATGATGCTTGGTGCAGACGCGGAATTATCGTTTGGATCAATACTATGGACTATGGCAGTGTTAATCATGGAATGTCCAATTTGTAGGAGAGATACTCACTTTTGAGGTAATTATTGAGCATTGGTAGAAATTTGTCCATCTCTCCTGAGTCGTCCACTGCCAAAGGTTCTCGAATTGCAGGGATGGCGTCATACATCTTGAAATCTCGCGTCGGTTGGCTCTTTTCTATGTCTTTGGCGGAAAGGACTTTGGGTCTTAAATTAAGGAGCCGATCAGGGAGAGAATGGATACGCATATTCGCTAATGCTCACGGTGCAGTCGGAAATCGTCTGGCAGACTCCTTGGGCTCTTCATTATCTACGATAGTATATCGGCGGGCCATTGGTTCATCTTTCTTGATTCGAGAAACAGGCGATGGAGGGACATCCGCTGCCACCGGCGCGATCGATTTCGGTTGTTCAGCTAAGGCTGAAGTCTCGACAGCTAGACGAGATATCTTTTCCTAATCGGTGGTATGGTTTAACGAACGTCAATTCAGAGGTTTCCTAAGCGGACAAACCTGGATATCTCTTTGCCTCGCATCATCCCAACTATCATCCTCCACAGTTTGGGCATATTGAAAGAGACCTATTCCGCCTCGAGACTTCTTCCTACGGACGCGCGACTCGATTACTAGGTGATCCATGGTTTGATTTGTGTCTCATGGATTGAGAAACGCAAAAAGGCAGACCTAGGGCATCAAGGGGTTCTTCGTTCCGCTTTCTTTTGATGCGCAGGATGGTAAAGGGTTCCGTTGAGGAGGGTGTTGAGCTTGGGAGAGTTGGAGGGGCAGTAGTTGGGCCCACATTCTGCATTCTGAAACAGGACGATAGGTGTTCACTGTTCACTCCAGAGTCGCAAATGCCATTTGTTTGCATGACGTCACGTGTATATCCTACCTTTCAGATGCGCAACCGAGGCAACGCGAGCTTTCGCGTAAGTTAGCATGGAGTACAGATAAAAATATACAGGGGGAAAAGCTTGGTTTTATCTTTTAATTATCGTTGAGTGTGTAGCAAGTCTGGTCTCCTATTCAGCAGCATCTCCCACAGGTGCAGCATTTCCCGGACTTCCTGCCCCCCTCCATGCAGCCAAGATAAGGCTGACAACGTCGTCTACGGCTTTCCCTTCCCGCACACTGGTGAAAACTGTTGGTCCATCACCTCTCATTAATTTCGAGTCTCTGTCCATGATCTCCAGAGATGCACCGACGTAAGGAGCCAGGTCGATCTACACATTTAATGAGTCCCCCCATATCTTTGGCATTAATATCCTACAGACCTTATTGATGACCAGCAAGTCGGACTGAGAGATTCCTGGTCCACCTTTACGCGGGATTTTGTCACCACCCTGCCATTCATCAATCCAATGCCTCTTGCAAATGTTTATAGAGGAACTCTCACCGATACATCGATCACATAAATGATGTAGTCTGCCAGTTCTCGTGAATAGTTGGCGGCCAGATTATCTCCTCCACTCTCCACAAAGAGAAGTTGACACTCGAATTTGGCTTGAAGAGTTTCCAAGGCGCCCATATTGGCGCTAATGTCTTCCCTTATAGCGGCGTGGGGGCACCCCCCCGTCTCAATTGCCAAAATGCGTGATGTGGGAAGTGCTTTGTGTTTGATCAGGAATTCTTGGTCCTCGCGAGTGAATATATCATTTGTTACAGTTGCTGGGTAAAAAAAACTCTTCGATATGTGGGCTCTTTCAAAGGTGGTAGCATCACATACCTATGTTGTATTCTTTTCTCAACCTGCGGCAAAGTTCAAGGGTTAACGCAGTCTTTCCGGAACCTACCGGACTACGGAGAGCTGAGGACGGAAATCATAGAGATCCGGTGCAATAGATATCATACCCTCCAATACCGACGGTGAAGCCCCTTTCTTCAAAATTCCGATTTGAATAGTCGGGAAGGTCACGTTCATGATATTTGCCTGCTCGAAGTTTGAAAGATTGTAACGAACATCTACGTCTCAAATTTGTACCTGGATGTTCTAGGATTTCGTGTGTATGGCCATGATCGCCTGGACCCCCGTGAGTATGAGAACCATTTCCGTGATCATGTGTGTGCGCGGGCACGGCGTCGTTTGAAGATAAGTTGTTGATGAATTGGACGTTCATTTGAACGAGAGGCTTCAAGAGAAGGCATGTACTTGTCAGCATCAGTTATCCATGTGCCAGTGCTCCTAATCCAGGGTTAGGGTCTACACACCTTGCTCCCATCCATGAAGAGACCCAGGCTCGTCAGCTATTCCGACTCGAGTGGCGAAGAGGAATCCAGTGAAGCCATTGAGAGAGAGTCTACTCCAAATCCTCTTCTGAAAAAAAGGTATTGTGGGCTATTCGTTCCAGTAGCCTTCTTAACACGCGTGGCTAGGAAGTTGCCCCCGATTTCTTCATCTTTAGTTGCTCCAGGGCCAGTCGATATCCCCGCACTCCACCAAGGACGTATACGCACTACTCCACATGTAGAAGGTCAATTCGCGGCGCACGTGTACGTATCGTTGGCTCTCGGTCGCCACTCATTGCTATATAAAATTCTGCAAGATATCCTTCGGGATGCTAAGGGGGTCATTCCCACCCTGCGCGATATTTGGTCACCTGTAGAAGCCAATGCGCCTCCTGACCTCCATATTTCTTTATCTCGGCCAATCTTTCTTCGGGCACACCAGAGAGAAGACCTGAAAAGGGCCGTGAAAAATATTGCAAAGGCACACAAACCGTGAGTTTTCAATTTAACAAAAAAATCCCATGGTCCTTTATTAACTAATCTTCTATCAGTTTTGTTTTATCGTTCGCGATGTTATCGGAGCTGATCAACGATGAGAAAACCAGGACTTTCCTGACCATCGAAGTTGGTGCCGGTCATCATGAGGTGAGCCTTCAACTTTTTGAATCTAGGCATCATCCTCACACATGTACGCAGCTTCGTTCCTTGTCTGATGCTCTCACTCCTGCCTTGCAAGCAATCCGCCAACAAGGATATTACGCCAATCCTAGATTCCATGCGTCTTTTGCCTGGGCCCTTCTTCATCGGCCTCTTGAGTCGAAATCAGTTGCCTCTGACAATATCTGCACCCCTCTGGCTGCTTTAGAAGAATTTCAAGTGGCTTCATCAGACTGCATGGCGAAGACCCCAGAGGACACTTCTTTTCCTACAATTCCCTGCTTACCACCCGAAGCTTTAAAGTCCCTCAACGAGCGTTACGGAAAACAATTTTCGGCACCCAAAGTCGGAGCATTCAGTGTGGACTCAATCACCCTTAAGATAGGAAAAGACATGAACTCATGGAGGCTAATTGGTACATGACTTGAGGTAAACCTGTTCTTAATATCAACAGGCCCATGCCATTAAATTTTCAACTAGCTTGATGTATGAGTGAGCGGAACCTGAGGAACTCTAATTTGAGGCAATTTTATTCTCATTCCCACCTTCTATCTGCGCCATTACGACGGCGTTCCTACTATTCCGCTTAATCTCTTCTCTTTCATGATATCTATTCGACATTTCTCACATCCTTTGTCCGCACAAGACCCGGGCCTCACCGATCCCCGCCTGGAACAACGGCTCCTTCCATGCGCCTCAAGGCGATCTTGAGAGGGTGATTAGCTGTTCATTATCATCTGACTACGACAGCCCGCTTGAGGATTAGCGTTTTGTATATCCTCAACTCTATCTTGATGGATGGCACTTGTCATGCCCTCTTTGACCTTCCAATTCGCACATCAGAGCGAAGAATAGAAGCATTTGGCCTGAAGGACGAAGGGCCTATTTTTGGATAAATCTCCTACTTCGGTATGTTGTTCTCACTCCATCCTTTATCCCGCTCATCTCTGATAAGTATCCAGAATCCACGAATCGTACATTTCTCCATGAACGCAATTATGGAACACCCCTTGGGACCGGTTTAGATTTCGATAGTCCTTAGTGGTACACGTTTTTCCATTCAATTCTCTCTAGTTATTGACGCTCGCAAACAGTCCTCACCACAAACAATCTCGCTGTTTGCCTTGATAACTGCCGGCTGACGGTTACTTCGTCCCACTTACCGGTCCTCGCGCCATACATCCGGCCTCCCACAGAATCAGACACAAGATTGTGTGCTTGCCGGGACTCGACAGGTCAGGTCAAATTGCCGCGGTTGATCCAGCAGCCGTCCCTAAGCATTTTCTCCTGAAGAACACTTCGCGAGTTGTAATTTGTCTCAAATTCTTCCTTTCTATATGGACGCCAAAATTTCGCGAATGTATATTTGAAGGACACAAACGGGCTTTTCAGCCCTTCGTTGATTCTGAATTATTTTATCATCTTGTGGACTTCCCCGGGATAATCATCAAGAACCCGAATCTCAGCAAGCTGTTCATAGTATTGGGCCTTCAGCATTACTCATTCATCAGCTTCTTTGATTCCTCCCCTTGTGCTATCGCAAAGCTCCTTCTCACACCTTCTAACCCATTGTTCAATTCCTTTAATAGAATCAATCTACTGCTGAGCCAGGCCGTCCACCCCGTCGCTTAGCCCCCGAACCAGTTTACTTGTATCATTCTGCCCTTGGCGGACAATCAGCAATCAGGCGCTCTTTGGCCACTCACAACACTCGCAGTGCTGGGGAATCTCGTGCCTGTATCTCCCACATTGTGTGAACTGCGTGTCAATCTGCCAATCCTCACCTACTTGACAAAACATTCTGTCGGCTTTGATTGCTCCAGATCTCCCTGCCGGTGCCAGGGATCTTGACTCACTGGGAAATGCTTTGTCAGTTGTCCCGACTGTCGAAGCATCGGTCGGCCATGGTTCATCAAGACGAATCCTTCTCTTTTTTCCATTCCGTCTTTCATTAGTCACTGGATTCAGCCTTAACCAAGTTCATTCTCCGTGCCTTCTTCGTGCGCAGTCTGAGGAAATTTGATGAAACCATTACGTTCCCTTCTGGAATCTGAATTGGGATTCATCTCACCTATTTTGCTTATCGTCCTTCACATCTTTCACAAAAATTTCCCATACGGCCGTGCCTCCTCGTGCCCCATCTAAAATGCTCATCCATCTTGATGGTGCAGTTGATGTCTCGCCTAATTTTTTTTCTGCTCGAGGCTGGCATTGTTGACAAGAATCAAGCAGCGAGCACTTACTCCGGTGAAAAAAACACGGCTGTGGGGTGCGGGCAAACTGGCGGGACCTTTACCCCGATCCGTCACCCGCTACCTGATTTGATCGCTGTCGGTAGAGGAGGTGATGGGCAATGAATTCGCGTGTAAGCACTTGATGTCGAAGAGGCTCGAAGCCCCCAACGTCATCTCGGAGATAGGAAATAAACCTCAACACCAACTGCACCAGAGCCTCGGAATATCAAACGAGCTGATGGATTGCTAGAGTTCGACCCAACAGGATGTGTATCATGCGCTAATGGGCATTTAAATTACTACTCGGAGCCGGTGACGGATGGATCAGTCTCAAGACCATTTTCTGGTGTTTAGACCGAGTTTTCTGGTGGGCTGAGTCGTATTCCAGTGATACCGCCAGCGTGTACTAGCTGGGAACCGATTTATAAATTGTGAGGGGCTAAATACCTCACATATCTCCATCAATATTGCAGGATTTTTGGGGCAAAGAATCATCCGCCCAGGAAGGAAGGGTTTTTTTTCCCCTGAAATAAGCCTCTTCCAAGCCTCTTCATAGAGGTCGCCGCTGAAAGACTATAAATTCAAATTGGGGCTTTTCTTAGGTTCAACATGCGGTTACATTAGAAACGTTACTGTCATGCTATTGAACAACAATTTGAATATGAGATACTTAGCTGACTTCATATTGGACTGGAGTTTGATTTTCAAGTCGAGCTTTGGCTTTGTGTACACTCGGTGAACCTATTTAGGAAAGAATCACCGAAATCATCTAGGATTCTGTCGAACAAAAGTGTGGGTTAGGGCAAATTCTTGCGAGCTTTTCTTACTACTGCTATGTGGAGGAAAGATCCGGGATGTCATTGACTCCTGGGGATAAATTCTGGCGTCTAATTGAACCGCTGTACCCCATCCTGAAACTAAACGGCTACGGTTTTCCGGAGGAATCTGGGAAAGAGACCTCGCAATCTTAAAATGGAGGTGGAGCTATGACGCTAGAGTATGGGATGTCATTTCGAGCCCAGCACGCACTTGGCTCTGAGAGGTAGAATGCAGGCATCTCAGTTTGGAAGCGCCTATCCATCACCAAGTGTCCCAGATCGAACCACTAGTTCTATTGGACAATCGATGCATTGTGGCAGGTGGACAATCAGACATCTATCGCCAACGCACTCGTTTCAATACCGTTATCCGAAAAGCCCCAACATTTATGGTGACAAACTAGCAACAGCCGACGTCGGGGCGCCTATGTAGAGATAAAACACCTAAAAAATGTGATGCTTGAACTGTCCTTGGTTTTACATTATGTACTACTAGTACGTCATCTTTGGTCTAATCGACTTTGAGTTCAGCTTGGAGTTTATCCAAAGTCCACAACCGAATTCTAATCACAAGCGCAAGTCAGTCGAGTTAGAACGGGAACTGAGGTGCGTCGGCATCTCATTTAGAGGATCTGCATATGTCAACAGTGGCTCCATGTTCAACACTTCAATAGCACGTTTCCGAGAAGTAGATAAGCCATCAATTTCATTGTACAATGACGTATCCCGACGCATGTCGAGGAAAACCTGCAACGCAATTACTTGGAGTTTATGAACGAGAGGGACATGTCCCAAACATCTCCCCACCCGCCCGGAGATGCTAACTGCTTTAATAATCAAATGGGGAGTCACGCAACAGTCTGGCGATCCATCGATTCGGAAGGTGATCGGAGGAAAGCGTCGTGACTTTGCGTGAGGGAACGAGGAGAGAGAATTCAGATAGTAATACCCTGGTGGTTTGGTTGAGCGACGTTCCCACTTACGGGCCGATTTACCGCGTGTCCATCACCCAAGTCGAATGAATTCCACACAGCTTGAACTCGTCGCAAAACAATGCGACGCACACAAGGTACAGAAATCCTTCACGCCGTGCCAACCCCATCATCCGTGGAGGGTAAACTCTTTGCAACGACGATTGCAACATTCCTTCCACTACCCGTCGCCTGGTTGAACAAGTTCACGAGCTCGACGCGTGGTTCAATTGAATTGGGACCTGGCAAAAGAACGGTCCCCAACTCCTGCCTCACCCATTCCATTCGATCGCGTAGAATGGTACTTTCTACAACGGGCCCAACGAGACATCGCAGGACGTGAAGAACCTCGAGTGCGCGTTCGAGAGTTTCGCGTTCGGTTTTTCGGCTTTTTGGTCCAGCAGCTATGGATTCTGTTTCGTCTGGATCAAACTCGTCCGATGGGAATTTAACCCGCATACGTTGCTCGGCGATATGTAGGAAGGTGTTCCAGTTGGTATATGCAGCGTCGCGCAGCTTTCCTAATCTACGGGACATTCCAATGCCTGATTTTTGGTGCTTCACATCGAACGAGTTTTCTTCACCCTTATCACGGGGCCACCGAGCAGGAACGGTGGCCGAATTACGATTTCGATTCTCTTCTTCCATTGAAGGAGTGTCCGGCATCCAAGTTGCATTCTGGAGAGCCTTTTCCAGAAGCCCACGCCAAGCGACTTTTCTGATCGCAAGAGCAACGGACGGATGCGGGATGGGTGGGTTGGAATTGGGGATGATCCATTGGCCGGGAATCTGCGCTGCGAGGTGATACGCAGATACAGGAAGATTGAGAGGTGTCGGAAGATCGAGGTACTTTCTTGAGAGGGGGAAGTCTGATCGGAATTTTTGATGTGAGAATCGAGGTGAGAAAATTGGAAAGGAAAGGACAGACGGACCTACGGGATTCATGAGGTTGTAGCAGCAGCCGACTACTACGAGGCCAGCAGGGTACCATGTTCGCCGAGAACGAGAAGCAGAGATGAATGCACGGAGGATGTCAGGGGTGAGAGAACCACATGCATGGAGGGCGACGAAGATGACCGGGGCTGGTTCGGACACCCACAGATCAATGGTGGCGAGCAGGTTCTGGGGCGAGATCAGGATCGTCTCATGGCTGATCGGCGGTGATGCATTTGGGAGCAGTCGCTCTTCCCATTTTTGTGCACCCCGTGTCTGTTGCTTGTCGGCATCAAGTGCCAGAATATGGGCAGATTTGAGATGGGACTTGAGTGCACGGGTAAGATAGCCCTGTCCTGCCCCAATGTCTACAATGCGCAGGGTCTGTTCCGGAATGTTGTTTTCTCGGACGAGGCGGAGGACGTATGTGGACATCCGGGCAACCTCGTGGGCCTTTTTCGGCGACATGCCGTGTTCGGAGGGGAGAGGGAGGACATCAATGTCAATCGGAGAGCGGGGTAGCTCAAGCTGGCGGGCACTGGCAAGGAAGGGGAGGATAGAATCGGGGAGTTCGGGGTTCTCGGCGAGTAAGTTCGGCCAGCTGACTGCGGGGAGCGGAATGTCGGGCTGAACGGCGAAGGAATTGGGGTGTGTGGAAAGAACATGCTGTGTGATGTCGAAGTTGAAGAAAATGTGGGTCTGCTCGGACTTGTCGGGGAGAGAAGACATATTTGCCCTAACAACTCGGTCGTCTCCATCTCTTATTGCTAAGTATGCCTCCCTTTCTCCTCGCCACCACTCTTGTTGCTGTGATCGCATGTTTCCTCCATTCCTTCCTTCTCCTCATTTTCAGACAGCTCAGATCCCCTCTGCGCCATCTTCCCGGCCCGCCATCTCCGTCGTTGTTCACAGGAAATCTCGAGGAAATGCATGACCAGGAAAACAACAACCTCATCGCAAATTGGGTCTCGCGCTATGGTCCAAATTTTGTATACAGAGGTTTCGTTGGTGGCTGCCGTCTCATGACCACAGACCCTGTGGCAGTCGCACACATCCTCGGAAACGCCTACGACTACCCCAAACCAGACTTTGTCAGAGACAGTCTTGCAAGTATGGTCGCTGGTCACCATGGTCTCCTCACTGTCGAAGGAGATGATCATAAACGACAGGTAAGTAGTTACCCACCAATGTCAGCTTCACATCGTGATATCACCTGTCGTCGTGCAGCGCAAAATCCTTGTGAGTTGGATTTCTACCCCGTGACCACCCAAATTTATTCTTGTTGCAACGTATTCATTCCATTACGACAGACTCCTGCTTTCTCCGCCTCACATATCAAATCTCTGACCCCAATATTTTGGCTCAAAGCCTCCGAGGTGAGCCACATCATACCTCGTTTTAAATAAATCCCCTCACCCCTCATAACTCTAGCTCCGTGACATCTGGTTAGCTCAAATTGACGAGTCTGAAGATACTGACGGCCGGGAACATTCCCACACCCGCGTTGACGCCCTCCTCTGGCTAGGGAGAGCCACTCTGGACGTGATTGGTCTTGCAGGTACTATATTTTCTCGCACTTCCCTAAAATGTTTGTGAAATGTTTGATCTCTAGGCTTCGGATACACTTTCAATTCCCTCAAGGACGACACCAATGAGCTCTCCCGAGCGTTCGGAGTCATTTTTTCCACCGCTCGCAAGTTTCGCGTTATGACCATCCTCCAGACTTGGTTTCCGTTCTTGAGGAGATTTGTGAGTGCTGAATGTCCTTCCGATTGATCCTTTCTACTCTTCCTCTTCTCCACTTTTTGTTTCCCAACTGTGCCTTGAGCGTGTCGGGGTCCATAAGCACCCATTCTTGGTGTATTCATCATTGAGATGTGATCCTGAAGGCCTGATCGACGGGGCTAACGGAGCTCTTGGCGATGTCATACCCCGTTCATCTACTCTCTTCGCCTCCTCCTTTTTCACCCCTTTATGGATCCTGCTGCGAACACCACCCTGATACATGTCCCTGTATATCAACCTGTCTACCCAGGTGTGCACCTGTCAGACGGAACCTTTTGCCTTTTGGATTGGCGGATTTACTTCCGTTAGCCGTTGGGGAGTCACAATGTCGAGCTGACATTTGACTCCAATGGCATTCATTGAAATTGAGTTGACGTCTGTCAAACTCTCTCGGACACATGACTCTATGTCTTATGTTTTTGACTTTGAGGGTGGCCGAGAACCAACGGAAAGGGGTGCTTCGAAGGCGTGTTTTCGTGATCGTTTTCTCTTATTGCTCTCATTGCGAATGATATAATCTTGCTTGATGCTGACCACGTTGATTTTTTCTAGCGCCGAAACAGTGCTACCATGATTCAAGCGCAAGCAACGATGCGGCGGATTGGGTTGGAGCTCATTGATGAGAAGCGGCAGATCGTTGCCGATCAGATGACTTCAACGCGAGGAGACGCGAATAAGCTGCATGAGGATGGAATCACAGCCCGTTTGTGGAGGGATGTCAGCGTGGATGTCGCTAAATTCAGTGAAAAGGAGAATGAAAGCTTGAGAGCATCTGCACCGCCCAACAAGAGCTGTAATAGCGAAATTTCGAATTCGAAGGGATTGGAGGGAAGGGATTTGCTGAGCGTTTTGAGTGAGTGTTTCAATCCACATCCACACCACCCCAATAACATCATCGTGACCACATAGTCAAATCCAACATGTCTTGTGTACCTTCCCAACGAATGAACGTCGAAGAAGTGCTGTGCCAGATCTCGACCTTCCTCGCGGCGGGGCATGAAACGACGTCTTCAGCACTTACTTGGTGTTTATACGCGCTGGCGCGGGATCCAACTTGTCAAGCTCGTCTTCGAGAGGAGCTGCGTAGCGTCGAACTCGAATCTAACTTGCAGAGTGATACGATATGTGACTCGGATAGCAGAGAGTCAGATCTGACCGACCGGATCTTGCGCTGCGAGTACCTCGAATGGGTTGTGCGGGAGAGTCTACGCGTGCACGCCCCTGTGACGAACACGATGCGCGTGTGCATGCGCGAAGAAGATGATATCCCTGTGCAGACATCCTCAACCTCCTCTTCATCGGGTGACGGTGGCCCTGGTGGCTATCTTGACGCGCATGGGACGAGGCGCTGGAGCATTCCTGTGCGCAAGTGGGACATTATATCCATCCCGATCCAAGCAATTAACAAGAGCGAAGTGTTGTGGGGAAAGGATGCGGGGGCGTTTAGGTATGTTTTTTTCTGGTTCCGAATCCTTTCTTTCTTCCTTTTTGCGTTCCCAATGTTTGGAGCGCCATTGATGCGTCTTGTCGGATTGCGTGATCGACTGCTGATCATCATGGGTTGATTGTGTCAGACGCCCCGATTTAGCTCGTCGTCAGTGCTGCGAATTCGAGCTGCTCGGATGCAGGGACGTTTTTCGAGCTGGCACCCTCTTTTTTCACCTCCATTTTACCACTTGGCCTTGGTATTCGGAATGTTGTGGATTTTCTCACTCGCTTTTTTTAATGTGCTCTTTGCTTGATCCACGATCAGCGGATCCCGGAATATGTGGTCCCATCTTTTCTCTCCGCGGTATGATACCTATTTCCGAGCCCGATATGGCTGCAGCGAAGCAGTCTTGAGGTTGGACCGACTGGCTGCGTACGATGTCACCTTCATTCATCATTCGTTCACACCAACGCAGCCAACCTGATAAGACCTTTTATAACCTACCTTCCTTCCCGGGATCTTTCTTTATTGGGTTATCCCAAATTCCCATCCTAGTCTCTATTCCTGCTGTCCTGTTGTTGTTCCGTTATCTGATGTTTCCAACAGGCCAGAACGCTGGGCTGCACCTCCCCAAGAGGCGAAGGCGATTCCAGGACTTTATTCCAATACTCTTACGTTCCTGAATGGAAATCCCATCGGCGGCAATAGGGCGTGCATAGGATACAAGTTCGCTCTCACCGAGTGAGTATTTTTTTAGACATTCTTCGATTTCGGGATTTTCCTTCACCTCGTTCCGTTATGGATTTGGAAATGCTTCTTATAGAAGTTGGCTTTTGGATTGATCCTGTCCATTGCTATTTGTCTTTCTGAATGATGGTGGATTTCTCCATGGGAGTCGGTTTCATTTCATTTTAGCGGTTTGCTGCGTTTGGATTTGTCTTGGCAGCATCATCCGTATGTGCCATGTGCCCACACCATCCCGACGCCATTTGCGTCTCTCTCTCTTTTTGTGCTTTCTCGCACTGCGCCTCACACATTATTCTGTGGGGAAACTGCGGAATTATCGCTTCGCGGCTTTCTCAAGCTCCCCCAGGGGAGGGGAAAACAAAGCCAAATGATACGGCAGCAGGATTGGCGAAATGCTGTGATAGGCTCCTATCTTTATGCACTTAGAAGAGTTGCGTCAGCAAGGTGTTTTGGGGTTTGTTTTTTTCGGTTGTGATATTCAGTGATTTTTGACGACTTTGTCTGGTTTTCGTTTGGTTTTTGTGATTTTTACCTCCGTGGTTTGTTTTCCTTTACCTCCGCTTTCCTCCGTGGCTCGATCGATTTGCTTCCGCGCTCGGTTCGGTGTGACCAAGTGTGACCGATCGTGTTTTTTGATCGAATCGTGACATGGCGGGCCCTGTTTCGCGTCGCGTTTTCCGTTTTGGAGGGCATGCGGTAGAGAGTAACGGACTCTATGCGGCGCGTTTCCCAAAATTTTAGCTTAAATTTTTTGGATGATGCATCAGGGGACAGGTGCCTATCACTGACGAGCGCCAAGTAGGCGATGTGGCAATGATTTCCGAGCTAGGTATTCTGACGGATGCCCATTGTCAATGTCATTGCGGCGTGTGCAGTCGGGGATGGGGATCCATACTTTGACGCGGGGAACGCATTGTCCATTGTTCAGCTCATTTTTTGAGTTTGGGTGGGATTGTTATGCCCTCGTATTCGCGGAGTTGGGACCGAATTTTTGGATCACTCTTTCCTATCTATCTCGGATATTTGGATTTCGAACCTTGTTTTTCGCCTCCCTTCTAATCTTCTATTCTTGTTTGCATTCTGCCGTTTTGATGTTTTCCATCCACGCCGATTGTCAAGCCTGCCCTGACCTTCAGGGTGGACCTGGGGCAACCTTGATTGTCTGAGGCCCTTACGTTGCGACTCCGGACTCTCTGCTAATTCCGCGATTACAGGATTAAGATTTTCCTCTATGTGCTCCTTAAGGACATCGAATTCTCCTTCGATTCATCGATGGTAATCGAAAAGAAAGTAAAGTGAGTCGCCTTTTTGTTTGAATCATTCCGTTCTTGGGGAGAGGGAGCCGCCTTGGTCTTCATTTCGGCGATTGTGATTGTCTCCACCCTACTCGCACGCACCAAAGCTAGGTTCTCGGCTTGTTTCTCCGTCTAGGCGGGTGCAATGCACTTCCTACATGCGTTATGTTATGCCGCTCCTTCATTCCATACAGTCATCATGAATCCCTTCAACTGATGTCCCCTTGTTTTCTGATATAGTGTGGTCACACGCCCTTTCGTTAAATCAGATCCACAACTAGGGAACCAAATGCCTCTGAATATTTCACGGGCCTCGTTGTCGGCCTCGGGGATTAAGTAAATGTTTAAGTGAGTCTCCCACCCCTCTGCGCGTCTCCGCAACGCTGGTCCCATACATCTTATCTATTGTCTTGGCGTCTTTATCAACGAAGCGTGGGAACCGAATAACCATTACAACATCCATCACTAACTTTCTGTGTCCTGTTTCACGCCAGGCCCCGACAAAATACTTGCTATACGCTCCGGATTCTGACTTGATATATCCCGTTCGGACTCCGCCTCTGGAACGGAACGGTTTTGGGAGTCATCAAATCTCGCGGGCGTCTAATGTAATCTCCCAATATTTGAACATCAACACATGGGTCCTATCATAGATTTCCCCAAGCGCTCTGCAGTTTTTGTTTTGTATTGATTGTTATCTTAATTATCTTACCTTATATCTTATTGGGTCGTGGAGCGGTACCTATTTCAGCATGAGGGGACTATATTTATCAGCTTCGATTCGGCTGATGTCGTGAACGGTGGAATGAGTTTGGAATTGGTATTATTAGTTTCCTAGTACACCTCACCCCTCTTCCACCAGATGTTCTCCCGCATTATGGAGCATTGTTTCTTTATCAAAGATGTATGATCCACGTACCCTCTTCTGTCTGTTTAGCGAAGGGGAGACGGGTATTCAGGGCAAGTTTGTTTGGTGTCGGCACTTCTTCTCGATCGGATTCCAAATCACGGCGAATGTAATATGCGATTTCTTTCGCTCACACCCCCTTCTCGCGCGAAACGAAAACAGAGAACATCTTCCTTCGTTCTCAACTTCTCTCGGGTTCTGAAGTATTCCCAAGAACGCCAGGCAGGATGTGCCAGGTTTACCGTTTTGAGTTGGATATGAGCCCATTAGGGAGGATGGAACCCAGTTTTTGTAAATGAAAAAGAAAAAAATTCTCAAGCTCAAGTTTATCACGATTATCGTTATACTTTACTTTGTAGCGAAGAGAATAGATGAAGAAAACAAGAAGGAACACGGTTCCCGCACCCAAATTTATCCAACTTTTGGCTTTAAATGACATTCAATTCCGCCATCGCAATCTATCCATATCTGTGTACCTCGGTCGCGGAGCGTTGGGTTGGCTCTTATCGAAGGGGAAGAGGAAGGGGGGAAGGGACAAGGAACGGCCTGACCGGTCTCAGATGGGGGTAGATTTTAATGGCTTAACCTCACTCCCGAGTCCCCCAAGCTTTGATCATCCTCGATAGTAGCGTTGTCGACGTGTTGGTCCGCACCCGTCCATTTGGCTTTCAACCTATTCGAACATGTTGTGATCGTGGTTTCGCTCATAATATATACCTGCGTATGTACCTCCTCGAAGAGTCCGATAGGATTTGCTTATTATTAGCCACACTTTATTCGATGCGCGGTGGTGATGCACGGTTCGACCTTGAGCTTAGATCACCGTTCCGTGCCTACGGCGCGCGCCTCAGCGCATGGGTGCACTCGATTGCCACTGCTCACCAGGGCTTCCTATCGATGGGACACAAAAATAAGAGGTTCTCGTGTGTGAATGGAATCCAAGAAGTTCGACCGTTCCAGAGTATTTACAGACGTGTGTAGGGTTCCTAGAAACTCGAGGGGACGAGCAGGCCCGCGACTCTATAATGATACCGGCAGAGGATGATCATGATGTACTATGTAGGCGACCCGGCGTAATTGCTCTACCGGAGGTCTTTACCTTTCACCGACCTCTGATTCAGTTACAGTGGGTGCAAGGCGGCTGAACCGCCTTCGCCAAAATCAGAGTCATGCAGCATAAGTTGACTCAATCACCATCAACAAACTTTTTAATCGGTAAAGTTCAATTGTATTCCGCGGCTAGTTAGCATTGAGCAATCACCCAGCAAAGCGCAATGGAAGGATAAACTAATGCGCACCAGTTGAAAGTATCGACCACGGGCCGAATAGTATTTACTCTTTCCTAGTGCATTAACGTTGAGTACTAGCAGGGGAACCAGTGGATCGCCTTCGTTAAGCTAGCGATATAAAGTAAGTAATAAAACGTCCCCCCGAGTTGTTCGCCCTCTCCGAGCTGTCCGTCCTCTAGCACTTACTGCGTCGATGCGTGTAGCGGCGCTATTCCGACGCAACAGCGCTTGGATAACCATCGCTCGCGTCTATAGTGAATGCCACCGGCTCGGGCTCTTCTGACTTGGGGTATATTGCGTACGTGAGCAGCAAGTGAGCGCATTTTTCCGAAATCGAATTCAACCCCATGCGTTGGTGAGCGTCTGTACGGCAGCAAGCGTTCGTGCCGAAACTTACAAACACGGACTATAACGGACACGGACGGCATAGAGCGTGTATGTAAACTCTTGGAAAAAAGAAGCCAAAAGAGGAATAGAAACGATAAGACAAAGACAAGAACAAATGTTAACAAACGTTGACATATTCTATCGTGTCCTTGTCTAAGCCCCATCTTACGTTACGGAGATTAAGCCGTTTGGGTGGTTTACACATGGACCCTCGCCATTGTACTTGTATTGTGTGGGGCCTCGATTGCGAATCCCCGCGTACCCATGCCCTAGGGCCACGAGTAACTCTATTGTGGGGGGGTGGTAATTGAATGACTCGCTGGTCACCAACACAAATTGACGAACGTTGCTGAGTGGTCGCATGAGGTCGCATGATGCACTGCCCTCTGCGCACATAAAGGAAACCCCGAGACCATTTGATGTGTTTAAAGTCTATTCTCTCGCGTTCAGGGTCACCTGTCCTTTGTCTTTTTTTTTTCCCATCGAATTTTCGCACCTCCGTATGACTTTGATTCCTAAACAACTCGCTTTCGTGGATGATGACTCGGATTTGCCCATGGGAGAAAACAATGAGATCTGAATAATCGGAAGGGAAGGTGGAGACGCAATTTTTACATCCATTTAGACGGTTCTGGGCAAGCCCACCCTGCAGGCTTTGATGATCATGAGCGCTGGGTCACTGGAACGAGGCACCACTACGCCTAGCATCCGAAATTAAATCGCGTGTGAAGGAGACCATCGGTGTGTTGAGTGGGGCTCGTTCCAGGCTTGGATTGAACGGTCTAATGAGAGGAGAACGATTTGTTATTTTTCACAAAGAAAAAATAGATACACATTAATGGCAATACTATGTAAATTACGGCTTGCAATGCGACGCGAAATCAAAAGCGAGGGACAAGGTCGGAGCAGCGTGGTGGTGGTGGAAAACAGCAAGAAGAAGCAAGTACAGTTCTAATAACCCAGGCATTCGCGTTGAGGCGCAGAGAATAAGATGCGTAACAACAGATTTCGTTTTAAAAGGTGTGGTGAGAAATAAAAAGAATGTAGCCGGAATGAATATCAGCGAGGGGGGCGACGATAGGTGCAACGACAACGTAGAGGTAGGTATAAAACGTGAGACTGTCCGCGCACTGGGTCCGTGAGGGGGACGTAGGTAAATTATACAAAGAAAAAAAAAGGTTGGGTGGGCGCGAGCAGATAAAGAAAAATTAGATCAGAGCAAAAGAACAACAAGCAGAAGAAAGGAGTGAGAGGAGTATATTCGTCCGTCGTTTTTAAACGTCGCTTTTCGTTCAAGAATTAAATCGCGGAAGGCATCACTGAGGCGTCCCGTAAGCCGATCCCGGCGCTGAACCAGAGTGGGGTGGGCCGTCGTTAAAATATTGCTGTTGTCCACCCCCACTCGAGCGGGGGCTGGGAAGGAGGGAAGGATACGCGGATGAACCGCTGCTTTGTGAGCTGCTGGAGAAGGGGCCTCCCGACAACGTCGCGGGCGCAGATAAAGGAACGTCCGAGCCCATGTAACCCGACGAGTGCGAGTGCCCGCTGCCACCACCACTGGAGCTGTGGCTAGGGACATACAGTCCCATCTGCCGGCTGTGGGAGTAGTCTTGGTGGGTGGCGGAGCGTGCGGAGGACATATTCACCATGTGTCGCGAGCCGCCACCAGGATAGTCGCTGTGGTGGTGGTGATGGTGGCCATGGCCATGGCCGCCGGGGCTGTTGGGCATGGACTGGAGGGTCATGGGGTGGTAGAGCTGAAGGGCGTCAGCGGCGGGGATGGATGCTCGTCGGTTGATGGGGTCAAGGAGACCAGAGAGGGAGGCACTCCTGCCAGAGGGTGGGAAGGGGGCAGTGGTCGTCGGGCCCGAGGCAGCACGGTGCGCGGGAGCAAGAATGCGTCTCCTTGCCTAGGGTGGGGGTCGTCTGTCAGTCAGGGTTGTAAAGTAAATGAAACGGAGGTAAACTGACGTTGATCATCCAGTTGGAGACTTGGGACATGCTGAGGCCAGTTGCATGGCAGAGCTGTTTTTTCTCCTCCTCAGAGGGGTAAGGGTGGTCGGAGTGACGGTGAAGCCAAGCCTTGAGGTAATCGGTGGTCTCCTTTGGAAGCTTGCCCCGCTTACGTGTGGGGCGATCGACGAGGGTGGAGGAAGGCATCGGCTGTTGTGGTGAGCGTTGGTTGGGAGAGGAGACGGCGATGTTGGGAGTGGCTGGGCCCAGCGAGGGAGAGTATTGTTGATGATGATGTGGGTTTCCAGAGGGGAGGACAAAATCCGAGTTTGGGAAAGCCCATTCGCTCTTTATCCCTGACAAAGACCTGCGATCATGCTGTCCCGATATGCGAGCCGAACCTGCAAACATCTGTGCCTGGGACATGGGGGCGCTAAAGGAAGCATGGCGTAAACCATCATCATACTTTACGGCCGGAGATGATAACTGTCCCGGTGTGGAACTAGGGCGGACAATTGCAGCAGGAGGGGAAGGGTTCCAGTTGTCTGATTCAGAATAAGGAGACAACCCTGGAGTACGGACTTCGGGAGAATTAAAGTGGGAAGATGAGAAAGAGGTGGAAGGGGTGGTGCCATTGGACAAGCCAGAAGAGGTGGGTTGATAGTCATAGGGCGCGTTGTTGCTGAAATGATTGTTATTCAGATCTGTGGAGACACGGGGGCGGGAGGAAACACGGTCCTGCGGGGATTCGTCGCCATTGGAAGGGAAAGTGTAGGAGGAGAGCGTGTAATTTTGACGAAGACTGGTAGGTGGATAAGGCGCGTGCCTTACGCGACTCTCGGAATGAAGGACGGGGAGCGAGGCCCGTCGGCCATCGTGGCGGTAGTTGTCCTCGAAAGTGGTGAAAATGGAGGGCAGCTGGACCTTTGCGTCGGGCTGCTTTTCCTGATCAACAGTATCCCAGGACGTCTGGTCGTCAGACCCCCGCTGCTTTTTGGGGGCAGGCAAGTCGGAGGGCGTGAGCGAGCGCTTCTCTCCACGAGACAGATTGCTGCTCTCGGTATCCGCGTTGGAGGTGGCGGAACTGGACATGCGTCGGGATTCAGGACTGGGGAGAGAGTCTGTGTAAGAGGGAACGCGGGAAAGGTTGCAACACCCAGCTCACATCGAATTGAACAAAATCGGTTCAGCGTCTTTTTCACTGGAGAAAAAAAAAATTAAACAAAACAAATTAACCAAAGGGGGGAAGAGGATGACATACAGGGAAAATTGCAGCTGTGCAACGTTGTAGCTGTTGAGTTGTTGCTGGGGGAGCAGTTCTGCAGTCGGCATCTAGTAAAGTAAGGGCGGGGACTGGCTGGCAAATAAAGCAAGCATTCGTATTTCAACTCTATCCCAGATCTGCATCTAGGAACATCAATCGCCCTTCAATTAATCAGATCTCAACGCAGAAATGGCTATATTGCGATCTACCAACCAACCAACCCAACCCAGCTCAGTTCGGTTCACGTCCTTCTCCGTCTGTCCGTCCTAGGATCCCCTCCAGCAGACTCTGCGCTTTTCTCCGCTCCTTCTCACTCACCCCTACCCCGTCCAGCATCCCCACCCTTGGACAGGCACGCATTATGAGGCCCCGGTACGCTAACCGCCCAATATACGCCCCATCCGGCAGATCCCGTCGGAATTTACTGTCCAGCTCCGCCCATCCTTGCATCCTCTCCTTGCCCCCCTGCTCCGACGGCTGCAGCGCACCCGGCACATCCTTCACAAGCAGCGGCAAATACCATCCAAGCGTGCACGGATTCATCCTGCATCCCAATGTCAGCCTCGGCGCGGAACCAATTTCTCCACAACAACAAAACTAACCGAAAGTCCAGCATTTCCATATCGGGCATATGCTCCAGCAGCCGGATCAGAGGCTTGCTGTTCTTCAGCCTGGATCCAATAATCGTCAACTTTTGCAGCCTCGTAAGTCCCTCCAACCCCCGGATGTCCTCCAAAAAGTTGTAGTTCAGATTCAGCACGCGCAGGTTCGGCAGTAGCCTCGCCATCCCCTTCGGCAGCCCTGTCAGCCTACAAGCAGCAAGCTCCAGGTATACCAGGTTATAGCACGGCTCTTCGAGGAAATCACATTTGAGCGCATTGCCTGAGAACATCATTAATTTCACCAACAAAACAAACAAGCAATCTAAAGGTCTCTCACCCGACAGGTACAAACGCTTGACATCGCGAACATCGCGGGTCAGAAGCCTCCTGAATAACAAGTAAGCATAATTTTTTTTTCATCAAAGTAAAGCAATGGAAGTCTGCTTTTTTTCCCTGGCCCCCCCGGCCAACCGTGCGTGGGGCTACGGTACGGTGTACCCAGGCGGGCCACAAGGAAGCACAAACGCCAAACGCCAACCAACCAACTTACAATCCACGTCCGCTCTGATTCCGCAAGCTTAAATTCTCCAATTTAGTCAGACGATCCACCTTCGTTAGCTCCCCGAGCCAATTGTTATCCGCGTACAGCGTGCGAAGGTTTGCCAACCCGCCCACATCGAGATGGCGCAGCCGATTCCCACTGACGCGCAGGATGCG